>FWPV01002127.1_pt1 | contig 50158 bp, 41 predicted proteins | sample 2228371 | NCBI WGS metagenome assembly FWPV01 (sample SAMEA103939776, study PRJEB20133) | metagenome | reverse complement strand
CGGTAGTATCGTTCACTTCGGCAAGCCTAAACGATACTACCGAAATGCTTTTCTACTCCCTTCGGTCGGCTTGAATCCTTCACCTCTGACTTCGTTCAACGGTGAAGGATTCAAGCGGAAACGGTATAAAACCCCGTGCTGGTCGCGCGGGGTTTTTAGCGTTTATCCCCGGTGCTGAGCGTGGTGAGGGTGGTACCGGGGTAGAAGTGCTCGAGGATCTCCCGGTAGCCGTACCCCCGCCGGGCCAGCCCCAGCGCGCCGTACTGACTCATCCCCACCCCATGCCCAAAGCCCCCACCCCAGAAGGTAAGGCCCAGAAGATTTCCACGCTCGTCGCGTTCCTCTTGCAGGGCAAAGGCCGCACTGGGCAGGCTGGGGAAGTTGAGGCGCGGCCCGCCCTGCCACAGCTCCAGCAGCACGTCGGCCCTTCCGGTAAAAGCCTTGTCGGGCCGCAGCAGGCTGCGGATATGCGACTCCCGCTGCACCACATAGCGCCCGCTGGAGGTCTGGATTTCCAGCGCGGTCACATAGCCGCCGGTGCTTCGCTTCAGCACGGCGATTTTTTGCAGGGTTCCCAGCTCGAACCCTGGTGCGTCCGGCGAAAGCGGGCCTTCGGGGGTTTGCACGAACTGGGGGGCCCGCCGGGCCCTTTCGGGCAGGGTGCGGCTCAGGAGGGCCTCGAGCTCCTCCCGGCTCAGGCGCAGCTTCCAGCGCCAGAAAGGTGAAGGGGCATCGTAAAAGCCCTCGGGGTTCCAGTTCTGAAAAAAGGCCAGCGCTTCGGTTTCACTCTCGATCGAAACCCGGATGGGGTTGGTCTGGGAAAGGCCCTTCAGGTAGGGTGCGGGGGGCCGATCCATCCAGACCTCCTCGATGCTGGCGGTCGCACCGGGGCTGGTGGAGAAGAAGAAGCTCTGGATGGGCCGGCCCTCAAAGGTCAGGATCTGATTGCGGGTGGCCTCTACCGCGGCGTCGGTGGCGGGGTGGCGGCGGGTTTGGTTGTAGACCTGCTCGCTCGAGGAGTCGTCCACGTCGGCCCCGAACTGTTTCCAGTAGGTATCGGCCTGCTGCCGGACGAGGGCATAGGTGCGGGCCGCCACCGCCTGGGCCTTGAGGGCCTCAGGGTGAAAGTGTGGGGGCATCTCGCTGGGCAGTACCCCTTTGAGGTAGTCCTGATAGTCCACTTGATTGACCACCAGCAAACCGTTGCTGCGCAGCTCGAGCCAGAGTTCGCCGGGGTACTCGGACATGCGGTTGGGCAGGCGGTACAGCACGGGCTGGGCGGGGTCGGCGGGTTTGAGCTGAACCACGCCCTCCAGGGCAAAGGTAAGCCCTTCGAAAGTAGCCACCAGACGATTATTCTGTGGGGTGAAGGTGAGGGGTTTGTCGGCAAAAACCGTTACCACGGGCCGCAGGTTTGCGCGGTCGGGGCCGCTCGAGACCTGCACGCTACCCCCCAGCGGAAGTAGGCTCAGGGTGGGGAAGAGGTACTTCGCCTCGAAGGACGCCGCCCCCGGTTGATAAGAAAGCAGCACGCGGATGTCCTGGCCGCTGGGGGCGGGGGGCGGAAGGGTCTGCTTTGGGTTGAGGGTGCCGAAGAACAGCGCCGCGCCCAGGGCAGATACCAGCAAAAAAGCCAGCTTCATCCGCGTCATTCTTACCCTTTGGCATGAGAACCTGCGAGGAGCTGGGCCGCGCCGAGCTCCCCCACGGCATAGCGCACGTGGGCCAGCAAGGCTTGCAGCAAGCGATCCAGCGGCGCGCCTGCTTCCAGCACCGCAATGGCCTCGCTGCCGGGCAGACGCAGGATGGCGGCCAGGGCCTGCATGCCCTCGAGCCCCAGATACACCCCGCCCTGCTCCACCCGCTCGCCATCCAGCAGGCACAGGCCCGGGCCTCCCAGGTTGGGGGCCAGCCCCGCGGCCTTAAGGATTCGCCAGCCCGCCCACAGAAGGGCCATGCGGGGGTGGGGGTGCTTGGCAATGCCCTTCAGCCCCGAGGTGAGCAAAGGCCAGATTTTGCTGGCGACCTCAGGGGATGCGATGCGAAAAGCCAGCTCGGCCAGGTAGCTGGCATAGGGAAAGCGTGTGGGGGCCTCGAGCCCCTCGAGCCGCCCCACCAGCTCCACCTGGGTGAGGGTGGGGAGGTCGTTGCCGGGCTTCTGATAGACCTGGTACCGGAGGTGGTGAAACAGCGAGAGCCGCCCGCTGCGCCCGGTGGGCCGCAGGGCTTTACGGGCGATGGCCTGGGCTGCGCCTTCCGGCCCCACAAACGAGAGAATCACATCGCCGGCCGGGAGCGGCTTACGCCCTACCACCAGTCCTTCGCTGAGCCGGTAGCGTTCCACTACCCCCATGGTACGTGAGCAGAGCGCCGATTGGGATAAGGCCGGATGGGATGGCTTCGGAGCGTCTTCATCCGAAAGGAGGATGAATCCACCGTGTGTTGTGCTATCCTAAATCCCATGAACGAGCGTTCGCTGCAGGACATCCTCGAGTGGGTGGTACTGGGCCTCTTAATTGCCGTAGCGGTACTGGTTGTACTGTGGGTGGGGGGCTGGCTCTTTACATTCCTGGGCGCTCTCCTGAAGGGGCTGGCCGGTATTGTCTGGGCGCTGTTGCGGGTGCTGGTTCCGGTGCTGATTGTGGTCGCGGTGGTCTATTTTGTGCTGCGCTTTGTTCAAAAACCTAAAACTGCCTAGACGATGGGCTAGAACGCCCGCCGGTGGGGTCGCCCCGACCCTACCGGTTTGTTTTTATTACGCTCTGCTAGGGGCTTCTTTGCTCTCTGGAGGTTGTAAGGAAGAGTAGCCTAGACGCGGTTATCTTCGTACAGCTCGAGCACCTTCTCCACCGTCTGGGCATAGGCTTTGCGGAGGGGCTCGAGGCCCTCCAGCGGGGGGGTGGCCGGTTGTTCGGCGGGGGCCGTGGCCTCCAGGGCCTCGCGGAGGCCGGGATACACCCCGGCCCCCACCAGGGCCAGAATCCCCGCCCCCCGCGCCGCGCCTTCATCCCCCACCACCCGGTGGATGGGAACCCCCAGGGCCCCTCCTGCCAGCGCCAGCCATAAATCGGAGGCCGAGCCGCCCCCGGTGGCCAGCAGCCGCCGGGCCCCGGCCAGGGGGCGCATCACCCGATAAACCTCGCCCAGGCTGAGCGCTACCCCCTCCAGCACGGCGCGCACCAGGTGGCCCCGGCGGTGGGCCAGGGAGAGGCCCAGGAAGGCCCCGCGCAGATAGGGGGCCAGGTAGGGGCTGCGCTCCCCGGCCAGAAAGGGCAAGAAGTACAGCCCCTCGCAGCCCAGGGGGGCCTGCAGGGCCTCCTCGAGCAGGGTTTCCAGGCCCACCTCGGGGAAGAGGCCCCGCAGCCACTCCAGGCTGCCCGCCGCGCTGAGCGTCACCCCCAGCAGATGGTAGCCCCCGTCGGCGTGGGCAAACAGGTGCACCCGGCCCTCGGGCTCGGGGGTGGGCTGTTCGGTGGGGATGAAAATCACCCCGCTGGTGCCCAGGGAGAGGCTGCCCACCCCTGCGCGGTAGCGCGAGACCCCCAGGCCCAGGGCGGCGGCGGCGTTGTCGCCGGCCCCGGCCACCACCGGGATGCCCGCCTGGAGCCCGGTGGCCTGGGCCCAGGCCGGGCTCAGGTAGCCCACCACCCGCTGGCTTTCGCCCACCTCGGGGAAGAGGTCGGGTGAGAGCGTGAGGGCTTGCAGCACCTCGAGGTCCCAGCGTCGTTCCGCCAGGTTCAGGGCCCCCACGCCCGAGGCATCGGAATACTCGGTGGAAAGTGCGCCGGTCAGCAGGAAGGCCAGGTAGTCTTTGGGTAGCAGCACCTTGTAGAGCTGCTGAAATAGCGCGGGGTGCTGGTTTCGGAGCCAGAGCAGCTTGGGGAGCTGGAAGCCGGTCACCGCCCCGTTGCCAGTGCGCCGGATGAGCTCGCTGCGCGGGATGGCCTGTTCGATCTGCTCGACCTCGAGGGCGGTGCGCTGGTCGTTCCAGAGCGGGGCCGGGCATAGGGGGTTCCCGGCTTTGTCCAGGAAGACCGCCCCGTGCATCTGGCCCGAGAGCCCGATGCCCACCACCTCGGCCCCGCCCAGTTGCTCACAGAGGGCGCGCAGGGCTTCCTGGGCGGCGCGGGCCCAGTCCAGGGGGTCTTGCTCGGTCCAGCCGGGGCGGGGGGTGTGGAGCGGGTAGCCCGCCCGGGCCTCGGCCACCTTCTGGCCCCTGGTGGAAAGCGCCACCGCCTTGAGGCCGCTGGTGCCCAGGTCGAGGCCCAGCACCAGGCTCATCCCCGTACCCCCAGCAGGTGCTCTACGGCCAGCTGGTCGAGCTGTTCCAGGGCATAACCGCGGCTGCGGCGGGCCTCGGGCAGCTCGAGCTGCTTGAGCCGCTGGGCTTTTTCCCGGCTATAGGCCCCCAGCAGGGCCTGGGGCTCGGGGTCGGCCTGGTAGTAGGCCTCGAGCAGAGCCTTCACCTCGGGGTCGGCCCGGAAAGCCTGGGCTTTCTCCTTCAGAATCAGGTAGGTGCGCATACAGCCTTTGGCAAAGGCCCAGACCCCGGCCTCGTCCTCGGTGCGCAGGGCGTGGGCGTCGAAGTGGCGGGGGCCGTCGTAACCGCTGGCCTCAAGCAGATCCACCAGGAAGAACGCGGCCTTGAGGTTCTCCGAGCCAAAGCGCAGATCCTGGTCGAAGCGGCTCATGCGCTGGTCGTTTAGGTCGATGTGGAAGAGCTTGCCCATCTCCAGGGCCTGGGCCACCGCGTGCACGAAGTTGAGCCCGGCCATGGTCTCGTGGGCAAACTCGGGGTTGAGGCCGAAGCGGTGCGGGTGCTTCAGGGTGCCGATCAGGGCCAGCATGCTGCCCACGGTGGGCAGGTAGATGTCGCCTCGAGGCTCGTTGGGTTTGGGCTCCAGGGCAAAGCGGTAGTTGTAGCCCTGCTCCTCGGCATACTCGGCCATAAAGTCGAGGGCCTCGCGGAACCAGGCCCATACCCGCGGGGCCTTGCCGGTGGCGTCTACCTCGGCCCCCTCCCGCCCCGGCCAGACCACGTAAATCTGGGCCCCCAGCTCGGCGCCCAGGTCGAGGGTCTCGAGGCTCTTCTTCAGGGCGTAGGCCCGCACCCAGGGGTCGGGGCTGGTCAGGGCCCCATCCTTGAAGGCCGGGTCGGAGAAGAGGTTGGCCGTAACCATGGGCACCTTGAGGCCGGTGTCCTGCAGGGCCTTCTTGAAGCGGCGCAGGATGGCCTCGCGCTCGGCTGGGGGGGTGCCGCGGGGGATCAGATCCTCGTCGTGCAGGTTGACCCCGTAGGCCCCCAGCTCGGCCAGCCTGTACACCACGTAGTCGGGCTCGAGCCGTTCCCGCACGGCCTCGCCAAAGGGGTCGCGCCCGATGTTGCCTACCGTCCAAAGGCCAAAGGTGAACTTGTGCTCCGGTCTGGGTTGGTACATTATGCCTCCTCGTAGCTCATCTGCTCCATAAACACGTCGGCAGCCAGCGCGCCCACCCCCAGCAGGGCGGCCTCGCGGCCCAGGGGCGAGATGGTGATCTGGGTGGGGTCGTGCACCGCCAGGGCGTAGCGGGGGAGCCGGGCCTGCACTGCCTGCAGCAAAGCCTCGCCGGTGGCCTCGACCAGCGGCCCGCCCAGCACGATGCGCTCGGGGTCGAGGGCGGCTAGCACCATGGCCGAGAGCTGGGCCAGCCGCTCGGCCATCTCGTTCAGGCGGGCTGGGCTGGGGTCTTCCTGCCAGCGGCGGTAGCTCAGGAAAGCCTCGGCGCAGCCCCGCTTGCCGCAGCGGCAGGGGGGGCCTTCCGGGTCGAGGGGGATGTGCCCCACCTCGCCGGCGTGAAAACGGGCCCCGTGGTATACCTTGCGTTCCACCACCACCCCACCCCCCACGCCCACCCCCAGGCTCAGGTAGACGCAGTGCTCGAGGGCCAGCCCCCCCAGGGCATAGAGCCCGTAGGCGGCGGCGTTGGCCTCGTTTTCCACTACCGCGGGAGTCCCCGCCAGGCCCAGCGACCCAAGGGCCTCCTGGAAACGCTCGAGCAGGGGCAGGTCGGCCCAGCCCAGGTTGGGGGCCAGGGTCAGGTGGCCCTGGGCGGGCTCGAGCAGCCCTGGCAGCGCAAGGCCCGCCGAAAGCACCCGCACCCCCGGCAGCAGCGGGGCGGTGTGTTGCTGCAAAAGGGCCAGGGCTTCATCCAGTTGCGGGGGGGCTGGGGGCAGCACCACCCGGGCCCGCACCTCACCCTTCAGGTTCAGAAGGGCCACGGCCATGCGGTCTACGTCAATTTCCCAGGCCAGCACCAGGTGGCGCTCCTCTTCGACCTCGAGGGCCACCGAGGGGCGGCCCTGGCCGGTGGGGGGTAGGGGGCGCTCGGTCAGGAGCCCCTCGTTCAACAGCTCGGCCACCACCTCGGTCACCGCCGAGGGCGAGAGGCCCAGCTTACGGGCCAGCCTGAGCCGGGAGATGCCGGCCTCGGCCCGGATGGCCTGCAGGATGCGCGCGCGGTGCCAGCGCCGTAACTGGCGGGTACCGCCCAAAGGGGTGTGCTCGGGGGACTTGGCCATCTGGTGTGCTCCGACAGGGCTCCACTATTTATTTCTCGACTAAAAATAACAACTTTTAAACAAGGTGTCAAATAAAGCCCCACCCTGCACAGCTCGAGGCCGGTATGCTAGCTACCTTTGCAAGGCCGGGATGTTGGTTACAATCTGGACGCATGCAGAAGCGCCGTACCCCCCTGTGGCGTTGGCTATCCGCAGCTGGTTTGCTACTGATAGTAGGCTTATTGCTGGCCCAGCCCCTCACCCCCGAGGGCCGCTTTGCTCTGGCCATGATTCCCCACCACGCCCAGGCGGTCGAACTCGCCAACATTTTGCTTCCTCGAGCCGCCGACCAAAACCTGCGCTACTTTGCTCAGGATGTGGCCCAGACCCAGGCCGCCCAGATTGCCCAGATGCGAAAGTGGTTGCCGTGGTGGCGGCAACTGACCATTGGTTTTGAGCGCCCCAGCCCCCAGGCTGCTGCGGCCATGGGCATGGCCTCGGTGCAGGAAATAGCCGAACTGCTGGCCCTGCAAGGCCTTGCTGCCGAGACGAAATTCTTGCAGCTGATGATTCGCCATCATCAGGGTGCTTTACCCATGATTGAGCAAGGGCTGAGCGAGGTAAAAACGCCAGGCCTGCCGCGCCAGCTGATCAAGGCCATGAACCAGAGCCAGGCTGGCGAAATCCAGACCATGCAACGCTGGCTGGAGGAGCGTGGGGGAGAGGTGCTGCCCTTTGACCCCACAGCCAGGCCTGTGCATGACCATTAGGCACTGTGAGGCCCCTACGGACTGGACGAGACAGATGGGGTTGGGCACTGCGTCTGCAGCAGGCTAATTACCGGGACAATTGTCCTAATGGTGTATCCTGGTGCCTTCTGGCAAAATAGTGGCACTACCCCCAGGAGGGGTCTTTTCCTTATGCCAAACCGTCGGTTTACCTTTTACGCTTGGGGGGTGGTGGTTTTTACCCTGGTGGTCATCTTATGGGGAGATGTGGTGCAGGCCACCGGCTCCGGCGATGGCTGTGGCGCTCACTGGCCTACCTGTAATGGTGAAGTGTTGCCCATGTTTAGAGGCCTCGAGACCTTTATCGAGTTTTTCCACCGGATTACCAGTGGCCTCTCGCTGCTTCTGACCATTGGGCTTCTGGTCTGGTCGCGCCGGGCTTTTCCCAAGGGCCATCTGGCCCGGCTGGGGGCCGGTCTTGCCATGTTCTTCATGATCACCGAGAGCCTGGTGGGGGCTGGACTGGTGCTGTTTCGGCTGGTGGGGGAGGACGCCAGCGCTGCCCGAGCTATTGTGGCTCCCATTCACCTCATCAATACTCTTTTCCTGATTGGTTCTTTGACGCTCACCGCCTGGTGGTCGGGCCACCCCGAACACCGCCCGGTCTGGAAAGGTCAGGGGCTGGTGGGCTGGGCCTTGGGTTTGGGCTTCGTGGGGATACTGGTGGTGGCTGCCTCGGGCGCCCTGACCTCGCTGGGCGACGCTCTATTCCCGGTTCATAACACCACCGAAGCGGTGGGAAGAGCACTCACGCCCGGGGAGCATTTCCTGGTGCAGCTTCGCATCTACCACCCCTTTATTGCTGTTTTGGTGAGTGTGTACGTGGTTCTGGTAGCCAACCTGATTGCGCTGCTCCGCCCCAGCCGCTATACCAAACCATTCGCCCGCATGGCCGGGGTTTTGTTTATTTTGCAGCTAGGGGCAGGCTATCTTAATGTGCTGCAAGCAGCGCCGCTGTATACCCAGCTCCCCCACCTCTTGCTTTCCGACCTGGTCTTGGTTACTTGGTTACTGCTCTCAGTTACGGCCCTGAGCCTGGCCTATCCTGCAAGGCCGCCCACGTCGGAAGTTGCCCAGGCGAGGTAAACTGCTATGGTGGTTCCTGTTGCCCATCCCGAACGCGCAACCTGGCGCGACTATTTCTGGCTAACCAAACCTCGAGTGATCAGCCTGCTGCTTTTCACCACCCTGATGGCCATGTTCATCGCCGCAGGCGGATGGCCGGGGCTGGGTCTGTTTGTGGTGGTGTTTGTGGGCGGTTACATGGCTGCCGGTGCGGCCAATGCCTTCAACATGGTTATTGACCGTGACATTGATAGCCGCATGAAGCGCACGGCCCAGCGCCCCACCGTCACCGATAGAATTAGTAGCCGCGATGCCACGATTTTTGCGACGGCTTTGATGCTGCTTTCCTTTTTGTTGCTGTGGTGGGGCGCCAACCTAACCACCGCCCTCTTGGCAATGGCCGGGCTGGGCTGGTATGTGCTGATCTATACCCTCTACATGAAGCGCCGCTTCTGGAGCAACATCGTAATTGGTGGGGCTGCCGGGGCTTTCCCGCCATTGGTTGGCTGGGCCGCTGTAACGGGGGATGTGAGCCTCTTCGCCTGGTATCTGTTCCTGATTGTCTTTTTCTGGACACCCGTGCATTTCTGGGCTCTCTCGCTCATGATTAAAGACGATTATGCAGCGGTGGGCGTTCCCATGCTCCCGGTGGTGCGTGGGGAGCGTGAAACGGCCTACCAGATCTGGCTTTATGCCATCCTGACAGCCTTAATTACCCTTATTCCGGTGCTGATGGGTGAATTGCGCTGGTTTTATCTGATAGCAGCGCTGGTTCTCAATGGCTTGCTCTTGGTGCGTAGCCTGCGCTTATACCAGACCCTGGAGCGAAGCTGGACGCTTTCGCTGTATAAATACTCGATGTTATACCTGGCATTACTATTTGTTGCGATGGCCGTAGATCGAGCTATGTGGATGTAGGTAAAATACCCTATCGGGATAGGGTATTTTGTGAATAGAATCGAATACCCTAAAATGATTCCAAACAACGTAGGTTAGAATACCCCAAGATCGAGGGAGGATGTAGGAATGCTGCAACGAAGTCTAGGTCTGATAGTTCTGCTGATGTTAGGTTTAGCACTGGCCGCCGAGCCGGGTCAGGCTGGGGGACACACCCTCAACATTCTAGACCGGGATGCCTCGGCGTTTAACCGCGAGGTTCGAGTGCTTTTGGCCTGGGTCATGGGTTTTGCGGCCCTGGTGTTTGTGGTGGTGATGGGGGCCCTAACCTACGTAACCATCAAGTTTCGGCGTACCGGCAAAGAGACCAGCGAACCCGAGCAGATGCACGGTAACGATCGCCTCGAGGTAGCCTGGACGGTTATCCCTACCGTAATTGTGCTCATCATCTTTGGCCTTACTGCCCAGAGCATGTTCAAACTGGATCGTCCAACCCCCGGCGCCATGGTGGTGGAGGTACGCGGCTGGCAGTTCTGGTGGGACTTCACCTACAAAGATCACGGGATTCGCAACTCGAACGAGCTGATCCTGCCCGTAGGTAAGCCCGTACGCTTCGAGGTTACTGGAGGGGAGGGAACCAACTACGATGTGATCCACTCCTTCCGTATCACCAGTATGGTGGGTGCGCGCGATGCGATCCCGGGGGTAGTAACGCATATTGAGGTAACACCGGAGAAAGTGGGCACCTACTACGGCCAGTGCGTGGAGCTATGCGGGGCCTCCCACGCCAACATGCGCTTCAGGGTTAAGGTAGTACCGCAGGAGGAGTTCGACCGCTGGATTGAGGGGGCCAAGGCCTTCCAGGCTTCTGCACCTACCGACCCAACTCTGGTGCGAGGAGAAGAACTCTACAAGCAGCAGTGTGCGGCCTGCCACACCATCAAGGGGGTGTCCCAAGGGGCTCCCAACAACCCCGACCTGACCTTCTTTGGTAACCGTACTACCGTGGGGGCCGGGATGTGGCCCAACGTGCCGGAGTACCTCGAGCCCTGGATTAAAAACTCCCCCGGCATGAAGCCTGGCGTCAAAATGCCGGCCTTCCCCAATCTATCTGACGACGATGTAAAGGCCATTGCGGCTTATCTGATGAGCCATAAAGTAGAAGGCCTTGACTTTAGCAAGCTGGAAAAGTTCTAACGGGAGGACTGAACGAATATGGCTGTTGCAACCCCACAAAGTCAGACTGCGGCCCGCCTGGGTTTTTGGGCAGCCCTCTGGGATATGCTCACCACCAGCGACCACAAAAAAGTCGGGATGATCTACCTGGTCACCTCCTTCGTGGCCTTTGGGCTTTCCGGCCTGATGGCGGTGGCCATTCGCTGGCAGCTGGCAGGCCCCGAGCAGCAGTTCCTGGTAGGGGAGGCCTACAACCAGGTGCTCACCCTGCACGGTGCCACCATGCTCTTCTTTTTCATTATCCCGGCGGGGCTGGCGGGTTTTGGTAACTTTATCCTGCCCCTGATGCTAGGCGAACGAGACGTGGCCCTGCCGCGCGTCAACGCCTTTGCGGCCTGGCTCTTTGTGTTCTCAGGGGTGCTCATCTACACATCGCTGTTCTTTGGTGGCGCGCCGGATGTGGGCTGGACCTTCTACTACCCCTTCTCGCGCACCACCGGCCTGGGCACCGACTTCTTCATGATGGGCGTGCTGCTAGTAGGGTTGTCGAGCCTCTTGGGTTCGGCCAACTTTGCTGCTACGGTCTACAACCTGCGGGCCAAGGGGATGGGCCTGTGGAAGATGCCCATTTTCGTGTGGGGTATCTTCGCCACTTCCATGCTTTCCCTCTTCGCCCTGGCCGGCATCACCGCGGCCAGCCTGACCGTGCTGCTCTCCCGTAAGCTGGGCCTGAGCCTCTTTGACCCTGGCATCGGCGGCGACCCGGTGCTCTTCCAGCAGTTCTTCTGGTTCTACTCCCACCCGGCGGTGTACATCATGCTGCTGCCCTACCTGGGCATCGCAGCCGAGGTGGCCTCGACCTTTGCGCGCAAGCCGGTCTTCGGTTACCGCTTTATGGTATTTGCGCTGGTGGGCATTGCGGTGGTGGGCTTTCTGGTCTGGGCGCATCACATGTTCACGGTGGGCGAGAGCCTCTTGTTCCAGCTGGTCTTCGTGTTCTTCACCGTGCTGGTGGCGGTGCCTACTGGGGTCAAGATCTTCAACCTGCTGGGTACCTTGTGGGGCGGGCAGCTCGACTTCAAGACCCCCCTGCTTTTTGTGATGGGCTTCATGTTCAACTTCCTGCTGGGGGGGATTACCGGGGTCATGCTGGCGGTAGTGCCCTTCGACTACCAGGTGCAGGATAGCTACTTTGTGGTGGCCCACTTCCACAACGTCTTGATGGCTGGCTCGGGCTTCCTGGCCTTCGCCGGGTTGTACTACTGGTGGCCCAAGATTACCGGGCGCATGTACCCCGAGTTCTGGGGTAAGGTACACTTCTGGCTCTTTTTGGTCGGTTATCTGCTGACCTTCATGCCCCAGTACGTGCTGGGTTTTCTGGGGATGCCCCGGCGCTACTACACCTACCCCGACGGGCTGTACCTGTGGAACGAACTCAACTTCGCCTCTACCGCTGGCGCCGTGATTCTGGCCCTGGGCGGCATTGCCTGGCTGATTGCGGTAATTCAGAGCTTCCGCCAGAACGTGAAGGCCCCTGACAACCCCTGGGGGGGGTATACCCTCGAGTGGGCCACCTCCTCACCGCCGCCCTCGTATAACTTTGCCGTGCAGTTCCCCACTGTCTTCAAGTCCGAGCGGCCTCTCTACGACTGGGAAAAAGAGGGCCTCAAGCCGACCCCGGTAGACCCGGCCACCATCCACCTGCCGGCCCCTACCGTCTGGCCGTTCATGACCGCGGTGGGGCTACTGATTACCAGCATTGGGGTTTCGCTGGCTCCCAACCTGGGCAATGCCGCGGTGGGCGGCGTTGCGGGCTGGGGTGGCTGGCTGGCGGTGGGCCTGGTGCTCTTTATTTACAGCCTCTTCCAGTGGGCGCTGCGTAAGGAATACGACCACCCGGTGGTGCACCATACCGTGACCGGCAAGTCCAACGCCTGGGTGGGGATGGCCTGGTTCATCGTCTCGGAAATTGCCCTCTTCGGGATTCTGATTGCGGGCTACCTGTACCTGCGCCTTACCGGTGCGGCGGTGCCGCCCGAGGATCACCGCCCGGCTTTGTGGCTGGCGCTCCTGAACACCTTTTTCCTGGTCGCTAGCTCGTTCACCGTTCACTACGCCCACCACGACCTGCGCACCAACAAGTTCTCGCCCTTCAAGCTGGGGATGCTCATCAGCATTCTGCTGGGTGTGGTCTTCTTCCTCTTCCAGATCTGGGAGTTTGCCGTTGCCTCGGGGCACTACGTGGAAGCCCTGAACGCTGCCGGCCAGTCGGAAGCGGCCCAGAAGGCGGCCCTGTGGTTCACCGCTTTCTTCCTGATTGTGGGTTTGCACGGGGCGCACGTAGTGATTGGCGGTACGGGCCTCACCCTGGCTTACGCCCAAGGCTTGGCGGGCAAGATTGATAGCCACGAGCAGGGCACCCTCGAGGGCTCCTCGATGTACTGGCACCTGGTGGACGCGGTCTGGTTGTTTATCGTGACCATCTTCTACATCTGGTAGTTTCCCACGAACCGAGGGCTGGAGGTATTCCAGCCCTCGGTTTTTTTGGTGTGCCCACGCTATAGACAACTTTGGGCCATTTGCCTATAATCTCTAAGGCTGCTGGGAGTTGCTTGCTCCGCAAGCCAAAAAACCGGACCGCTAGCTCAGTTGGTAGAGCAACCGACTTTTAATCGGTTGGTCACAGGTTCGAGTCCTGTGCGGTCCACCAATCCAGGACGCAAAAAACCCGAGGGTGCGAATCCTCGGGTTTGCGTTTTGACCCCACATTTTGACCCCAATAAAGTATGAGCGGTTTATGAGTCAGGCTTTGGGACGAGGCTTGAGCAGGTCTTCAGGGTCAAGTATCCAGCCCTGCCGTTCGTGCTCCAGCAGGTGCCGGTAAACCCCCAGGGTGATGTTGGCGTTCGAATGGCCCAGGCGCTCGGCTACCAGTTCCAAAGGCGCACCGTTCGCTAGCAGGTGGGAACCATAGCTGTGGCGCAAATCGTGAACCCGCAGCGGCGGTAGGTTGAGGCGTGCGGTGATCCGCTTCAAGGCTTTCCATGGGGTTTGATATCCCAGGGGCCTTCCATCCGCGCTGCCGGGGAAAACCCACGCCTCGTGGTGGGGTTCGCCGAAGGTCTCGGCGTACCAGGCCCGGTATGCGCGCACGCGCTCTAAGGTTGCGTTCGGGATGGGGACGGTGCGACGGCTTGAGTAAGTTTTGGGCTCGCTAACGCGATTGTGGCTATAGGTTCGGTTCACACTAAGCAGCGCAGCCTCGAGATCAATGTCTTGCCACTGCAAACCCAGGCACTCACCCAGCCGCAACCCACAGGCCAGCATGAGCCGTAAAGCCAGAGCCGTGCGGGGGTCTTGGTGCTGGTCGAAGCTGGTAAGTAGAGCTTGTAGTTCGTGCAGTTCCAGCGCTCGGCCAGCTTTCTTAGTCTGACCTCGAGGGGCCCTGATGCGCACCGGGTCAACGGGATTCCGGAAGACAAGCTCCATGTCCAGCGCGTCCCTGAACACCTGCCGCAGGCGCTGCCGCACCCCCTTGACTGTGTCGACGGAGTAGCGGGTCAGAAGGTCGTCCAGCACCTCCCGGATGTGACCCGGCTTGACCTCTTGCAGCGGCCTGGAGCCCAACACATCCCGGGCCTGGGGGTCTTTGAGGGATGGCAGGGCGTAGGCTAGCTCTTCCAGGTAAAGCTCGGCGGTGCGGGGGCGCACCTCTTTGGCTTTGCGCTCCAGCCAGGCACATGCGTACCCGGCGGTGGTGGTCTTGTCGCGGGTGTACAGGCCCCGCTCCACCTTGGTCTTGAGGTCGCGGGCCTTGCGTTCGGCCTCCTGTGCGGTTTTGCCGAAAACCGATATGCGCTTAGGTCTGCCGTTTTCGCGGATGGTAAAGCGTACCTCGAAGCGGCCGTCTTTGCGGCGGCGGGGTTTGTTAGTCATCTTTGGCATCCTGCACCTCCAGCAGTCCTAAAGCCTTGAGTCCGGCCTCCACCACCCGGCCCCGCTCGGCGGTGGACAGGCGGAGGAAGCGCTCGAGCACTTCAGGGCGGGTTCTGAGCCGCCCTATGCCGGTTACCTGACCCGGCTCCAGGCGGGTCACACCTATGGCCTTGAGCCTTATCTCGTCGGGTGGGGGGGTTTTTGGCATAAAGCTATTCTATCACGTGAACGAGTATTAAGTAAAAATGGGTCACACAGCCTCCAGGGTCGCTAGAAAGTTCACGACCTCCTCGAGCCCCCCCAGCACCCGCACCGCTCCGTCCTCGCTGGTCAGGGATAGGCGGCCATCGAAGGGGGGTAGAAACTTCACCAGATACCACCGCCCATTGACCTTGAACCGGTACATGCCCCCGTACCCGTCCTCCACCAGGGCCACCTGTGAGCCTTTGGGCGGGAGCAGGGGCACGGGCCACCAGTGGACGGGGCAACCCTCGAGGTCAGAATCACGGCGCAGGCTCAACCGGCGCTCTGTGTTCTCCACCCGCTCAGTCAGGGCCTGGAGGGGTGCACCGGTGGCCCAGTCCTGCCAGCCCTCGAGGCTGACCTTTGACCACCCCAGGGCGCTACCGGCCTCCAGCAACCGGCGGGTGAGGGTCTGTCGGGTGGATTCATCCACACACATACCGCTACCCACCCGACAACCCGACAAATCGTCAATAATGCCGTCCCGGACGATGTTTTGTGTGTTGGGTTCCTTACCCGACACCAACCCGACAAACCCGACAGGTGGAAGGGCGGAGATGGTGCTATTTGCGTCCCGCACGGCTTTCTGTGCTGTCGGGTGACTTGTCGGGTGACTACCCGACACTTGCGGCTTGTCGGGTGGGTTGTCGGGTAAGCACCCGACAGGCGCTTTTTGCTTTCCTGACGACAAATCGCTTAGATGGGCGGGGGCAGGTGTCGGGTTTGTCGGGTACCTGTCGGGTTGACCACCCGACACCTGTTTTACCGTGCTGGACGCTATTTGTGTTGGTTTGTCGGGTTGTCGGGTGAGGGGGGATATGTTTTCCAGTAACTCCTCCAGGTCAAACATGCCCCACCTCCCTCACGCGGGGGTTGACTCTATAGCGGTTGCGGTCTTGGGGGTCGGGCACCACCCACCCGGCCTCGGCCAGGGCCTCCACCACCCGGCGGGCCTCAGCGGCGGTGACAATCCCAGCCACCCCCCGGCGGTACAGGTCGCGCAGGGTGAAGGTCTCCAGGCCCCCACCCTGGAGCTTGCGGGCCAGCTTCAACACCGGCTCGTCGTTCCCATTCAGGGCCCGCTCCCAGATGCGGCGGGCGTGCGGCTCCAGCCACAGCACCAGGGTGACGGCCCGCTTTAGGGTCTCCACCCCCACCGCATCCCCCGGCGCTTCCAAGATGGTGTGCAGCAGGCCCGCAAGCCGGGCGGTCAGGCCCAGGCGCTTACCCAGCAGGGCCTTCCAGGCCTCGGAGTGGTCGGGGTTGCGGATGCCCCGCTCGGTCTCGGCCTCCCAGCGATACCAGAAGGCCTGGGCCTCATCGTCAAACTGCAAGGTGCACTCACCCCTGGCGCGTAGGGTGTCCCAGGTGCGCTCTATCAGGTGGTGATAGCCCTCCCGCAAACTGTGCGGGATGGCAGGGCGCTCATCCACCCAGGGGCGCTCAGAGGCAGTGACCACGACAAAGCGCTGCAACAATCCATCGGCCCCGCTCCCATCTGGCGACTGGGCCTCCAGAATCCGCTCCCGGAAGGGGCCGGGCTGGATAAAACCAAGGAGTCCAACCAGCGGGCGCTCCAGGCAGTGGGAGCCGCGCACAACTCGATCCAGCGGGTACTGAGCCGCACTATAAGCCGCCAGGTAGAAGGCCCGCTCGGTGCGCCGGTCTTCCCGTGCCCACCCCTTGAATAACCCGCTCAACTCGTCCCGAAAGGCCAGGATTGAGGGGCTACCGATTAGCAGGCCGACCAGGGCCTCATAGGTGCTATCGCTCGCGGTTAGCCGTTCCGGTTGGGGGGCTTGGGGCTTAGGGCCGCGCTCCCCGCGCCTGGCGCTGGCCCATTCCGCGAGTGCAGCCTCGTACTCTTCCAGGGCACGACGGTGTTCCTCGCGCAACTCAGCCTCGATGGCCCACACCGGCGCGAGGGCAGCCTTGAGCATGGGGGTTTTCTTGGTGCTCACCCCCATCACCACCGCCAGCCACAGGGTTGTCGGCTCAACCCAGGTGGGGTTGTCCCGGTCGGGTTCGATCCACACCCGGCCTCCGGTTATCGCGGAACAGGCGGCGAGCATCGAGAGCAGCACCGGGCCGGGGTCAATGCAGAGCCGGTTGGCAAAGGCCAGGCCGTAGCTTTCCAGCGCGGGGGGCAACAGTTTACCCTCCGGCCAGGGCTTGAGCCGGGTGCTGGTGTCCAGGGGTTCAGGGGTGGGCCACACCTCAGCGGCCTGCACCTCGGGGGCGGTAGTGAGCAAGTCGCGCGCTAGCATGCCACCACCTCCCGCGATTCGTTGAGAACATCAAGCCAATCAGTACCGGCCACCGGCGGCACCGCCAGCCGCACCCGGCGACTCTCGGACAGCAGACGCCTAGCCAGCTTGCGGGCGGCCTCGAGTCCGGCGCGGTCATGGTCGGCTGCGATGAGCACCTCGGCCACCTCGGTGGGCAAAATCACCCGTTCAAGGCCACCAGCAGAGACACAGGCCCAGCAGGGCCAGCCGGTAGCCTGGTGGACGGCCAAGCTGGTCTCAATCCCCTCGCAAAGGGCCAAGGGCTTGTCGGCCTCGAGGGGGTAAAGCCGGATGGATGCACCGGCGGTTGCCCCCTCGAAAACCGGCGGGGTCAGCTTTTTAGGACTCGGGACAGGCGCTTTCCCGCTTCCGTCCCTGCAAAGGTAGGTGCGGTGCAAAGCCACCAGTCCATAGCGGGGGTGCTCCACCCGGCCCAGCAGGACGGGGTAGCGGCCCAGCACCCGCTCACCGTCCCGGTAATCCAGCCCCGGATGCACCCGCAGGTTCAGGTTTTCCACCCGTTCCGGCTGGAGGCCTCGGGCCTTCAGGTAGGCCGCCCCGACTTCCGAATGTTGGATGGGCCGGGCCTCGGCCCAGAGGCGCTCTAGGTAGCGGCGGCGGCCTTCCTCGGGCCGGGCGGGTGCGGGTGCTGGACGGTAATGGACGGGGGCCTCCCACGGGCAGGTCTCACCGGCGTACAGCTCATGCCAGGACAAACCCAGGGCTGAGAGAACCGCGTCAGGGTCACATCCACCAAAACAATGGAGCAGGATTTTACCGTCCTTGACGGCGATTGAGAGGGCCCTATTGCGATCCGACCCGTGAGCCGGGCAAGTGGCACGCCACCGGCCAGGGCCAGCGGGGTGGAGATTGGCGAGGCGCTCAAGGAGCACGTTCACAGCAGGCGTGGTATAATACCTGTGACGCACGGTAGTACCCCTTTACTTTCCCCCGCCAGCCCCGGCGGGGTTTATCTCCTCGAGCCACTTTTCCAAGGCGGCCCGTGAAATGATCAACCGGGCCCCTGCTTTTTTCGCCGGCAGCTCGCCATTTCTAATGATTTTGTAGACGGTGTTGTAATGGAGGCCAAGGAGTTTTGCGACCTCCCGAGGTGAGTACGCTAGTTTGTCTATTTGAAGCATCGAAATGCCTCCTTGGTTCGGAGGCCGGACACGACTAAAGTTGTCCAGCCCGGGCTTATTGCTTCGTGACGGCTGAAGACGCCGTCGGGCGATGCTAAGCAGCCCGGGCAGGGGGGGCAGTCAGTTTTACAGGGAACGTTGGGGGAGGTGGAGTGGGGGGCGGAATTTTTTGCGTGTCTTGGCGCAGCCGGGTTTCTAGCTGCGCTAAACCACGTATGAGAGATAGCAAAATAAAAAGACCAATAAGAAGGTTTAGGAAGCAAAGAAGTGTAACAGCAATCTTCCTACAAGGGCGAGTTGCCTGCTTGGTTGGGTGGGCTTCTAAATATGCGATAGGTTTGGCTAAAAATGAAGAGTAATCAAACCCGTACTTGGACATTCTTTCGAGGTGCAAATAATATTTCATTGCGTCGTGGAGTTTGTCCTTTAGCAACTCAAGAACTTCCTCCTCCCAATCCCCCGCTAGCCAATCCAAATCGTCCTGTTTTAGTTTACCGATGAGCCATTCAGCCAACAAATTTGGAGGTGAGCCCTGTTCAAGCAGGGCCAAGAGCTGGTCTAACTCCTCACGTGGAATGCGCAAAATAAAATGCCTGTCCACAACGTTAACAGGCAACTTTGAAAGTAACGCGTCAAGGGCAGGCGTAAACTTCAAGGCGACATAAACGTAAATTTGATTCCTTGACTCCTTCAGACTGATGTCGAAGCCCGTTGGAGAGCCGAGATTCTTAAGCCACAAAGCACGAGCACGCTGAGCAATGCTCCAAAGCTTAGCAGTGCTTTTGGCCCAGGGTGTCATGATTTAGTCTTACGCGTGATTACGGGTTTTGTCAACTGACAAAAAATCACGATGGTTCTATGATTCTGTGTGGGATTTTGACCCCTATTTTTGACAACTATACTACTAGCACACCGCAAATGCTTCGGCACCTTCCGCCCTGAGGGGCAGCTTGGACTCTGCATCCAACCTATGAAGTGGTTGGTTTTTCGCCCCAGACCTCTTTTTATAGAAAGCGAGGGGGTAAGCTTGTGGAACCAATTTAATAATCCGATTTTGGAGTATACGACCGATGCCTCGATTGGCCCAATATGACCATCTCATGGAGTAGGCGGTGCGTTGCAACCTGCTGCTGATGCTCTACGGGGTCTGTGGGGCTCGAGGGCATGGTTTCGTTCTTGCTGTATGAGAACACGGTCAACAACTAAGCTTGCTAGGTGGACGAAGGTGTATCTCATTAGATGCGTGATTTCGCCATCGTCCATGGGGCTCCCCGGAACGATTGGCGGTATGTCTTGTTTACCCACCTTCAAAACATTTGCTCGTGCTGCGATAAACTTGGAGCGAATATGACTGCTTCGCAAGGTTTATTTATGACCAACTACCAGATACTAACGGGCCGCCTCGGCTTTGCAGGCCACGAAACATTTCCATTTCGCTATGGTTGGCTGAAAAAAGCAGTGGATGCGGTTCGTCGTGATCCACAGCTCTTGAGCAACGATCAAGCCATGGTAGAGCTGGGCGTTGGAAAAAATATGGTTCAGAGTATTCGATACTGGGGGCTGGCGACTAAGGTGCTTAGCGAAGGGCAGGGCCGAAGCCTCGAGGTTACTCCTATTGGTTCGCTGTTGCTAGAAAAATGGGATCCCTATCTGGAAGATCCAGCCTCACTTTGGCTGATCCATTGGCTGCTAATCAACAATCCAGCTCGGGCTGCGGTGTGGCACCTAGCTTTCACTCGCCTTAATGCTCCTGAGTTTACCAAGCATCAGTTACTTGGCTCATTGGTTGAGCTAAAAGAGCGTTATGGATTGCGCGTGCAAACCTCGAGTCTCAGCCGGGACATTGATTGTATGGTTCGGTGTTATGTAGCCGTTGAGGCAAAAAGCCAAAAGGAACTTCTTGAAGATACCTTCAGTTGTCCATTAACAGAACTTGGGCTGATTTTGCCTCTTAGGGATGGTGAAGGGTATCGCTTTGCTATAGGATCAAAGCCCACTTTGCCTGCTGAGATTGTTGGATATGCTCTTCTCGACTATATGAATCGAGTGAGGCAGGAGAGAAATAGTATTGCATTCGCAGATTGTCTCTATGGGGTAGGTAGTCCAGGCCAGGTATTCAAGCTTGATGAAAACGCTCTTGTTGAATACCTCGAGGTGCTTTCAGAGATTAGCGCTGGTGCACTGGAGCTTGATGATACCGCAGGTCTAAAGCAGATTTATCGTCGCCAAACGTTAGAGCCGATGCATCTACTGGAGCGCTACTATGGGGGTCGGGGATGATAGATTCAGAATTGATGCATAACAGAGCTCGACGCTTTTTTCGTTCGATTCGCCTCGAGCGTGACTTTGACGATCCCGGGGTGTTGGAAGGTTACACCCTTACACCGCAAGTACGCCAGGTTTTGGGCCGTATTGAGGAGGGTCTTCAGCGATTAGGAACTGAGCGGGCTTATACCCTCACTGGCCCCTACGGTAGTGGCAAATCAGCCTTCGCTCTTTTTCTCGCGCACCTTCTGAAAGCTCCCGCTGCCCAAAATAATCCAGCTTCTGCATTGCTGCAGAATCAAGACCCTTACTTGTTGGAGCGCTTTGCTCTAAATCTATCGGATGGCCTTTTACCGGTGGTGCTAACCCTGCGCCGCGCGCCCTTGAGCCAGACTCTTTTAGAAGGTTTACTTCAAGTGGTTCAGCGAATTGCTGATCCAACTGCCCAGCACCTGGCTCAGCAAATCAAGACTGACCTCGAGGCTAAGACAGCAGATACAAGGACTGTTTTAAAGCGCCTGGAGGCTTTGCAATTGTTATCAAGCCAGCAAAAAAACGGTGGTGTGTTGCTGATTTTGGATGAGCTGGGTAAGACCTTGGAATATGCCGCTCGTCATCCCGGGGAAGATATATATCTGCTGCAAGAGCTTGCAGAGACAGCAAGCCGCAGTTTAGATCGACCCTTGATTTTAATTGGAATCCTGCACCAGGCTTTCGAGCAATACGGAGAACACCTAGACCTTGCTGCACGTAAGGAGTGGGCAAAGGTGCAGGGCCGTTTTAGCGATATTGCCTTTCTTGAGCCTCCCGAGCAACAGATACGCTTGGCTTCACAAGCGGTTGCTTCACTAGGATTTCATGGGAAAGGACAACGACAGCTTGCTGAAGTTGCACAGGCCACGGCAGAAGCGGGGTATGTACCTCGCGGTCTTACGCCAGAGGAGTTTGTAGACCTTGCTTCAAAAGCGTACCCCTTACATCCAACAGCTCTGATAGCCTTGCCCTATCTTTTCCGTCGCTTTGCTCAAAACGAGCGTTCTTTATTTGCTTATTTGCTTAGCCAGGAACCTTTTGGATTACAGGATATATGGCAGAACATGCCGGGGCGCTTGGTACGATTGCCCGATTTATTTGATTACTTTATTACCAATCTAGGGGGTAGCTTGTTGCGACAAACCCATGCCCGTCGCTGGCTTGAGGTAACTGATGTTCTAGAGCGCAATCTGGACTTGTCTCCGCTCGAGGTAGATACACTCAAGACCACGGGCCTTCTGGGGATACTGGGTGATGTTAGTCCTTTACAGGCGAGTGAAGCCCTTATAACGCTGTCTCTTTCCGACAAAACGTCAGATGAAGAAATCTTGGCTACCTTGGAAAGGCTGAGGGCACGCTCCTTGATTACCTTTAGGCTTTACAACCGCACCTATCGGGTTTGGGAAGGTAGCGATGTAGATCTAGAGGCCGAACTCGAGCAGGGCCGCCGTAAAACCTCGGGGCAGGGTTTGGCTGAGAGCCTTATGCGCTATTTATCCCACCGGCCTGTTGTGGCCCGCCGGCATAGTTACGAAGTAGGGGCCCTGCGCTTTTTTGAAATTCGTTACTTGGACGCCCCCCTAGAAGCGCCCCCACATCCCAGCAAGGGGGCAGATGGGGTATTGGTCTGTTGTTTACCAGGCAACCTCGAGCAAGCTGAGGCCTTTGAAAACTGGGCCCGTTCGCCCATAGTTGCAGGGCTCGAGCACCTGGTGGTGGTGGTGCCTCAACACATAGGTACACTTCGGGAGGCGGCTGCCGAACTGAGGGCCTTGCGGTGGGTTTGGGACAACACCCCCGCACTGCGCGACGACCGGGTAGCCCGTAAGGAGCTGGCCGAGCGCACAGCACTGGTTGAGCAAAGCCTGGGGATTGCGCTAGAAAACCTCTTTGACCCGCGCCCGGAGCCGAAGGGCGCAGGCGCTGTTTGGTACTACCAAGGTCAACCCCAGGACGTGAGTAACCTCAACACTGCGGCCCAACTGCTTTCGAGAGTGATGGATCGGCTTTATCCCCTTTCTCCTCGTATCAAGAACGAGTTGATTAGCCGCCGCTCCCTCTCCTCAGCAGCCGCAGCAGCACGCCGCAATTTGGTTGAGAGAATGTTGTTACAGCATTCCGAACCGTTACTGGGCATAGAGGGTTATCCCCCAGAACGAAGCATGTACGAGTCTGTTCTGCTAGCTTCTGGCCTTCATCGGATCGAGAACAGTGTTTGGCGGGTTCTCGAGCCGCAGAAGGGTAACGACCCACGCAACTTGCGCCCAGCTTGGGAACGGATGTACAACCGCATATTCGCGGCTACTGCCGAACCCTATCCGGTAAACCAGCTATTTGATGAGCTCGCCGCACCCCCTTATGGCGTGATGCCGGGCGTTTTACCAGTGCTGTTGGCCGCATTTTTGCTCGCTTACCCCGACGAAACCAGCCTTTATAAGGAAGGCGTGTTCGTGCCCGAACCTGCCCCTGCCGACTTTGAGGTCTTAATGCGTCGTCCAGAGCTATTTGCGGTGGGTGGAAGCCGCATTTCGGGTGAACGCAAAGCGGTTGTTGAGCGTTTGGCAAAGGGCCTAAAAGTAAAACCCGCTTTGCTGCCGGTGGTTCGGGCGCTGGTTCGCATGGTACGTTCGGTGCCTGACTCGGCTTGGCGTACCCAAAAGCTTCCGGAAGAAGTGCTCGAGATGCGGGAGGTTTTCGAGAGTGCTAAGTCGCCGGAGCGTCTGTTATTTATCGACCTTCCAGTTGCCCTTGGACTTCAACCCTTTAGCGAGGGCGAGCAAGCCAGCAGCCCACGCCGTATTGAGACATTCTTCAACAAGCTGAACTCAGCTCTGCAAACTTGGGGAGCCTTTACTCCTACCCAGATTGAAAAGGCGCGGGACATCCTGCTGGCTGCTTGTCAGTTACCATTAGGAGAGACGGGTTGGAGGCAACTGCGAGAGCAGGCAGCAAAGCTTGTCGGTAAGCCATTGCACAGCTCTCTTATCCCGTTTATCAACCGCTTGAATGCTCCTGGAGACGAACACACGGTGCTCGAGGGTGTTCTGGCCTTCGTCGCTACCCGCCCGCCAAAGAGCTGGACAGACACCGATATTGAGCGCTTTCCGGGGCAGGCTGCCGCCTTGGGTGAGCGATTCCTTCAAGCGGTGCACTACCTTGGGGTGCTGACCCCTGAAGACGAAGCCAAAAGTGACGAAGTTGCCGATAAAATCCGCAGAAGTTTTAGCTCGAGCGTGCCACCCCATGTGATGCGGGCAGCCCTTGCCAAGCTTCTGCAGAGCCTATAAGACCCGCCCTCTCTACAGAAGCAAGATATAATCCGATTTAAGGGAGCTTACATGGCACAGGAGGCGGTTCGACACATTCTTTCATTGTCGGGTGGCAAGGATAGTACGGCTTTGGCTGTGTATATGAGAGATAAAGTTCCCGAGATGGAATATGTATTTATGGATACTGGCGAGGAATTGCCCGAGACTTATGAGTATCTTGAGCGCATCGAGAGTTACCTTGGAAAGCCTATAGTAAGACTGAAAAACAACAGACAGGGGTTCAAAGATTTGCTCGATGCTCGAAGGGGATTTTTGCCATCGCCAAAGATGCGATGGTGTACGCATTATTTGAAGATAAAGCCCTTTGAGGAATATGTTGGTGATGACTCTGTCATTAGTTATGTGGCTATTCGGGCGGATGAGCCTCACCGTAAAGGTTACATTTCTAGTAAGCCCAACATAACTGCCCGATATCCATTTATAGAAGATAACCTTGTTAAAGCTGATATTTATAGAATTCTTGACGAAAGTGGACTCGGATTGCCCGAGTACTATAAATGGCGCTCCCGATCTGGATGCTATTTTTGCTTTTTCCAACAGCGGATTGAGTGGGTGGGCTTGCTGGAGAATCACCCTGAACTATATTGGAAAGCAGCTAGCTTTGAGCGGGTTGATACAGATTCCGGGGAAATTTACACCTGGAGTAGTAAGGAGAGCCTGGTTGAGCTAGCTCAACCAGATCGAGTCGCTCAGATTAAGTCAGAACATGAACGCCGGCAGCTCATCACTGAGGTAAAAACAAGCCCCATACTCACCGAGTTATTGGTAGATGAAGGGGAAGAAGAAGCTTGCCTGATTTGTCATCTGTGATTATCCATGGGTCAAAATTATGGGGGAAGAAAAGCTAAGCAAGACTCGACTCGCTCCAACTTTTCACCGCACTTTTTCTCTTGTTAGACCTGCTGTCGTTCAAGTATTAGAGATCGCATCTGATGCGACCATTCAGGGTACTAAACTCAAGGGAAGTGCTTTTGATTCACTTCGTAAAGGCACAGACCTCGGCACTATATACGCCGCTTCGATGCCCAGGTATGCCTTTGGTTGTGGATTCTTAGATGGAGAAACCTATCATTTGACTGAGCTTGGCAGATTTGCCCATGAGCACGACCCCAACCTAAATCACCCCTCCACACTTTGGCTTATGCACTACCACCTCAGTGCCCCGGCTGGCCCTGGGCCTGCTTTTTGGCACTTTCTTGTGAGCCAGAAGTTACTGCCGGGTAGCTACTTAGAGCGCTCTGAATTGATTGAGGCAGTGCAGAACTTTGTCAGGGATTCGGAGGGTAAGGCGCTTGTAGATCGTTCGGCGAGGTCGGTTGTCAGCATTTTTACCGGGAGCTATATCAAGAGCGATGGTCTTGGCAGTTTGCGCATTCTGGAAGAAGCGGAGTCGGGGTACCGTGTGCTCGAGCCTGAACCTCCTAATGAGTGGGTTATTGGCTATGCCTTGGCCCATTATTGGGAGAGCGTTTGGCCCCAATTCAGGCAAGTAGCCCTTGGCGAGCTGAGCCAACCGGGAGGTTTTGCCAGCCTGTTTCTGCTTAGCACCTACCAGCTTAACTCTCGCCTGCGAGAGCTTCAGCGTAAGGGGTTGCTCGAGCTCGTTCAGATTGCCCCACCCCACCAGATACTTCGTCTTTGGCGCTCATCCCTAGATTTCTTGCCACACATTTATGACTGAGCCCACCCCCCTCGAGGTCATACAGCTGGTGCGTGGTGCACAGCTTATGTGCCGGACGGCTATCTTATTGCTAGGCAAGCAACACCTTGGTTATGAGGTAAGGCTCGCTGCAAAATACAACCTCGATCCGTTGAACTACGCGGAATGGCGTTTACAGAAGGTGGTGCCAGGGCAACGCTATCTCGCGCTCAACAAGGAGTCCCTTTTACAGGACATAGATGAAATTTGCTATGTCAACACCACTACCAACGCTTTATTGGTTTATAACCTGGATGTTGCCTTGGCATATTTGCCTCACCCAGATCGCTCGTATGTTTGGGATTTTTTGCGTGATAGGTTTCGCAAGCGGCCCAGGGCGCTGGTGATTGCAATGCCTGCCGAGGCCGAGCATCTATTACCGAATGAGTCTTCAATGGGCATTTGGCACAAGGCTGGGCGGATTTGCAAACTAAAATAGATTCTCAAAAGCACTGAAGGGGTAGGCCAAATGATCTTGAGAATCTCCGATGTAACCGAGATAGACCATACCGCTGAGTTCAGAAGTGACGTTCAGGTAAGCCATTTCCGTACAGAAGCAAACCTTGGACTTATCGAGAACTACATGTTCACGGTGGGGAGCTTCCCAGGACGGAAGTCCTCGGCTGAAATGCTACGGCTGCTTCAGGAAGCGGTTGTTGAGGAGATAGAAAACCGTTTTATCATCCAGGCTACCTACGGGCGGGGCAAAAGCCATTTTGGTCTTGTGGTGGCCAACTATTTCGGTAAGGCGGCTGAAGCCCCAGAAGTTAAGCGGTTGCTTGAGAAGCTCGAACATGCTTATAACGAACCTGCGCAGGTTGAGTCGTTTCGAAGCTTTAAGAAGCACCATAAACCTTACCTCGTAGTCTTGTTGCGGGGAGATGCCGCGGTCAACCTGCGAGATCAGTTTTTTCGGGAGCTCGAGGCCGCTCTCAAGGCTACAGAAGCCACCAAGCACATTGAGGCACCGTTCTGGTTCAACGAAGCTTTGCGCTTTATTACTGGTCTCGATGCTGAACAACAAAATCGAGCGAATCAATTTTTAGAAAAGCATAGCTTAGATTTGCATGCTCTGCACCAGAAAGTTCAGCAGCGAGAGACAGGTACCTACACCCTATGTGTAGAGCTTTTCAAGAACATTATCGGTTATAGGCCTGACTTCAATGGCGAAACTAGCCTAGTTGAAGCGATCCAATGGGTTGTGCGAGAGCTAGTAGGAAAAGGCCATGTTGGGGGCTTGCTGATTCTATTTGATGAGTTCAGCGAGTTTGTACGCGGCTACAATAGCCTTCATCCGGTTGGCATTCCGCTGCAAGAGCTACTCAACGGTGTTGAGCAAAACCGAGGCAAGGTGCTATTTGTTGCTCTTTCTCAGCATGAGCCAGAGCGGGTCATCAGCAACGATGGTACGCAAGGGTACGAAAGCTTAGTAAAAGAACTGACACGTTTGCCGCGCGCCAACCGCTACTGGCTACACTCAACTCTTGAAGATGTGCTTGGAGCATATTTCAAGCCCCATCCCGATAAGTGGAAACAGATGATGGGTGAGCCGGGGGTAAGCAGCCAGGTAGCTGGTGCCAGCGAAATCGCCTACGAGGTATTCGCCGATCGATACAGACGGATACTTCATTGGAGTGCAGAAGATTTTCAAGAGAAGGTTACGCGGGAGTGTTTTCCGCTGCACCCGCTGACAACGGCTCTACTCTCGAGCGTTGATTTTGAGGCAGCTTCTACAACCCGATCTGTGCTGGGTTTCCTGATTGATGAAAAGGCTCCTCTTAAACAGAAGCTACAAGAACCGGCAGTTGTTGAAGGCAGGCCCAACTGGGTGCTACCGATAGCTCTGGTGGACTACTTCGAGGGGATGCTGGGGGAGCAGGTCTGGGAGCAGTACAAGCAAATTGACCAACCCGACCTTACACCAGAGCAGAAAGCCGTGCTCAAAGGGATGCTGTTGCAAAAAGCTGCTAGCATCCCTACTAAGTCGGTTGGCTTCAGCGTGTTGATTGCTGAACTATCAGGCTTAACGCAAAAGCAAGCCGAGCAGACCCTAAAGCAGTTGGAGGAGCAGCGGTACATCCGCTATGACAGTGCAAATAAGGTCTACTCGTTCTGGGCGGGCAGCAATGCCGCTATAGAGCTTGAGAAGCTACTCAACCAGGAATTGAGCGACCTGGAGCGCCATGGGAAGCTCAAGACGTACATTGATGAATTTGATACCAATGGCCATAACAAGGTCAACGATCTCCTGGCCAAAGAGAAGGGCGCTCTTTGTCAGCAATACCCCGTGAGCGTGGATTGGGGGCATGAAGAGGATTGGAAAGCCCAGCTTGTCGTGCTGACCCGAGCCTCCTGCAAAATTGACACTCTAACCCGACTCGCTGCGCGTTATTCTGCCTCTATAACTGAGATGCCTGATTGTCGCGGGCTGGTACTGTTGCCGCTGGCGCGTAGCCAGGATGACCTCGATTGGCTAATTGAGAATCTACAGAGGACGCTGGATAGCTCGGCCAAGCTGAAGGCAGCGCCGATAGTGGTTATCATTCCTAATCGTCCTACACCCGAGCTAATCATCAATCTCCAAAAGTATGCCCTTCTAGAGGACAGGGTCTTTGAAGAAAAAATCGTCAGGCAGATCGGCGCAACTGTAATACAGGAGGAAAAGGATCGCCTTGGGAAGCAGATCCTGCAGGTGTTAGATCAGGTTCGCAAGGATGGGACGCTCGAGGTGCCAGCCGACGCCCGGGGGCATATCCGAGCCCTTTCGATTGATATCAAGGCTTCCGACCGAATCGTGCGTACTTTGCGAGAGGTGTACCGCATCGCCTACCATAGCCATCCTGCCGACTTTTACAACCAATACAAACACACAGCTACAAATTTACGTAGTGCAGTTCAAACCCTGATTCCCGTTCTAATGACTGATAATCTCGCGGGTGCCTATGTGGGCTTGGGTAATGTAGCAAAGGATGTGGTAGATAAGTTTCTGGCAGCCGATGTGTGGGGTCTTTTTACTCCCAAACGGCGGATTCAGCCTCCTAGATCTACCCACCTAAAAAAGGCTTGGGAGCGCCTAGAGGGTAGCATACCTCCCGGTAAAGACTGGATCCTGCTCAAAGAGGTGTTGTTAGAGCTCCTAAATCTACCTTATGGCTATGACCATAACAGTCTCTCTTTACTGTTTAGTGCATGGCTTGGCTACTATCGTCGAGATATCGAGCTTGCCCTAAACGGTAAGATCGTTGGGTTTGATAGCATCTCTGGAGAGGGTAAAAAACTCAAGCCCAAGGAGTTTATTGAAGCCTGGTCTGCTGCTCGCTTACGACGCAAAGATCGTAGAGAAATTCTCAGGGACGTAGAGCAAGCTGTGGACAGGGTTGGCAAAGGGGGTTTAAGCCTCGAAGAGGCCGAGTCAATACTGGAGAAGCTGAAAGCTTCTGCCAACGAGAACGACATTACCGACCCGAAGCTTCTAGAAGATGCCAGGCTGTCTATCAGTAAGCTTCAAGAAGCATTTGGGCAGCTAAAGAGATATGACGAGGCGGTAAAGGACATAGAAGACAAGCTAGCGAAAGCCCTTTCCGTTTCGACGATATCAACCTTGCTTGACAAGCTAGCTAAGCTAGAGGAACCTTTCATAGTTGTCTCTAGACTCCCTGGGCCTTTGGCGTTGCGCCAGAAAGTTTTGGAACGTGCCAGGGAGCTAACCGAGGATATTTGTAAGAAAAACGAGTATCTCAGTGACATACGTCAGTATGGCCGGCAGGAGGAAGCACTCAAGCGGGCGCTCGCCGAGTTGCATAGGCTTGGACTTACTGAGCTTACACAAAGAGTTCAGCAGGCGCTTGATCAATTGGAAAAAGAACAGCTTCGCCTTACCCAAGAGCGGGAGATTGAGATATTGCTGAACCAAATAAACTCATTTGATAGTACGGGCAATCTTAGCAGGCTCAGGAAGAATCTCAGTGAGCTCAAGAAATACATCGGCCACGAAGCGGAGACTATCCGAACGGCCGCCCAAAATAAAGCAGCGGATATAGAGGCAGAAGTCAAGCGCCTCGAGGCTTTCATCTTGAATCTAGATAAACGTTTGGACGCGGTAAGTAATGCTGAGGAGGCTCGAGCACTTGAACGGGAAATCATAAAGGAGCGAGGCCGATTTGAGGGCACACCCGACATAGGTGATATTAGCGCAGCAGAAGAAAGGGTCGCCAAGCTGATCGACTTTTTCTCGGAGGTAGAGGGAGACCTGCCTAAAAGTACCGAGGAGGCCAATCACTTGATCAACAAGTTGGCGGAGCTCCCTTCAATCTATGAGGGCTGTCTAAGCGATGCTCAAAGGCAAAAGATAGAGAATCGGATTCGAGAGATCCAGGAATATGCCAAGGTGCAGGGTGAAGAAGCCCGGAGATGGCTCGAGGATTGTCGCCAGCGCCTGGATTCGGGTGAAGATCTTCAGAGCGTAGAGGAAGCGCTATCCAAGCCACATCCCTTCCTGCCAGAGGATATGCAGCCACTTCTAGAGGGGTTGCGGGAAGAACTTTTGAATAGGCGCGTAATCCAGCGCCAGGAAGAGGAAGTTCTCAAGCGCGTTGCTGATATGCCTACAAGTGGTTCTCTCGCTGATCTGTGTCGTCGCAAGCAGGAGCTGAGTGGGATGCAGGGCAGTGAGCGAATTCGCACCGAGGCTTCTAAAAAGCTAAACCTAATTGAAAATTCAATTGCTGAGCTCGAGACCCAAGCAAAGCAATGGATCGAATCGTTCGACACACTCGCCGCTTCACGGGAGATCGAGGCACTACGCGAGCAAGTATATAAATCCATCAGTAAGTACGAAAATACAGATATATATGAAGCACTTGAGGCATTTGGTCAGCGATGTAAGGTCGTGGGCAAGATACTAGAAGAGGTCGAAGCCAGGACCCCACTTGAATCTCGAGAAGCTGTGCGTCAGAGAATAGCCCGCTTAGAAGAACTGAAGAACACTCCTGAGTTGGGGAAGGTTCAGCGGCAAGTGATTGACGAAGCTATCGAGAGAGTAAAGGCTTACCAGGCACAAAAAGAATCTGAGGCTATGGAATGGCTTGCCGACCAGGAGCGGGAACTGTCCATGGCCCAGGTTCAGCCTGAGACCCTAAAGCAAAAGCTCTCACAGCCTCCTATCTTTCTCCCCGAATCGGAGCTAGCGCGGCTCGAGGCGCTACGAGAGGAGGTAGAGGCTGTACTCGAGCGTCGGCTCAGGGATAAGGAGATACAGCAGCGATTGCGCTCGCTGCCAAGGGTCCGTGCCTTGCGCGAACTGCGCGAGCAACAGCAAGAGGTCTTGCGCTGGCTCGAGGAGGCCCAGAGCCCAGAAGTGCGAAAGGCCCTCGAGGCCAAGAGGGCTGAGCTGGACGCGGATATCCATAGCTTGCTCGAGAGCATCAACAACTACCGAGCCAAACTAGCTGAGGTTGTCGAGTATACCCGGCTGCGCAGCCTAATTGCCGAACTCAAGGATTTCGCCGCGCGCTTTATCGGAACCTCTGAGGCTGACGAGATCAAAGAGTTGCAAGTTCAGGCTGATCGCCTTGGGGACTACCTCGAGAACCTGCGCACCTTCAAACCCTCGGCAGTAGAGTCGCCGATTGACGCCGACCGCCAAATTGAAGAGATAAAAAAGCTTATGGAGCTGTACCCTGGCCTGAGTGAAGCCCACCGGAGGTTAGGGCACGGCCTGATTGCCCAGATTGCCTCGACCGTGCAGCAAAAGCGCGACGAAGCAAGGCAGTGGCTGACCCGCGGTCGGATAATGTTGGACTCTGAGGGACAACTCGAAACCTTAGAACAAGAACTGAAGTCTCCCTCACCATTCCTGACTGACGATGAATATGCTGAGCTAGCACGCCTCAGGAACTCGCTCCAGCAACGACTAGACCAAAACACCAGGGAGCGTATTGAGCAGCTCTTCATGCGCCTGAGCGCGTCCGAACGTCAGGACTGCCTAGCCCGGCTTTATCAGCTGCTGCAAGAAGAACGGGTATGACACCTAGGGTGTATCTAGATCGCTACGGGGACGCCCCTATTCCTGATGGTGTACGCATCATTCGCAGTGAGGTGGAGTTCCTGAAACTCGTTGTTGATTCTGATACGGGTGTGGTGCAGGGACGTGAGCTTTGCCGATGGGCGGAGGAATATGCCAAGGGTAGGGGTGTGGAGATTTGTGAGCTGATCTCGCCGACACATCACCTCCGTCAGCTTTGTCCGGAATTGTCTTTGGAACACGCTCGAGAACTGAGTGAGCTTCTGCGAGACAAGCTCGCCGGCCATGATGAGCCGAGTTTGCCCCAAGTAGCCCAATTGCTATGGGGTGACTCATGGTGGATGGATAAGCCAGGATCTGCCCATGCTGCAATGTGGCTCCAGTGGTGGGTTGACCACAGACCACGAGGTGCCGAGCAAAGCTTGCTAACAGCCCTTGGTCAATATTTTGCGGAAGTCTGCAATGGGGTTGAGCGAGAGGCCTATGCGGTTACAAGTGCCGAGGCAGCCCATCGCATACTGAGGCATTGGCTGGGTCTGGATAAGCCCTTGAGCTGGGGTGAGTTCCCTGTTGAGCTTACAGAATCTATGGTCAGGGCTTTGCGAGAGGAGTTTTCGAGGGAGGTCATCCAGTATCCCGAGAAGTTGGTGACAATGTTGCGTGCCAAGCAAGTGGACAGGCGCTTACTGCCGATTTTAGCCCAGGTTCTTGCCTCCTACTATAAAGTGCATCCCTACCAGCTCACGCGTGAGGTTTTCGGTACTTTGGAGCGCCATCTTGATAACCCCTTGCGTGAAGAACTTCGGAGGGCCATCCCACCACCAGTTCCGAGCCAACCCCCTTCTGACCCTGCCGAACTCGAGCGTTGGTTCGTCCGTGAGTACCTGCCCTATCGGGAATGGGCTCCTGATTCTGATTCCGAAGTTTTGAAAATTGGACGCCTCTTTGCTGAGATGTATCTACGGCTTTACAGCGAGAGTACCCTGTCCAATGGGCCGTCGCGCTCGTACCTGAGTTGGGTGAAGGCCCGGCAACTGCGTCAGCCAGACCGAGTGACCCTGATGGTCGTGCTAGATGGTTTGGGCTTTGCTGACATGAAGCACCTTTGGGGGGAAATCCAGAGGTTTGACCCATCAAAGCGGCTCGTGGTACGCCACGCGGGCCTAGCCTTTGCCCCTTTGCCCACCATCACGGAGTGCGCTAAGCCTGCCCTGCTCAAAGGGGTCAAGCCTTCTCTAGCGGCGGAGCAGCAGGATTTAGGCAAGGTCTTGACCAAAGACGACGAGGTGCAAAGTGCGCTCGCTGAAGCAGGGCTAGGTGAGCTAATCATTTGGAAAGACCCCGAACCTGATCGCACCTATCATGATGCGAGCAGCAAAGAAGTTGCGCGTAAGAAGGCGCACGGAGTCCTGAACGGCTTTGCCCGGCGGCTTACGGATATTCTCTCGCGTATTCCAGCGGGAAAACCGCTGCAGGTCTTGGTAACGACAGATCACGGTCGCCTGATGGCAGAATCTAAACGGCTTCACCCGTTGCCTAAAGGAGCGCAGTCCCGTCAGCGAGCAGCCCTGGGCGACTTTGATCTTCGGGAGAGCCTGGAGATTCTCGGCGATATTGCTTATCTTCACCGAGATGTTTATGGTCTTCCCCAAGACTGTGCTGTTATCTTATCGGGAGACTCCTTCCTTACTCAGGATGGAAGGCAAGGGTTAGATGCCTATCCTCATGGGGGCATCTTCCCAGAGGAGGTATTGATTCCTTGGTGGGTGATTGAGAGGGACGTGCATTTGCGCGAAATTGGCGTACAACTAACAGGAAAAGGTAAAGTAGGGGCTGCGGGCAATTTCCGCCTCAAGATCCAAAATCCCAATGACCTTGCTGTAGTTATTGAAGAGCTTCGCCTCGAGACCCCTGAAGTGCTTACTTATAGACTTGGGGAAACTCTTCCTGCCATGGATAAGCTCGATATTGAGCTGCAATTGTCGTCTTGGCCTACTTCAGACAAGCTAAAGCAGTTTGCCGCCCTGCTTTCTTATCGCCTGCCTGATGGGAGCTTTGTTGAAGTGGTAGTGAGAGTGAAATTGGAGGTGGAGGAGATGTACAAGCGAGACGATAATCCCCTGGAGGGTTTGCTGTGAGCGTAGAAGGGGGAGCTGCTATTTCAAACCTCAATGATAAGATCAGGGAGGTATTTGGCCAGTTATCTATAGATAAACGTCGTCTACTAATGAGCCAGTTGCAGAAGCGGGGCATACCCGCATATGTAGCAGAATGGGTTCTAGAAACGCTGGTTCCTGGGGTAGGCCCTCTAACCCCCGAAGAAGCACACAAAGTGCAGGAATGGGCAAGGCGAGTGATACCCGGTCCAAATGAGCAAAATGTTATCAAGCATAAGATTGCTCAAGGTGAAACGGTACGTGTACTCACTCCTGTTCAAGCCGAAGTAGACCTGAGCCGAAAGAAAAAAGCTCCACACTTTGCGCGGCTGGCGCTTCTGGGAATAGATGAGGCAGCTATTTCCAATGAGTTGCTCAATCAATATCCGGATTTGTTGCGACAGGGACTCTGGGGTGTTACCGAAGTTAGCCAACTATCTGATGGCCCTGCAATTTTGAGCTTCAAACCTATGCAGGCCTCAGTGAACTTGGACTTGTTTAAGGAAGCCCGCAAAGCTTTTAACCTCGAGGAATGGCGCTCATTGCTCTTGATTACGATGGGGTATGTGCCGAGCGCATTCACCGAAGAAGAACAGACTTTACTACTGTGTCGCCTGCTGCCACTTGTGCAAAAGAATATGCATCTGATGGAGCTTGCTCCAAAAGGAACTGGGAAAAGCTATATCTACGAAAACATCAGTCCAAAAGTTCGGCTAGTAAGTGGAGGTAATGTTTCACCGGCGGTGCTGTTTGTAAATAACGCGACGGGGTATTGGGGATTACTAGCCCGTCTGGCTGTGGTGGTTCTAGATGAGGTACAAACCCTTCGTTTCGAAAAACCTGAGGAAATTGTGGGTGGGTTAAAGGGATACTTGGCCAATGGCAAGCTTACCCGCGGTGGGCTTCATGAGACTTCTAGTGACTGCGGACTTGTTTTATTAGCCAATATCACTCTAGACGAATATCAACGGCCCATGCGTGAAGTGATTGTAGAAGAGCTTCCTGAATTCCTTCAGGAGACTGCGTTCCTTGACCGAATGCGGGGTCTCATCCCAGGGTGGAAGCTGCCGAAACTGAGTAGCCATTTCCTCATTGGACCTCAAACCGAGCTTGCTGTGGGTTTAAAGTCTGATTTTTTTGGCGATGTATTACTAAGCTTACGTGATGACTTTAGCTCAGACCAGTACTGTGCGCGAAAAATAAAGCTCAAAGGAGAGCGACCGTACCGCCGGAATGAAGAGTCAGTACGTGCAATTGCAAGCGGCCTTATGAAACTTCAATTCCCGCACGGGGAGCTTAGTATAGAAGATTTTGAACGTTACTGCCTAAAACCTGCTCTTGAGCTAAGGCAGCTGGTATGGAGTCAGCTCTATATTCTAGATGGTGAGTATAGGCAATATGAGCAATACCTCGAGAACGAGGCACTATGAAAAAAGTTATCTATCTCGATAATCACGCCACAACACCTTGTGATCCGAGAGTGGTACAAGCCATGCTGCCGTATTTTACTGAGCACTTCGGCAATCCTTCGAGTAGCCTACACTTGCCGGGCCGAAAGGCTGCCGAGGCCGTTGAGCGCGCTCGAGGGCAAGTTGCGGGACTTATAGGTGCCCAAGCAAGCGAGATTATTTTCACTAGTGGGGCGTCGGAAAGTAACAACTTAGCTATTTTTGGTGTTGCTTATGCACATAAGGGTGAGCGCAGGCGTTTAGTTACTACTCCCATTGAACATAAGTCGGTTCTAGAGCCATTCAAGCGGCTTGCGCATAGCGGATTCGAGCTGGTTCTTTTGCCTGTAGATTCTAAAGGTCGTGTTGATCTTGAGTCTGCTGAGAAGCTAATTAACGAGCAAACCCTTTTGGTTTCGGTGCAGGCAGCGAATAATGAGATTGGGACTATCCAACCAGTTGCCAAGCTGGCGGCCATGGCACATGAGCATGGTGCTCTTATGCACTGTGATGCGGCGCAGGCAGTGGGAAAAGTCCCAGTGAATGTATCTGTTTTAGGGGTTGATTTACTTTCAATTAGCGCTCACAAGCTTTATGGCCCCAAAGGAGTTGGAGCGCTCTTTATCTCTAAGTCTGTAAGGAAGTTCTTATATCCACAAATCCTCGGTGGCGGGCAAGAGTTTGGCCTGCGGTCTGGTACTCATAATGTACCGGGGATTATTGGGCTTGGTGAGGCATGTGACATTGCACGCGTTTCAATGCCTCAAGAATCAGAGCACATAGCCTGTTTGCGTGACTTTTTTGAATCTGGAATCCTTGCGAAAATTCCCCAAGTTCAACTTAATGGCGACCTTAGCAATCGTCTTCCTGGTAACAGCAGCATAACTTTTCCAGGTGTGGAGGCGGATGCGCTGATAGTTAACCTGCCCAACCTAGCACTTAGCATGGGTTCTGCTTGCAATTCTGGTACCATCGAGCCCTCATACGTTCTTACTTCGATTGGCCTCCCGAGTAATCTTGCACACTCAACCCTAAGGATCGGATGGGGTAGGTTTAATACCAAGGAAGAGGTGCAAGAGGCTCTTGCTAATGTACTTGAGGCTCATTTGCGTTTGTCGCGACTGTAGGGTACTTTCGGGAGATTGGGTGTTGTCACGATTTATGTGTAGAGGCCCGTGCTGAGAGGAAGTATCGCTCCTTTAGAGTTTGTTCCGGCATCGCGGGGTAGCGGCTTTTTCTTGGTTCTACACACGATTATATTGTGGGGGAAGGTATTAAGACAATCTCTCAATGGATTCGCAGATACGGCCACCCCGAGGTGCGCACCCGGTAGCCCTCGAGCCCGGCAAACTCCCGGGCGGTCTCCCCACCCACCGGCTCAGACAGAACCATCCCCTCCAGCAGGGCAAACTCGAGGCCGTTGATCACCGCCCGACCCTGGGCCCGCACCGTCCCGGCCACGAAGTCCAGCAGGCACTCAATGCGGTAGGGGTGCTTGAGGAGCTGCTCGAGCGTGACCCAGCGCTGTAGTCCGTCGTGGCTGAAGTGGGCCACGAGGCCGTACCGGTGGGCGTGGTTTTTTAGCCACAAGGAGAGGGCGATGGGGTTTTTGGGCCAGGGGCCGCGCCGGTGGGCCTCGAGCAGGCCCCAAAGCCCGGTGGGGGTGGTTATGAGCGGTGACCGCCCGGCCAGCAGGTGGTGCAGGGCGGCGGCGAGGTGGGGGTAGCGTTCGCCCGATGGCCCAACGTTATTAAGGGTTCCACGGTGCAGGCCGGGCTCGGGGTGGGGGGGTTTTTTCATAACCTGATTCTACGACTTGTTAGCGACTCGTTAGAAGCTCGCACAGAACGCCCCTCTCTGAGGATAGGGGGCCTCGAGGTGGGGGTGGGGTGCCCGTGTGGGAGGCTGGGTTTTTGACCCCCAAACCTGACCCCAATTGACCCCAGATACGACCCCAAAACAGAAGTTTTCCAATGTTGCTAGAAGTGTCAAAAACCATGTAAGCATGGTACTATTTGTTACTAGAGGTTGCTAAAAGTTACGTCCAGCGGCCACCTTTTAATCGGTTGGTCACAGGTTCGAGTCCTGTGCGGTCCACCACAAAGCCCCCGGCGAAAACCGGGGGCTTATCTTTACGAAAGGGCGGCCCTGTGCTACCCTTATGAACGGTCTTGTTGGTGGGCCCACCCCCACAACAAGTGAGACGCTAGCGGCCCCATCGTCTAGTGGCCTAGGACGCCGCCCTCTCACGGCGGTAACAGGGGTTCGAATCCCCTTGGGGTCACCACACGGGCGACTAACTCAGTTGGTAGAGTGCATCCCTTACAAGGATGAAGTCGGGGGTTCGAGTCCCTCGTCGCCCACCACGTCCAGGACGAGAAACCCCCTTTATGCAAAGAGTGCATAAGGGGGTTTTTGGTCCAACCAGGGTGCCATTGATTGACTGGCTAAAGAATCGCTCAACGCTAAAGTTAAGTTTTGCTGATGTGGGCTTCATGGCTGGGGGCTGCTCCTTTCCTACCCTTGAACCAGGAGGAGCGAGATGAAGCGATTGATTGCAACAAGCCTACTGGGCCTGATGGCCTATGCCACGCCGGTACTGAGCCCCCAAGGGATTATCGTCAACCCGGTTCCTACCGACCTCGAGGTGCAGACTTGGGTAGACCGTGACCCCTCGGGTTTGGGCAATGCGACCTACTTCTTTGGCGACAAAATCAGGATTTACACCCGGGTCAACCAGAACGCCTATGTCTACCTGTTCAACGTCAATGCCGATGGGCAGATTGACCTGATTCTGCCCAACGCTTATAACCCTGTCAACTATTTGCGGGCGGGGGAGACTTATGGGTTCCCGGAACCTGGGGCGCGCTACGAGTTCACCATCAGCGGGCCCGCAGGAATAGACCAGGTGTTGGCAGTAGCCAGCCGCCAGCCGCTCTCGCTCGCGCAGATTGCCGATATTCGCAGCGGCCAGATGCGGGTGCAGGGGGCCAGCAACCTGGCCAGGGCGCTCTCGATTGTGGTCACCCCACTGCCCGACCGCGACTGGGTAAGCGATGCGGTGCGCTACAACGTGCAGCCCCGCCAGGCGGTCAACCCGCAGCCCAGACCGCCTATCTACTTCATCTCGCCCATGCCGGGGTACTGGGTGAACTGGGAAGACCGCGACGACACCGAGTATAGCGTGGCCTATCGCGGTGGCGATATGGAGCAAATTTTCAGCTACTACCACCGCGACCTGACCTCCAAAGGCTGGGTGAAGGTGCGCTTCAAGTCCAAAGGGGGCAAGAAGAACCCGGCCTACGAGGCCGAGTACCGTCGGGGTGGAGATAGGCTCGAGGTCAGGGTAGCTCCCCGTGGCGCCGAGATGATTGTCAAGCTGGAGTGGGGCAGATAGCGCGCCCTGCCCTCGTATGCCCCCGCTGGAGGCGCGGGGGCTTTGCTTTTATAATTGCCCTATGCACCCCTGGCTGGATATTCCAACCAAACAACTGCGCTTTGCCAGGGCCATTATTTCCGCGGGTAAATAAAACCTCTTTCGCCCTCGTACAGTCGCGAGGCTGTACGGGTTCTTTCTTTTGAGCCCCGACTCCAAACGCCATAAGGAGCAAGCATGAACAACCTCGAGGTTCACCCCGACATCGCCCAGGCCTCCACCCTTCCGGCCCGCTTCTACCAAGACCCCCAGGTATACGAAGCGGTAAAAGAAAAGGTGTTTGCCCGAAGCTGGCAGTGGGTGGGCGATACCGACGACCTGAAGGCCCCCGGTACCGTCAAGCCCTTTACCTTGCTGGAAGGCTGCCTGGACGAGCCGCTGGTGCTAACCCGCGACCACCAGGACCAACTGCACCTGCTCTCCAACGTCTGCACTCACCGGGGGATGCTGGTGGCCGAGACCGGTGACAACGCCCGCTATTTGCGCTGCCGCTACCACGGGCGGCGCTTTGGGCTGGATGGCTGCTTCCAGGCCATGCCGGAGTTCGAGGGGGTGGCAGGGTTCCCCAGCCCCAAGGACGACCTGCCCAAGGTGGCCTTCGAGACCTGGGGCCAGGGGAAGTTTTTGTTTGCCAGCCTGAACCCGCCGGTTTCGCTGCAAGAGGTGCTGCGCCCTGTGCAGGAGCGGGTGGGCTGGCTGCCCTTTCGGGAGTTTTACTTCGAGCCCTCCCGCGCCCGCGACTACCTGGTGCGGGCCAACTGGGCGCTGTACTGCGACAACTACCTGGAAGGCTTCCACATCCCCTATATCCACGCCTCGCTCAATAGCGTGATTGACTACGGCAGCTACACCACCGAGGTCTACGACTGGTGCAACCTACAACTCGGGGTGGCGGCCCCCGGCGAGCCCTGCTTCGACCTGCCCAAAGACTCACCCGACCACGGCCAGCGCATCGCGGCCTACTACTACTGGGTCTTCCCCAACCTGATGCTGAACTTCTACCCCTGGGGCCTCTCGGTTAATGTGGTGCGCCCGCTGGGGCCCGAGCTTACCAAGGTCTCGTTTTTGCCCTATGTGTGGGATGCCAGCAAGCTGGAGGCCGGGGCTGGGGCCGCCCTCGACCGGGTGGAGCGCGAAGACGAGGTGGTGGTGGAGGCGGTGCAGAAGGGGGTTAAGTCGCGCTTCTACGACCGGGGCCGCTTTAGCGTCAAGCGGGAGCAGGGGGTGCACCATTTTCACCGGTTGCTGGCGCGGGCCCTAGGGTAGTTCGGGCTGCCCTGTTATGATGGGGCAGCGTTTGGAGGAACCATGAAGCGACTGTTTGCTGTGCTAATTTTGGCGATTGGAATGGCCTTTGCTCAGGCTCCGGCCTACCCCGAGAACACCGTAGGGGTGGGGTTTGGGATTGGGCGTGGGTTGATGGTGCAGGGCAGCATGGGCCTGCCTTTCAGTCCGCTGGGGATCGACACCGGGTTGGATATGGAGGTAATTGTGCCCACCAGCTTTGATGCGCTGGAGGTGTGGGCGCTTTTGAAGGCCAATCTGCTGCCGGCCCTCACGGTGGCCGATCTTTCGCTATCGGCGGGCCTGGGGCTAGACCTGAGCTTTAACACGGTGGGCAGCATTTTTGGCCTCCATCTGGGGCCGGTGGCCAGCCTCGAGATTCCCGGTGGGGCCATCTCGGGCTATGTGGGGCTGGGTATCGAAGGAGGGTTTAACCTGGCTTATGGCTTGGGTGGGCGGCTCTACCTTGACCCGGTGGCCCTCGAGGTGGGCATCTCCGATCGCTACCCCTTCAAAGTCGCGTTGCTCTACCTTTGGTAGCAAAAGCTAGCAGGCCGTATTTCATACCGGAGTTGGCTGGATCGCCACCATGCGCTGACGGATTGCCCAAAAGTATGGGTACGGCCTCAATACCGCCGTTTGCGCTGGGGCAGTAGAAGCAACAAGACCCCCACTACCACGCACGCATCGGCCAAGTTCCAGATAGGGAAGTTATCCAGAACAGAGATACCCGTACGGTTAATATCCACATAATCCACTACCCAGCCATGACCCAGGCGGTCTATGGCATTACCCAGAGCCCCTGCTGCGATAAGCGATAACGCAAGCTGAGTGAGGCGCGAGGTTCGGCGGTTATTCAGGCTGAGGTAGGCGAGTATGCCGATGCCTACCGTCAGGCTGACCCAGACCAGAATGCGAGCGCCACCCTGGAAAATTCCAAAGGCCGCGCCGGTGTTTTTGATAAAGGTGGCATCTACAATCCAGAATAAATTGGTCAGGAAGATCGCGCCCACGCCATCATCAAAAATTCGGGGGCCTACCGCCCACAACACCATAAGTTTGATGGTCTGATCGGCGACCAGCAGGGCGGGAACCAGCCAGGTGGCAATGTTCATACCGCTGGGAAGTCTAGCACGGTTGTGTGAGGGTATGCTATACTCGTTGCCGTTGCCCTGAGGCGAGGGGTTACCCCTTGCGTTGGCAGTTAGGAGTCCTGCGATGTCGAAGATTTGCGAGATTAGCGGCAAGCGCCCCACGGTGGCCTACAGCATCATTACCCGTGGTAAGGCCAAACGGGAAGGTGGGGTGGGTAAGAAGATTACCGGCTACACCAAGCACTGGCAAGAGCCCAACCTGCGCAAAGTAACCGTAACGGTTGCCGGGCAGGCCATCACCTTCCGGGTCGCCAACAGCCACGCCCACAAGGTGTACGAGCTGGTGGAGCGCTCCAAGGGCATGAAGCTCGAGGGCCTCACCGCCAAGCAGATCAAAGCCCGCCTGCTAAGCCTGCTCTAAGCAACCCATTACCAGCAGAGACACAGCCCGCTGTGTCTCTTTATTTTTGGCATAAAATGAGCCCATGCCGATCAAGCCCGGCTGGATTGTGCTCGCTCTGGTGACCCTTCTGGCTTTGTGGCAGAGCGCGCAGCTATCCGGTGCTCGCCAGCAGATTGCGGGGTTGCAGTCGGAAATTGCCAAGCTCAAGCAGAGCCTCGAGCAAGGCCCCGAGGGCTTCATGCTGCCCCTGCCCGGCGCCTGCCTGCCCAAAAGCGATGCCAACCTGCCCGGCGCCCCCCGCGAGTACCGCAAGGGCACCAGCCCCGGTTTTGTGTTTACCAACGGGGACGCCTGCGTGCCGGTGCGCTTTGGCATGGGGGTGGTAGCGGCCGCCGGCGGCGAGGTTGTCAAAGCCGAGACCACCTACAAAGAGATGTCCCGCGCCGAGTTCGAGGCTCTGATTCAGGTGGTGGCCAACGGGGCCAGCCCCGCGCAGATGGACAAACTACGGGGGCGCGAGGTCTGGATTCGCCACCCGGGAGGGTTTACCACGGTATATGCCCACCTCTCCGAGATTGCGCCGGGCCTGAAGGTGGGCAGCAGGGTGCACAAGGGGCAGTGGATTGGGCGGGTGGGCAACAGCGGTACCGAGGCGGCCCTGCGCGGCGGGGGTGAAGGCGCGCGGCTCTTGTTTGAGCTGTGGGATGGCGAGCCCGACCGGGACAAATACTTTGGCCAGGGTTTAGCGCCCGAAGCAGTGCGGGCCAGGGCCAAGCTCGAGTTCGGCCTTCCCTGAGGTAGGGTATCTTAATCCCCATGCGCCGCGACCTTGCCGAAATCTGGAAGCTGCTGTGGGTGCGAATCGCAGTTTATGCGATTCTGGCCTACCTAATCCTTCAGCTTTTGGGGGTGGTCTTTGGCGGGGCCAGGGGGGCTCTGGTCACGCTATTTCTGGCTTTTCTTTTTGCCTACCTGACCTCGCCCATCGTGCGGGCACTGGAACTGCGCAGGGTGCCACGGTTTGTGGGGGTGCTCTTGGTTTATCTGGGACTGGGGTTTTTTATGGGGCTGGCCTCGTTCCTGATTGCCGACATGGTGAATGTGCTGGCTGGCTTTGCGAACGAACTTCCCCGCATTTTAACTCCCCTCCTGGCCTGGGCCGAGGACCTGCCCACGCGCGTGGGGCAGATTGAGATTCCCCCAGCCCTGGAAGGGGCCTTTGCCCAGGCGGCCCAGGGTTTGCAGACCTTGCTCGAGGGCTTCACCCAGACCCTGTTGCAGGGGTTGCAGGCCTTGCTGGCCCAGGGGGGCAACCTGGTGGGGTTCTTTGCCTCCCTGGTGGGGGGCGTGCTTCAGCTTTTTGCTGCGCTCATCATCTCGATTTACCTGCTCTACGACCTGCCGCAAATCTCCAAGACCCTTTTCCAGGCGGTTCCGCTGCCCTACCAGCCCTTCGCCGCTGATATCGCAGCCAAATTGGATCGGGCGGTGGGGGGCTATGTTCGGGGGCAGCTAATGGTGGCGGCTGGGGTGGGCCTGATTGTGACGGTGGGCCTGTGGGTATCTGGGGTGCCGCTGGCGGGATCGCTGGGGTTCCTGGCAGCGGTATTTAACCTGATTCCGTTCGCCGGGGTGATTGTTTCCACGGTTCCGGCGGTGCTCCTGGCCCTCACGGTGGGCTGGCCGCAGGTGGTGGCGGTCTTGGGGGTGGTGGTGGTAGCCAACCAGGTGGAGGCCCATATCCTGAGCCCGCGCATCCTGGGGCAGGCCACCAGCCTGCACCCGGTGAGCGTGATTGGGGCCATTCTGGTGGGCTCGAGCCTCTACGGGCTGGTGGGAGCCTTGCTGGCGGTTCCACTGATGGCTTTTCTCAAGGTGCTCTATGTCGAGTTTTACTTGAACAGCCGGTTCTACCGCGAGGGATAAAGAGGTATGAGCGCAACGCTGAGCTGGGCCTGGCAGAACCCTTGGATACGGCTAGCGGCATATTTGCTGCTGTTGGGGCTGGTTTTTTGGCTGCTGAGCTGGGTGCTGAATGGTGCGCGTACCGCCATCGGGATTGTTTCGGCAGCGTTTGTGTTTTCGTATCTGGCAAGCCCGGCGGTGCGCTGGTTTGAGCAGCGGCGTCTGACGCGGGCTTTGGGTGTGGTGGTGGTATTCGTGAGCATGCTCTTTTTCCTGGGGCTAGCTACTGTACTGCTGGCCGGCATGACAACGCAGCTCGCCCGCTTTGTCAACAACCTGCCCAGCCTTTTGGAACCGTTGGTGGGTTGGGCGCGGGGTCTGCCCGATCAGATTGGGCGGATTGATCTACCACCGGTTTTGCTCGAGGCCCTCAACCAGGCCACCCTGAACCTGCAAACCCTGCTGCAAGCCTTCACCCAGACCTTGCTGCGCGGCCTGCAAAGCCTGCTAGCGCAGGGGGGCAACCTGCTGGGTTTTTTTACTGGGCTTTTGGGGGGTGCTTTCCAACTCCTAACGGTCATCACCCTCTCGATCTACCTGCTCTACGACCTGCCCCGTGTGGGGGCGGCTCTGTTCCGTGCGGTTCCGCTGCCCTACCAGCCTAGGGTACACGAGCTTGCCCAAAAGGCCGATGCCGCTTTTGGGGGATATGTGCGGGGCACCCTGCTGGGCGCTTTGTTTAACGGGGTGCTTATCAGCGTGGCCATGTACCTTTCGTTTGGGGCTTTTCAGGGGTTTGGGGTAGGGGTGCTCACCCAGGCCATGTCCCTGGGTTTTCTGGCCTTCATTTTCAGCTTCGTACCGGTGCTGGGGGTGATTATCTCGGCCATACCGGCCCTGCTGCTGGCCCTGCCGCTGGGCTGGCTGGCTTTTGCGGTGGTAGCCTTGGTGTTGTGGGTCTGCAACCAGATTCAAGGGATAGTCTGGCCGATAATTATGGGCCATACCACCAGCCTGCACCCAGTTACGGGCATTGCCGCAGTACTGATTGGGGCCTCGCTGTTTGGGGTGGCTGGGGCTTTGCTGGTAGTACCGCTGGTGGCTTTTGTCAAAATCCTATACACCGACTATTACCTGAATAGCCGCTTTTACCGAGAAGGCTGATCAAGGCTCTCATCTTCCTAGGGAGTTATACCGAGTTGGGAAGGGTGGATAGCAAGTCCGTCTCAACCGAGACTAGCACACTAAGAGACTGTCTTAATACCCTCCCTCATGCTATAGTCGCGCATGGAACTCAGAGAAAGCCGCTACCCCAGCGATCTGACCGACCAGGAATTGGCCATACTGGCACCCCTGATGCCTCAGCCCTCCTCCTCCTCCCATCGCCCCAGGGAGCATCCCTGGCGGGAAATCCTGAACGGCATCTTCTACATCACCCGCGCCGGTTGCGCCTGGCGCATGATGCCCTGCGACCTGCCCCACTGGAAAACCGTCTATCACTACTTCCGTTTTTTGCAGCTCGTTAGCCGAACCCTAATGCAAAAAGCCAGTAAGGTCAAGTTAGCCGATGCTTGTTTGAGCTAAGTACAACCGATATTTGCGAAAACAAGGCACGAGAGTCTACCTGTCTGTACGCCTATGGCAGTTTTCGCCGGTCTCCTACCGTGGCTTTATTATTTTCCCTGCTGGGATATGAGGCAAATAGCAGCCTCTGCATCACTTTTTGACTTCCAACCCAGACCTGCGGCGTGGTGCCGAAGTGGGATCAGAACTGCTGTTGCCAGGGCTTTGGTGTTCAGATGGTGTCGCTCGAGCGGTCGGTCAGAATTTTGGCTAAAACAGCCCCCACCAGCAGAATCCACATGGTCAGGTAAAACCCAGCCAGGGCCAGCAGAAAGCCCGCAATGGGGCCATAGATCAGCTCGTACTGGGTGCGGGGGAGGAGCAGGGGCAGCCCCAGGCGCACGCCCTCCCAGGCTAGAGCCGCTAGAGTAGCCGCGGCCATAGCGGCCAGCACCCTGGGGGTGGGGACGGGCAGCAGCATATAGGTCAGGAAAAAGAGCAGCAGTGCGCCCAGAATGGGCACCACTACCTCCACCCCGTTGCGCAAAAAGCCAAGCTCGGCGGGCAGGTAGCGCAGCAAAAAGCCCATGGCCAGGCCCAGCAGGGCCAGCAGTATCAGAGCCAGCCCCAGCAGCAAGGGGGCCAGCAGGCCCGCAATGCGCCCGCGCAGGACGGCCAGTAGCGCCGCCGCCCGACCAAAAGCCCGCTCTGGGGGGCTGGTTTTGGAGGTGGGCGCTGGGGTGGCGACCAGGTCGGGCCGTGGGGCGACCCCGCCAAAGATGATGCCCAGGGCGTAGGCCAGAGCGGCAAAGAAATTGCTGCTGGCCCACAGCAACACCAGCAGGCTGGCCAGTGTGAGGGGAAAAGCCCCTCGAGTCAGAAAGTTCACCACGGTCTGGGCCAGGTCGGGCTGGGTGGGGAAGAGCAGCACCACCAGCTCGATGAGCCGCACCAGCACCGCGCTGCGCAGGCCCTCGTTGCCGGAGAGCACAAAGCCAAAGACCCCGGCCAGCAGAATCAACAGGGGCATCAGGCTGAATAGGGCATAGTAGGCCAGCGCCGCCGCGAAAAACGGGATGTGCGAGCGCGTGTATAGCTGGTAAACCTGCCCGATGATGTGTAGCATGGGTGGGAATCACGACCGCTCAATACTCAATAAATCCGGGTCTGGATGTTGACAGTGCGTTGTTAGTCGCGCACCTGCCCGCTGCCCAGGGCCACAAACTTGGTGGTGGTGAGCTCCTTGACCCCCATGGGGCCGTAGGCGTGGAGCTTACTGGTGGAGATGCCGATCTCGGCCCCCAGGCCCAACTGAAAGCCATCGTTGAAGCGGGGTGAGGCGTTCACCAGCACCAGCGAGGCGTCCACCTCCCGCAAAAAGCGCATGGCGTGGGCGTGGTGGTTGGTGCAGATGACCTCGGTGTGGTGGGAGCCGTAGCGGGCGATGTGCTCGAGCGCCTCTTCCAGCGAGTTCACCACCTTCACGGTCAGAATCAGATCCAGATACTCGGTCTGCCAGTCCTCGGGGGTGGCCGGCCTGGCTGGGATGAGGGCGCAGGTGGCCTCGTCGCCGCGCAGCTCCACCCCGGCCTTCTGCATGGCCTGGGCCAGCATGGGCAAAAACACCGGGGCAATGCGCTGGTGCACCAGCACCTTTTCCAGGCTGTTGCAGGTGCTGGGGCGCTGGGTTTTGCCGTTCAGGGCTATCTGCACTGCGCCCCCTGGGTCGGCGCTTTCGTCCACGAACAGGTGATTGACCCCCTCGGCGTGGGCCAGCACCGGCATTCGGGCCTCGCGCTGCACCAGCTCGATGAGTTCCTTGCCGCCCCTGGGGATTATCAGATCCAACAGGCCGGCCAGGTGGCACATCTCCAGGATGGCGCTGCGGTCGGTGGTGGGCACCAGTTGGATGGCTTCCTTGGGCAGCCCGGCTTCCTGCAGGGCGGCTTGCATCAGGCCGACCAGGGCGCGGTTGGAGTGCCAGGCCTCCTTGCCTCCCCGCAGCAGGATGGCGTTCCCGGCCTTGAGGCAGAGGGCGCTGGCCTCCACCGTGGCGTTTGGGCGCGACTCGTAGATGAAGCCAATCACCCCCAAGGGGACGCGCATCCGCCCTACCTGCAGGCCGTTGGGCCGGATCTGCAAGCCTTCAATTTCGCCGACTGGGTCGGGCATCTCGGCGACCTGCTGCAGGCCGGTTCGCAGGTCGCGCAGCACCTTTTCGTCCAGTCGCAGCCGGTCGAGCTTGGCCTTGGAGAGGCCCGCGGCCTGGGCGGCCTCGAGGTCCTGGCGGTTGGCGGCGAAAAGGGCCTCTTGCTGGGCCTCGAGCTTCGCTGCTATAGCCAAAAGTGCGGTGTTCTTGGCCCTGGGTGAGGCCGCCGACAAAGCCCGCGCGGCGGCCCTGGCCGCCTGGGCGTATGCCTTGAGTTCGGGGGAGGTGACCATGGTCATTCCAACATATCACTCGAGCTCCGAGGCCAGGGCAAAGTAGTCGCGGTGGATGGCCTCGTCGGTGTTTTTATAGCCCAGAATGGCCTCGATGTCCCTGGTTTTTCGGCGCTTGATGCGGGTCAACTCTGCGGCGCTGTAGTTGACCAGGCCCACCCCGATCAGGTTGCCCTGTTCGTCCAGGCACCGCACCGCCTCGCCCACCCCAAACTGCCCTCGCACCTCGAGGATGCCCGCCGGCAGGAGCGAGGCCCCGCCCTGGCGTAAGGCTTTCGCCGCCCCGGCGTCCACCACCACCTCCCCCTGGGGTTTGGGGAGCTGGTACAGCCAGAGCTTACGGCCGCTGTAGCGGCGCTGGCCCCCGGCAAACAGCGTGCCCACCGGCGCGCCCTGCAGGGCCTCGGCGATACTCTGGGGCCGGGTTCCGGGCAGCAGCAGGGTAGGAATCCCAGCAGCCTGGGCTTTTTCTGCGGCCAGCAGCTTGCTTTTCATCCCGCCGGTGCCCACCCGGTTGGGGCTGTCGCCCGCCATGCGCAGCACCCCGGCATCTATCCGCTCCACGTAGGGGATGGGCTGGGCTTCGGGGTGGGTGCGGGGGTCGGCCTCGTACAGGGCCTCGATATCGGAGAGCAAGATCAGCAGATCGGCCCCTACCAGCGAGGCAATCAGGGCCGAAAGCTGGTCGTTATCGCCAAACTTGATCTCCTCCACCATTACCGTGTCGTTCTCGTTGATGATGGGTACGATGCCCCACGCCAAAAGCGTCTCCAGGGTCTGCCGGGCATTCAGGTAGCGGTGGCGGTGGGCCAGGTCTTCGGCGGTGAGCAAAACCTGGGCCACCTTCAGGTCGTACCAGCTAAAAGCCTGCTCCCACAGGAGCATGAGGGTGGGCTGCCCAACGGCGGCCAGGGCCTGTTTGCCGGGCATGGACTTGGGCTTTTCGGTCAGGCCCAGCTTTTGCATCCCGGTGGCCTGGGCCCCCGAGGAGACCAGCACCACCTCGCGCCCCTCGGCCCGCAGGGCGGCCACCTGGGCGGCAATGGCCAGTTGGTGCTGCCGCCCCTGGGGCCCGCTCAGGACGGCGCTGCCCACCTTGACTACCAGTCGGCGATGGGTTTGGGCGGTGAGGGGAAGACGACCGTGCATAGCCTGGGTTATCGTAACGCTTCTTGGGCCATTTCTCACCCAGGCAGGCCGCCCACCCCTCCAGCGCCCGTGCACTCCCTAGAGGCTCCTAGGAACCTATCCCAAACGCGGCAGGCAGATTATGTTTAGGACATGGAGCCGACAACCCGCAAACCATACCCATCCGACGTAAGCGATGAGGAGTGGGCCTTTGTGATGCCCTACCTGACCCTGTTGCCTCTGGATGCACAGCAGCGCAAATACGACTTGCGGGAAGTGTTCAACGCCCTGCGTTGGCTGGTAAGAACCGGCGCTCAGTGGGAGTACCTGCCCCACGACTTCCCACCTCCCCAGATTGTCAGCGAACAAGCCCGGCGCTGGATGAACAGGGGCGTATTTGAGGATTTGGTGCATGACCTACGGGAAACGCTGCGGCTGCTGCAGGGCCGAGTGGCTCAGCCCAGCGCAGTCATCTATGATGGTCGAACGTTGCAATCAAGTCCTAAAGGTGCACATGGCCGTGGATACGCTGGGGCATCTGCTGGCGATGGTGGTCACCCTGGCCGATGCGCAGGAGCGGGCCCAGGTAGCAGAACTCTCTAAAGCGGTGCAAGCTGTTACCAACCAGCAGGTCGAGATGGCCTTTGTGGATCAGGGCTATACCGGCTCCGCGGCTGCCCAAGAGGGGATAGCCCTATGTGTGGTCAAGCTAGAAGAGAGCAAGAAGGGTTTCGTCCTGCTGCCCAGGCGCTGGGCGGAGTGCGCGTAGCGCATAGCGGCAAAGCCGCTACCCGAGGGTGGTCGAACGCAGCTTTGCCTGGATGGCTCGTTTTCGCCGTCTGGCCCGTGACTACGAGCGTCTTACGGAGACCCTCAAGGGTTTTCACTGGCTGGCTTTCTCCATTCTGCTTTTGCCGAAAGTTCTGGATGGTTTACGTTTGGCTTCCTAGCAGGCTCTAGATACTGCAAACTTATCTGGACTGTAATTACGCCAGGAGGATACCGGGATGGTCAAAAAAACAAGATGGTGCTGGGTGTGTTTGCTGAGTATAAATTGTGGGAGGAGGAAGGCCTATTTCCTTCCCCCTCGGGGTGGCCCTGAGCTGCTTTCAGCGCGTTGCTTGCAGGTTTGAGTCTACCAGGTGCTCGAGCTCGTCCACCATGCTCGCCAGCACCGCAAACCCCCGCTCCACCGGCTCGGGGCTGTTCATGTCAATCCCGGCGATTTTCAGCGCGTCCAGCGGATAGACCGAGTCGCCGGCCTTGAGGAAGTCCAGGTAGCGTTTGGCGGCGGGTTCGCCCTGCTCGAGCACATCCTTGGCCAGGGCGTTGGCGGCGGCGATGCCGGTGGCGTACTGGTAGACATAGAAGGGGCTGTAGAGGTGGGAGAAGTTCATCCAGCCCGCACCCAGGCGTTCCTTGTCCAGCTCCACCTCGCCGCCGTAGCCCTCGGCGAAGAGTTCCGCCAGCCGCTCGATCAGGAAGGGTGCGGTGAGGGCCCCGCCTTTCTCGATGCGCTGGTAGAGCTCGAGCTCGAAACGGGCCAGGGTGGGCATCACGAACAGGTAGCGGTGGAAGTTGCTAAAGGCCTCCTCGAGCACCGCCAGCTTGTACTCGGGCGTCGGGGCCTCGCGCAGGAGCATGGCCCGCACCATGGCCTGGTTGAAGTTGGAGGCCACCTCGGCGACGAACAGGCTGTAGCGGGCGTACACGATGGGCTGGGTCTGCCGGGTGAAGTAGCTGTGCATGGAGTGGCCCAGCTCGTGGGCCAGGGTGCTGAGCGAGAAGAGGTCGTCCGACCAGCTCATGAAGATGTAGGGGAAGGTGCCCTTGAGCCCCGAGGAGAAGGCCCCAGCCCGCTTGCCCTGGTTCTGCCCC
>FWPV01001409.1_pt1 | contig 50159 bp, 38 predicted proteins | sample 2228371 | NCBI WGS metagenome assembly FWPV01 (sample SAMEA103939776, study PRJEB20133) | metagenome | reverse complement strand
CGTGAGTCCAAGGTGGCTGGCGGCGTTGTAGAACCCGATGACCGTGCCCTTCTTCTCCGGGTAGGCGATGGAAAGCACGGCGGGGCCGAGTGCCCAAACGGGAGCCTCTCCCACTCCCTGGAAGACTCGCCCGGCGAAAATCGGGGCCGCCGCGGGGGCGAGGGCATACCCCAACCCCACGAAGGCGCAGAGGACGTACCCCCCGAGAAGGAACGGGCGGAATCCCCACCGGTCGGCCAGGTTTCCCACGGGAACCTGGAGAAGGATGTAGGAAGCCGCGAAGGTGGACGCCAGCATCCCGACCAGTGCGGGGTTCCCCGTGAGGGCCAGGATCTTTCCCGGCAGGATGGCCACGATAAGCCCGACACCCAGCATCATGACGAAGACGGACGCGTTGAGGCCGATGAGGATCCTGGAGCGGTTCACGGCGATTTGCCTCCTCGGGGGCGGATTGTTCAACAGTCGGACCAATCGTGCTTAAATGTTCGAGGCGTTTTTTGACTTCTTCCGGGTTATTTTAAGGCATCTTCCCCAGGGGTTGAAGGACCAGGCGAAAGTCCAGGAGGGTTTCGACGAAAGCCGGAACGGAAAGGGGGTTCCGGCTGAACCGGAGCAAGCCGCCTCCGTTCGGTCCGGTCCTTCTTTCCCAACCTTCGGACGAAGGAACCAGGGCCTCCTCGAGGAGAGCCGCCCCGTGCCGGTAGCCCCGGACGGGCAGGACCTTCACTGCCGAAGCCCCGTATTCGCGGGCCAAAGACTTCATCTTCCGGTCCAGGCCGGACTCCTCCGCGCCGACCGCCACGGAAAACGGGAGGTCCGGCGGATTTTCCCTTCCCTCCAGGACCAAAAGCCAGGCCCCCGCGTCGAAATCCGTCCTTTCGAGGACGTCCCAGGGGATTTCGAGCGGCCGGACCCCGGAGGCCAGGGACAGGTCCTCTTCCCACCCGACGGAAACGGCAAAACAGTCGACCTTCCCGCGGACTTCCAGGAAGGCCCGGGCAAAGGCCGGGTCCGTGTGGTAGTCGGGCAGGAAATAACGGCTTTCGGGCCCCTGGGAGATCACGAGCACGGCTCCCCGGGCGCCGGTCTCTCCCAGGGCCGCCAGTTCCAGGAGGTGACGCCGCCCCCGTTCCGTCACGGCATCGGGGAACATGGCCATCGGCCCCTGGAAGAGCGTGCAGGATTTCACTTCCAGGAACAGTTGGCCGCGCCCCTGCCCCAGGAGGAAATCGAAGCGGCTGCTCCCGGCGGCGACCTCGCTGGACCGGACCTCCCACCCTTCGAGCCCGGGGACGGCCTCCCGCTCGAGAAGGTGCCGCGCCAGGGCGTTCGCGCGGATCGTGTCGAGGCAGACCCAGCGTCCTTTCCGGCGGGCCGCGACGGCCTTGCAGGCCAGCTTCGGGCTGCGTGGGGTGGAAAGAAGGGCCAGTTCCGTGCCCGGGAAAAGGATCTCCCAGAGCCGCCCGGGGTTCGGCAGGTGGGCCAGCACCGTCCGTCCCTCCGACTCGGCTTCCACGACGAAGCGGTTCAGGCGGCGCAGGAAGGTCCCCCGGCGCAGGTTTGCCCGGGGAGCCGCCCGGAAGGGTTCAGCGGCCAAGGGAGGCAATCCTCGCGGGCTTTTGCCGGGCCCATTCGAGCAGTCGGTCGGCTTCCCAGGTGTTGACCACGCGTTCCGGGGGAATCCAGGCCCTGCGGGCCACCGCCACTCCAAAGCGCAGGAAGTCGAACTGTTCCGGCGCATGGGCGTCGGTGTTCACGGCGAACAGGCACCCCAGTTCGAGCGCCCTCCTCGCGAGGGCATCGGGAAGGTCCAGCCGCATGGGGGAGGCGTTGATCTCCAGGGCCGTTCCCGTCGCGGCCGCTTCCGCAAAGACGCGGTCCCAGTCCGCGTCGGCCCCGGCTCTCCCTTTCCCCGCCAGGAGGCGGCCCGTGGGGTGGGCCAGGACGTGGACGAAGGGATGCCGCACCGCCGAGAGGAAACGGCCGGTGACCTTTTGCCGGTCGCCCGACAGGGCGGAGTGGACCGCGGCGACGACGAGATCCATCTTCTCTAAAAGGCCGTCGGGAAAGTCGAGGCTTCCGTCCGACCGGACCTCCACCTCCGTTCCGCAAAGGAGGCGGAATTCCCCCGAAATCGAACCCTGGAGGGCACGGATTTCCCTGCACTGCGCGAGCAGTTCTTCCGGGGAGAGACCCCCGGCCACCGCCAGCCCCTGGGAATGATCGGTCACGGCGAGATATTCCAGGCCCCTTTCCAGGGCGGATCGGGCCATTTCCTCCAGGGCCGCCCTGCCGTCGCTTGCCGTGGTGTGGCTCTGGAGATCCCCCTTGAGGTCGGATTTTTCGAGCAGGCGGGGAAGCCTCCCCTTCAGGGCCGCCTCGATCTCCCCCCGCCCTTCCCTCATCTCCGGGGGGATCCAGGGCATCCCCAGGGCCCCGTAGACCTCTTCCTCCTCCGCGCAGAGGAGTTCGCTTCCGTCCTCCCGTTTCAGGGCATACTCGCTCAGGCTGTACCCTTTTTTCAGGGCCAGCTCGCGAAGCAGCACGTTGTGGGCCTGGCTGCCCGTAAAGTACTGCCAGGCGGTCCCCCAGCGGGCCCGCTCCACCACCCGGAGGTCTCCCTGCACGCCCCCGCGGAACCGGACGCTCATCTTCGTCGGTCCCCGGAGGAGGACTTCCTCCACCAGCGGGCTTTCCGCCAGCCGGTCCATCACGGGACCGGCATCCGCGGCGGCCGTCAGGAAATCGAGATCCCCCACCGTTTCCTTCATCCTCCTGAGGGACCCGCCGGCCTCGAGGCGCTGCACCCCCGGAACCCCGAGAAGGATTTCCCGGACCTCTTCCGCCAGTTGCCAGGCCGTACCCAGCGGAGTCCGCACGGCGATCTTCCGGGAGGCCAAATCCTCCAGGCCCTTCCTGATCTTCGCCTCCGACTTCTCGCCAAGGCCGGGCAATTCCTTCAGGCGCCCGTCCGCTGCGGCCGCCGCCAAACCCGCAAGGTCGGTCACCCCCAGGCTTTTCCAGACCAGCCCCACCCGCTTCGGCCCCATGTCCGGAACTTCCAGGAGCTCCAGCAGGCTTTCGGGGACCTCTTCCCGGAGGCGCTCGTAAAAGCCGAGCTTTCCCGTATCGAGGATTTCCTCGATTTTTTCCGCGATGGCCTCGCCGACCCCCGGGACCTGGCGCAGGGTCCCTTCGGCCCGGATTTCCGAGAGGGGCCTCCCCGTTTCCCGGATGTTCTCGGCGGCTCTACGGTAGGCGTTTACCTTGAAGACGTTTTCACCGCGGATTTCCAGCAAATCCGCGATCCGTTCGAACAGGGAAGCGATTTCGGCGTTGCCCGGGGAGCCTTCCATCAGGAGCCTTCCTCCCCTGCCCGGGTGGACCGGCCATACCCGGACATCCGCCTCAGGGCGTCCTCCAGCTGCTCCGGCGAGAGCACCGGGGGCATCGCCACGCAGGAAACCCTCCAGGCGATCTCGGCGACGAATTCAACGGCCTGGGCCACGGAAAAGGCCTCCGCCAGGTCGGCTCCCACCGTCACCAGCCCGTGGTGCGCGAGCAGGAGCGCCTTGCCGCAACCGATGCCTTCCGCGGCGCTTTCGGCCAGGGCCTCGCTGCCGAAGGGGGCGTAGGGGACGCAGGGGACCTGGGGACCGGCGACCGCGACGAGGTAGTGGACCGGGGGGATTTCCCGCTCCAGGCAGGCAAAGGTCGTCGCGAAGGGGGAATGGGTGTGGATCACCGCCCCGATGTCCGGCCTTTCCCGGTACAGGGCCAGGTGCATCGGCATTTCGCTGGAGGGCTTCCACGGGCCTTCGACCTGGCGACCCTCGAGGTCCACCACCGCGACGTCCTCGGGAAGGGCTTCGAGGTACTCGACCGCGCTGGGCTTGATGGCCACCAGTCGCCGGGAGCGGTCGACGACGCTGAGATTGCCGCTCGTTCCGCGGGTCAGCCCTTCCGTGAGGAGCAGCCGCCCGTACTCGACCACCAGCCTGCGTTCTCTTTCAAGAAGCATGGCGTTCACTCCCTCCAGGATCCCCGATTGACCGGGGTTCTTTCGATTTTATCCTTTGGAGGGAATTTTCGGGAATGCCCCGGTCACTTTCGCTTTTTGCCGAAGTAGATCCAGCCTCCGAAGATTGCCGTCAGCGGTGCGACGGTGACCAGGCCAAAGCTGCCGACGAGGGTGTGGAGAATTTCCGACGCCACGTACTGGAGGTTGAGGACGTTCTCGATGGGAGTCCCCTGGGCGATGAAAACCATCAGCATCGCGCTGAAACCACCCGAGTAGGCGAGGAGGAGAGTGGTCGTCATGGTGCCGATGACGGACCGCCCTACGGCTAGCCCAGAAGCCACCGCCGACGCCGCGGTGAGCCCCGGATGGCGCACTTTCATCTCGTCCATGGCAGCCGCGATGTCCATGGCAAGATCCATGACGGCACCCGACGCGGCAAGGAAGATCCCGCCCAGGAAGACCTTCTGCAGGTCAAGATTCGGGAATCCGCAATAGAGAAGAGTTTCGGAGAAGGGCTTCACGGCTCCATGGATCTGGAAAGCCCTTCCGAACAGGACGGAAAGAAGAGCTGTCACCGCAAGGCCTGCCATGGCACCCGCGAAGGCCGTGAGCCCCTTCCTCGTCGGTCCTGCGACGAGGAAGAGGATGACCGCAGTTAGAACGGTTACGGTCGCGAAGGTCAGCCAAAGGGGATCAACCCCTTTCAGGAAACCGGGGAGGAGAACTTTCCAGATGGCAAGGGCCGAGAAAACGAAGGAAAGCAAGGCCGAAACTCCCGTCCAACCGGCATAGACCGCCAGGAGAACCGCGAAAAGCCCGAAAAGCAGCAGTTCCGTATCCAGGCGATAATGGTCCACGACGTTCGCGTGAACCGCCTTCTGGCCTTCCACGTCGAGCACGGCCAGGACCCTGTCGCCCGGCGCGAAGAGCTTGTCAAGCTCCATTTTGCCCAGCAGCTGGTTGGAAGCCGTTATTTCAACCCCCTTGAAGGGCCCACGGAGAACCTTCATCCTGACCTCCTGGACCCCCTCTCGCACGATGCCGAAACGGAAGACCCTCGAATCATCCGTTTCGAGAACGACGGCCTTCACCCGGACCGATGGGGAAAAGGCCTCCCGCTCGAACCCGGTCGGAAGCCAAAGCAGAAACAGGCTGGCCAAGGCCAGTACGAGGGCAAGCAAGAAGTGCCGTTTGTCTTTCACCATGAATGTTTTTCTCCCGAACCGCGAGTTGGGGAGGCAGAAGTTCCAGCGCGAAACTTTTGCCTCCCGTCCGATCGTTTTTGATTTCCCCGGCTTGCTACCGTGAAGCGAAGTTCGGGTTGAAACCTAGGATCGACATCAGCTTCTTTGCAACATCCGTGTTGTCGTAATACCCGCCGAAAAGCTCCTCTCCCCGTCCGTAAGCAAAGACAGGAACCGGGACACCGGTATGAGAGTAAGACGTCCAGCCGATACCGGCCTTGTTGTTCAGGATATGGGTCAATGCGATGGTGAGAGGCTCGTAACCCCCGTAAATAAGGTAGGCGGTTTCATCGTCGGCCTTGACCTGGTCTCCTCCCAGGCTCGCCTTGAAGGCCTCTTCCAGAGCCTTCATCTCTCTCGGGGAAATTGCCAGGGCCAGTTCGTCCTTCGAGGCCCGGTCGCCGAGGGCCGCCAGTTTTTCCAACGTCGTTTTGCGGGCACCGTCCAGCTTTTTCAGCCCGAAGAAGGACTCCACAAGGGGAAGGACGTCCTCGAGCCTGCCGTTTGAGATCGTATGGGTCTTCTTGTAAGAGGCAAACTTCGCGTCGAAAGCCTGGAATGACCCCTTCTGGGCCAAAAGCTTTTCAAAAAAGCTATCGTAACCGGTTCCGGCAAACCCCAGGGTCATGCCGCCGCATTCGTGGTCTCCCGTCACGACGACCAGCGTTTCGCCCGGATGTTTCCCCGCAAAGGCCAATGCCTTCCGGACGGCTTCGTCGAAAGCCAGGGTATCCCCGATGGAAGCCGCCGCATCATTGGCGTGGCAGGCCCAGTCGATCTTTCCGCCTTCCACCATCATGAAAAAGCCTTTCGGGTTATCCAGGAGCTCGATGCCCTTCTCGGTCAGTTCCGCCAGGGACATGTCCGTCCCCTCGCGGTCCATCGCGTACGGGAGAGCGGCGTCTTCATCAAGAACCGGGTTGAAGACCAGGACACGTTCCGTTCCCTTTTTCAGTTTCAGGAAATCCCGCCTGTTGTTGACGAAAAAGTAGCCCTTCGATTTTGCATATTCGATGCTGCTGGGCTTATCTTTCTTTTTCCCCATGGGCTGAACGAACCCGCCCCCGGCGAAGTAATCGAACCCCGAATCGGCCAACTGTCTCGAGATCTCGTAATAGTCTTTCCTGGAAGGCTGATGAGCGTAAAATGAGGCAGGTGTCGCGTGATCGAGGGAAACGCTGGTAACGATCCCGACCTTAATCCCCTTCTCATGGGCCATCTCCGCGATGCTTTTGTAGCGAACCCGCTTGGACGGATCCATCCCGATCACGCCGTTATCGGTCTTGTAGCCGGAAGCCAGCGCGGTGGCAGCCGGTGCCGAGTCGGTGATGAAGGAATTCGCGGAAAAGGTGGTGGTCATCCCCTGGACGGGAAGTGAGCTCAGGGCAAGACGTTCCACGCCCAGCTGTTTCGAACCGGACTTGGCCCGGAGGGTCGCTTCCGCGGCGTTGATCTGGGGCATCCCCATGCCGTCTCCGATGAAGAGGAAAACATACTTTGCCGGTTTCCCCGACCATTTGTTGACGGTTTCCGCAAAAGCACCGCAGGCCGCTGCGAAAACCAGGGCAACCGCCAGGATCAATAGGAATGGGACACGCAAGGACCGGTTGGTTCTCATCATTCTTCGACCTCCCCGTTGGATTGTCGTCTTTCGGGCTATTTATATGTTCGAGGTGTAACAGGGGGATTAAGGACTCGGCACAGCTTTTTTTACGTTGTAAACTGTCCGGAGAAAATCCAAACTGGAGGTCGTTTCCCATGGCTGCTTTCCGTATCCCCGACAAGACCCGAATCGGACACGTTGTGCTCGGAGTCACGAACCTGGAGGAGTCCCTCTCGTTCTGGAAAGACCTGCTCGGGTTCCGTGCCGAGTTCCCGGGAGGGGGAAAGGCCGCCCTGCTGTATCCGCAGGAAGGCGGCGAGTGGCTGGTGGCTCTCCGGGAAGACTCGCGGCTTCCCCTGGATCCCTCGAAAACGGGCCTTTACCACGTGGCCTTCCGCCTCCCGTCGAGAGGCGACCTGGGAAGGCTGCTCCGGCACCTTTCGGAAGCCGGAAAGCCGATCGAGGGCCTGAGCGACCACGGCGTCAGCGAGGCCCTGTACCTGGAAGCTCCCGACGGGATCGGCGCGGAATTCTCCGTCGACCGTCCCCGGGAGGCCTGGACCTTTTCGAGGGGGCAGCTCGTGATGGTCACGAAACCCCTCGAGAGCCGCCGCCTGCTGGCCGATGCCGAAGGAGAGTGGAGGGGAATGCCGGCGGGATCCTGCGTGGGACACGTGCACCTTCGCGTTTCGAACCTCGACAAGGCAAAAGCTTTCTATTTCGGCCACCTGGGGCTGTCCGTGACCCAGAAAAACTACCCGGGGGCCCTCTTTTTCGCCGCGGGCGACTACCACCACCACATCGGGACGAACATCTGGGACACCCGGAACGCGCCCCCCGCGGCCCCGGAGACGGCGGGCCTGAGGAGGTTTTCCCTGATCCTCCCCTGCCAGGAGGACGTGGAAAGCCTGAAGAACCGGACCCTGCAGTCCGGCTACCCGGCGGAGCCTTCGGCCGAGGGAGGCGGCTTCCTGCTCCGCGACGCGGACCGCACCGCCGTCTGCATCGAGGCCCTGCCATGAGCGGGTTCGGCCGGAGGCTCTCCCTCCTCATCGCAGCTGCCTTCGGCATCTTTGCCTACTCGAACGTCTACTACTTCCTGGCGAACCTCCTGGGGTCCCGGGGCGTTTCTCCCCAGGCCGCCGGTGTGGCGGTCAGCCTCTTCTACGTGGCGACCACCGTCTTCCGCCCGGCGGGAGGCTGGCTCGTGGAAGGGTTCGGGCTGCGCCCGACCCTCGTGGGATCGGCCCTCGTCGCCTTCGCCGGTAGCGTCGGGATCGCCTTTGCCGGGTCGAACCTTTCCCTCGTCTTTGCCTGCCGGATCCTCATGGGCCTGGGCTACAGTGCGTTCATCGTGGCCTTCACGGCCTACCAGAACCTCTTCGTCCCGCCCGAGAGGCGCGGCTTCGCCTTTGCCCTGATGACCGCCGGATCCATGGTTCCCCACGTTTCCGTCATCCCCCTGGCGGACTGGCTGATCCGTCACGGGCACATCGCGGCCTACCTTTCCCTTTCCCCCCTCATGGCCCTCTTCTGCGCCGCGCTCGGGATCTCCTTCGGAAAGGTTTCGCTCGCCAGGGGCGCGTCCCGGAAGGAGGCCTGGGGGTCCTACCGGGAGCTGTTCTCCCTGGCCCCGGTCAGGGCGCTGCTGGGCTCCATGTTCCTGCTTTCCCTGACCGATTCCATGGTCCTCTACACTCTTGCCCTCCTCGTTCCCCAGGGACTGGTGCCTTCCGCCTTCCTCGTTTCGAGCGCCGTCGCCGCCCTGGCGGTCCGCATCGCCACCCTGCACTTCGTTGACCGGATCCCTCGCCCCCGGATCGCCGCACCGAGCTTCGGCCTCATGGCGTTTGCCATGGCGCTCCTGAGCCTGATGCGTTCCAACGCGGGAGCCGCGCTTTGCGGGGCGATGTTCGGGCTGGGGGTCGGCATGGGCTTTCCCGCCCACCTGGCCATGGTGGGCGACATGACGCCCGAGCGCCTCCGGCCGAAGGCGACCGCCATGGTGTGGTTTGCCATGGACTCGGGGTGGGCCGTGACGCCCTTCGTTTTCGGGCTGCTCAGTCCCGTTTTCGGCGACGCCGCGGCGTTCGGCGGCTTTGCGGCCCTCATGCTCCTGGGAGCCGCAGGGGCCTGGAGGTTCCTCTGGAGGCCGGTGCTTGCGGACGGGGGGCCTGCTATTCCGTTTTGGCGGTTTCCGCGGGAACGGTAGCCTTTGCCTCTTCGGCCTCGAGCCGTGCCCTTTCTTCCTCGCGGGCCACGGCGCGGTCGATCAGGGAGTTCATGAGGGCGTTCGTGACCCTGAGGCTGATCCACCAGGCGGCAAACAGCTCGGCGGCCGAAACGGCGAAAGACATGACGGTGATCTGGCCCAGCCGCAGTTCCAGGCTCGGGGCGAACATGCGGGTCACGGTGTTGAACGCGACGAAAAGGCCCCACAGGATCCCCAGCAGCAGGAACTGCCGCATGCAGCCCAGGCGGGCTGCCACGGAACTCCTTCTTCCCTTCAAGCGCAATCCCTCTCTCCGTTTTCGGATGTGTCCCCATTATGGGGGTCAGGGCCGTCCCGTTCAACTCCGTGGGACCGTTTTGGAGTAGAATTCCCTACAGGGAATTCCCGGAAGGAAGGATCGACATGCCGGAGAACAAAAACGAGGCCGAAAAGGAACAGTCCGTGCTGGAGAACCTGAAGGAATGGGTCTCGGGGATGCTGTTCGGATCCTTCGTCGAGATCGGCACGCAGGCGATCCGGAAGGAAGCCTTCGACATCAACGACAACCTGATGCTGCTGCTGTTCGGCGATTTCCTCGGGATCCCGAACCCCATCTCCTATTACACGCTCGAACTGCTGCCCTACGTGGCCGAAGAACTCGTGCCGTGGGAACGGCGCATGCAGAACCGCAAGACCATCGTGGCCGAAAAGGCCGGCCAGTACGATTTCGGTTAAGGAGGCCCCCATGACGAAACCCGCCTTTCGCCCCTTCAGTTTCTTCGGCGGCAAGGGGGGCACGGGGAAGACGACCTGTGCGGCCGCCCGTGCCCTGGCCCTCGCGGAGGAAGGCATCCGGACCCTCGTGGTTTCCACTGACCCGGCCCATTCCCTGGCCGACGCGTTCGACATCGCCATCGGCGAGGAGATCGGCCTGATCGCCCCGAACCTCTGGGCCATCGAGATCGACGCGGAAACCGAGGCCCAGAAGTACATGAAGGGCATCCAGGAGAAGATGCTGCACATCGTCAGCCCCGTCATCGTGGACGAGATCAAGCGCCAGATCGAGATCGCCTACAGCTCCCCGGGAGCCGAGGAGGCGGCCATCTTCGACAAGTTCATCGAACTGATGGAAAAGCTGAACGACCCTTACGAGGCGATCGTTTTCGACACCGCACCGACGGGACACACCCTGCGGCTCTTGACCCTGCCGGAGATCCTGGGGGCCTGGCTCGAACACCTGCTCGAAAAGCGGGCGCGGGCCGTCGAGCTGATGAGCATGGTCGCCAAGTACGACCGGGAAGTCCGGCAGAAGCTGGAAACCGACCCCATCACGGAAATCCTGGGAAGGAGGAAGGCGAAGTTCGAAACGGCCCGGCGAATCCTGACCGACCCGGCCCTCTGCGCCTTCTATTTCGTCCTGAACGCCGAGAAGCTGCCGATCCTCGAAACGGAACGGGCCATCCGGCTGCTGACGAAATACGGGATCCCCATCGGGGGAGTCCTGGTGAACCGCGTGATCCCCGAAGGAGCCGGCGAATTCCTGGAGCGGCACCGGAAGGCGCAGCAGGGGTACTTGCAGCAGATCCGGGAAACGTTCTCGACGCTGCGCATCACCGAAATCCCGTTCCTGGACACGGACATCCGGGGAATCAATGAACTGGATAAAATTACAGGACTCTTGAAAAATCTTTAGTTTAGCCGGACAATAGGTGCGAACACCCCTGGAGGTGATCGCCCATGCGTGGAAACATGACGCTTCGCAGTCCCGCCTTTGACGAGGGAGGCCCAATCCCGGCCGTGTGCGGCTACAGGAAGGGGAACGTCTCACCCCCCCTGGTTTGGACCCTTTCCCCTCCCGGCACGCGGAGCTTTGCGCTTCTCGTCGAGGACCCCGACGCCCGTGGATGGGTCCACTGGATCGCCTGGAACATCCCCTTCTCGGCTTCCGGCCTCGGCCAGGGAGTCCCGCCTTCCCCCCAGCTTCCCGACGGAACGCGCCAGGGACTGAACGACTTCGGAAAGATCGGGTACGGAGGCCCCTGCCCTCCCTCGGGAGTGCACCGGTACACCTTCCGCCTGATGGCCCTGGACACCGTCCTGGACCTGCCCCCCGGTTCGGAGCGCTACGACCTCATGAAGGCCGTCGACGGCCACGTCCTGGAGGAAAGCAGGCTCACGGGGACCTTTTCCGCAAGCACGTAGGAAGACGGCACGCCGCGGAAGGCAGCTGCAGCCCTCACGAAGGCGGTGGGGGCTGTTTTCCTGTTTCTTCCCGAAAGGAAAGTTGACACGCTCCGGTATTTTTGGAAAATTGTGGTACCATGGAACGGCTTGGAGTATATCGTCCACAAAACGCAGAATTTCATGAAACAACCCGGTCCCGACTGGAGACCGATTTGAAAACAGGGGAGCACGGCTCCCAAAGGAGGTCCGGTTCAATGGCAAGGCCGATGCACACGCTTGACGGCAACGAAGCAGCGGCGTACGTGGCGCACAAGACCAACGAGGTCATCGCCATCTACCCGATCACCCCATCCTCTCCGATGGGCGAATGGGCGGACGAATGGTCCGCAAAGGGAATCACCAACATCTGGGGAACGGTACCGCTCGTGTCCGAGCTCCAGTCCGAGGGCGGCGCTTCCGGCGCGGTCCACGGGGCGCTGACGGCAGGGGCCCTCACCACCACGTTCACCGCCTCCCAGGGACTGTTCCTCATGATCCCGAACCTCTACAAGATCGCCGGGGAACTGACCAGCACCGTCTTCCACGTGGCGGCCCGCACCGTGGCCACCCACGCCCTCTCCATCTTCGGCGACCACAGCGACGTCATGGCCTGCCGGGCTTCCGGATTCGCGCTGCTTTCCTCCAACTCCGTGCAGGAAGTCATGGACATGGCCCTCATCGCCCAGGCAGCGACCCTGGAGGCCCGAGTGCCCTTCATCCACTTCTTCGACGGATTCCGGACCTCCCACGAAGTCAGCAAGGTCGAGATGCTCACCGACGAGGACATCCGCGCGATGATCGACGAAGACCTCGTCCAGGCCCACCGGGCCCGCGGGCTCAATCCCGACCGGCCGGTCATCCGCGGCACCGCCCAGAACCCTGACGTCTTCTTCCAGGCCCGGGAAGCCTGCAACCCCTACTACGAGAAAGCCCCCGAGATCGTCCAGAGGACCATGGACAAGTTCGCGTCCCTCGTCGGACGTCATTACCACCTGTTCGACTACGTCGGCGCCCCCGATGCCGAGCGCGTGATCGTCATGATGGGCTCCGGCGCGGAAACCGCCCACGAAACCGTCGACTACCTGACGGCCCGGGGCGAAAAGGTCGGCCTGCTGAAGGTCCGCCTCTACCGGCCGTTCTCCGTGAAGCACTTCCTGGAAACCCTGCCGAAGAGCGTGAAGACCATCGCGGTCCTCGACCGCACGAAGGAATCCGGCTCGATCGGCGAACCGCTGTACCTCGACGTCGTCGCAGCCCTGAAGGGCCGCCCCGACGTCAAGATCTTCGGCGGCCGCTACGGGCTGTCCTCCAAGGACTTCACCGCGGCCATGGTCAAGGCCGTCTTCGACGAGGCCGCCAAGCTCGAGCCGAAGAACGGGTTCACCATCGGCATCGACGACGACGTGACCTACACGAGCCTGCCCTACGACCCGTCCTTCTCCACCGAGGACCCGAAGACCGTCCGCTGCCTGTTCTACGGCCTGGGTTCCGACGGGACCGTGGGTGCCAACAAGAACTCCATCAAGATCATCGGCGAGGACACCCCGAACTACGCCCAGGGGTATTTCGTCTACGACTCCAAGAAGTCCGGCTCCATGACGGTTTCCCACCTGCGCTTCGGGCCCAACCCGATCCGGGCGATCTACCTCATCGACAGGGCCAATTTCGTGGCGTGCCACCAGTTCGCCTTCCTGGAGCAGTACAACGTCCTGAAGTCCGCCGAGAAGGGCGGGACCTTCCTGCTGAACAGCCCCTACGGGCCTGACGAGGTCTGGGACCACCTGCCGAAGACGATCCAGAAGGAGATCATCGAGAAGAACCTCAAGTTCTACGTCATCGACGCCGTCGACGTGGCCCAGAAGGCCGGAATGGGCGGCCGCATCAACACGGTCATGCAGACCTGCTTCTTCGCCATCAGCGGCGTCCTGCCGAAGGACGAGGCCATCGCGGCCATCAAGCACAGCATCGAGAAGACCTACGGCAAGCGCGGCCCCGAGATCGTGAAGAAGAACTTCGAGGCGGTCGATTCCTCCCTGGCGCACCTGCACGAGGTGAAAGTCCCGGCAACGGTCACCAGCACGTTCGACATCCGCCCGCCCGTTCCCGCCGAGGCTCCCGAGTTCGTCCAGAAGGTCACGGCGAAGATCATCGCCGGAGAAGGCGACAGCCTGCCCGTGAGCGCCCTGCCGGCGGACGGCACCTTCCCGACCGCCACGACCCAGTGGGAGAAGCGCAATATCGCCCTGGAGTGCCCCTCCTGGGATCCCGAAACCTGCATCCAGTGCGGCAAGTGCGTCCTGGTCTGCCCCCACGCGGTCATCCGGTCCAAGGTCTACGATCCGAAGCTCCTGGAGAAGGCTCCTGCCACCTTCAAGTCCACCGACGCGAAGTGGAAGGACTTCCCGGGCATGAAGTACACGATCCAGGTTTCCGTTTCCGACTGCACCGGGTGCGGCCTGTGCGTCCAGAACTGCCCGGCGAAGAACAAGGCCGACGCCGCGAAGAAGGCCATCAACATGGTCCCGCAGGTGCCGCTCCGCGAGACCGAAAACGAGAACTGGAAGTTCTTCCTCTCCATCCCGGACATGGATCGCCAGAAGCTGAACAAGGGGACGGTCAAGGACGTCCAGCTGCTGCGCCCCCTGTTCGAGTTCTCCGGCGCCTGCGCGGGCTGCGGTGAGACCCCGTACGTGAAGCTGATCAGCACCCTGTACGGAGACCGCGCCCTCGTGGCCAACGCCACGGGCTGCTCCTCCATCTACGGCGGCAACCTGCCGACCACCCCGTGGGCCGTCAACGCGGAAGGCCGAGGCCCGGCCTGGTCCAACTCGCTGTTCGAGGACAACGCCGAGTTCGGCATGGGCATGCGCCTGGCCCTGGACAAGCAGCACGAATACGCCGTCGAGCTGCTGAAGAAGCTGGCCCCCGAGATCGGGAGCGATCTGGTCGACGCGCTTCTTTCCGCCGACCAGGGTTCCGAGGCCGGCATCGCCGCGCAGCGCGAGCGCGTGGCGGCCCTGAAGGCCAAGCTCATGACGATCCCGGGCCTGGAGGCGAAGGACCTTCTCAGCCTGGCCGACGTGCTGGTCAAGCGGTCGGTCTGGATCGTCGGAGGCGACGGGTGGGCCTACGACATCGGCTACGGCGGGCTGGACCACGTGCTGGCCTCCGGCAAGAACGTGAACATCCTGGTCCTCGACACCGAGGTCTACTCCAACACCGGCGGACAGATGTCCAAGTCCACCCCGCGCGGAGCCGTCGCCAAGTTCGCCGCGGGCGGAAAGCCGGCCGGCAAGAAGGACCTGGCCATGATGGCCATGAGTTACGGCAACGTCTACGTGGCCCGGGTCTCCCTCGGGGCCAACGACGCCCAGGTCATCAAGGCCTTCCAGGAAGCCGAAGCCTACCCGGGCACCTCGATCATCATCGCCTACGCCCACTGCATCGCCCACGGCTTCGACCTGAAACTGGGGCTGGAGCACCAGAAGGCCGCCGTCAACTCGGGCGCCTGGATCCTGATGCGCTACAACCCGACCCTGGCCGCGGAGGGCAAGAACCCGCTCATCCTGGACAGCAAGGAACCGTCCATCCCGCTCTCCGACTACATCTACAGCGAAACCCGGTACAAGATGCTCACCCTGAGCAACCCCGCGGAGGCCGCCCGGCTCCTGGCCGAAGCGGAAGCCGACATCAAGGCGAAGTGGCGGCTGTACAAGCACCTGGCCGCCATGCCGGTCGAGTAGGAAACGCCAGGGGAAACGAGCTGCAGCTCAGCGCAGGGCCCGGGAAATTCCCGGGCCCTGCTTTTTTTCCGAACCACGGGCTTTCTCGTGAGAAAATAGAGGCGGCGCGCGGTGCCCTATTTTCCGCCGCGGCCGGGGGAGGTACGGACCTCGATGGAAAAGGAACCTCGCGGCAACCTGGAAGACATCGCCTACAGGAAGATCCGGAGCGCGATCCTCGCCCGGACGCTCCAGCCCGGGGCACGGCTGGCGGAACCCGTGCTCGCCCGGATGACGGGCATGAGCCGGACCCCCATCCGCGGCGCCTTGCGGCGGCTAGCCGCCGAAGGGCTGGTGGGGATCACGCCGAACCAGGGTGCGGTGGTTTCCGCACCGTCGGCGAAGGACATCCGGGACGCCTACATCACCCGGGAACCCCTGGAGGCTCTCGCAGCCAGGCTTGCAGCGGAAAACGCCGAAGAAGCCGCCGTCCTGCGGCTGAAAGAGGCAGCGGAAAAGGAGGTGCGAACCCTGCGGGAACGAAACCTTTCCGAGTACATCGAGGCCAACAACGAATTCCACCTCACCGTGGCCTCGATGTCGGGCAACAAGCCGCTGGGTTCGGCGATCCAGAACTGCCTCACCCTGACGAACGTCTGCCTCGCGTTTTTCGATCCCTTCTACGACGTCCAGGTCGAGGAATCCCGCTCGAACTGGGAGCACCGACTGCTCATCGAAGCCCTGCAGGCGAGGGACCCCTCCTGGGCGGAGGCGGCGATGAGGGTCCACATCCGCTCTTCCTTTGCCTACCTCGACATCGGGAAAATCGAACGGGAGATGGACGCCCGATGATCGCGGCCGAACGCCGGGAAGGCATCGGGGCGGCCGTCGACATCGGGAGCACGAACCTCTCCGCCCGCCTGGCCGACCTCTCTTCCGGGGAGATCCTGGCCGAGAGGATCGCCCCGAACCCCACGAGACGGTGGGGCATGGACGTGGTGAGAAGGCTGGCGGAAGCGGCCCGGCAGGGGAAAGCGGCGGAGATCGCGCAAGCTCTTCGGGGAAGGGTCCAGCTGCTGCTCTGCGAGATGGCCGAATCGGCGGGGTGCTCTCCCCGGGAAATCACCGAAATCGTCGCGGTGGGCAACCCCGCCATGCATGCCCTGTTCTGGGAACTTCCGGCAGAAAGCCTGGCCCGGGCGCCGTTCGAGCCTTCGAACACCGCCCCTCGGGAAGCTCCCTGCGCCGAGCTCGGGATGCCGGTCCTCGGGAAGGCCAGGTTCACCTGGCCCGCCCTGATCGGGGGGTACGTCGGCTCGGACGCGCTCTGCGCCCTGGATGCAGCGATGGAAGGAAGGAAAACCCGCCTTCCCTTCCTCCTGGTGGACACGGGGACCAACAGCGAAGTCCTTCTGGCGGCTCCAGGACGGATCCTCTGCGCCTCCGCCGCCGCCGGCCCCGCCCTGGAAGGCGGGAACCTGTCCTGCGGGATGCCGGCGGAAAAGGGAGCCATCCACTCGTTCCGCCTGGAAAACGGGCGTCTCGTCCCCTCCGTGATCGGCGGGTCCCCGCCGAAGGGGATCTGCGGAAGCGGCCTCGTCGATCTCGTCGCCCTGCTGCTGGAAACGGGCGGCATCGACGCCGCAGGGACCCTTTGCCCCGAAAGCGCCCCCGCAGGCATCCGCGAGCGTTGCGAAAGGCGGGGGAAGTCGAAGGTCTTTGCCCTGCTGCCGGGCTTTTTCCCCCTGTCCCAGGCCGACATCCGGGCCCTGCAGCTGGCCAAGGGGGCGATTGCCGCGGCGGAATCGATTCTCCTTGCCGAAGCGGGCCTCAAGGCCTCGGAGCTCCAGGATGTCCTCCTGGCAGGCGCCTTCGGAAACGCCCTCGACCCGGTCCACGCCGAACGCATCGGGCTGGTCCCGAGGACCGGCAGACCTGCCCGGGGCATCGGGAACGCCGCCCTGGACGGAGCCGTCCTCGCTCTTTCCGCTCCCCGCTCGGCCCTGGAACGGCACGGGAAAATTCTCGGGCAGGTCACCCACCTGCCCCTCCACGCGGATCCGCGTTTCCAGGAAACCTTCCTGGCCCGGCTTGCCCTCGAGCCGTGGAGCTAGGGGATGAATGCCGCGTCGCCCCTCCTTCGGGCACCCGCGGTGCCGTAAAAAAACCGGGGATCCCCGCGGGGATCCCCGGTTTTTTTCGGGCACTGGAAGACGATCCTACCAGGGACCCACGACCTGGGCTCCCAGGGCGAGGGTCGGCAGCCAGCAGGAGAGGAAGGGAATGTACGTCGTCAGCAGCAGGACGGGGATCCCCACGCAGAAAAGGTAGATCATCATGGGGGGAATCAGCTCCCCCGCCGGGACCCCGGAAAGCCGCGACCCCACGAAGATCGACATGGCAAACGGCGGGGTCATGACCCCCAGCCCGATGTTGACGATGATCATGGACCCGAGGTGCACCAGGTTGATCCCCAGCTCGTTCGCCAGGGGCAGGATGAGGGGCACCGCCAGGATGAGGATGGGGATCCCGTCGAGGAACATCCCCAAAAGCAGCAGGAACAGGTTGATCGAGATCAGGATCAGGAACTTGCTGTGGAAGAGCCCCAGCATGGCTTCCGCCAGGGCCTGGGCGACCCCTTCGCGGGTCATGAACCGGGTCAGGACGGTCCCGCCGCCGAGAAGCAGGGCGATCATGCCCAGGGTCACGCAGGTGTTGACCATGGCCTTCGAGAAGTTGCCCAGCTTCAGGTCCCGGTAGACGAAGAAGCCCACGATCATGCAGTAGATGACGGCGATGGCCCCTGCCTCGTTGGGCGTGCAGATGCCCCCGTAGATCCCCACGAGGATGATGAGGGGGCACCCAAGCGCCGGCAGGGCCGACCAGGTCGCAGCTCCCAGTTCCTTCATCGAGTCCCTGAAGTTGTCCGGGAGAACCGGCTTCTCGGCGCTCGGGAAGGTGTACCGGTCGACGATGAAATAGTTCAGGACGCAGTACCCCAGGGCCAGGAGGAGGCCCGGGATGACGGTCGCCAAAAACAGAGCCGCGACGGACTGCTGGGCCACCAGGCAGTAGATCAGGGCGGGAACGCTCGGCGGGATGAGGTAGCCCATGAAACTGGAGGAACAGAGCACCGCCGTGGTATAGCGCTTCTGGTAGCCGAACTTCTCCAGGCGGGGAACCAGGAGGGGGATCAAGGCCGAGATGCAGGGGACCGAGGACCCCGTGAGAGCGCTCATGAAAAGGGTGGCCACGATGCCCACCACGATGAGGCCTCCCTTGGCCTTCCCCACGAGCGCGTAGGAAAACCGGACGATCCGGTCCGCCAGCCCCGCCTCCGAAATGAGCCCTCCTGCGAAGACGAAAAACCCGATGGCCATGACCACGGGCGTGTTGAGCGAGTGGAAAAACGTCCCGGCCATGAACGAAAGGGGCGTTTCGATCAGGAAAAGTCCCACCGCGGTGCTGGCAATGAAAACCCAACCCAGGGGCATCCCGATGACGATGAGCCCGAGGAACAGAACGAGGGAAACCAGGACTCCCGTTTCCATGCTACTGGTTCCCCCCTTCCTGGGACTTGAGCCAGAGCTGCTTCCTGAGCTCGAAGACGTCCCTGCCGATGTGGTAGGCCATGTGCAGGGCGGAGAGCACGACCGTGGCGAACATGACCTGGACCAGCCAGCCCGTGTTGAACCAGCGGATCAGGGTCCCGTACTCGGGATAGCGGAGCGACTGCCGGAAAAAGCCGTAGGCCGGGTGGAGAAAGACCAGGATGGCCGCCAGGGTCAGGATGTCCATCGCCAGCGAGTAGGATCGCTTTCCGACGGGGTTGTCCCGGAAAAGGCGGTCCGGCAGCATTTCCACGGCGATGTGCCCTTTCTGGGAAGCAGCCAGGGCGATCGCCAGGATATAGGTGATGACGAAGACGTACAGGGCCATGTCGCCGATCCACATGATTTCGAAATGGAGCCAGTAGCGGTTGATGACCTGCACAAACGTCAGGAGGGTCGAGATGAGGAGCCCCGCCGCACAGATCCATTTTTCGACCGCGGTGATCCCCTGCTGCAGAAAATTGAACACGAACCTCACACTCCTTAAGGGCCTTCCCAGGGTGGGGGTCGGGCCCCCGGCCCTGGATCTATCCGGACCTCGCCGGGAACGGTCCCGGCGTTCTTTTCCCTTCGAGGGGCAGGGCTCCCCGGGGACGCGACGGCCCCGGGGAGCCCTGCCTTTCCTTTCGCACGGTTTCGGCAGCTAGTTCTTGTGCACCTGCTTGCGGATCGCTTCGAGCTCCTTCAGGATCTTCTGGGTCATGTTCTGGCCGGGGTAAGCCTTGTCGAGCCAGGGCTTGCACAGCTCTTCCCAGATGGAGAGAGGCTGGGCCTTCTGGCGGAACATTTCCCGCTCCTTCTCGGTCGGGTAGTAGATCTTGAAGTTCGGCATCTTCTTCAGCCGGGCCTCCATGTCCTTCACCGCAGCCTTCGCCAGCTTGTACTGGTGGATTTCGGCTTCCCTGGCAGCGCGGGTGATGGCGTCCTTGATGTCCTGCGGCAGGGCGTCCCACTTCGCCTTGTTGACCGCGATCTGGTTGCCGTCCCACATCCAGTCGAGGGCGGTGTAGTATTTCAGGACCTCGGCGTGCCTTTCCTCGATCAGGGAGGGCCACATGTCCCAGCAGCCGTCCACGACGCCGCGGCTCAGAGCGTTGTACAGCTCACCCCAGGCGATCGTCTCGACCGTCATGCCGGTCCCCTTGCCCATGTTCATCAGCCCTTTGGCGCTGCCCAGGGAAGAGGAAACACGGAACTTCAGGTTCTTGAGGTCGGCCGGGGTGCGGATTTCGCGCACGTTGTTCCCCAGGCCGTAGGGGCCCTGGCTGTTCGTGTAGAGGATGTGCATTCCGATTTCGTTGTAGGCCTTCTCCAGGACCTTGTAAAGGATGCCGTTGGGCTGGCCGAAAGCGATCTCGGCCTCTTCCCAGGAGGAAATGGTCCAGGGCATCCAGTTGAACATGCCGCCGGGAACGAGGTTCACGTACGGGGCGAAGTTCCCGATCTCGATGCTGCCGTCCTGGACGGCATGGAAGATTTCGTCGTGGCTCCCCATGAGGCCGTCGGGGTAGAACTTGATCTCCATGCGGCCGTTCGTGTACTTCTTGACGAGGTCGCAGAAGAGGCGCATGGACATGGCCTGGGTCGGCCGTACCGTGGTCTGGGCGAACTTCCACTTGTACTCGGGCGCGGCCGCTGCCGGGGAAGCGGAAAACGCCATCGCGATTCCCGCCACCAGGACCAGGCAGGCGGCGACCTTGATCAGACTACCGAATCTCTTCATCGAGCAATCCTCCCTTTCGCTGTGAGTGGAACGTCGGATTCCCTTCCTGCGCAGGCTGCCGAAGAAAGCCAGGAAAAACGGCGGCACCCCCCCTCTTTCGTGTTTTCGTTCCCTACTTGCGCCCCGAGTACCGGATGACCTTCCCGGCCTTGGCGGGGCAATGCTTCCCGTCCTTCACGAGGGCTTTCCCGTTGACGAAAACGTGCTCGATGCCCTCCGGGAAACGGATCGGGTCCGAATAGTCGGCCGTATCCCGGACCGTTTCCGGGTCGAAGACGACGACATCCGCGGCGAGGCCTTCCTTCAGGAGGCCCCGGTCCAGGATCCCCAGCACTTCGGCAGGCTTCCCCGTCATCTTGCGGACGGCCGTCGGCATGTCGAGGACACCCTCCCGGACGTATTTCCCGAGCACCCTCGGGAAACTCCCGTAGAGCCGAGGATGGGGCTTGCCCCCGATGATGCCGTCGGTGCAGACGTTCTGCTCGGGCCGCCGGAGGATGCGGGCCACGTGCTCCTCCAGGCCGTAGAAATCGACCAGGCCGGCGGTCCCTTCCTCTTCCAGCAGCAGGTCGTAGGTCGCCTCGAGGGGATCCTTCCCCATCCTCTCTCCGATTTCCGCGAGGCTTTTCCCCACCGCCCACTGGTTCTTTTCCGTTTTCACGAAAGTGACGAAAATTCCCTCGACGCCGGCAAAGTCGACGAAATTATCCCAGCCCGGGATGCCTTTTTCAATATCGGCGGTCATGCGCTTTCGGGCCTCGGGATCCGCCAGGCGCTCCAGCATCCTGTCCGTCCCCCCGTCGTGGGCCCACGGGGGAAGGATGACGCTCAGCGTGGTGCTCCCGGCCACGTACGGGTACTGGTCCACGGAAACCCGGATCCCCTGGCGGGAACATTCGTCCAGTTTTCCGAGGACGGCGTCGAACAGCCCCCAGTTCTTTTTCCCCGCGACCTTGAAGTGCGAAAAATGGATCCGGCAGCCGCTTTGTTTCCCGATCTCGATGATCTCGTCCATGGAAGAGAGGATGGCATCGGCCTCGCTGCGCTGGTGGGTCACGAAAACCGCGTCGTTTCTTTCCAGGACCCTGGCCAGTTCGATGAATTCCTGCGTGTCCGCGAAACTGCAGGGGGGATAGATCATCCCGGTGGACATCCCGAAGGCTCCCTGGTCGAGGCATTCCTGGAGCAGGGCCTTCATCCTCTCGAGTTCGTCGGCCGTGGGTTTGCGGTTGTCCAGCCCCATGACGCTCAGCCGGATGTTCCCGTGGGGGGCGAGATAGGCAAAGTTCGGCCCCAGTTCCATCGCATCCAGGCGGTCGAGGTAATCGGCCACGGACCGCCAGCTCCAGTCCAGGTCGTAGCTTCCCTCGAGCCCTGCCATCGCCTTCTTCCAGGGACCCACGAAGGCGTCCACAATGGGGGCGGCCCCCATGGCGTCCTGCCCGACGACACAGGTGGTGATCCCCTGCATGACGTTGAAGGGCGTGTCGGGCCTGCAGAGGGCAAGGATCCCCGAGTGGCTGTGCGTATCGATGAAACCCGGGCAGACGACCTTCCCCCCCGCGTCGATCACGGACCGTCCCGCCGAGGCGGACAGGTCACCGATGGCGGCGATCCGGTCGCCCCTGATCCCCAGGTCGGCCCTGTACCCCTTCGAGCCCGTCCCGTCGACGATCAGGCCGTTTCGAATCAGCACGTCGAAGTCCATGGTCTCTCCCTTCCGGCCGGTCGGCCTAGAGCAGCCCCACCCTGGCGTTGAACTCCTCGATCCGTTCGTCGATGGCGTCCGCCATGGAGCGGATGGAGCCCCAGTACTCCTCGTAGTCGTACCACTGGGCGTTCAGTTCCTCCGAGGTCTTGCCCTGCTGCTCGACCCAGGTGTAATACTTCAGGTTGTGGACCCGGAGTTTGTCGTAGTAGTTCATCTCCAGCATGGCTTCCCGGTTGATCCCCAGAACGTGCCGGCCGTGGTCGACCGCCGCGTCGGAAACCGTGTAGGGACGGCCCAGCTCCTGCCTCATCTCCTCCAGCCGGGAACCGTACAGCTCCATGGAATCCGTGAAGACGGTAAGGATGATGTCCCTGGAAGTGAGCTCGTAGTACTTGGCCATCTTGATCGCCATGACGACGTTCGCGGCTCCGGAGATCCCCATGAGGGGCAGGCTTTCCGCCATGGAGGACGGCATCCCCTGGCTGACGAGGTATTCGCGGCCCGCCGGCTCGTTGAACAGGCGGACCATCGCCATGCAGTCCGCGTCGTCGACGGCCATCACCATGTCGGTGCCCTTCACGTCGTGGATCCAGGGCACGTGCTTGTCGCCGATCCCCTCGATCCGGTGGGCGCCGAACCCGTTCCAGATGAGGGTCGGGCACTGCAGCGCCTCGCCGACGGCCAGCTTCGCGTTGGGGAAGACGGTCTTCAGGTAGTTGCCGCAGCCGGTCGTCCCGGCCGACCCCGACGTGACGGTGACGCCCGCGAAACGGTCCTTCGGGCCCATGATTTCCTTCAGGACCTCTTCCATCGCGTGCCCCGTAACCTCGTAATGCCACAGGTGATTGCCGAACTCATCAAACTGGTTGAAGACGACGATGTTGTCGCGGGTCCTGCGGAGTTCCCAGACCTTGTCGTAAATCTCCTTGACGTTGCTTTCCGTCCCCGGAGTCCCGATGACCTCTCCGGCCACTGTCCTGAGCCAATCGAACCGCTCCTTGCTCATCCCCTCGGGAAGAATGGCGATGGACTCGCACCCCAAGAGCTGCGCGTTGTAGGCTCCGCCCCTGCAGTAGTTGCCGGTGGAGGGCCAGACGGCCTTCTGGGTGGTGGGGTCGAACTGGCCGGTCACAAGCCGCGGGACCAGGCAGCCGAAGCTGGCTCCGACCTTGTGGGCTCCCGTCGGGAACCACTTGCCCACCAGGGCGACGATCCGGGCGTCGACCCCCGTGACCGCCTTCGGGAGCTCCAGGTAGTTCACGCCGCCGTAAAGCCCGCCCTTCTTCACAGGCTCGTTCTTCCAGGTGATGCGGAAGAGGTTGGCGGAATCCACGTCCCACAGCCCCACGTTCTTCAGGCGTTCCTTCATCTTCTGCGGGGTGTGCTTCTCGGGGTCCTTCATCTGCTTGAACGTGGGGATCACGATGTTCCGCTCGCGGGCTCTCCTGACCGCCCTCTCCAGTTTTGCCTCGTCCACCGTCAAATCGATCATTCTCTTCTCCTCCTGTCGTGCGCCCGCTTCCGGCCCGTTCAATTGAACCGGGACAAAAGCGGGACCAGTTCGTTGATGTCGGGAGCCACCGAAACCGGCACCCCGACGGCCTTTCGGGCGCTCTTCGCATCCTTCAGGCCGTTTCCGGTCACCACGAAGGCGACCCGTTCGTCCGGCGAAAGAGCACCCGCTTCCGCCATTTTCCGGAAACCCGCGAAGCCGGCGACACCGGCCGGCTCACCGAAGACGCCGGTCGTCCGGGCCAGCTCCCGGATGGCTCCCAGGATCTCCTCGTCCGTCACGGTTACCATCGTCCCGCCGGTCTTGCGGACCGCCCGAAGGGCCTTTGCCCAGTTGCGGGGAGCCCCGACGGCGATGCTGTCCGCCAGGGTATCTTCGTGCCCGGGCGTGATCCGGGCCGCACCCGCCGCAAAGGCATCGGCGATGGGACGGCTTCCCTCGGCCTGCACTCCCACCAGCTTCGGCATCCGCTCGATGAATCCCAGCTCCAGAAGGTCGGCGAAGCCCTTGTAAAGGCCGCCGATGCAGCATCCGTCCCCCACGGCGATGAAAACCCGGTCGGGAACCTCCCAGCCCAGCTGTTCGGCGATCTCCAGGGCGCAGGTCTTCTTGCCCTCCACCAGGTAGGGGTTGATGGCACAGTTGCGGTTGTACCAGCCGAAACGGTCGATGGCTGCCGTGGCGAGGCTGAAGGCGTCGGCGTAGTCCCCCTTCACGAGGAGCACCCGCGCGCCGTACACCAGAAGCTGCGTCACCTTCGCCTCGGGAGCCCGCTCGGGGACAAAGATGTAGCAGGGCAGGCCGGCCACGGCCGAAAAACCGGAAAGGGAACTGGCGGCGTTGCCGGTGGACGCGCAGGCGATCGCGGACTGCCCGGCATCCAGGGCCTTGGCCACTCCCACGGCGCTGGCCCGGTCCTTCAGGGAGGCGGTGGGGTTGCGGCCGTCGTCCTTGACGTAGACGGCCTTGACCCCGTACCGGGAAGCCAGCGCCTTGCTTTCGTAGAGAGGGGTCCATCCCACGCGCAGGGGAGGGATGTTTTCTTCCTTCTCGACCGGGAGGATGGCCCGGTAGCGCCAGAGGCTCTCGTCCCGGCAGGCGGCCAGGGATTCCCGGCTGAACCCGGCCTTCACCGCGGCCTCCAGGTCGACGTTCACGTCCAGGGTCCCGTCCAGGCCGCAATCCGGGCAGGTGTAAGGGGCGCTCCCCGGATCGAAGACCCGCCCGCAGAGCACGCAGACCAGGGACGTCGGCCTAGGCACGGCTGCAGCCCTTCCCGGCCAGGATGGCCCGGATGATGCCGGCGTAGCCTTCGCAGGCCAGGTTCAGCTGGTCCAGCTCGATGTACTCGTCCACTACGTGGGCCAGGGTCTCCAGGGACCCGCCGTACCCGATCGTCGGGATTCCCGCCTTTCCGGCGTAGTAGCTTCCGTTCGTGCAGAAGTAGTAATGGGAAACGACGGGGTCCTGGCCCACGGAGCGGAGTCCCGCCAGGGCCGACTGGACCACCGGGTGGTCTTCCTCGAAGAGCCAGGCCGGCGCGAACCGCTCGGCCCTAATCGGGGCTCCCGTGTAGCAGCGGTCCTCTCCCACCGCGAGCCTGACGGAAGCCTTCAGCTCCTGATCCTTCGCCATTTCCGCGTCGAGGATCTCCTGCACCTGGGCCAGCACGACCTCCTTCGTCTCGCCGACGAGAAGGCGCCGGTCGAAAGTGGCCGTGCAGCGGTCGGGGATGACGCTGGCCCCCGGGTAGGGGTTCGAGATGATGTCGGTGACCTCAAGGATGCCCTTGCCCAGGACCGGGTGGGTCCTGGGAACGAACTTCTCCTCGAGGGCCACGAGGAGCTTCGCCATTTTCTTGACCGCGTTCAGGCCCACCGAGGGATCCGAGGAATGGGCGCTCTTGCCGGCGGTTTCCACCACGACCTCGGCCCGTCCCCGCTGGCCCCTCTTGAGGGTCAGGTTCGAGGGCTCCCCGATGACCACGCAGTCGGGCTTCACCGCGTTCGCGATGAGCTCGCAGGCGACCCCCTCGAAGCACTCCTCGTGGACGCTGCCCGCCACGACGATCTCCCCGTCCAGCAGGTCGCCGAAATCCTGCTTCACGTGGGCCGCGGCGTGGATCATGGCCGCCACGTTGCCGATCATGTCGGTCGTTCCGCGCCCGTAGAGACGCCCGTTCTCGACTTCCGCCCCGAAGGGGTCGTGAGTCCACTTGGAGGGATCCGTGACGTCCACCTGGTCGATATGCCCCTCCAGGAGGATCCGGACCCCGCCCTTGCCCAGCCGGATGCGGCCGATGACGTTGCCCAGGGCGTCCACGACGACCTCGTCGTAGCCCAGGGCCTTCATGGCCGATGCGATGAACTCCGCCCGGCTCTTCTCCTGTCCCGACAGGGCCGGCCGGCGGACCATTTCCCGGCAGTCCTCGAGAAGCCGACTTTTCCGCGCCTCGCTCAAGTTCACTTTCCACACACCTCCCGAAAGATCTCCGGACCGCCCAGGGTGGAAGCCGCGATGCCGCAGTACCCGCGGCAGGCCCCGAAAAGCTGGTCCAGCTCGATGTATTCGTCCACCGCATGGGCCAGGTCTGCCGACGAGGGCCCGAAGGCCACGGTCGGCAGGTGCAGCTGGCCCCCGTAGAAACAGCCGTTTGTCCCGAAACCCGGGCCCCAGGAAACCCGGGGGTCGAGCCCCATCCCCTCGAGACCGGCCTTCGCTGCCTCCAGGAAGGGGTGATCTTCCTCCAGGACCCAGGCCGGTGCGAAATGCTCGGCGCGGATGGGGATCCCCGTGTAGCACCGGTCCTCAGAGGAAGCCACCGAGAGTTTCCACTGGATCGAGGGGTCTTCCGAGGTCTCTTCCTCCAGGATTTGTTCCAGCTGGGCCAATACGTCCTCTTTCGTCTCGCCCGCCAGGAGCCGCCGGTCGAAGACCGCCCGGGCCCGGTCCGGGATGGCTCCCACGCCTTCCTCCGGTTCCGTGGAAAGACGGACGAGGACCAGGATCCCCTTTCCCAGGAACGGATCCGCCGGGGGCCGGAACCTCTTGTGGATCGCCCCAAGCAGCCTGACCATGCCGTCGGCGGCATTGATGCCGAACTCCGGGTGGGAGGAGTGGGCCATCTTCCCCGCCGTCTCCAGGAGCAGCTCGGCCCTGCCCCGCTGGCCGCGAACCAGTTCGAGGCCGGAGGCTTCCCCGGTCACCACGAAGTCCGGCAGGCATCTCATGGCCACGGCCCTGGAAGCCACGCCCTCGAATTTTTCCTGGTAAACCGTCCCCGCGACCACCAGGCTTCCCGAAAGCCGGCAGCCCAGGTCTTCCTTGAGGAAGGCCCCCGCCATCACCATGGCGGCCAGGCACCCCTTCTGGTCGGAAGCCCCCCGCCCGTAGAGCCGCGTTCCCTTGACGAAGGCCCCGTAGGGGTATTGGCTCCAGCGGGTGAAATCACCGGTTTCGACGTGGTCCATCTGGGCTTCCAGCAAAAGGGTCGGACCGGGCTTTTCGAACCGGATCCGGCCGATCACGCTGCCGTAGGGGTCCACTGCCACATCGTCGTATCCCTGGGAGCGCATGGCCTCGGCCACCCGCAGGCCGATCTCCCGTTCCGCCCCCGAAAGGCTCGGGGTCCTGATCAGGTCCCGGCAGAAGCCGGAGAGCTCTTCCTTTCGCTTGGAGTCCAGCATCCCGTTCCCTCCCGGGAAATGACCTCCTGAATCAAAGCCGGCCCCGGCTTCCAGCCAGGGCCAGCCGGCTCATCCGTAATTGGTACCGGGAGGGGCCCTACTTCAGCCCCTCCTTGGTAAGGAAATCGCGGTAGACCTTCATGAAGACCCCGCTCAGCATCAGCAGGGCGAGCATGTTCGGGATCCCCTCGATCCCGGTGGAAACGTCCACGATCGTCCAGACGAACTCGACCGGCTGGGTGACCGCGATGAACGGAGGCACCAGGTACAGCCACAGGAACGGCTTGACCGCCTTCGAGCCGAAAAGGTAGACCACCGACGTTTCGTACTCCACGGTGTAGCCGACCATGGTGGAAAACGCGAACAGCAGGACGCCGATCGCGACGATCGCTTTTCCGAACCCCCCGTAGAGGGACTCGAACGCCGCGAAGGTGAGGTCTACGCCGTTCAGGCCGCTGTGCCAGAGGTCTGGGGCAGCGATCAGGATGACGAGGGCCGTCATGGTGCAAATGACGATGGTGTCCATGAAGACTTCGAACACGCCGAACAGTCCCTGGCGGACCGGGTGGTCCGTGATGGCGGTGGCATGGACCATCGGAGCCGAGCCCATGCCCGCCTCGTTGGAGAACATGCCCCTCGACATGCCCCGGCGCATCGCCAAAAGCAGGCTCGCTCCCGCAAACCCTCCGACGGCGGGAGCCGGCTGGAAGGCGTAACGGAAGATCAGGCCGAAGACCTCGGGCAGCCGGGCGATGTTCACGGCGATGATCCCCAGGGCCCCGAGGATGTAGAAGGCGCACATGAAGGGAACGAGTTTCTCGCAGAACTGCCCGATGCGCCTGAAGCCCCCCAGGACCACGAGTGCCGTGAAGACCACGGCCACGCCGGCCGTCACGAGGGGCGGCACGTTGAAGACGTTCTTCATGGCCGAGGCCATCGTCGCGGGCTGGACCCAGACGGCGGTGCCGAGCGCACCGAGGATCATCATCGCCGCGAAGAACTGGGCCAGGGGCTTCCACTGCCTGCCGAGCCCCTTCTCGATGTAGTACATGGGGCCGCCGTAGAAGTTGCCCTTCTCGTCCTTGACGCGGTAGTGGACGGCGAGCGTCACCTCGACCATCTTGGTCATCATGCCGAAGAGCGCGACCACCCACATCCAGAAGACCGCACCGGGCCCGCCGATGGCGATCGCCGTGGCGACACCCGCGATGTTCCCGTTGCCGACGGTCCCCGCCAGCGCCGTCGAAACGGCCTGGAAGGGGGTCATGGTTCCCTCACCCCTGGTTTTCCGGTCGAAGATCTTGAAAAGCGTGTTCTTCAGGACGTACCCCAGGTGCCGGATCTGGAAAAAGCCGGTTTTGAAGCTGAAGACGATGCCGCAGGCGAAGATGAGGATCATCATGGGCCATCCCCAGAGCTGCCCCGCCAGCCAGTCGAAGAAGGCGACCATCTCTCTCCCTCCCGTGTACGAAAATCGGGCTTCATCGGAAATGAACCCCGTGTTTTGAGAATAATTCCTGGTGTATAATTTTCAATACCTTAATATATCGTTATGTGTATAAGAAGAGCTTATAGGGAGGCGTTCCAATGAACCTGAACCAGCTTCGGGTTTTCTGCACGGTCGTATCCGAGGGAGGATTCCTGCAGGCCTCGCGAACCCTATACATGTCCCAGCCGGCGATCAGCCAGCACGTGGCCGCCCTGGAAAAGGCCATCGGGGTCCGGCTTTTCAACCGGAAGGGGCGCAACATTTCACTGACCCCGGAAGGGAGAACCCTCCTCGTCCTGGCCAGGGAGGTCCTGGAAAAAGCGGACGGGATCCCGGATCGGTTCCGGGAAATGAAGGAGCTCAGGACCGGCAAGCTCGCTGTGGGTTTCGAGCCCAACCCGGCCCTGACGCTGCTGCCCCCTGCCCTGAAACGGTTCAGGGCCGAGTTCCCGGATATCCATGTCACCCTCGTGACCGACCGCCAGGTCTCCCTCCTCCAGCGGCTTTCTTCCGGGGAGATCGAGATGGCGGTCGTCGGTGGAAACCGCAGGAGCCTGCCGACGACGGGGCTGGTCACGCGGTCCCTGGGGATGGAAGGATTGACCCTGATCGTCCCCCCTGGAACCGCGCGGGAAGGGACGGAGCCGCTGCCTCCCGAATTCCTCGAGAACGCGCCCCTGGCCCGGTACCTTCCCTCCTGCTTCCTCTCCCCCGTGGTGGAGGACTACCTGCTCCAGCACCAGGTCAAGCCCAGGTCCGACCTCTGGGTCGACGACCCGGCTGCCGCAGCCCGCTTCGTCTCGGAAGGGATCTGCCTGGCCATCGTGAACCGGGGGATCCTGTCCGGGAAGGGGACCCCCTTTTCGGTCCGCGAAGTGCCGCTCGCGGGACTCGAAACCCTGAGCTGGGAATTCAGCGTCGCCTATTCGTCCCGCCTGGGGCTTTCCTACGCGGGGTGGGCCTTCGAAAAGATCCTCGAGGCGGAATCCCCGAAGCTCCTGAAGACGGCATGAAAAAGGCTGGGGAGCCGACGGCCCCCCAGCCTGCCGCGGAAAAAAGGGAGCTGGCCTCAGTCCTGGAAATCCCCGTAGAGGGGAAAGGCCTTGCAGAGCTCCAGGACCTCCGCCTTGATGCGGGCCAGTTCGGTTTCGTCCTCGGGGCTTTTCGCCACCCGCTCGATCCACGATGCGATCTTCGCCATCTCTCCCGGGCCGAAGCCCCGGGTGGTCACGGCGGGCGTCCCGACCCGGAACCCGCTCGTCACCATGGGAGGCTGCGGGTCGAAGGGCACGGCGTTCTTGTTCACCGTGATCCCTGCCTTGTCCAGGGCCTGCTCCATCGCCTTGCCGGTCAGGCCGCGGTCCACCAGGCTCACCAGGAGAAGGTGGTTGTCCGTCCCGCCCGACACGAGCCGGAACCCCCGCCGTTCCAGTTCGTCTCCCAGCACCCGAGCGTTTTCCACGATCCTGCGCTGGTAATCGGCAAAGTCGGGCTTCAGGGCTTCCCGGAAGGCCACCGCCTTGGCGGCGATGACGTGCATGAGCGGGCCGCCCTGCATACCCGGGAAAAGGGCCTTGTCCACGGCCTTGGCCTGGTCGGCCCTGCACAGGACCATGCCGCCCCGGGGCCCCCGGAGGGTCTTGTGGGTCGTGGTGGTGACGAAGTCGCAGAACGGCACCGGGTCCTTGTGGAGCTTCGCCGCGACGAGACCGGCGATATGGGCCATGTCGAACATCAGGAGAGCTCCCACCCGGTCGGCGATGGCCCGGAAGGCCTCCGCATCGATCACCCGCGGATAGGCCGTCGCCCCGCAGATGATGAGCCTGGGCCTGTGTTCCAGCGCCAGGCGCTCCACCTGCTCGAAATCAATCGTTTCCGTGTCGCGGCGGACGCCGTAGGGAACGACATTGTAGAGCTGCCCGGAAAAGTTGACGGGTGAGCCGTGGGTCAAATGGCCGCCGTGGGCCAGGTTCATGGCGAGGATGGTATCGCCCGGCTTCAGGGCCGCAAAGTAGACCGCCATGTTGGCCTGGGACCCCGAATGGGGCTGGACGTTCGCGTGGTCCGCCCCGAACAGCCGTTTCGCCCGCTCGCGGGCCAGCTCCTCGGCCACGTCCACCTCCTCGCACCCCCCGTAGTAGCGCTTTGCCGGATACCCTTCCGCATACTTGTTCGTGAGAACGGAACCCATCGCCGCCAGTACGGCGGGAGAAACGACGTTCTCGGAGGCGATCAGTTCGATCTGGTTCTGCTGCCGCCGGACCTCCCGACGGATGACCTCCGCGATTTCCGGGTCCGTCTGCTTCAGGCTTTCCCAAGCTTTTCCGTACATGGGCATCACTCTCCCCATCCCTGTTGTTGCCGCTTTAAATTTTCTCACTTATCTATGTTTTAGCGAAACAGCGAAAACATTTAAACAGAGAGACTGCGAAAGGTCAACAGCCAGGGTCCGTCGGCCGTTTTGATATAATTGTCGCGTAGGGTTCGCCAATTTGCCCGCCTGGAGGCCAATCCCTTGTTCCTTCCGCTAGAAGAGGACGGACTTGTCGATCTGGGCCGCGTCGTCGCCCTCGTGAGGGAGGGGAACGAAACGGCCATCGTTTTGCGTGACGGCAGCGTCATGGCGACGGGCTTCACGCCCATGACCCTGGCGCGCCGCTACGAGCGGTTCCAGGAAGCCACCAGGCCGGGAACCCCTTTTATCCGCCCGTTGAAGAAAAGGAAAGGACCGATCAGCCAATGACGCCATCCGCCAAGTACACCGCAAAGGACATCCAGATCCTGGAAGGGCTCGAAGCCGTCCGCCGGCGCCCCGGCATGTACATCGGGGACACCGGTCCCCGGGGCCTTCACCACCTCGTCTACGAGGTCGTGGACAACTCCATCGACGAAGCCATGGCCGGGTTCTGCACCGAAATCGAGGTCTGCCTGAAAGCCGACGGCAGCGTGTCGGTCACGGACAACGGCCGAGGGATCCCGACGGACCTCCATCCGCAGACGGGCCGCCCGGCCGCCGAAGTCGTCCTGACGAAGCTCCACGCCGGGGGCAAGTTCGACAAGAAAGCCTACCAGGTTTCCGGGGGCCTCCACGGGGTCGGCGTGTCCGTGGTGAACGCCCTTTCCGAGTGGCTCGAAGTGACGATCTGGCGCGACGGGACGACCCACCGCCAGCGGTTCGAGCGGGGCATCCCCGTGACGGACCTGGAAAACGGGGAACCCACGGAGAAGCGGGGGACCCGCATCCACTTCCTCCCCGACCCTACGATCTTCAGCGAAACGACCTTCTCCTGGGAGGTCCTTTCCGGCCGCATCCGAGAGCTGGCCTTCCTGAACCCTGGACTTTGCATCACCCTCAAGGACGAGGCCGAGCCGAAGGAAAAAATCTTCAGGTACGACGGGGGAATCGCCCTCTTCGCCGAATACCTGAACCGCGGGAAGACCACCCTTTTCGCCCCGCCCCTGACGATCAAGGGCGAGAAGGACGGGGTCATCGTCGAGGTCTCCATCCAGTACAACGACTCCTACCTGGAACGGATCTACGCCTTCGCGAACCTCATCCACACGGTCGAGGGAGGGACCCACGTCAGCGGCTTCCGTACCGCCCTGACCCGGGCCGTGAACGAGATGGCCCGGAGGCAGAAGCTCCTGAAGGAAAAGGACGAAAACCTCGGCGGGGACGACCTGAAGGAAGGAATGACCGCCGTCATCTCCGTGAAGCTGCCGGAACCGCAATTCGAGGGGCAGACGAAAACCAAGCTGGGCAACGGAGAAATCAAGGGCATCGTGGACTCCATCGTCTACGAGGGCCTCATGGAACTTCTCGAGGACCGTTCGGACGTCCTCAAGCCCCTGGTGGAAAACGCCGTCAAGGCGCGCCAGGCCCGTGAAGCCGCGCGGAAAGCCCGGGACCTGGTCCGGCGCAAGTCCGCCATGTCGGGGCTGGAGCTCCCGGGCAAGCTGGCGGACTGCTCCAGCAAGAACCCCGCGGAATGCGAGCTGTACATCGTCGAGGGCGACAGCGCCGGGGGGTGTTTTTCCGGGGATACCATGGTCCGGCTCGCTTCCGGAAAGGCCCTGTCATTTAAACAGCTTGCAGAGGACTGGGAAAACGGGATCGTCCATTTCGGTTACGCCACAAACAAAGCCGGAGACATACGGATTGTCCCCCTTATCGAACCCAGGCGGACAAGGAAAGATGCCCCCCTTGTCGAGGTGGAGCTGGACAACGGCCAGAAACTCCGCTGCACGCCGGATCATCTCTTCCGACTTCGGGACGGCTCCTACCGGCAGGCAAAGGACTTGGTCGGAGACGACAGCCTGATGCCTCTCAGGATCCGTTTCACGGAGCGCGGCGAGAACCCTGGTCCCGGCTACGAGATGGTGTGGATGAACGGACAGCACCGGTGGGTGCATACCCACCACCTGGCAGACATGTATAACCTGGTCTCTCACGTTTACGAAAAAGCCCGAGGCCCGATGAGACATCATAGGAACCTGAACAAGCAGGATAACGATCCACGCAATATTGCCCGTTTGACCAAGGAGGAACATCTATCGCTCCATGCAGGAATTGCCAGGGAAACCATTGCAAAGATCTGGCAGAACCCCGAATACCGTGAAAGAAAACTGCGAAGCTTAAGCGAAAACGCAAAGAGAATGTGGAGAGATCCAGCCTACCGAAACCATATGTCGGAAAGGATTCGGCTAGAAAGGAAAAACCCTGAGATCAACAGGAAGTTGATGGAAGGTTTCCTGAAATGGTACGGTGCACTGGATCAGGAAGCAAAATTGCGTTACGCGAACAAGCTTAGAGATCTGCAGCATAGGTATTGGTCCAGCGAAGAAAATCGCGAACTTCAGGCAAAACGAGTTCACGAATATTATCTGTCACACCCAGAACTTCGTGAGGAACTCAGGAAAAAGGCACGATTGGAATGGGCAGACCCTTCTCTTCGGGATTGGCGATCTGAAGCGACCCGTGAACAATGGTCTAACCCCAACTTCAGGAAAAACCATTCCGAAGTGGTCCGTGTCTGGTGGCAAGATCATCCGGAGCACGCCAAAAAACTCGTAAGGGCCTGTAAAAGGCGCTGGAATGACCCTACCGCCAGGGAAAAAGTGATCCGTGCCCTGGAGCGATGGCGGCATGAATCCAGTCAAGAAGAAAAGTCTCGACGGATTCGGGAGGGTCACAGGGACAAAGGCCTGAAACTCTTGAACCGTCTTCTGAAGGAAGCTCCGGCCGATTTGGTTCAAGCATACGATGGACTGCGGTCAAGAGAAGCCCCTACGGCACCCCGCTTCGAAACGCTTCTGGAAAAACATTTTCTGGGAAACCGGGAAGCTCTCCTGGAAGCAGCTTCGAATTACAACCACAAGGTCAAGGCAGTGAGATTCCTCGAAGAACGGGAGGATGTCTACGACCTCACCGTCGAGCATTACCACAATTTCGCCCTGGAAGCGGGTATTTTCGTCCACAACAGTGCCAAACAAGGCAGGGACCGGCATTTCCAGGCAATCCTGCCCCTGCGGGGCAAGATCCTGAACGTGGAAAAGGCCAGGCTGGACCGCATCTTCAGCAACCAGGAGATCAAGACGATCATCCAGGCCCTGGGGGCCGGGGTGGGGGAAGACTTCGACCCGAATAAGCTGAGATATCACCACTGCGTCATCATGAGCGTGGACGGAGAGTCCTGCACCCTCGTAAGGGACAAGTCCGGCAGCGTTCGATTCGTTAAGGTCGGGTCCTTCATCGACGGGCTTTTCCAGGAAGCGATCGGTCCCAATGAGTGGTCCGTCCTCTGTTTCGACCCGAACACCGGGGAATCCCGTTACCGGCCCATCAAGGCCATTTTGAGCCACACTCACGACGGGGACCTGTACGAGATCAGGACCGCCTACGGACGATCCGTCACCGTGACCGGGGAACACAGCGTCTTCGTGAGAGGAGACGGCGGAAAGCCCGTCCTGAAGCGGGGTGACTCCATCCGGCCCGGGGATGTCCTGGCCTGCCTTTCCAGGCTGCCGGCCAACGAAACGGCCCCGGAGCGGATCGACCTTGTCCGGGCCCTCAGGGAAGCCGCGGCGGACGAGGATATCGTCCTTCGGGGACCTGCCGTGGAGGAATTTCAGAAAGAGCTTGTCGAGCCTCGCGTGCGGATTTCCGAGACCCTGGGTCACCTTCTCCACGACACGCGAACCACCATGGGCCTTCCCCTGAAAGAGGCCTGCCATGCTCTCGGCGTCTCCCAGCCCTGTACGCTGCACGCATGGGAAAAAGGAACCTCCCGGCCGACCGAGAGCCATTTCAGGGCCTACACGGCCCTGCTGGGCATCGATGACGGCTGCATCGAAGGCGAATACTCCCTCGTGCCGAGCGCCCTCGACCGGACGTGGGAAGAACAGTACCGGGGAGCCCCCAGGAACCGGGTGCGCCCGTATTTCAACCTGGCCGATCTCCCCATGGAGTCCATCGCGGCCCTCGGGGAGGAAGTCGTTTTGACCCCGAGGCATTACGCGGACCAGGCGATCCCCCGGATGCTCGAGGTCTCGCAGGACCTGATGTTCCTGCTGGGTTTCTTCGTCGCGGAAGGATCCTTCAGCCTCCGTGCAGGCGTCCGGCTGGCCATCGGGAAAAGGAACGAACCCCTTGTGCCCCGGCTCGCCTCGGCCTTCCGCTCCGCCTTCGGCGTAGAACCGGTCCTGTACGAGTCAGCCAAGGGCCGGGCAGCCGAACTGCGGGTCCTGAACCGTGTCATCGGATCGACCTTCAGGTATCTCTTCGGCTTCGAGAATTCGAAAGCCTGGACCAAATCCGTTCCAGACCTGGTCTTCAACGTGTCTCGGGAACTCCAGGATTCCTTCCTCGAAGGCTATTTCCTCGGGGACGGCACTCTCCACAGCCGCGGCATCGCCTTCACAACGACATCCAGGCTTCTGGCCGAGCAGATCCAGTACCTTTTCCTCGGCAGGGGCGTCCTCGCCGGCATGACCGTACGCGAACCAAGCGGCGAACCTTCGGGCATGATCCGGGGCAAGCCCGTGACGACCCGTCCTTCGGCCTACACGCTCTCGGTGACGGATCCCTCGGCCCTCTCCGCGATCAAGGGAATCTGGAAGGGGCACCCGAACTCCTCCCTCCTGGAGGAAACCCTGGCCAACCGGAAAGCGCCGCGCAGGAATGCGTTGCGGTTCCCGATGCCCGGCAGCCTCGTGGGACTACCGGTGAAAGAGGTCAGGAAGATCCCCTGCGGAGGCCGTCATGTTTACGATTTCTCGGTCGAGGGAGACGAAACCTTCGTCTGCGGCACCGGCGGCGTCTGCTGCCACAACACAGACGCGGACGTCGACGGCGCCCACATCCGGACGCTGCTTTTGACCCTCTTCTACCGCTACATGCCCCAGCTGATCGAGAACGGGCACCTGTACGTGGCCCAGCCGCCGCTGTACCGCGTGGCGGACGGGAAAACCGTCCACTACTGCTACTCCGAAAAGGAACTGAAGGCCATCCAGGAAAAGCTGGGCGACAGGAAAAAACTGTCCATCCAGCGCTACAAGGGGCTGGGCGAAATGAACCCCGAGCAGCTCTGGGAAACGACCATGGACCCCGCGCGCCGGGTCGTGAAGCGCGTCGAAGTGGAGGACGCCGTGGCCGCGGACGAGCTGTTCAGCATCCTGATGGGCGACAGCGTTGGACCGAGGCGGGAATTCATCGAGACCCACGCCAGGGAAGTGCGAAACCTGGACGTGTAGGGACGGCGGATTTTTCGAAAAACAGAGGCCCCCGGGGAAAACCGGGGGCCTTTTTTCACGGCTTTCCGAGAGCTTTCCGGATGACCCGGTCCTGAGGCGAACCTTTTTCGACAGGCGTCCACGGCGCCCACGAAGGTTCCACGAGTCACTGGTCCACCATGTGCCCCTTGAAGTCGTAGGTGTAGGCGTCCAGGGCCCGGTAGGCGTTCCGTTTTGGCGAGTAGTGCCACTGGAGGACGTCCCTCAGTTTTCTCGCCGGGATGTCCACCCGGGCCCAGATTTCCACGATGTTCTCGCCCGTTTCGGCATCCTTCAGTTCCTTCACGCCCACGGGGCTCAAAAACCACGTTTTCCCACCCTCGGCGTGGACCTGCTGGAAGGAATCCAGCGGCGGCACCGCAGCCAGGGAAGGGAGAGGCCAGAAAAGAAAACACGCGAGAACCGGGGCAATGATTTTCATCATAAAGATAGTTTATCATGTTGATGCGACCGTGGAACCCGGAAACGATAGCCCCCTTATCCTGTCGCTCTCCCCTGCTAGACTCGCCGCAACAAAAGCGAAAAAGGAGAGTGGTCCTCATGAACGGATCCGAAACGAACAGCGGCAGGGAACCCGAGCTGGCCTCGGCCTGGCTGAAGCGCCTTCACGCGGGTGAACCGAAGACCGTCGGCGAGCTGACCGTGTTCCCGCTTTTCTGGGAAGTCCCTGGCGTCTTTCCCTACCTCACCCTGGGGGAAGCCCTCGAAAACAGGACCGTCACGATCACGGAAGTGAGCCAGGGCGGATCCGTCCCGGAACTGGCCGTGGAAAACACGGGAGAAACGGCGGTCCTGCTGCTTGACGGGGAAGAACTGCGCGGGGCCAAGCAGAACCGCGTCCTGAACACCTCGATCCTCCTGGCCCCGAAAAGCCGCTCGGTGATTCCCGTCAGCTGCACGGAGCAGGGGCGCTGGCACTACGTGTCCAACTCCTTCGAGGATTCGGGCTTCGTCATGTCCCGCAGCGCGCGGCTCGAGAAGAACCTTTCCGTGTTCGCCTCGCTGAAGACGGGGCGGGCCCACCGCAGCGACCAGGGAGCTGTCTGGGAAGCCATCCGGGACCTGTCGGAAAAGGCCGGGGTCCGTTCGGAAACGGGAGCGCAGCGCGACGTCTTCGAGGCCCGGAAGAACGCCCTGTCCGGCATCGAGGGGGAAATCCCCTGCCTCGAGAAACAGTGCGGCCTTTTGGTCTTCGCCCAGGGGAAACCCGTGGGGTTCGACGCGGTTTCCCTGCCTTCCGCATACGCCCGCCTGCACGGAAAGCTCCTGAAAAGCTACTCCCTGGAAAGCCTGCTGGCCGAAGGAAAACCCCAAGGACAGGTTCCGGGGGCAAAAGAGGCCGAAGCGTTCCTCGCCGCCTGCGCGGACCTGGCCGGAGCCGCCTACCCCGCCGCGGGGCTTGGAACGGAATGCCGGTTCGAATCGAAGGCGGTGACCGGCTTTTCCCTGGTCCACCACGGCGAGGCCATCCATTCCGCCTTCTTCGCCCTGCCCGAAGAAAACCCCGGAAGGAGCCGCGACCAGGGCGGGACGAACCTCGCTTCCGTCGGGATCCGGAGGAACCTGCGCGCCGGGACCAGGTTCGGCCGGATCACCCCGGAGCGCCTGACCCCGCCCACATTCATGGGGGAGTACGTCCCGCCCGAGCCGGAACCCCGGACGGATCCCCCGGCAAGGCCCGTCCTTTACGGGGCCATCGCCGGCGACATCGTCGGTTCCCCCTACGAACGGCGCCCCGTCAAGACCCCCGATTTTCCGCTGTTCTCCCCGGCCTCCCGCTGGACCGACGACACCGTGCTCACGATCGCCACGGCGGAGGTGATCCTAACGGGGGGCGATTTCGAGGAAGCCTACCGCCGATGGGGGCGCCGGTATCCCGATGCCGGGTACGGCCGGGCCTTTCGGGCCTGGCTCCTCTCCCGGCGCCCCGAACCGTACCAGAGCTACGGCAACGGCAGCGCCATGCGGGTCTCGCCCGTCGGGTGGGCCTGCGGCACCCTGGAGCAAACCCTCGAGCTGGCCCGCCACAGCGCCGTTCCGACCCACGACCACCCCGAGGGGATCAAGGGAGCCCAAGCCGTGGCCGGGGCTATCTTCCTGGCCCGAAGCGGGGCCTCGAAAGAGGAAATCCGCACCCAGACCGAAACCCGTTTCGGCTACGACCTGGGACGGACGCTCGACGAGATCCGTCCCGGCTACCACTTCGACCCGACCTGCCAGGGAAGCGTCCCCGAAGCCCTGATCGCCTTCCTGGAATCGAATTCCTTCGAGGACGCCCTCCGCAAGGCCGTGTCCCTCGGCGGAGACTCGGACACCCAGGCCTGCATCGCAGGGGCGGTGGCGGAAGCCTTCTACGGCGGCGTTCCCCTCGAAATCGCCGAACGGGTCCGGGCCCTGCTGCCCGCTGAAATGACCCGGATCCTCGACCGGTTCGCGGAGTTTTTCGAAAACCGGGGTTCCCATCGCAGCCGGGCCTAAACCGTTTTATTTTATAATGAAGGGCAGGCCTTTCCAAAAAGAGGAGGGAACGCATGCCCAGGGACCTTGGCTCGATCCGCATCGCACGGCTGAACGACCTCGTCCAGGAACTGTCGATCCACGGGTTCCTGCCGAAGAAGGAACTGATGGCCCGCCTGGAATACACCCAGGACCGCACGCTGGAACGGGACATCGCGTTCCTGAGGGACCAGTACGGGGTCCAGATCGACTACGACCGGCACAGGGGCGCGTACTGCCTGCGGGGCACCGGCCGGTTCGTCGCGGTGTTCGAACTCACCGAGCGGGAGGTCACCGCGCTTGCAGCGAGCCTGGGAATGGCCTCCCACTTCCTGCCCCACCTGCAGGAAGAATGCGAATCCCTTTGGGGAAAGATCCGCTTCCGGCTGCCCAGGGGCCTCTCCGACCACGGGGAGCGCCTCGGGCAGTCCGCGGTCGTGGCTCTTCCCGTTTCCCCCATGGACCCCAAGGTTTTCGAAACCTGCCTCAACGCCATCCGCCAGTCCAGGGTCATCCGGATTCGCTATCGGTCCCCTTACGGGGACGGCAGCGTGAAGAATTACGAACTCTCCCCCTGGGGCGTCTTCTTCCGGGCCCACGCCTGGTACCTCTGGGCCGGGAACCCGGCCTGCGGCGAAACCCGAACCTACCGGATCTCCCGGATCGCCCAGGTGGTCATGGAAGAACGGCCCATGGACATGCAGCCGCCCGAAGCCGGGGTGGCGGCCTTCGCGCAAAGCGCCTGGTACGCCTGCCCGGGGGAACCCTGCCACGACGTGGCGATCCGGGTGAGGCCCCCGCTGGCGGACGTGGTGGCGGAAACCCCCTGGCACGCCTCCCAGTCCCTTTCCAGGGAGGAAGACGGGACACTGCGCCTTTCCGCGAAGGTGCCGGACCTGGACGAGGTCGCCCGGTGGGTGATGGCCAGCGCCCCCTACGCCGAGGTCATCGAACCCCCGGCGCTGAGGGAGCGGATCCGGGATCTCGCTGGACAAGCCGCACAAAAGCACGCCGACCCCTGCGAGAAAGAAAGGGAGGGAAACACATGGACTCGACGGAACTGAAGCGGTGGCTGATCTCGCAGGGGGCGGCCGTGGCCGGCGTGGCGGACCTCGAGCCTTTGTCCGGCTACCCGGCCCTGCCGGAAAACCTGCTGGCGGGCTACCGGCGCGGCGTCAGCATGGGCATTCCCATCCCCAGGGGCGTGCTGGCGGACATCAAGGACCGGTCCACTCCCCTGTACCTGCACGCCTACGAAACGGTCAACAGCCTGCTGGACCACCTGGCCCTGCAGACCGCCAACCTGCTGGAGAGAGTCGGCGGACGGGCCCTTCCCATCCCGGCCTCCCGCACGCTCGACCGGGTGACGAACCGGGGGAACCTCTCCCACAAGGCCGTCGCGCGGCTGGCGGGACTGGGCTGGATCGGCAAGAACATCCTGCTGGTGAACCCCCAGTACGGCCCGCGCCTCCGTTTCGCCACGGTGCTGACGGACCTGGACCTGGAGGCCGATTCGCCGATCGACCGCGACTGCGGGGGTTGCACGAAATGCCGGGACGCCTGCCCCGCGAAGGCCATCAAGGGCGTGATCGCGAAACCCTACCCGGCCGAACGCGAGATCTGCGTGGACCTGGAAGCCTGCGTGAACAAGCTGGCCGAATTCAAGTCGGAGCTGGGAAAGGACATCTGCGGGGTGTGCATCCGGGTCTGCCCGTTTGCGAGGGTGTAGGGTTTTCTTTCAAAAGAGATTTTCTGACACCAAAGAAAGAATTGCCAAATTACCTAACGAACCAACCCGAGGTTTTTTACTCGGGCTGGTTTTTTGAAGCTAGTTCGATGAAGAAGCTCGCTCCATCTCAGCAAATAATAATTTATAAATTAATGTAACTTAATCCTCTTTTTTAGAACTAGCGCACTTTTAGTCCAAAAAATCAGGTTTTCCCTGATAGGCATTTCTCTTTTTTGGTCCTAAAATTCAAAAGGTTAATTTAACCCTTCTTTCTACACCGACTTATTCTGTCGCTTTAAGGGCTTATTTTCTGTAACGGATACCTTGTGCAACGGAAACCATTGGAATAGGAGGCTTTCGAATGCCTGTTCTTGATATGAGTTTTCCTATAACGGGTACGGTTATTCCTGTGGATCACGGTTATTCCCTCTATGGTGCTGTTTGCAAACTGATCCCCGATTTTCACGAACACCTCGACGCGGAAAAAGAAAACCCCAGATCCTCAAGAACCTTCGGTATCCACCCCATCAATGGAACCCTTGTCGGTAACAGGAAACTGCAGCTAAATGAAAAAAGCCGGGTCGTCTTCAGGGTCTACAACGAATACATCAAACTCCTGCTCCCACTGGCCGGGAAAACCCTGAACCTGGACGGTTGTCTTATCAGCCTCGGGGTGCCGAATCCCCTGCTCCTTAAACCCTCACCGCACCTGCGCAGCCGACTCGTTGTCATCAAAGGTTTCATGGAACCAGCCGAATTTCTAAAGGCCGTCGAACGTCAACTTTTTGAGCTGGGACTGAATGGAATACCAAAACTCACAAAAAGAAAAACCCCCAAATCCTTGGAAGGAAACAACCCTCGATCGGATCCCAACGGCGTGGTTAAAAGAACGATAAGCATACGAGATAAAGTGGTCGTCGGCTTTGCTCTGGAGGTTATCGGATTAAGCGATGTGGATTCGATCTCCCTGCAGGAACGGGGAATCGGAGGGCGTCGTCGCTTCGGTTGCGGGATTTTCACCCCAGTGAAAGCCTGAAAAAATGCGACACGAACAACTTTTGGCAAAATCTCCTTCTAATCTTCCCGATGTCCGACCGGAGGAGACACTGCCCGGGCACATCCGTTCGGTTTGTGAAGCTGCGGAAGCCCTGGCCTCAATCACCCTGGGCCGTGTTATTGATTCTCTCTCCTTGGGAAAGGACATTCTGAGAAATTGGGAGACCCTACTCTGGTTGTGTGCGTGGATTCACGATTGGGGCAAGGCAAACGACCACTTTCAGGAAATGATCCGTGCCTCCCGAAAACAACAGGGATTACGTCACGAATTTGCCAGTATCGCACTATTCATGGATTTCGAGGAATGGATGCAACCCATCTGGGAACCTTTGTCCCCTTGGGAAAAGGCAGGCGTCATCTTTGCTGTGGCGGGCCACCACCTGAAATGCCCGGACCCTCTACAAGATGAAAGAACCGGAACGAAGATAACCCTGTATCGCAACCATCAGGATTTCCTACAAGTCCTGGAAGAAGGAAGAAAGCGCTTTGACCTCGGTCCTGTCCCCGTGCATTCCGATACGAAACACTCCCTTCTGCGCAACGGGATCCAGAGCAAAGTGCTTGCCTATATCCAAGGCTTCCAAAAGAACGATTTTTCCGCAAATGAAAAAAAGGCCATCGCCGCATTGAAGACCACCTTCCTCTCTGCGGACCTAGCTGGTTCCTGTCTAACCAGGCATGAGAAAACGGCCTTCGGGAAAACTGGGGACTGGATTGCAAATCGCCTGGGAATCGGCTTAAAACCTGATTCCCTGTTGAAAGTCGCCAGACAGAAAATAGGCAGTAAAACTCCAAGAGCCTTTCAGGAAGAAGTCAGTAAAAAGAAAGGCGGGACCACGATCCTCGAAGCGGGGTGCGGTAGCGGGAAAACCGTGGCGGCCTATCTATGGGCGGCATCACAAGGAGAAGGTCATAGGCTTTTCTTTTGCTACCCGACGATGGGCACCGCTTCGGAGGGTTTTTCCGGGTACCTCCACGATCCCGAATTCGAAGCCTTGCTGATTCATAGCCGGGCTGCCGTCGATTATGCAATCCTTCCCAACATGCCTTCCCTAGGGCACGAAGAATCCGAGCTCCACAGCATGCGCATGGAAGCGCTGGAAACCTGGCCCGTTCCCGCCGTAGTCTGCACCGCTCATACCGTCCTGGGGCTCCTTGAAAACACCCGAAGGGGTCTTTATGCATGGCCCTCGATCCTGAGGGGGATGTTCGTTTTCGATGAGGTCCATGCCTATAGCGACAGGGTCTTTTCCTACCTTCTCCAATTCCTCGACATCTTCCGGGGAGTCCCGGTGCTTCTCATGACGGCCACCCTGCCGGGCTCACGCCGCTCCGCCCTCGAAGAAGTCTGCCGGAACAGAGGACCCGTGGATTTCCTGAAAGGACCACTGGAGAGAGAACAGGCTGCACGATACACGCTCGAAGATCTAGGTTCCGACCTTGAGAAATGCAAGGAGCGGGTTGCCGAATCCCTCGCCAAGGGGGAAAAGGTCCTCTGGATCTGCAATACCGTCGGGAAAGTCATGAGCCTGCTCGAGTGGGCGGAAAGCAAAAACCTGCCGGTGGAACCCTATCACAGCCGTTACCGCTACCGGGACCGGCTGCTGCGGCACAGGGCCGTCCTCGATGGGTTCAGAAAACCTGAGCGGCCCTTGCTGGCGCTGACGACACAGGTTGCCGAAATCTCCCTCGACCTTTCCGCGGATCTACTGGTTTCGGAATATGCACCGATCCCCGCCATGATCCAGCGAATGGGCCGGCTAAACCGGCACGAGGAAATCCCATGCTCGACTCGCCCGGCAGTCTTCCTAAAACCGGAGACGGAAAAGCCTTACGAAGAGGAAGAATTGCGTGTCAGCCGCGAATGGATTTGCCACCTCGCCGACGGAAAGCCGAAATCCCAGGCGGAACTCGCCCAGGTTTTCGTCCGATTCACGCAGGAGAAGGGTAAAGACTCTGCCCCTGCTCTTTGCGGGTGGCTCGACGGCTTATGGCGAACCGAAACAGGCAAGGCGGCTATCGAAGAAAACGGGTACACGATCGAAATGCTCCTGGAAAGAGATTCCGATAAGGGAAACCCGGCGGAATGTGCAATCCCCATGCCTATTCCGGCAAGAAGGGACGACTGGCTCAATTGGCCCCGCCGGGGCCGCTACCCGATCATCCCTGAAGACAAAATCACCTATTCTGAAAGGAGGGGTGCGACGTGGAAAAAAGCCTGACCATGTCCCTGTTTGACCCGATGATGACAAATTTTCATCGCATCGGCCTCGCCGGGCTATTCATGAGCCTGCAGCAGTTAGGAAAATCAGGGGGAGTGGAAGGCGGCACCTGGGAACTCTCGGATGTTGGAGTCACTCTCCGTTGGAAGGACAAGCCAAAGGAGTTTTTCGAAAAACTGCTTTCCTCGTCTTTTCGCGTGAGCAAGGACGGACTCGTCGATTTTGCGGCGCATCGGTCAAGAGGTATGGGCATCGCGGAGAAGACCCTGCTCCAGCAGGCACTTTTCGAAACCTTCCTGAACCACAACAAGCAAAACAAGGTTCCAAAAGGGACGGCCCTAGCACAGGTCTCCGTCCCGATGGAAGGGAAAAACCCGGTTTTTTCCTACAAGCCTTTGGTCAAATCCTTCGCGCACTCGGAAGCCGCGAAAAAGCTGTTCACTAGTAGTGGGCAAACCTTCAAGGAATCCATCATTATCAAAAAATGGCTCCTGCCGGGAGCCGTCCAGCGCCATAGTTCCTTCGGAGAGGACTGTTCCGCTTTTGAGGAAACACCATCACGCTACCTTTGTCTCCTTTTTGCCCCCATGGCCTGCCTTTATTACCGTCTAAGCCTCTTGGCGAGGGACGGAAAGCGGGACAAGCGAAAGAGGGCGGCAGTCGTGATTCCCCACATCACGAACTTGCGCACCTATGCCGACGCCTTCCAAAGATACCTCGTTTCCCCCATGGGGCGGCTAAGCGCTTCCGGCTTGGCAGACGCTGGCCTGGCGGCTCTGCTTTGCCTCAAGTCCGAAGAATCGATGAATAGCCTCGGGATAACCGGTTTTTCGGTCATCACCTACGGAAGGGTCCCATGGGACAAAAACCAGGCACCGCGAACAGGGTCCATCGATTTCGAGGACGTCAGCCCTGAAACCCTGGATCGTTTCTCGCTGGCCTGGAAATGCCTGGGCAACCGAACCCTTTTCCTACATCAAAAAGATTCGGCCGGGGAAGAAAGAGGAAAGGCCGGAACGATAATTGCTCGATCGGTAGCTAGCCCCGTTCGGGGATTTATTTCTGAAAACATTTCGTCAGGTAAACCTTGGTATCAGGGATTTGCGGCGCTTTTTAGCTCGAAAGAACTGGCGAAAAGGATCTCCTATGAAAGGGAGGGGTTATCTGAGATGGTCAGGGAAATGGTGTGGGATTTGAGTTCAGAAGAGAAATTCGTCGAGGCGATACACCAGGCGATCCGTTTCCGTTTCGGGAAGTTGGCTTCACAGGCAAAGGAGAGGAATGAGCGGCCTCCCTTCGACCGCGAGTTTGAACGGATGCGCACGGGACTGATGAGGGCGAAGAATGCCCAAACCCTGCGGGCGGAACTGGCGGACTTCTTCTCCCGCGGAGGGATCAACTCCGTTTTGCAAGAAGACTGGAAACAAGTCCTCGGAATCATGGTCCAGCCCGACTGGCAAAAGGCACGCGATCTTGCGCTGCTTGGGCTAGCATCCTACAAGGGAAAAGGCGTCACCGAACTGCAGAAGGAACTCGAAGCCGAAACCACATCTTCGGAGGAGGAGGAGTAAATCATGAGTCTCCATGTTTATGGTTCTATCGTAACCTGCCCGGGCATCGCGGCAAATAATAGGGGAGAAAACGAAGGCAACATTTCGACCTTGCAGAAGATCCTCTGGAAGGGACAGGTCCACACGACTGTTTCCTCCGAGGCGATCCGTTGGGCGATCAGGTATTACTGGCAGCAATCAGGGATACCGGTAAACCGTGTTTGGGTAGAAGAAAAACAGGACCACGCATGGAAAGACCCCGAATGGCTCGCCTGGATGGATCCGAACGGCAAGGGAGCAACAAAAGAACGTTATATCGATGACGACCTTTTGGGATTCATGAGCGCCCACGCGGCAAAGACCGACGGGAGCGACGAAACGGAGGAAACCGGCAGGAAGAAAAACAAGGGCGTCTGCGACAAACGGCGCGGCGTACTGGAGGTCGCAAGGGCGGTTTCCCTGACCCCTTTTACGGGTGACATCACATTCAACGCCAAAAGCGGGGAAAAGGGGAGCACCAGCCTTTACGGGACAGAAGTCCACGCAACCCGTTTCCAGTTCGCCTTCGCAATGACACCGGAATCGATGATGGATCCGCAACGGTCAATACAAGCCTTGGAGGCTTTCGAGAACCTCGGAAAAGTCGCCGGCAACCATAGCCGTTTCCTTTACGACTTCTCTCCTGAATCGGTGATCCTCCGAATTACGGAAGACCCTGCCCCTCGTATTCTCTACGTCTTCGACCAGGCACCCGACGGCAAAGTGACCGCGGAGGAACTTGTCAGGAGGATCCGGAACAACGACATTCTCGCCGAAGAGTTAATTGTAGGCGGCCTTCTTGCCGAAGAACCTACAGTTCGAGCACTTGTGGGTGAAAACGGGAAACCCGGGGTGAAAGAAGCCTTCAAATCCTTCAAAGAAATCCTTTCGGCCAGGCTGAAAAAGGAATGAAGGGTGTCCACCATGGCAGACTTGAGCTTGAGGATTACTACCCCTTTGTGCAGTTTCCGGAGGGGTACTGCCCGGGAATTCCTTGAAACGGACCGGGTGCCTCCTCCTTCTACCGTTTACGGATTCTTACTTTCCCTAATCGGAGAATGGGATCGTAAACGATATTCCGGAACCAAGATCTCGATAGTGTTGTTAGAAAAGCCCGCCGTTTCCAAGGTGCTTCGCACAATCTGGCGCTATAAGAAAAGTCAATTGGGAGCCGGGCTTGGGTGCAACCGAACCCCCGATTACCAGGAAATCCTTTCGGGACTGGACTTCGGGGTTTGGGTAGCACCGGGCGAATTGGCCGAAAAAATTACACTAGCCCTTTCCCAGAAGGGGGCTGGCATTGAAAGACAAGGGGCGCTTTGCTTGGGGGAAAGCCGAAACCTGGTGGATCAGGTCCAGCTAAATCCTGTCTGGGAACGGGAAACCGGAGAATGGATCTCCCCGGACAAGACAGGAAAGATTTCTCTTCCAATCTGGGTTGACCACCTAGGGGGAAGGGGAACAAAATCTCTTTCCTTTTCGCTCGTGCCCGGACCTTTGGTCTGCCCGAAATCGGACTCTCCCCTTTGGATCCCGATCACCCCGTGAGGTGAAATATGAGTTTAGAGGTCGAAGAATCGGGTACGGAACCCCTCCTTCGCGTGATGTCACTTCATGCTCTTGAATACTGTGAACGCCTCTTCTATCTCGAAGAAGTGGAAGAAATCCGGCTGGCGGATTCCAGTGTCTATGCAGGTAGGACAATGCACGAGGAACTTGCCCTTGAAGAAGGAGAGGAAAGGCGGTCCTATACCCTATCAAGTATGGACTTGGGCTTGACGGGAAAGGTGGATGCGATCAGGCATCGTGAAGGGAGCTGGATTCCTTACGAACATAAGAAAGGCCGCCCCATGCGGAATGAGAAAGGGGAACCAGTTGCCTGGCCAAGTGATGCCATACAAGTCGGGGCCTACGGTATGCTTCTCGAAGAGCACCTCGGTAGAACAATACCGGAGGCCCGGGTTCGATACCATGCGGAAGGGATAACCGTAAGAGTCCCGCTAGACGACAACTTGCGCGTTGCTGTTCGAAACGCGGTGGAGCGGGGCCGGGCCCTGCGGTCCCAAAAATCACGCCCTCCAATTACCGAACACGAGGGTAGATGTATCAAGTGTTCCCTTGCACCCGTCTGCCTTCCAGAAGAAGAACGGCTTTCCAAGGATGCGAACTGGGAACCGGTGCGCCTTTTTCCGGCTCATGTCGAAGGAACGACGGTTCACGTCGTCAGTCATAAGGCAAGGATCAGCAAATCTGGGGAGACTCTGAAAATCGAAGGGGAGGACACCGAACCACAACGATTCCCAATCAATGACATTCAATCCCTAGTAATTCACGGCTACGGTCAGGTTTCTACACAGGCCCTCCATTTTTGTGCCTCCCGGGAAATCCCGATCCATTGGCTTTCCCCCGGGGGGACTTACGTAGCCGGTCTGACTTTTGGAGCAGGAGCTGTCCATCGACACCTTCGTCAATATTCTGCCTTGTGTCAACCTGGAATCTGTCTTTTATTGGCGCGCAAAACCGTCCTAGCGAAAATTCAAGGGCAGCTTCGATATCTACTCCGCTCAACACGGCAGCAAAACCAGAAGAGAGAATTAATTAAAAGTTCAGTCCAGATCCTGAGGGAATCGTTGCATGGTGCGGCCCATTCCGAAGGAGTGGAGGAACTTCGCGGAATGGAAGGGCGGGCCGCAAAAGCCTACTTTGATTCGTTACCGGTCCTTCTTAGTCAAGCAAGCGAGGATTTCATCCCGGACGGGCGCAACCGCCGCCCCCCTAGAGATCGGTTTAACGCACTGCTTAGCTTTGGTTATTCCCTTCTATATCGCACTGTTTTGGAATCGGTTTTAGTCGTCGGCCTGGAACCTTCTTTAGGCTATTACCACACACCGCGTTCCACTGCCCATCCACTCGTCCTCGATCTCATGGAACTCTTCAGGGTCAGCGTATGGGACATCCCCTTGATTGGATCCATCAACAGAAAACAATGGGATCCGGACATTGATTTCGCGATTTCGAAGGAAAAAATTTGGTTGTCTGATACGGGTCGCAAAAAGGCCATCCTTCTCTTCGAAAAAAGGCTTCAAGAAAGTTGGAAACACCCCGTTACGGAATACTCCCTTTCGTACAGGCGAACGGTCGAGCTCGAAGTTCGACTCTTGGAAAAAGAATGGTCGGGGCAACCTGGACTCTTTGCACGGGCAAGACTGCGGTAGCGAGGCAGAGAGACAGAAATGAAGAGATGGTATCTTGTGGCCTACGACATTCGGGAAGAACGGCGGCTTAAAAAAGTCGCGAAAATCCTGGAGGGGTACGGAACCCGAATCCAGTACAGCTTCTTTCGATGCCACATGAGCGAGCGGTCTCTTGAACGTTTACGATGGGAACTTTCGAAGATCGTTCTCCAGGAAGATACCCTGCTGTTCTTAGCCTTGTGTGAAAAATGCGTAGACCAGATAAGGCAGAAGAATACGGAAAACGAATGGCCGCCCGAACCGGATTCTTGGGAAATCGTATGAAAAAATACTCAAATCAGAATCAAGTACCTCTCGGTGAAATGACGAAATTCACGGGAATCCTTGGATATGAGAGGGATAAACGGATGAGAACGTCAGGACAGTACTTGAATCACCATCTTCCCGGTCAAAGAAATCACTCGTGGACCGCTTAGGAAAGGTTGACCTCGTTTCTTTGGCATTTAAGTTCGGTCGCGGGCACTATACTTGAAACGAGAGAAGCTAAAAGCTTGGAAATCCGGAACAAGTAATTGAGGCTATGCCGAAATCTCAGATGCCGAAAGGCGTTGAGCACCGATTTGCTCCAGGGGTTCTTTTACCCCTCTCCCTATGCCGAAATCTCAGATGCCGAAAGGCGTTGAGCACCCCTTGAGTTTATTTCTGCGCTCGCCTGTTACACTCATGCCGAAATCTCAGATGCCGAAAGGCGTTGAGCACGATTGTGACTTTACCCGACATTACGCACACCTCCTGATGCCGAAATCTCAGATGCCGAAAGGCGTTGAGCACAACGGCACGGCGCTCGAGCGCAAGGCTTTTAACGGTATGCCGAAATCTCAGATGCCGAAAGGCGTTGAGCACGTATGGGCGATAAAAGGCTGATCCCCGCCGCCGCATGCCGAAATCTCAGATGCCGAAAGGCGTTGAGCACGGTCACCTTGTCTTTCCTGCCCCACCTATCCGGGAAATGCCGAAATCTCAGATGCCGAAAGGCGTTGAGCACTTCACGCCGACGGTCATGCAAAAGGGTGGTGTTGGAAATGCCGAAATCTCAGATGCCGAAAGGCGTTGAGCACTTCAAGCCCTAGACGGGTTTCCTCCGAGTAGAGCATGCCGAAATCTCAGATGCCGAAAGGCGTTGAGCACATGGACGGGAAATACTTCGGCGTTTCGGCCCCGTCGTATGCCGAAATCTCAGATGCCGAAAGGCGTTGAGCACGGAACACCCTGCTTCGCCGCTTCGAGGAGTTTCCAGATGCCGAAATCTCAGATGCCGAAAGGC
>FWPV01002126.1_pt1 | contig 50162 bp, 51 predicted proteins | sample 2228371 | NCBI WGS metagenome assembly FWPV01 (sample SAMEA103939776, study PRJEB20133) | metagenome | reverse complement strand
AGTAGGGAGAGGGGAGGGGGGGAGGGGGGGGTGGGGTGAGGGCCTCATCCTCGCCCTCCACGACGCCGGGTGCATCCAGTTTGGCGAATTCACCCTCGCGTCCGGGAAACGCTCGCCCATCTACGTGGACCTGCGGCGCGTGCCCTCGTGCCCGGCCCTGTTCCGCCAGGTGGCCGACGCCTACGCGGCCCTGATCCGCCCGCTTTCATTCGACTGCCTGGCCGCCGTGCCCTACGCGGCGCTGCCCATCGGCGCGGCCCTGGCGCTCCAAACCGACCGCCCCCTCATCTACCCGCGCAAGGAGGTCAAGGCTCACGGCACAGGCCGGGCCATCGAGGGCGTGTACCGGCCCGGCCAGGCTGCTCTGGTGGTGGAAGATGTGCTGACCACCGGCGGCAGCCTGCTGGGGGCCATCGAGACCCTGACCGCGGCCGGCCTGGTCGTCCGAGACGCCGTTGTGCTGGTGGACCGGGAGCAGGGCGGCCCGGCGGCGCTGGCCGAGAAAGGCTGCCGCCTGCACGCCGTCCTCACAATGAGTTACATCCTCGATGTGCTGCGTGACGCCGGCCGCATCACTCCCCACGAGCATCGCGCCGTCACGACCTACCTGCGGACCGGAGACCTGAGACTTGAGCCTTGAGACTTGCCTGCTCCACCTGCGGCTACGCAACCCGATCATCCTGGCCGCTGGCATCCTCGGCACAAGCCCGACGCTGCTCAGACGCGCGGCGGAGGCCGGCGCCGGCGCGGTGACAGCCAAGAGCTGCGGGCCGGCGCCGAGGGCCGGCCATCCCAACCCCATCGCCGTGGACTGGGGCGGGGGCCTCATCAACGCCGTGGGGCTGACCAACCCCGGCGCGGCGGAAGAGGCCCGGCTGCTGGTCAAAGCCCGCGCTCTCCTGGAGCCGTTGGGTGTGCCCCTCATCGCCAGCGTGTTCGGCGGCACGCCGGCCGAGTTCGCCGAGGTCGCCCGGACCGTGGCGGCGGCCCGGCCCCACCTCATCGAGCTGAACATCTCGTGCCCCAACGTGGCCGACGAGTTCGGCGCGCCGTTCGCGGCGTCGTGCCAGGATGCGGCCGCCGTGACCGCCGCCGTGAAAGCCGCCGTGGACATCCCCATCACCGTCAAGCTGGCCCCCAACGTGCCGGACATCCGGCGCATCGCGGCGGCCGTGGTGGAGGCCGGCGCCGACGCCATCACCGCCGTCAACACCATGCCCGGCCTGGTCGTGGATGCCGAGGCCGGCCGGCCGGTGCTGTCGAACCGCGTGGGCGGCATCTCCGGCCCGGCCCTGAAGCCCATCGCCCTGCGCTGCGTATACGAGATCGCCCAGGCGGTCCGCGTGCCCATCATCGGCACCGGCGGCGTGACCACCGGCCGCGACGCCGCCGAGATGATCATGGCCGGGGCCACGGCCGTGGGCATCGGCTCGGCGGTCTGGTATCGGGGCGTGGCGGCGCTGGGGGAGATTGCCTCCGAGTTGGCTGCATTCATGGCCGCCGAGGGATACACCGCGCTGGAAGAGATGCGAGGGTTGGCGCAACGGGAAGGATGAAGGCGGAAGGATGAAGGATGAAGGCGGAATGAGGTCTTGGGGGCTGCATCGGCCGTTCACGGTGGCGGAGGTGCGCGTGGAGAACGCGCGAACGCGGACGATTGGGCTGAGAGAGTCGCTGGCGGCGCAGCCGGGGCAGTTCGTCATGGCCTGGCTGCCGGGCGAAGGCGAAAAGCCCTATAGCGTGGCCGGGGCCGCACCGCTGACCCTGCTCGTGGCCGACGTGGGGCCGTTCAGCCACGCCCTGCACCAGTTGACGGCCGGCGACCGCCTGTGGGTGCGCGGGCCGTTGGGCCAGGGATTCCGGCTCGTGGCCGGGCGCGCCCTGCTCGTGGGCGGGGGCTATGGCGTGGCGCCGTTGCTGTTCCTGGCGCACGAGGCTCTGGCCCAGGGCTGCGCTGTGGAGGTCTGCATCGGGGCGCGGACGGCCGGGGAGGTCTTGCTGGCCGACGAGTTCGCGGCGGCCGGGGCCAGGGTGCGCCTCGCCACCGAGGACGGCTCCCTGGGCGACCGGGGGCTGGTCACGGTCGCCGCCGCATCCGCCATCGCCGAACGCCGGCCGGAGATGGTCTATGCCTGCGGGCCAGGGCCGATGCTGGAGGCCATGGCGCGCCTGTGCGCCGACCACAACCTGCCGCACCAACTCTCCTGGGAGGCGCACATCCGCTGCGGCCTGGGCCTGTGCGGGAGCTGCGAGCGGCCGGGGACCGGCTGGCTGGTCTGCCGGGATGGGCCGGTGTCGTGCGAAGGTTAAAAGTTGGCCGCCGGCTGGGGGGCCGGCGGCCTGCGGGGAGATGGTTTGAGGGCTTGCGCCCTCATCGGAGAGGAAGAGAGGACATAGGGTATCCCTCCCTATATCCAGGCACGATCATACCACACCTGCCTCAAAAGGTCAATCAGTCCAGAGGCTGCCTCCGTCTAAGACCCCAGTAGTAAGACAGCTCCCGCTCCCCGCAACCCGTATGGGCCACGTGACAAAAGGCGGCGGATCGTGTACACTATAGCTATGAAGTCACACCGGCTCTCCGTCGTCACCAACCAACGTCTGCGGCCCGCCCTGTATCGCCTGGCCCTCAGCGCCCCCGGCTGGACGGTCTCGCCGGGTCAGTTCCTTCACGTTCTCTGCCGAGACTCGGAGGCCCACACGCCGTTCCTGCGCCGTGCCCTGCCGGTCCATCGCCTGGATAGCGAGCGGTTGGAGCTACTGGTGCGGCCGGATGAGCCGGGCCATGCCTGGCTGGCGCGCCGCCGGCCCGGGGACCTGGTGGATGTGTGGGGGCCTTTGGGCCGGGGATTCGAGCTGCCCGCCACGCCGGGGCATCTGCTCCTCCTGGGATATGGCCTGGGCATCGCCCCGCTGGTGGGCCTGGCCGATCAGGCGTTGGCCCGGGGCTGGGCGGTGACGCTATTGGCCAGCGCTCCACGCCCGGCCGATGCGTACCCGGCCGCCTTGCTGCCCCCGCTCGTGGAATATCACGTGGCCTCCGTGGATGCCGGGCCGCTGGCTCCGCTGTCGCCCGCCGCGTTGACCTGGGCCGATCTCCTGGTGGCGGCGGTTCCAAACGCGGCCTGGTCCGAGCTGCGCCAGCGCATCGAGGCGGCGCGCGCGGGCCTGGCCCCCGGGTTCGCGCAGGTCTGGGCCGATGTGCCCCTGGCCTGCGGTATGGGCCGGTGCCAGGGGTGCGCGCTGGAGACGCGCCGGGGCTGGCGGCTGGCCTGCTCGGATGGTCCGGCCTTTGACCTGATGGAGGTGACCGGCGGATGACGGAGCCGCTGGACCTGTTGCCCGGCCACAAACATGGCCTGCTCCTGGCGTCGCCGGTGATGGCCGCGGCCGGGGCCTTTGGCTACGTCGGGGCTGCGGTGTGGGCGATGTTGCCGGCCGGTCTGGGCGCCGTCGTCACGCGCACGCTGACCCTGCAACCGCAGCGGCCGGCGCCGGCCCCGCGCTTTGTGGAGGCGCCGGCCGGCCTGGTGCATCGGCTGCACGTGGGCAACATGGGATTTGGCCGGGCCGTGCAGCAGTGTCACTGGGCCGCCAGCCCCGTGCCGGTCATCGTGAGCCTGGCCGGCGCGCCGGCCGAATGCGCGCACATGGCGGATCGGCTGGACGAGACGCCGGGGGTCGCGGGGATCGAGTTGAGCCTGTGGGGATCGCCGCCGGCGGCGGCCCCGGTCATCACCCGGGCGGTGCGGGAGGCCACCAGCCTGCCGGTGCTGGTCAAGCTATCGCCGGCCGCGCCCGATCTGGTGGCGCTGGCGTGCGGCTGCATAGACGCGGGCGCGGATGCCCTGGTGATCGGCGGGCCGTGGCCGGCGTGGGTTCCGGCCGCGGAGGACGATGCCCACCCCGGCTGGACCGGGTGGCTCTCCGGGCCGGCATTGCGGCCGCTGGTGCTGGCCCAGGTGCAGCAGGTTGCGGAGGCCGTCGTCGCGCCGGTCATCGCGTGCGGTGGCGCCCACGGCCCGGCCGACGTGCGCGCGTACCTGCGCGCCGGGGCGCGAGCCGTCCAGATAGGCAGCGCATTTCTCGTACAACGCGAGACGTAACTTGCCATTCATTCGCCCATCGCTCATCACGTGTTACGCGAGGGAGGAAAAGGTGACCAAGACGCTCCTTCGGGCTTTCCTGGCACTGGCAGTCGCCGGCCTGATCGGGGGCGGCTGCGACGCCGGGACGGTCCCTATCGTCATCACGCCCACCCCAGCCATCCAGACCCGCACTCCGCCGCAGCTACCGGGCAAGGTGCTGCTGGTCAAGAACAGCGACCTGTGGCTGCTTCAGGGGGGAACGTTCAGCCGGCTCACTCATGCCGGCAACCTGCGCCAGGCCCGCTGGTCCCCAGACGGGCAGGAGATCGCCTGCGTCCAGATCGGCCAAAACGGCTCCGACATCGCCCGGTTGCAGGCCGACGGCAGCGGCTTGCAGCTCCTCACCCATTACCAGGCACCGGCGCGGCCGGACAACCATTGGGCCTTTCGGCCGGTATGGTCCCCCCCTGCGACCACCCCGCAGATCGCCTATCTTTCAGATTTTGGAACCGTGGATCTCCAGTTGTGGGTGATGAGAACCGATGGCCGGGACCAGCGGCAACTGACCACAGTGACCGGGCTACATGGCGGCATCGTCGGGCTGGACTGGTCGCCGGACGGTGGCCGGCTGCTCCTGGCCGCGTACCGGGACAAGACGTGCCAGGTCTGGTTGTTCGATCTGGCTACATCGGCCTGGACGCCGGTCACGAACGAGGAGCAAGGCGCATATGACCCGGCCTGGTCCCCGGATGGTCAACACATCGCCTACGTGGCCCGGCGCAACGGCCGGCACGACATCTGGGTGGCCCGGCCAGATGGCTCCCAGGCCGCGCCGATCACCGCCGCCGGGACGTGCCGTGCCCCGACCTGGGCACCCGACGGCGGCATGATCGCCTACCTGTCCAATCCCACCGGCTACTTTGACCTGTGGGTGGCCGATGTGACCTTTGGCCCGGATGGGACGGCCCTGCCGTCGAACCACCGGCAGGTCACCCAAGGCGCACACCTGGACCCAGATTCGGGCCTGTCCTGGGCGCGATGATAGAGAGACCCGTTTTCTTGGAAAACGGGTCTCTACAGCGGGGCCTGTTGGATGGCGGCTATCGCCTGCTCGATCTCTTCCGCCGTCAACGGCCGGGCGTAGTTGTAGGTCAGGCCGCCCGGCCGTTCGTTGTAATAGGGCCGGTTGCAATCCGGGCAGCCAGACGTGCGAAACGCTGCCCCATTTGCTAACAATTCCCGCAGTTCCTCCTCAGCCAGGCCCCAGCGAATCAGCCGTCCCGCATCATCGAAGCGGAAACCGTCACCGCGCCCGTGCAAGATCAGGCAGCGCGCCGCCTGCATCCGCCGGTAGTGAGCCAGAGCTGGCGGTGGTCGGTGCTCCAACGCTGTTCCCGGCACCGGCGTGAACGCGAACAGCCCCACCGTCACCCCCAGGCCGTGGGCGCGCTGGATGGCGGCGACCATCTCGCGCTCGGTCTCCCCCAGGCCCACGATCAGGTGGGTGGCGATGCGGCCCGGATAGCGCCGGGCGGCCGTCGCCAGGAACGTCCAGGCCGCCTCGATGTCCCCTCCCCTGGCCGCGCGATAGACGGCCGGTGACGCCGCATCCAGGCTGAGGCCCACGCGATCCAGGCCGGCCGCCAGCAGCTCGTCGAGGCCGGCCAATGAGTCTGGTTTCGCCGAGGTGCTGACCGGCACCCCGGCGACGGCGCGCGTGGCCCGGGCCAGCCGCGCCACCTCTTCAACGATTCCAGGACCAGCCGTGGCCTGGAAACAGACGCGCCGGATGCGACCGGCCTGGACGGCCCGGGCCAGGGCATCCCACACAAGCCCTTCGTCGTATGGGGGCCAGGTGACGCGCGAGAGGGCGTCGGCCCGGGCGGTGCTGGACCGGGCCTGGGCGCAGAAGGCGCAATCGTGCGTGCAGCGGTCGCCCACCATCAGGTAAGCGGTGGTGGGCAGCACGTCGGCGCGGGCCTGGCTCAGGCCCAGGGCGATGGCGGTGCCCAGGGAGACACGGATCACCGGCCCGGCTCCTCTGGCAGCAGGATGAACCCATATTGGCGAAAGTGGTCATCAAAAGCAAAGGCTCGTTGCACGCCCAGCCGCTCCATCACCGCAAAGCTGGTGGCATCCACATAGGTGAAGGGCTTGTCGTCGTACTGGCAAATGATCTGCCAGGCCCGGTCCTCGTCCTGTGGCAACACCCGCTCGACAGTCACCGCGGATTGGCGGAGGCTCTCTACAAATCGCCGGGCTGGCCAGTAACCTAACCGCCGGGTATTCAGGATCAGCGCGTGGGTTTCGGCCAGCACGAAATTGGTCGTGAACAGAAACCATTTCTGGGTTCTGGTCTCGTGTAGAAAGGCCCGGGCCGCCGGGTAGTGGGCATCTCTCATGTCAACGCCAGCGTAATGAGCGCTGGTGTCCACGAATATGAACCGCTCGCGGATAGGCACGGGAGTGCGACTCATCGTTCCTCCCAGTCTTTGCGGTACACGTACCGGTCATGATGCTCGGAGACGTCAGTTAGCCCGCTATCGCCAATGCCGCTCAATTGCAGGTATGGATCATCTTCCGACAAGACCGGGAAGCGTTGCTCCCAGTAGGCCAGGGCTTCGGGGCTGAGTTCCTCGTCTTCCTGGGCGAACATCTCCTCCAGGTCGGCCGGGCGCACCACGTGCAGCCGACCCACCTTCTGCGAGCGCAGCCGGCCGGTGCGCACCCACCGACGCACCGTGGAGACGCTGGTGTTGACCAGCCGCGCCACCTCTGTCGTGGTGAATAGGGTGTTCGGATCGGTCAAACGTGTTTTTAGCATGGACACACCTCCGGGGTTTCTCTCAGTCATTATACACATACTGTCAACACACAGCACTCGTCGCCGGGCACGGCTGCCAGCCCCAACGATGCGGCCAGGCGCCGGGCGGCCGGGGCCGGGTTGACGATGCCGTTGATCCCGGCGCGCACGGCCAGCGCGTCCAGCCGGGACCGATAGCTGCCCCCGGGCCTCATGCAGCCCAGCAACAGCGGCGTGCGGGGGAATCGCACCCGGGCCTGGGCCAGGATAGCCGCCACGTCGTCCACGGCCGGCGGCCGGCGGTCGGCGTAGCGCGTGCCCGGCGTGGGGACAAAGACCAGAAAGACCAGGGCGGGTGGATCGAGTGCGGCCAGCGCGTCCAGGGCCGGCCGCTCGTGGCCCAACGCCCCGCCGCGCAGCCCGATGGTGAGGTGCGGGACCACGCGCAGGCCGTGGGCGCGGAGCCGCTGATATGCGGTCACATAGTCGGCCACGGTGGCCGAGAGGCCATAGACCTCGCGGATCGTCGCGTCGTCGCCCACCAGGTCCAGCGAGACCGTGTCCACCAGTGGCGCAATGGCCGCGGCATCATCCTCAGTGACGAGGCCCACGTGCCAGTTGAGGCGTTTGCCGGGAGCCAGCTCGCGGATGGCCGGGAGGTGTTCGCGCGCCGGGACGCGGCCGGCCGCGTCGCAGCCGCCGGAGATGAGCAGGCTGGAGGCCTGGCGCGCCCGCCGGCTGGCCGGGGCCTGCTCGATGGGGATCATGTGCGCCAGGTAGTGCCGGCCGCAGTGGGCGCAGTCAAGCGCGCAAGCCGTGCCGGTGAGGCTGATGGGGATGGTGCGTGAGGGCCGGGCGAAGAGGATGCGCGGCGGGAAGCACTCCGCCCGCACTTTCCACGCCCGGCCCAGTGGATCGTCCAGCGAATCCACGGAACAAGATGCGAGATGCCCTCTGCATCCCGCATCCTGTATCGTGTATCCCGCATCCTGCATCCTATTGCCGCGCCTGCTTGATGAGCTTGTCCACCTCGGCCACGCGGGCCTGCTGCGCCTCCCAATAGTCCTGGTGCATCTGGGCGTTAAGCTCCTCCAGGGTCTTGCCCTGCTGCTCGATCCAGGTGTAATACTTGAGGTTGTGCCAGCGGCGGCGCGCCTCCCGCGTGCCCTCGCAGATCCAGTCGAGCTTTTGCTTGTGAAAGATGCTCACCAGGCGCACGGCCGCTTCCGTCTCGTCCATGCGCCCATAGGTGGCCGTCATCTGGTCCATCACCGAACGGTAGCGGTCAATCGCGTCGGTGCAGATGGTCACGATCACGTCGTCCCGGCCCAGGCCGTACCATTTGGCCGTCTTGATGGCCCCCAGCACGTTGCAGACGCCGCTGATGCCAAAGATGGTGCTCATGCGGCGCACGGATTCCTCCGGCACACCGTAACGGTCCACCATCGTGCGCCAACCGGCCTCCTCCACGAGCAACTGGAGGCCCATCTTGCACTCGATGTCGTCAATGCACATGATGGCGTCCATGTTCATCACGTTGTGGATCCAGGTCACGTGCTTGTCGCCGATGCCCTGGATGTCGTGGCCGCCGTAGCCGTTCCAGTAGAGGGTGGGGCACTGGATCGGTTCCAGGCCGACGATCCGGTGGTCCGGCCACACCTGCTTGAGCCGGTCGCCGGCGGCGATGGTGCCGGCCGACCCCATGGCCGAGACGTAGGCGGCCACCTTGCCGTTGCCGATGCCGCGTTCGCGCAGCTCGGCCGCCAGTTCCACGATGGTGTTGCCGGTGACGTAATAGTGGAAACGATAGTTGCCCAAGACCTCGAACTGGTTGAGGATGCGGATGCGGTCTGGGTCTTGGCGCTGTAGCTCGGCGCACTTGTCATAGATCTCCTTGACGTTGCTCTCGCAGCCGGGCGTCAGGACCAGACGCGCGCCATAGCTCCGCACGATGTCGAACCGCTCCTGGCTCATCTCCTCCGGCAGGATGACGACGGAGTCAAAGCCCATGCGGCAGCCCACCCAGGCCCCGCCGATGCCATAGTTGCCGGTGGAGGGCCAGACCAGGGTATGGCGGGCCGGGTCCACCTCGCCGGTGAGTTCTTTTTCGACGAGCACCGAGTACGCCGCGCCGACCTTGTGGGAGCCGGTGGGGAAGAACTTGGAGTAGAGCACCACGATGGGCGCGTCCACGCCGGTGAGTTGCGGCGGCAGTACCTCGTAGTAGATGCGGTTGTCATAGTCACGCCAGGTGATGTTATACAGGTTGATGGGGTCGAGGGGGTCTTGCGTGCTCATCTCCTGCGCCCGCCGGCGGGTGGCCGGGTCTATGTGCCAGGGATGGAGCATCTCCTCAAACGTGGGGCCGATAACCAGGGAGCTATATGTCATGTTGTACCTCTCTTTGCAAGATTCTCGCCAAACGAGTGCGCGGGGTGATCTTAGCAGAGGGGACGCGCGGCGTCAAGGCCGGCTCTCACCTTGACGGCCGAGCAGGCCATCAAGCGGGTCCGCGAGCGAACGACCATGGGCTTGAAGGAGGCGAAGGATTACGTGGATGCGCTGGCCCAAACACCCCCTGACGCGGCCGAGGTGGAGACGCTGCGCCAGCTCAAGCAGATGATGGACGAGGGGCTGATCACGATCCAGGAGTATGAGGCCAAGAAAGCTGAGATCCTCGCGCGGATGTGAGTGGGCCGGGGCCGTCTCCTAAAAAAACGCCCGCCCAAGCGGGCGCGGCGGGCCTCACACCCAACCCATTATGAACTCACCCCATTCCTCGTAATCGTCCAGCAGCGAGACAAAGGCCCGATAGGGGCTTTCGTGGGGTTCGAAGGGCGGCCGCAGCAGGGACATGTGCGCTTCCTGGGGGGTGCGCCCGCCCTTGCGGCGGTTGCAGGACCAACAGGCCGTGACCAGGTTATCCCACGAGTGCGTGCCACCCTTGCGACGGGGGATCACATGGTCCAGGGTCAGGCTCTTGGTACGCCGGCCGCAGTATTGGCAGGTGTAATCGTCGCGGCGGAACACCTCGCGGCGGCTCAGCTTGGGCCGGCACGGGGGGCGCCGGATCATGTACTGCATCCGGATCACCGAGGGGCGCAGAAACTCGGCGGAGGGCGTGCGGATCAGGCCCCGGCCGTTCAGCACGATCTCGGCCTTGCCACAGAGCAGCAAGCCCATGGCCCGGCGGGTGTTGCAGACGTTCAGCGGCTCGTAGTTGAGATTGAGAACCAGGACGGCCGCGTCCATGTTGACTGCTTCTCCTGCTGCGCAATGGCTCTATTTTACCCCTGGTGCGTTTTTTGGTCAAGCGTCCGCTTCAGCAAAATCGCTGACGTAAGGGGCGGGCAGCAGGTGGCGCGCCCGCGCTTTGACCACCGCACCCTCGTGGCTCACGATCACCATCGCATCCGGGGCATAGTCCACCAGGAGTTGGCGACAGTTGCCGCAAGGTGAGAGGACCGGGTACGCGTCGCCCTGCTTGCAGACGGCGACGATGGCGCGGATGTCGCGCTCGCCGTTGCTCAAGGCGGCGCCGATGGCGATGGGTTCGGCACAGGGACCATAGCCACACGCCTCGACGTTGATCCCCGTGTAGATGCGGCCAGAGGAACACAACACGGCCGCCCCCACGGTGTGTCGGACCGGGTGATAATTCCGTCGCAGGACATCGGTGGCGGCGGCGATCAGCTCCTGGTCTTCGGGGTCAAGCGGCACGAACATCAGCACCTCCCAGCGCACTGTGGCATCACGCGCTGCACGATTGCCAGGGTTGCATCAATGTCGGCCCGGGTGATGCCATAGTGGGTCACCAGGCGCACCAGTCGCCCACCAAAGTGGATGCCCAGGACTCCCTCAGCGGCCAGGCGATCCAGGAACACCGGCGGGTCGTCCACCTGGAAGATGACGATGTTGGTCTGGACCCGGGCCGGATTGATGATGACGCCGGGGATATTCGCCAGCCCTTCGGCCAGGATGCGGGCGTGCTCGTGATCCTCGGCCAGGCGGTCCACCATCTCGGTGAGGGCCACAATGCCGGCCGCGGCCAGGACCCCGGCCTGGCGCATCCCGCCGCCCACCATCTTGCGGTTCTTGCGCGCCCGGGCGATGAAATCGGCCGGGCCGGCCAGCAACGAGCCGACCGGGGCGGCCAGGCCCTTGCTCAGGCAGAACATCACCGAATCCGCCGGGGCCACCAACTCCCGCACGTCACAGCCCAGGGCGATGGCGGCGTTAAAGATGCGCGCGCCGTCCAGATGCACCGCAACGCCGTGACGATGGGCCAGGTCACAGGCGGCGCGGAAGGGGCCGGGCGCGATGGCTATCCCCCCGCAACGGTTGTGGGTGTTCTCCAGGCACAGCAGGCGCGTGGGGGGATCGTGGATGTCGTCTGGGCGGATGGCGGCCGCGATGTCCGCCAGGGCCGGCAGGCCATCGCCGTTGGGAATGGTGCGGACGTGCACGCCGCCCAGAGCTGATGCGCCCCCCACCTCGTAGTGGAACGTGTGGCACTCATCGCCCATGAGGGCCTCGTCGCCACGCCCGCAGTGGGTGAGGATCGCCACCAGGTTGCCCATGGTGCCGCTGACCACGAACAGCGCCGCTTCCTGGCCCATCATCTCAGCGGCCAGGGCCTCCAGGCGGTTCACGGTGGGGTCCTCACCAAAGACGTCGTCGCCCAACTCGGCGCGGTACATGGCCTCGCGCATGGCCGGGGTGGGCAGGGTGACGGTATCGCTGCGCAAGTCAAAGGGTCTGCTCATTGTGTTTCTCCTCATCGTGAGCCTGGCGAAGGGGTGCTTTCTTCACCCGGCTGATCATCATCCATACAGACACGGTTGCGGCCGGCTTGCTTGGCCCGGTAGAGCGCCTGGTCCGCGCGGCGGACCAGGTCTGGGGGCGATTCTGGGGATTCGCGGGTGGCATCCAGGTGGGCCACGCCGATGCTCACCGTGATCCAGGTCTCCCCGAAGGGGGTGCGGGCGATTTGCTGGCGAAAGCGCTCGGCCACGCGCCGGGCCTGGGCGGGGCGGGTATCGGGCAGGATCACGGCAAACTCTTCCCCGCCATAACGTGCCACCACGTCGGTATCGCGGGCGGTCTTTCGGAGGATATTCGCTACCGTGCGGAGCACCTGGTCGCCCTGGACGTGGCCGAAGGTGTCGTTGAACTCCTTAAAGTGGTCAATGTCCAGCATGATCAGGGAGAGGTGGCCGTGTTGTCGCCGCGCGCGAGCCATCTCACGGTGCAGCGCATCGTAGAAATGGCGGTGATTGCACAGGCCGGTCAGGCCATCGGTGACGACCAGGGCCTGGAGGCGGGCATGGAGACGCGCGTTTTCCAGGGCCATGGCGGCCAGATGCGCGCTGGCAGCGAGCCGGTCCAGCTCCGCCGGCGTGAACTGGCGCGGGGCGCGAGTCGCAATGCCCACCAGGCCCTGGAGCGTATCATGGCTCCGCAGCGCCATGACCGCCAGCGCCTGGTCGCCGATGGTCAGGGTGTAGGGGCCTTCGAGTTGCGCGGCCTGCGCGATCCAGTGGGTCGCCGTGTGGGGCAGGCTCTCCGGCAAGTCAGACATCGGTCCATGCGTACTCACCAGTCGCAGGATTCCCGACTCGGGTTCATGGCTGTAGAGAAAGCTGCTCTCCGTGCCCAGCAATCCGCACAGTCCGTCCAGGATGTAGGCGACCACCGACTCCAGTTCGATGGAGGAAACCAGCAGCTTGGCCAACTCATGCAGGGAATACACCTCGGACAGCGCCTGATCGAGTTGCCGGGCCAGGTCTGGCGGTGGTTTCTGGTTAGACAGGGAAGACATTTCTGTTCCTGCCGGATATTGCAACCGGCGCGCGATTTGTGGTACAATGGGGCTGTGGTGAATCGGCTGCCACGCGATCCCATTCGGACGAGGGAGAGAGATGATCACCAAAACGCCATCACGCAACCCCGGCAAGGTGCTGGTCACGTTTGAAGTCCCGGCCTCCATTTGGGCGGAGAGCGTCTATCTGGTGGGGGACTTTAACGACTGGGATCAACGGGCGCACCCGCTGACCAAGTCCCGCCACGGCAATGCGGCCTGGCACATCACGCTGGAGCTGGACGCCGGCCGGGAATATCAGTTCCGCTATCTGGTGGACGGGCAAGAGTGGCACAACGATTGGCAGGCCGACGCCTACGTGCCCAACCCATTCGGCGGGGACAACTCGGTGGTGCGCACGTGAACCCGGGCCAGGGAAGCTCAGGCCCGGGCCTTGCCGCGCGACTCTTCCAACGCATCCCGCCGGCCCTGCCTGACGACCTCCCGGATAAAGATGTCCACCAACAGCGGGTCGAACTGGGTGCCCCGGCCCGCCCGCAACTCGGTGATGGCCTCTGCCTCCCGCATGGGCTGCCGATAGGGACGCCCCGAGACCATGGCGTCATAGGCATCGGCGATGTTCAGGATGCGGGCGCCCAGGGGGATCTCCTGGCCCGCCAGCCCGTCGGGGTAACCCTGCCCATCCCAGCGCTCGTGGTGATGCCGGATCAGGGGGCGCACGTTCTTCAGGAACTCGATCCCATCAATAATGAGCGTGCCGATGACCGGGTGGCTGCTCATGACATCCCGTTCCTCCGGGGTCAACTCGCCCGGCTTGCTCAAGATCGCATCCGCCACCCCGATCTTGCCGATGTCGTGCAAGATGGCCGCGTACCGCAGCGCCGTGCGCTCCTCTTCGGACAGGTGCAGGGCCTCTGCCATGCGCATCACATAGCGGGTAATGCGGTCAGAGTGGCCGAATGTCCGGGGGTCTCGCGCGTCAATGGCGGCCGCCAGCGCCTTGATCGTATCCAGGTAGCCGCTGGAGACGGCCTGGTACAGCCGCGCATTCTCGATGGCCATCGCCGCCTGGTTGGCAAAGGCCGTTAGAAAGTCCAGGTCGCGCAGGGAAAAGAGGCCGATCTTGACCCGGCTGTCCACATAGATCACGCCGGTGACGCGATCTTTGACTGACAGGGGCACACAGAGGATAGAGCGCAGCCCATAGCTGATGACGCTCGCCTGGTCGCCGAAGCGGGGATCGGCCCGGGCATCGGTGGTCAGGATAGGCTTGCCGGTGGTCGCCACGTGAGTGACGATGCTCCGACTGATCTCGAAAGAGGGGCCGGCGATGGTCTGGCGGTCCATGTTGCGGGCCACCTTAAAGTCCAGGGTTGGCTCCTGCGTCCCGGCCTGGTTCTCGTAGAGCATCAGGAATCCCCGTTCGCCCCGTGTGGCCTCGATAACCATGTCAATGGTGCGGTTCAATATCTCATCCAGGTCCAGGGTGGAGTTTAACGCCTGGCTGACCTCGAATAGCGTGCTGAGGTGCTCGCGTCCCTTTTCCAATGTGATGCTGGCAGTGGGCATGTAATCCAGGGAGACGCGCAATTGGGTGAGGCCCTGTTGGGCACGATGGAGCCGGGCAATGGCGCCCCGGTTATGGGCAATGACCTCGGCCAGGGCTTGCACCTCTGCTGGACTCGGCGACCTGGCCGGGGTCGTTTGCCAGGCCGTCATCGTCGCGGCCATCCGGTCTAGCAGGCGTGCCAGGTCCAGCAGCTCCCCACTCAGGTCAGCCAGGTGTTGCTGGATCTGCCAGAGCACAGACCCTTCCAGGGGAGATGGGCCTGGTTCCCCCACCGACGGTTGCGGGGTTGGCTCGTGTTCCTTCATTCGCTTCCTGTCAAGCCTATCCTTGCGAAGGTTACAAATGCGATTTTGCCCGCGAATGGACCGCCAACCTTCGCCCGGGTGAGCACTATCGCTGCGATCAACCCGCCACCTGCTGGATGTGGATCTCGACCAATGCGGGGTCCAACCCCTGACCGGCATCGCGCTGCAACTCGGTCAGGGCCTCGGCCGGGGACAGCGCGGCCCGATACGGCCGATCGGTGGTCATGGCGTCAAAGGCATCGGCCACCGCAATGATCCGCGCGCCCAGCGGGATCGCTTCGCCGCGCAGGCCATCCGGGTAGCCGCTGCCGTCATAGCGCTCGTGGTGGTGCCGAATGCACGGCTGGGCCTCGCGCAGAAAGGCGACGCCCTCCACGATGTTCGCGCCGATGAGCGGGTGACGGTCCATGCACTCCTTTTCCGGCCGGGTCAGCAGGCCCGGCTTGCCCAGGATCGCCTCACTGATGCCGATCTTGCCCACATCGTGGAGGATGGCGGCATACATCACGATGTCCAGGACCTGGGTGGGCAGCGCCAACTGCCGGGCGATCCGCAGGCTATAGCTCGTGACGCGCGCCGAGTGGCCGCGCGTGTACGGGTCTTTGGCATCAATGGCCGCCGCCAGCGCGTGCATGGTCTCCAGATAGCCTTGATGTACGGCGCGGTAGAGGTGCGCGTTGTCCAGGGCCACGGCGGCACTGGCGCAGAAGGCCTGGAGCAGCCGCAGATTTCCCCCATCGAACGGGCGCCCATCGCGCCGGTTCAGCACCTCCAGGACCCCGATCACGCGCCCGCGCGCCCACAGTGGCGCGCACAGGATGCTCCGGGTGCGGAATCCCGTCGCCTCATCGAAGCGCGGCGCAAACCGGGGGTCCCGGTCTACGTCGTTGACGATGAGCGGCTCGCCGTGGGCCGCCACCCAGCCGGCGATCCCCTCGCTGGGGCGCAGCCGTTTCTGGTGTAGCGCGCCGGCGCCGGGGTGGATGCGGTCGAAGATCAATTCGCCGGTTTCCTCGTCCACCAAAAGCAGCGAGCTGGCCTCGGCCTGCAACGTGTCTGCGGCGGCCTGGGTGATCTGACGCAGCACCAGGGCCACATTGTCCAGGTGTTGGCTCAGGCCCAGCGTGATCTCTTGCAGGGCCATCAGCTCGTTGATGCGGTCCTGAGCCTGTTCCAGCGCTCGACGCAACTCGTCTACGGTAAGCTCCTCGCGCCAGGGTTCCGTCTTCATGGCCCACCTCTCCCGCAGCCATTAGCCTGCATCCCTCGTCCACCGCTGGCGCACATTATGCCACATTTTTGCATTGGTAGCAAGCCGCGCTTGATCGGAGCGGAGGAATCTGTTAGAATAGGCGGCTGTAAGGAGAGTGCGATGGAAGACAATCGCAATTGGGCCGACCGGATCGCCGCCCTGGAAGGCCGGGTCCAGCACCTGGAACAAGAGGTGCGCGTGCTCAACCGGCTGATCGAGGGCAGCCAGGTCATCAACTCCACCCTGCACCTGAAGCGGGTGCTGGAGAACCTGATGCAGGTCGCCACCGAACTCACCGACACGGAGGCCAGCTCCATCCTGTTGCTGGACCGCCGGACCGGCGAGCTGTATTTTGAGGCGGCCACCGGCACCAAGAGCGCGGAGGTGGCGCGCATCCGGGTGCCCATGGATAGCATTGGCGGCACAGTGGTGCGAGAGGGACGGCCTCTGGTCATCTCTGATGTCCATCAGGACCCCCGGTGGGACTCCTCAGCCGATGCCCGGACGCAGTTTGTCACCCGGTCCATCCTGGCCGTACCCCTCACGTTGCGCGGCCAGGTCATTGGGGCTGTAGAAGTGCTGAACAAGCGGGGAGACAGGCCGTTCGTGGAAGATGACGTCAAGGCCCTCACGATCCTGGCCGGCCAATCGGCCATCGCCATCGAGAATGCGCGCCTCTTTGAGCAACGCGATTACCTCTCCGACATCGCCCACGAGCTGCGCGCGCCGCTCACCGCCATCTCTGGCTACAGCCAGATGCTCTTGGGCGAGACGTTCGACGAGGAAACGGTGCGCGAGTTCATCCAGATCATCCACGACGAGTCCCGGCGCATGGGCGAGCTGGTGAACAACTTTCTGGACCTGGTGCGCATGGAGAGCGGCCGGGCGGAACTGATCAAGGGCGCAACCAACATCTATGACATCGTGGAACAGGTCGTCGCCGTGATGCAGCCTCTGGCGCAGCAACGGGGCATCACCATCGAGACCGACCTGGCGGCGGACATCCCGGTGATCCAGGCCGACAACAACCGGCTCAAGCAGGTGTTGCTCAACCTGGTCAGCAATGCCATCAAATACAACAGGCCAGGTGGCCGGGTGTTCGTCTCCGCGCAGGTGGCGGATGACCGCCTGCGCGTGGCCGTGCGCGATACCGGCGTGGGCATCGCGCCGGAGGACCTGGCGCGCATCGGCGAAAAGTTCTTCCGGGTGCGCGGAGCTTCGGAAGAGACCCTGGGCAGTGGGCTGGGGATCGCCATCGTCAAGCAGATCGTGGAGGCCCACGGCGGACACCTGGACGTGCAGAGTACGGTGGGCGAGGGGAGCACGTTCAGCTTCACATTGCCGATTTGAGATTGCGGATTTCGGATTTTGCGATTGAGGCCAAAGCGACTGGCGATGGGAGGCTGTCGTTCTGAATGGTGTGATGCGCGCGCGCGGGGTCTTGGCCCTTATAATCGCCGTCTACGTTGTCCTGGCCGTCGGCTATGCGGCCGGCACGCCCCGGTGGCAGAACCCGGATGAGCCGGCCCATTACAACTACGTCCGCCACCTGGCCGAGGGGCGTGGCCTGCCGGTCCTCCAAATGGGCGACTATGACGCCGCCTACCTGGAACGCCTCAAGGCCGCTGGCTTCCCGGCCGATATGCCCGTTGACCGCCTCCGTTACGAGGGCTACCAGCCGCCGCTGTACTACTTGCTGGCCGTGCCGGTCTACTGGGCCTCGGCCGGCCTGGGGCTGGACGCCCAGGTGCTGGCCCTGCGGCTGCTTTCGGTGATGCTGGGCGCGCTCCTGCTCCTGGCGGTGTATGCCGTGGCGAGACTGGCTCTCGACTCCCCTCCCCTCGTAGGGGAGGGGTCTATCGCCCTGGGAGCCGTGGCGTTCGTAGCTTTTTTGCCCATGCACACCGCCATGACGGCGGCCATCAACAACGACGCCCTGGCCGAGCTGATCTTTACCGCGATCTTGGGGCTGTTGATCCTGCGCCTGCGGGATCGCATCGCGCCCCGGCGGTATGTGCTGCTGGCCGGGGTGTTCCTGGGCCTGGCATTCCTCACCAAGGTCTCCATCTACCAGGCCGTGCTCCTGGTGCCGATCGTGGAACTGGCGCGCTCATTTCTTACGCTCAAAGGCGGTCTGCGACCGCCGTCCATCTCGCAGCCGCAGCGGATGGCGGGGTCGCAGACCTCGCCGGAGCGGGGCAGCATACGGTCAGCCATCGTGACGGCCGGCGCGATCCTGCTCCTCGCCGCGCTCGTTGCGGCGCCCTGGTTCGCCCGCAACGCCCTGGTCTACGGCCCCACCGACCTCATCGGCAAGGGCCGCCACGATGCCGTGGTGGTCGGGCAGCTCACCACCGCCGAGTTCGCGGCGCAGCACGGCTGGGCGCAGCTCGCCCAGGATTTCCTGGTCACGTCGTTCCGCAGCTTCTGGGGCCAGTTCGGGTGGATGGGCCTGGTGCTGGACGCGCGCATCTACCTGGGCCTGCTGGCCTTGAGTCTGGTGGCCGGCGCGGGGCTGGTCGTTCACTTTGGACGCAGATGGGCGCGGATAAACGCTGATCCTCATGTTAATCTGCGCGTATCTGCGTGTATCTGCGTCCTCTTGGTCTTGGCGATTGTGCTGGCGCTGGCGCTCTACCTGGGCTACAACGTGACGTTGCTCCAGCACCAGGGCCGCTATCTGTTCCCGGCCATCGCGCCGCTGGGCGTGTTCTTTGCGCTGGGACTGTGGGAGGCATGGCGCCGGCCCGGCGCGCTCGTCGCGGCCGGGGCCTTGTTATTCGTCCTCGTCGCGCGCCTGGTCACCGGCCTGCTCGCCAGCGGCTCCGGCGTCTTTGACCTGGTCCTCTGGGGCGGCAGCGCGGGCCTTCTCGCCGTTTGGGGCTTGTTGGGCCGCGAACGCTGGGCATCGTGGCTCTATGCGGCCTGTTTTGTGGCCCTGGCCCTCGTGGACGCCGGGTGTCTCATCGGATTTGTCATCCCGTACTTCCACCCATGACGTTTGACGCCTGACGCCTGACGCATGACGTTTGACGCATGACGTTTGACGCATGACGTTTGACTATGAACCCCCTGACCACCGCCCAATGGGACGACCAATTCCGCCGCCAGGCCGCCTGGACGCGCAGCGTCCGAACGCACCTGTACCGGCGCGTGAACCTGAGCCGCGCGAAGAACGTGCTGGATGTGGGCTGCGGCACTGGCGTCATCACGGAAGAGATCGCCGCGCAGAGCCGGGGCCGCGTGGTGGGGCTGGACATTGACCCGGCCATGATCGCCTGGGCGCAGGAGCGAGGCGAACGGGCCACGTACCGCCTGGGCGACGCGCGGGATTTGCCCTTCCCGGCCGCCAGCTTTGACGTGGTGCTGTGCCATTTCGTGCTGCTGTGGGTGGACGACGCGGCCGGGGCCGTGCGGGAGATGGCGCGCGTGGCGCGGCCCGGCGGGGCCGTGGTGGCCTGCGCCGAGCCAGACTACGGCGGCCGGATTGATTGGCCCGACCTGCCCCTGGGCCGCCTGCAGGCGGAGGCCCTGCGCCGCGAAGGGGCCGACCCGCTGGCCGGGCGCAAGCTGAAAGAGTGGTTCGCCGGGGCCGGGCTGAACACGGAGGTGGGCGTCTACCCCTGCCTGTGGGACGACGCCGCCCTGCGCGCCGAGTTCGCGGGGGAGTGGCGGCTGATGGCGCGGACGCTGGCCGGGCTTACTTCGCCGGAGGAACTGGCGCACCTCAAGGCCGCCGATTGGACGGCCATCGAGGCCGGCGCGCGCACCGTGTTCATGCCCATGTTCTACGCGGTGGGGCGAAAATGACGACGGATTGGGGACCCAAGCTCGCCGCCATCCAACCGGCCCTCACCGCCGCCTATGGCCCCCGGCCCCGCCGCCCCCACCGGGACGCCGTGAGCGAGCTGGTGCTCACCATCCTGTCGCAGAACACGTCGGACGTGAACAGCGGCCGGGCGTTCGAGCGACTTATGGCGACCTTTGGCACGTGGGCGGCCATCGCCGCCGCGCCGCACGAAGCCGTGGCCGAGGCCATCCGCTCCGGCGGCCTGGCCGACATCAAGGCCCGGCGCATCCAAAACGCCCTGCGCGCCATCCACGCGGCCCGGGGTGAATATGACCTCGATTTCCTGGCTGACCTGCCGCTGGCCGAGGCCAAAGCCTGGCTGCTACAGCTCGACGGCGTGGGGCCCAAGACGGCGGCCTGCGTGCTGCTGTTCTCCCTGGGGCTGCCGGCCATGCCGGTGGACACGCACGTGCATCGCGTGAGCCGTCGGCTGGGGCTGGCGCCGCGCAAGGCCCCGCCGCCACAAGTGCAGGAGATCCTGGAGGCCGCGCTCCCGGCCGAGGTCATCTACCCCTTCCACCTGCAACTCATCGCCCACGGCCGGGCCATCTGCCAGGCCCGGCGCCCGCAGTGCAACAAGTGCCCGCTGGCAGAGTGGTGCGATTACGCGCAGCGGGCCGGCGATTGGGCCGGGGAGGCGATCCCATGAGCGACCCAGAACCCCTGCTCGCCATTGACACCGCCACGGACACCGCCAGCGTGGCCTTGTATGACGCCTCGGACATCCGGGCCGAATACACCTGGCACGCGGCCGGTCGGCACTCCCAGTCCCTCATGCCCCACGTGGACTGGTTGCTGGCTCAATGCGGCCTGTGCCCGGCCGATCTGGGAGCGATTGCCGTGGCGTTGGGGCCGGGCGCATACACGGGCCTGCGGGTGGGCGTGGCCACGGCCAAGGGCCTGGCATTGGCGTTGAGCATCCCCTTGCTGGGCGTACCCACGCCAGACGTGCTGGCCTATCCCCATCGCCGGCTCACCCTCACCGTACAGCCCGTGTTGGATGCGCGCCGGGGCGAGTTCGCCACGGCGCGCTACCGCACCCGGCGTGGGCGTTGGACGCGCCTGGACGAGTTTCACCTGGTGACGCTGGCCGAATTGTGTGCCGAGGTGACGCCGCGCACCTTGCTCTGCGGCGAATACCCGCCAGCCGTGGCGGATGCGCTGCGCGAACGATGGGGCCAGCAAGTGCTATTCGCATCCCCGGCCGAGAACCTGCGCCGGGCCGGCGTCCTGGCCGAGCTGGCTTGGGCACGCGCCCGGGCCGGGCAGTTTGACGACCCGGACGCCCTGGAACCCATCTACCTGCGACGACCGGCGGTGACGGAAGGCGGAAGGATGAAGGCGGAAGGCGGAAGGCGGAAGGATGAAGGATGAAAGCAGGGGGCAGGAAAGCACAGAGCACGGAGCACGCAACACGAATCACGAATCACGTATCCCGTACCGCATCGAGCCGATGACCCTGGCCGACCTGGACGAGGTGATGGCCCTGGAACAGGTCTGCTTCTCTGCGCCGTGGCCCCGGCGAGCCTTCCAGTCCGACTTGGGGCATTCCTACGCCCGCTACGTGGTCCTGCGAGCGGCTGACTCGCCCTCCGTCCTCGGCTATGCGGGCCTGTGGCTCGTCATAGACGAGGCCCATATCACCACCATCGCCGTGCATCCGGCCCATCGGCGGCAGGGCCTGGGCGAGCTATTGCTGCTGCACCTGTTCGATCTGGCGGCCGGGTTCGGCGTTCGATTCCTGATCCTGGAGGTGCGCGCCGGCAATGACGCAGCCCAGGGACTGTATCGCAAATACGGCTTTCGCCAGCAAGGTGTCCGACCCTGCTACTACACCGATACCGGTGAGGACGCCCTCATCATGTGGAGCCGTGACCTGGCCAGGCCGGCCTACCAGCGGTTCCTCCAGCGCCGGCGGCGCGACTTGTGGTACCGTCTGATGGCCCCGGCCAGCGACGGTGTCACCGGCATCATTGACAAAGGCTCCCGTACTGATGTACAATACCCACCACCAGGTTGAACGCGCTGCTCTGCCCACCCTCTCCCGGGCAGCCTGACCGGGCGCCCGATCTGCAACCGGGAGACTGCCGGGTTTGTGAGCGGGTGAGGGTTATAGCCGGGGAAGCAACCTCTCTGTGAGACTCGGAAGGAGGTGATGTGCAGCGGGAAACAGGATCGAAAAAGTTGTGCAGAAGCGTAAACCAGGAGGAGAAAGATGAGCAAGAAAGGACTTGGGGTTTTGAGCACGCTGCTGCTCACCGTTGCTCTGCTGGGCGCCCAGTGCCCCACACCCGCGGCGCCAACCCCCACCGTAGAACCAAAGATGAAAGTGGCCTTTATCTATGTGGGGCCGGTGGGGGATATGGGCTGGAGCTACGCCCATGACCAGGGCCGCCAGGCGATGGAGAAGGCGTTGCCCTATGTGGAGACCACTTTCGTGGAGGCGGTGCCGGAGGGCGCCGATGCCGAACGCGTGCTCCGGGACCTGGCCCAGAAAGGCCACAAGGTCATCTTTGCCACCAGCTTTGGCTACATGGACAGCGTGCTGGCGGTGGCGAAGGATTACCCAGACGTCGTCTTTGAGCACTGCACCGGCTACAAGACCGACAAAAACGTGGGCATCTACGACGGCCGGGGCTACCAGGGCTGGTATCTAGCCGGGATCGTCGCCGGCAAGATGACCAAGAAAAACGTCCTGGGCTATGTGGCCCCCTACCCGATCCCCGAAGTGGTCCGCAACATGAACGCCTTCACCCTGGGAGCACGCTCGGTCAACCCGCAGGTCAAGGTGCACATGGTCTGGATCAATGCCTGGTTCGACCCGGTCAAGGAGCGTGAGGCGGCCCAGGCCCTCATTGACCTGGGGGCGGACGTAGTGGCCCGCGAGAGCGACTCGGCCGAGCCGGACAAGCTGTGCGAGGAAAAGGGCATATACGCCATCGGCTACAACTCGGACTCTAGCCAGCTCGCCCCCAAGGCGGTGTTGACCTCGCCCATCTGGGACTGGAGCGTGTTCTACACCCCCTGCGTGCGAGCCGTCCATGACGGCACCTGGACCAACACCCCCTACTGGGGCACGATGGGCGATGGCATCATCAAGCTGGCCCCCTTTGGCCCCATGGTGCCGGCCGATGTGAAGGCCCTGGTGGAGGCCAGGCAGAAAGAGATCGTCGCCGGCACGTTCGACGTGTTCGTGGGACCGATCAAGGACAACACCGGCCAGGAGCGCGTCCCGGCCGGCAAGACCATGACCGACGAGGAAAAGCTCGCCTTCGACTGGCTGGTGGAAGGTGTGGTGGGCGAGATCCCCAAGTAGCAGAACCCTGGCGAAGGTCCAAAAAACCTTCGCCAGGGAGGAGGCGCGAGATGGATGCCGCAGCAGTTGCCCCCAGGCGAAGCGAGTCACCACCGGCGCGGCGGCCGGGCCAGACCGCTGACCTGCGCCGCCAGTTGCTCGAGTGGCTGGCGGTAGAAGAGCAACCTCGACTGACCTACGAAGAGTTCCTGGCCTGGGCCGACGAGGATACCCTGGCCGAGTGGGTGGATGGGGAGGTGGTGATGTACAGCCCGGCAAGTGATCGGCATCAAGACATCTCCGGCTTCTTGGAAAGTGTGTTACGTCCCTTTGTGGTAGGACGCCAACTGGGAGCAGTACGTAGCGCCCCGTTTCAGATGAAGCTGGAGCAGGGCCGGGAGCCTGACCTGCTTTTCGTGGCGACCGAACATTTGAAGCGATTGAAAGCAACTTATCTGGACGGCCCGGCCGACCTGGTGATCGAGATCGTCTCGCCGGAGAGCCTCGCCCGCGACCGGGGCGAAAAGTTCCTCGAATACGCGCAAGGTGGGGTGCCGGAATACTGGCTCATTGACCCCGACGCCCAGTGGGCCGAGTTCTATCATCTGGGCCAGGATCACCGATACCGCCCGGCCTTTGTCGGCGCGGAAGGCGTGTACCATTCCCGGGTCCTGCCCGGCTTCTGGCTGCGCGTCGAGTGGCTATGGCAGGAACCCTTGCCGCATCCCTTGCGGATCCTGGGCGAGATCGCCGGCCTGGAGCCGGCGCTCGTGGAGCGATTCTTGCAGACATTAGGCGAACCGGGATGATCCCCGTCGCCACATCCCAAATCACCAAAATAGGAGGAGAAAGCATGTTCAAGAAACGATTGCCCCTGGCACTGGCCGTATTGCTGGTGCTCGCGTTGGCCGGGGCGCAGTGCCCGCAGCAGCCCCCGGCCCAGCCAACGGCGGAACCGACCAAGGCCCCGCCAGCCAAGCTCAAGGTCGCCTTCGTCTATGTGGCCCCCATCGGGGACATGGGCTGGACCTATGCGCACGACCAGGGCCGGCTGATGGTGGAAAAGGAGTTCGGCGACAAGGTGGAGACCGCCTACATCGAGAACGTGCCAGAAGGCCCGGACGCCGAGCGCGTGATCCGCGACTTTGCCCAAAAGGGCTACAAGCTGATCATCACCACCAGCTTTGGCTTCATGGACCCCACCATCACCGTGGCCAAAGAGTTCCCGGATGTCTGGTTCGTCCACATCTCCGGCTACAAGACCGCCGCGAACGTGAGCACGGTCTTTGGCAAGATCGAGGAGCCGCGCTATGTCTCCGGCCTGGTGGCCGGCAAGATGACCAAGTCCAACAAGCTGGGCTACGTGGCCGCCTTCCCCATCCCAGAGGTGGTGCGCGGCATCAACGCCTTTACCCTGGGCGTGCGTAAGGTCAACCCCAATGCCACCGTCAAGGTAGTCTGGACCAATACCTGGTTCGACCCGGTCAAGGAAAAAGAGGCCGCCGTGGCCCTGCTGGCCGAGGGCTGCGACGTCATCGCCCAACACCAGGATACCCCGGAGCCGCAAAAGGCGGCCGAGGAGAAGGGCGTCTGGGGCGTGGGCTATGACTCGGACATGTCCAAGCAGGCCCCCAAGGCCGTGCTCACCAGCCCGGTCTGGAACTGGGGCGTCAAATACGTGGACATCGTCAAGCAGGTGATGGCCGGCACGTACAAGACCGAGGAATACTGGGGTGGCTGGAAGGACGGTGTGGTGGACCTGGCTCCCTACGGCCCCATGGTCCCGGATGACGTGAAAAAGATGGCCGATGCCGAGATCGCCAGGTTCAAGAGCGGCCAGGCCACCATCTTTACCGTCTTCACCGGCCCGCTGAAGGACAACACCGGCAAGGAGCGCGTGCCCGCCGGCACGGCCATGACCGCCGGAGAGCTCCTCAGCATGGACTGGTTCGTGGAAGGCGTGGAAGGCACAGTGCCCAAGTAGCGCGACGCGGTTTCGAGGGTTCTGGCGGGGGGCGGGCCTTCGCCAGAACCCTGTTTCTTGGCTGCCCGGCCGGGTGTTCAATCAGCCATAGAAAGCGGGTGATAGATATGCAAGCCATTCGAGAAGCGGAGAGATTGTTGACGACAATGACCCGCGCCGAAAAGGCGCAAATACTCCAATGGGTCGTGCGCGATCTGGGCGACGTGTTCCCAGGCATCGAGAGCAACCCCGACATCTGTGGGGGCGAGCCGTGTATCGTGCGCACGCGCATTCCCGTATGGGTATTGGTGCAGTCTCGCCGGCTGGGGATGAGTGAGGCAGACTTGCTCCGCGCGTACCCCACCTTACGCGCGGAGGACCTGGCGAACGCTTGGGCCTACCAGCGCACGCATCGGGAGGAGATTGAGCAGCAAATCCGTGCGAACGAGGAAGCATAGATGGCACGGCTATATTCCGACGAGAACTTCCCGATTCCTGCGGTAGAAGAGCTGCGCCGGTTGGGGCACGATGTGCTGACCGTTCAGGAAACAGGTCAGGCCAACCTGTCGCTATCTGACGACGCGATTTTGGCATTTGCCAGGGCGGAAGGCCGGATACTGTTGACCAACAACCGCCAGCATTTCATTCGCCTGCATCGTGAACAGTATGACCATTGTGGGATCATCGTATGCACGGTTGACCCGGACTTTGTTGGTTTGGCGCAGCGGATTCACGAGGCGCTCGAAGCGCAGCCCCAGGGCGCAAGGCCATTGATTCGCGTCAACCGCCCGGCGAGCGCTGCAGCTCAGCAAACTCTTGAGTGATACGACTTGACAGCACTGACGTTTAACGAGCCACAGCGAGGCGAGCACATGACCGCCAATCCTCCCATCGTGCAGATGCGCGGCATCACCAAACAGTTCCCCGGCGTGTTAGCCAACGATCGCGTGGATTTTGACGTGCGTGCCGGCGAGGTCCACGCCCTGCTGGGCGAGAACGGGGCCGGCAAATCCACCCTGATGAACGTGCTGGCCGGGCTATATCGCCCAGATGCCGGCGAGATCTGGATTCAGGGGCGGTTGTGCAGCCTGCGCTCGCCCAGCGATGCCATCGCGCGGGGGATCGGCATGGTCCACCAACACTTTATGCTCGTCCCCGTCCAGACGGTGGCGGAGAACATCACCCTGGGACTGAACCGGCCGCGCTTTTTCCTGAACCTGGATCGCCTGGAGCACGAGATCGCGCAACTGGCCGGGCAATATCACCTGCCGGTACATCCCCGCGCCTACATCTGGCAGCTTTCCGTGGGCGAACAACAGCGTGTGGAGATCCTCAAGATGCTCTACCGCGGCGCCCAGGTCCTCATCCTGGACGAGCCAACCGCTGTCCTCACGCCCCAGGAAGCAGACCGGCTGTTCGAGACCCTGACCAGCCTGACCGACCAGGGCAAGGCCATCATCTTTATCACCCACAAACTGGATGAAGTATTTGCGATCGCGGACCGGATCACGGTGCTGCGCGACGGGCGCGTGGTCGGGAGCACCACGCCGGGGGAGACGAACGAGCGCGATCTGGCCGCCATGATGGTGGGGCGCGAGGTCTTGTTTCACATCGAAAAGAAGGCGGTGCCGCCGGGCGAGGTGGTGCTGGAGGTCCAAGACCTGCATGCCCTGAGCGACCGGGGGCTGCCGGCGTTGAACGGCGTCTCGTTCTCCGTCCATCGTGGCGAGATCCTGGGCATCGCGGGGGTGGCCGGCAACGGGCAACGGGAGCTGGCCGAGGTGCTCACCGGTTTGCGTAAAGCCACCAGCGGGCACGTCCGCATCCAGGGCCAGGAGGCCGCCAACCGCCCGACGCGGGAGATCATTCAGCGCAAGGTCAGCCACGTGCCGGAGGATCGCCTGGGCGAGGGGCTGGTCTCTAACCTGGCCGTGGACGACAACCAGATCCTCAAAGACTATCGGCAACCGCCCCTGGCGCGGGGGCCGTTTCTGGTATCCTCGGCCATCACTCGCCTGGCCGAGAAGCTGATCGCCGCCTTTGACATTGACACGCCCAGCCCCAAGACGCCGGTCCGCCTCCTGTCGGGCGGCAACCAGCAGAAGGTGCTCCTGGCCCGGGAGCTGCACGTGACGCCGAACCTGCTGGTGGCCGTGCACCCCACCCGGGGCCTGGACGTGGGAGCCACCGAGTTCGTGCGCCAGCGGCTGCTGGAACAGCGGGCAGAAGGCACGGCGATCCTGTTGATCTCGGAAGACCTGGATGAGGTGTTGGCCCTCTCGGATCGCATCGCGGTCATGTATGAAGGCCAGATCATGGGCATTGTCCCGGCGGCCGAGGCTGAGATCGCCACCATCGGGCTGATGATGGCGGGCAAACGGCAGGTGGAAGAGCCAGCCCCGGCGCGCTAGCGGGAAGTAAGGGATGACGGCATGAACGTGAGAGACTGGCTCGACATCAAGTTCGAGAAACGGCTGGCCCCTGCGCCGGTGGTCACGGCGGTGGTGCCTTTTGCGTCTCTGGGTCTGGCCCTGATCCTGGGGGCTGTGTTGCTCCTGGTGACCGGTGTGGACCCGCTCGCCACCTATGGGGCGATGCTGCAAGGGGCGTTCGGATCGCCGGGACAATGGCTCAAGGGGGATTTCTACAACCTCTCGGAGACGCTGGTCAAGGCCATCCCCCTCATGCTGTGCGGGTTGGGGGTAGGCATCGCCTTCCGGATGCTGTTCTGGAACATCGGCGCCGAAGGCCAACTGGCGGCCGGCGGGATCGCCGCGGCCGAGGTGGCCCTGTTCTGGGGCCCGGCGCTCCCGGCTCCCCTGGTCCTGCCGACGATGATCGGGGTCGGGTTCGCGGCCGGCGCGTTGTGGGGGCTGATCCCGGCCCTGCTCAAGGCCTTCCTCCAGGTGAACGAGATCATCACCACCCTGATGCTGAACTATGTCGCCATCCTGCTGGTAGAGTATCTGTTCTACGGGCCGTGGAAGGACCCCAAGGGCTATGGGTTCCCTGGCACGGCCGAGTTCATCGAGGCGGCGTGGCTGCCCCGTCTGCCAGACTCGCGGGTCCACGCGGGGCTGTTGTTCGCGTTGCTGGCTGCGCTGTTCATCTGGCTGGTTCTCAGCCGCACCAAGTGGGGCTATGAGATCCGCGTCATCGGGGAGAACCCCCGGACGGCCCGGTACGCCGGCATCAGCCTGGTGCGCAACATCATCCTGGTGATGGTCCTCTCCGGGGGGCTGGCCGGCCTGGCGGGCATGGCCGAGGTGGCCGGCATCGCCCACCGCCTGCAAAAAGGGCTGACGGTGGGCTATGGCTACACGGCCATCATCGTGGCCTGGCTGGCCCGGCTGGGGCCATGGCGCACCCTGCTGGTGGCCTTTCTCCTGGCCGCCCTCCTGGTGGGCGGCGACCAGATCCAGATCACCATGAAACTGCCGGCCGCCATCGCCCTGGTCCTGCAAGGGCTGATCCTCTTTTGCATGTTGGGCGGCGACCTGTTCAGCCAGTATCGGCTCCGGGTGCGCGTGGGCCGGCACGCGGCCCCCACCCTCCCTGCTGAGAGCGAGGTGCGCTAGATGGACCTGGCCTTTTTCGTCTCCATTCTCGCAGTGACCATCGAGGCCGGTGCATCCCTCCTGTATGCCACCATCGGCGAGATCTATACGGAGCGCTCCGGCGTCCTGAACCTGGGGCTGGAGGGGATGATGCTCATGGGCGCGGTGACCGGCTTTATCGTGGCCAAAGACACCGACAGCGTCTGGGCCGGCCTGGTGGCGGCCATGATCGTCGGCGGGCTGCTGGCCCTCATCCACGCCTTCCTGACCATCACCCTGCGCGCCAACCAGGTGGTTTGCGGCCTGGCGTTGACCATCTTTGGCACTGGCCTGGCGAACTTTTTGGGACGTTCCTACGTGGGGCTGATCGGGCCTAAATTCACCGGCATCTGGCTGCCGGTGTTGGGCGACATCCCGATCCTGGGCGAGGCGCTGTTCCGGCAGGACATCCTGGTCTACGCCATCTATCTGTTGGTCCCCCTGGCCTGGTTCTTTCTATACAAGACCCGGCCGGGCCTGCACTTGCGAGCGGTGGGCGAGAACCCCCAGGCCGCCGACGCCCTGGGCGTGAACGTGGCTGGCCTGCGCTACTTTTACACCATCCTGGGCGGGGTGCTGGTGGGCCTGGGCGGGGCGCATCTCTCCCTGGCCTATACCCCCGGCTGGACGGAGGGTTTGACGATGGGCCGGGGCTGGATCGCCATCGCCCTGGTCATCTTTGCCACCTGGAGCCCGGCCCGGGCCGTGGTAGGGGCGATCCTTTTTGGCGGGATCAACGCCGTCCAGTTTCGGATGCAGGCCGCCGGGACCAACATCCCCGCTCCATTCCTGAACATGCTCCCCTACATTGCCACCATCGTCGTCCTGGTGATGATCACCTGGTGGGAAGGCTTTCGCAAGCGGCTCGGCGCCCCGGCGGCGCTGGGCCTGGCCTACGTGCGCGAGGAGAAGGAGTAGGAGCCAATCCGTGCGCATCCGCCAGTTCACGATGGACGACTATGACGCGGTGCTGGCCCTGTGGCGCTCCGCTGGCCCCGGCGTGCACCTGCGCCCCTCCGACTCGCGCGAGGAGATCGCCAGGAAGCAGACGCGCGACCCGGACCTGTTCCTGCTGGCCGAAGAGGACGAGCAACTGGTGGGGACGGTTCTGGGGGGCTGGGATGGCCGGCGCGGGCTGGTTTACCACCTGGCGGTGGCGCCCGCGTATCGCGGCCGGGGCATCGGCCGGGCGCTCATGGCCGAACTGGAGCGCCGCTTCCGCGCCAAGGGCTGCCTGCGCTACTATATGCTGGTGGCCCGGGACAACGCGGACGCGCTGCGCTTCTACGACCACCTGGGCTGTGAGCGGATGGAGGACCTGGTACTCCTGGCCCGCACGTTGGCGGAAACCTGGTGAGCGGGCTGACGCCGTGCGCCGCGAGCACAAGGACTTTTTCGACGTGCATGGCCCCCCGGCGCGCGTGGTGCTGGACAAGTACACCGACCACGACGTGGCCCAACTGACGGATCTGCGCATCCTGGAACTCCCGGATGCGCCGGTGGCCGGAACCGTGCTCGAGATCGCCAGCCTGTTCGGCGGGGTAGAGCGGCTGAAAGCGGCCACCCGCCGGTTGCAAGACCTGCTCTACGCGGCGTGATGGCCTGCTTGTCCGCCAGAAGTGCGCCGTCGCCTTGACCAAGCCCTGGCCGTAGCACACCAAACCATTACAAACTAGAAGCGCTTGTCTGGCAACCTCGTAGTTTAGGGCCTTGTGCCCGTCGCCCACGAGGGGCGAAGCCACTTTCCAGACAGGAATTAACAAGGCGGGAGAACGTCTTCCATCATGCTCAATGTCGAAGTAGATCAAAGCGGCCGGATGGAGATGGCCGGAGAAACGACCGTCGCGGTTTCAAACGATCTCACGGTAACCGTGAGAATCACCGCCAGGGTGAAACGAGAGGTGAAAGAGGCATTGCTGGAACGAGGTGTAAAGCCCAAGATGGTCATGATCAGGATGTTCGTAGGAGCCATCCTGTTGGCTGTCCGTGAGCATTTGGGGGAGTTCTCTACGCTCACCATTGATGAAGAGTACATTGGCTATGAAGCGGTGATTCGATCGCTGTTATTGGACCGGATTCGCGCTCTGGGATTCGAGTTCGCCGGAGACCGCGTGGTAATCACCCGTATCGGGAAGAGTTCACCGGCTCATCGGGCGGCAATCCGGGTCACGCGAGGCCAGACTGCGGCGGATAAAACCCCATCGGTGAAGGAGTTGCTGGAGGTTTGTTAGCGGGTTAAAAAGAAGCGGTCGGGTGTGGCCTTTCGGCCTCCCAGGCCCGCCATCACCCCGGTGGTATGCCGGGGATTCGGTCAGGCCCACCCGAACCACTTGAATGATAGCAGGGTTTGGCGATTTTGTCAAATCGCCCGCGTCGAGTACTGTGAGGATCAAAAAACGGCGCGAAAAGAGCGGCAGCCCCGGCATCCCCGGCGGCCGCCTCGCTTGCGCTCCCCGCTCCCCCCTACACGGCAGGAAAATCAATCCACTGCGCCGCCACCGTATCCCCGGCCCGCGCCCCGGCCTGACCCTCCGGCACCACCACCAGGGCATTGGCCCGGGCCATGGAGGTGAGCACGCCGCTGTCCTGGCTGCCGCTGAGCCGGGCGTGCCATTCCCCATCTCGTGATTCCACGACCACGCGCACGTACTGGCGGCGCTTGTCGGGCAAGGCCGGCACGTCGTCGTCCAGGATCGCCGCCACCGTGGGCGGTTCCAGGCGCGTCAACCCGCGCATCTTCAAGATGGCCGGCCGGGCGAACTGCAGGAAAGCCACCATGGACGAGGCCGGGTTGCCCGGCAGCCCCAGATGCGGCACGCTCCCCAATCGGCCAAAGGCCAGGGGCTTGCCCGGCTTCATGTTCACCCGCCAAAAGTCCATGCGCCCCTCGGCCTGAAGCACGTCCTTCACCACGTCGAAATCGCCCATGCTCACGCCGCCGGAGGTGATAAAGAGGTCCACCCCGGCCTCCAGCCCGCGCCGGAAGCAGGCGGTCAGGTCATTCCTGGTGTCCCGGGCGATGCCCAGCAGCACCGGGATGCCCCCCGCCGCCGTCACCTGCGCCGCCATGCTGTACGTGTTGGAGTTGTAGATTCGACCGGGCCCCAGCGGCTCGCCCGGCGGCGTCAGCTCGTCGCCGGTGGCGAGCACGCCCACGCGGGGCCGCCGGATGACGCGCACCTCGGCCCGGCCCACGGACGCCAGCACGCCAACGTGGGCCGGACGCAGGAGCGTGCCTTTAGCGACCACCACCTCCCCGGCGCGAATGTCTTGCCCGGCCGGGCGCACGTTGTGGCCGGGCCGCACGGTCACGTGGATCGTCACGCGGCCGGGGACGGCCGACCTCACCCCCGGCCCCTCTCCTATGAGGAGAGGGGAGATTTCTGTGTCCTCAAAGCGAACCACGGCATCGGCGCCGGGGGGCAGGGGCGCGCCGGTCATGATGCGCACCGCCTGGCCCGGCCCCACCTGGCCCGCGAACACGTAACCGGCGGCCACCGTGCCCACCACGGCCAGCGAGACCGGCGCGCCAGCCGTATCTGCCGCGCGCACCGCGAACCCATCCATGCTCGAGTTGGCGGCCGGCGGTACGGTGATGGCGCTGACCACGTCCTCCGCCAGCACGTGATCCAGGCCCTCCAGCAGCGGCAGCGTCACGACCGCCATCGGTGTCACGGCCGCCAGGATGCGGGCCTGAGCCTCTTCTACGGATAACAACCGGGTCATGTGTACAAACCCCTGACGGAAATCGCCCCTGGATGGCTCGCCGCCGGGCGTCCACCCCCGTGGACGCCCCTGTACGCGGAGAGCCTGTCCTGAGCGAAGCGAAGGATGGACAGCCAGGCGCGGTTTCCCTGGACGCCTGCCAGGGCAGGCAACCGCCAGCCTGAGCTATCGCCTATGGGGTCTCTTCCAGACGGCGGCCCTGGCTCACGTGCTGCTCCAGGATGGACGCCAGCGTCGCGGCCGGCCCGCTCAGGCAGCGAACCTGGCAGCCGGCATCGGTCAGCCGTTGCACCTGGGCCGCGCTGACCTGATCCGTATCGTCCACGCTAAGCGCCAAGACCCGCTGGGCGTGGATAGCCTCGTCCACGTCAAAGCCCCAGGCGGGCTGGAACCGTTGGAGATAGGCGACCAATGCCTTCAGGAGCCGGGGGTCGGCTGGAGGCTGGCCCAACAGCAGGTAGACCGGCAGGGTCTTGACTGGCGGTGGGGGGCTGGTGGGGGGAGTCACCGCCTGACCCGGCCGGAACCGGACGTGCGCCGATCCCATCCCGTCCACGAACACGTTGATCGCCACCCCCAGGCCGGCCGGGGCCACGCGATACCACCCGCCGCCCAGTGCCCCGAACTCGCACCGGAAGGGGCCTTTCTCGCCGGTGCGCGCCGTGGCTCGCCAATCGCCGGCGCTGATGGTCACCTCCAACTGATCTTTGCCCACCACCTCGCAGAGGACGGCGGAGCTACGGCCGCCGGTGGGCGAGCTGCCGGAAGTATTTTGCACCACCTCCGCCACCCACGTGGTCGTGCTCACGGTGATGGGGGGCACGTCCACGGTGATGAGGCCATCGGTCTTGAGGTCTTGGGCGATGGTCTTGCTGCCCAGTTCCAGGCGGTAAACACCCGCGGGAAGCTCTCCAAAGTCATAGGCCCCGTCCATCGGCAGTGTGATCGTGCGCCGCAGGCCATCGCCCAACAAGACCAAGACCTGGCCGGCCGCGCCCAGGATGCGCCCGCGCACGCGCCCGCGCTGTGGCCTTTCCTGCCCCGTGGGCCGCAGATCCACGCAGGCCCAGCCCTGACCATCCACAAAGGCATCCATCGCCACACCCAACTCCGGGACGGTGACGTGATAGGTTCCCCCCCGCAGCGGCGCGAACTCGGCCACATTGTCACCCCATGGCGGCTTGGGGCCGGACCGCACGGTGACGTGCCAATCAAAAAGGCGCAGGGTGACGTCCACCGGCCTGGGGCCTTGTATCCGCACGACGATGACCGATCCCATGCCGCCGGTGACCGTCGGCCCGGAGGTGTTCTCGGCGATCACGCCGACCCACGTGGGCAACGTGACGCCGGTGATCGTGGGCACGAGAAGCCGCTGGCGGCCATCCACCGTCAGACTGGTGTGGACCGTGCCCAGGGTGTCCACGTCCAGGCTGTAGGTGCCCGCCGGCAGGCCGGTGAACTCAAAGCGGCCGCCCTCATCCGCGTGTTGCACCTGGGGGGCCGGCCCGCCGCGCAACGTCACCCGGATGCCCGCCGCGTTCGCCACGGCCCCCTGGATCACGCTGGCTTCCTGGGAATCCGAGACGCGCGGACCTTGGGGCATCGCTTTCACGGCCTCCACCGTGGGCAGGTGGCTATGCACCCCCTGGCTGGCGTAATAGTTGGTGTACCAGGCTTGTGACTCCCAGGTGGGGTCGTTGCTGCCCAGCAACCGGTTGGCGATGAGCCAGTCGGCGGTGCAAAAATAATATGGCGGGGCCTCGCGCAGCATGTATTCGTATTGGCGCACCGTGTATCGCGCGTGCAGATCAAAATCAGGCTTGGGATAACGCCGGTCGCCAAAGTCCTCGTGCGGCTCTGGGATGGTGTAGCCGCTCTCGGTGGACAGGATGGGCACCTCGAAACCAAAGTGGTCCACCCAGATGTGATGGTACTGCTCGAACTTGCGGAACCCGTTGGAGTCATCCATGATGGTCTGGCCGGGGTTGGTGTGGGCGGCGCGCAGCGCGTTCAACTGGTCCCAACTCTGGTTGTGCCACCAGCGATGGCGGCCGTATTCCTGGGGTGTGACCGGCGTGCCGAACTGGTTCACGTCGTCCTCCGGGTAGTCCCAGGGGCGATGGAGGGAATAGTTGTGAATGGCGATCCACACGCCCTGGCGCATGAGGTCGGCGTGGCCGTGAGCCACCAGCCACTGGCAGGCCTCGCGGAAAAAGCGCACGTCATCGTAGGTGCCGGCGCCGGGCGACAGGGCCGGAAACGCCGGCAGGCCGCCCGCGTGGAGCACGACCTCCACGCTTTGGACCCAATCGCGCATCACGGTCTCCACCAGCCCACTGGCTGGCAGCACGCCCGGCAACCACTCCGTGGGCAGGTTTGGCTCGTTGCAGACCTCAAAGTAGCGCACGCCCTGGGCCACGTATTTGCGCAGCTCTTCCACGTAGGTGCCACCGTGGCGGGGGTCGTGGATGGGGCCGGGCAGCGATTTCCGGCCGCCCAGCCGGACCACGGGCATGATCCCGTTGTTCAGCAGCAACTGGGCCAGGCCGCCGCCACCGAGGCTCATGAACTTGACCCATTTGATGCCCAGGGCCTTTAGCTCTGGCAGCCAGTAGTCCCGGATCACATTGTCGCCCACCTGGTTGGCGACGCCGGGCGACCAGTGGATGCCCCGGCCGTTATCCGCCGGGGGACGGGGAAAGTCAGCCAGGTTCATCTTGCCTCCTTGTCACGTCTTGCGGCCCAACAGCGATTGGGATAGCTCGCGCAGCCAGCCGTGGGCCGGCTCGTGGCCGGCCGCCTGGTCCAATGCCGCCAACGCCTGGTGGTGATACCCGGCGACAATGGCCTCCGCCTGGGGCCGCACTCCCAGGTCATTCAGGATGTCTAGCATCTGGGCGACTTCCGCCTCGCCGATCTGCGGCTGGCGATAGCAGGTGCGCAGGGCTTGCTGGGCCGGGCCGGCCGCGTGTTCCAGGGCATAGACCACCGGCCATGACTTTTTGCGCTGCCGCAGATCGTTGGCGGCCGGCTTGCCGGTCACGGCCGGATCGCCCCAGATGCCCAACACGTCATCCCAGACCTGGAAGGCCAGGCCCAGGTTATGCCCAAAGGCGCGATAGTGCGCAACTTGGGGCGGCTCTGCCCCACCCACGAGTGCGCCCATCTCCAACGCTGCCGCGAACAGGCCGGCGGTCTTGCCCTGAACCATGTACAGGTACTCGTCGGCCGTCACGTCCAGCCGCGTCTCAAAGGCCATGTCCAGGAACTGACCGTGGCACAGGTCCAGGCAGACCGTATCGAGACGTTGTTGCAAGGCCAACTGGACGGCGGCGGGCACGTGGCTATCGTCGGCCAACCGCTGAAGGGCCTGGTGAGCCAGGGCAAACATGCCATCCCCGGCGTTGATGGCCTGGGGGACGCCCCAGACCTTCCAGACGGTGGGGCGGTGCCGGCGTTCCGCGTCGCCATCCTCGATGTCGTCGTGGATGAGGGAAAAGTTGTGCAGCAATTCCACGGCGGTGGCGACTGGGAGGGCGTGAGGCCACGCTTCGCGGCCGCCAGCCGCCTGACAGGCCAGCAGGCACAGCAGGGGGCGCAGCCGTTTGCCCGCAGGCCGGTGCACCGGCTCGCCGGCCTCATCTACCCAGCCCAGGTGGTAGCGCATCATGTCATAATAGGGCCTCAGGGCCGGGTGCGGGCAGGCGAGGGCCTGATGCAGGCTCGTCTCGATGGCCGCCAGGTAGGGGGCAAAGGGGGGCAGTGGGTCACTCATGGCGTGGGCCTCCCCATGGGGACCAGCGGGACGCGCCGCAGTTCGGTGATGGTGCGCGCGCCCACGCAGAACATGGCGATACGTAGCTCGGCGATGAGCTGTTGCAGCCGCAGGATCACCGCTTCTGCCGAGACGGTGGCCGGGCGCAGGAGGGGGGCAGCCAGGCTGGCCACGTCGGCCCCCAGGGCGATGACCTTGGCCACGTCCACGCCGGTGCGCACGCCGCCACTGCCGACCAGGGCCAGGTCTGGCGCGCCCCGGCGGGCCATCTGGATGCTCTCGGCGGTGGGGATACCCCAATCGGCAAAGGCTTCGGCCGCCCGGCGCATCATCTCGCTGCCGGCGCGGTGCTTCTCCACCTGGCTCCAGGAGGTGCCCCCGGCCCCGGCCACGTCCAGCCCGGCCACGCCAACCGCGGCCAGCCGCCGGGCCACCTCCTCCGATAGCCCCCACCCGACTTCCTTGACCAACACCGGCACGGGCAAGGCCCGGCACACCGCCTCGATGCGGGCCAGCAAACCGCTAAAATCCGTGTTGCCGTCGCCCTGGAGTGACTCTTGCAAGGGGTTCAGGTGCAGGATCAGCGCGTCGGCCTGAATCATGTCCACGGCTCGTTGACAATCGGTCAGCGCATAGCCGTGGTTGAGCTGGATGGCGCCCAGGTTGGCCGCCAGAAAGATGTCTGGCGCCACGTCCCGAACCTGATAGGTGGCGACCAGGGCCGGGTTTTCGATGGCGGCGCGCTGGCTGCCCAGGCCCAGACCCAGGCCCAGTTCCTGGGCGGCGATAGCCAGGTGGCGGTTGATGGCCTGCGCGGCCTCGGTGCCCCCGGTCATGGACGCGATCAGGACGGGAGCCTGCACGGGATGCCCCAGGAACGTGGTGGTCGTATCCACCTGCGACAGGTCCAGCTCCGGGAGCGCCTGGTGTACAAAGCGATAGCGTTCCAGGCCGGTGGTGAGCACTGGGGATTGGACGTCCTCTTCCAGGCAGATGCGCAGATGTTCGAGCTTGCGTTGGCTGAGCATGGCCCTATTATACCACAGCCAGGCAATCAGACAACGGGCTTTACGCCGGCTTCCGTAGATGGTATAATCTCCATGTCTGAACCGGATGGGAGGTATGGCAATCGGCATGGTCACAGCTACGCCGGGCAACGTCGTGGCGGGCAGGGCCGGCCCCCGGCACCTGGTTCGCCGTCACGACAATGGCCTGGCCTACTATCAGTTCGAGGACCTGCTGGCGTTCCCCGGGGTCATCCATGGGGTATTTACTCGGATCGGCGGCGTCAGCCCGGCGCCCTTTGCCACGCTCAACGCCAGCCTGTCGGTGGGCGATGACCCGGTCCACGTGGTGACGAACCGGGCACGCCTGTGCCAGACGTTGAACCTGGACCCGCGCGCAGCCGTGATGGGCCAGTTGGTCCACGGCACCCGGGTCACGATAGTGACGGAAGAGCACCGGGGCCGGGGGGCCGTGGATCGGGATGGCCTGCCCGCCACAGACGTGCTCATCACCAACCGGCCCGGCGTGCCCCTGCTCATGACGTTTGCGGATTGTGTGCCCATCCTGCTCTATGACCCGGTGCGCCGGGCCATCGGGCTGGCCCACGGGGGCTGGAAGGGCACACTGCATGGCGTGGCCCGGTCGGCGGTGCGGGCCTTGCAAGAGGCTTATGGCTGCCGGCCCGCCGACGTGATCGCGGCCGTAGGGCCGGCCGTGGGGCCGTGCTGTTACCAGGTCCGGGACGACGTCTGGCGACTGGGCCAGGAGACGTTCCCGGCCAGCGATGCGGTGTTCCGGCCGCAGGCCGACGGCACGTGGCATCTGGACCTGTGGGAGACCACGCGCCACTGGCTGGCGACGGCCGGCGTGGGGCACATCCTGGCAGCCGATTGGTGTACCGCCTGTCACACAGGCGAGTTTTTCTCTCATCGGGGCGAGCAGGGCCGAACCGGCCGCTTTGGGGTGGTGATGGCCTTACAATAAACCCTCGATTGGGGAACCATGATCGATCTGGCAACGAACTTGTGGCAGGTACAGGAGCGCATAGCGGCGGCCGCGGTCCGGGCCGGGCGCGACCCGGCGGAGATCACCCTGGTGCCGGTGACCAAGACCGTGCCCCCGGCCACGATCCGGGCCGCGTATGCCCTGGGCCTGCGCATCTTTGGCGAGAATCGGGTCCAGGAGGCGCAGGCCAAAGCCGACGATCTGGTGGACCTGCCGGACCTGCGCTGGCATCTGGTGGGGCATCTGCAGCGCAACAAGGCCAAAGTGGCCGTGCGCCTGTTCGACGTGATCCACGCGGTGGATAGCGTGCGCCTGGCCGAGGCCGTGAGCCAGCGGGCGCAGGAGGCCGGCCGCACGGTGCCGGTGTTGCTAGAGGTCAATGTGGCCGGCGAGGCCACCAAGTTTGGCTTTGCGCCTGGGGAGTTGCCAGACGTGGTCCCGGCCATCACCGCGCTGCCCGGCCTGACCCTGTGGGGCCTGATGACGGTGGCCCCGTTCGTGGCCGACCCGGAAACAGTGCGGCCCGTGTTCCGCCAGCTCCGGGCCTGGCGCGACGAGCTGGCCCGGCAGCAGCCGGCACACCCCTGGCATCACCTGAGCATGGGCATGACCGACGATTTCGAGGTAGCCATCGAGGAGGGCGCCACGATGGTGCGCATCGGCCGCGCCATCTTTGGCGAGCGCAGAGAATAGCAAGGAGGTTGCAAGATGTTCATCGTCCACGTCCACGTGCACGTCAAACCCGAGTGCGTCGAAGCCTTTCGGGAGGCCACGCTGGTGAACGCCCGGGCCAGCATCCAGGAACTCGGCGTGGCCCGTTTCGACGTGATCCAGCAACTGGATGATCCCACGCGCTTTATCCTGGTGGAGGTCTATCGCACGCCGGAGGACGCCAACCGGCACAAGGAGACGGCGCACTACCCCATCTGGCGCGACGCCGTCGCCGAGATGATGGCCGAGCCACGCACCAGCATCAAATACGCCAACGTCTTCCCGGATGATCCCGGTTGGGGATAGGCAACTACCCGGCGAAGCGGCGCCTCAAGCGGGCGCCCGGCTTGGGGCAGGCCTGGCCAACTCGCCCGGCGCGTAAAATTGCGTTTTATGAATTACGTTGTACGTGCTGCGTTTGCCACAGGCTGGCCCCGGCCACATACGCAAAGCCCAGGGCATAGAAGGCCAACCAGGGGACCAGGGTCCACTGCCCGGTCCCGAGGGCCAGAAGCAGGGCCACGGTCACGTAGGCAGTCAGGGTCAGCTCGGCCCAGACCACCGGGCTGGCTCGCAGGGCGTAACGGTTGCCGGTCCACCGTTCGCCGGCCCGACGAATGCCGAACTTGGGCGTGCGCCGGAAGGGCAACCGGGCGTGGCGCAGGCCGGACCACAGGGCCTGGGAGTTATTCAGAGAGATGCCGGCCCCCACCACCATCATCAGGGGCAGGTACGGCAGCCGGGTCCACCAGCGCGGATACAGGGCGACGAGCGCGCTCAGATAGAGCAACGGCGCGCCCAGGGCCGCCCACAGGAACACGACCATGAAATCCAACGCCGGGGCCGGGTGGAGGACCAGCGGCAGAGTGCAGAGGGCCAGGAACAGGATCAGGGGATAGCACACGTGGCGGGTCAGGTATAGCGTCTCCTCCACCTTGATCCACCACGGCACGGGGGCGCGCCAGAGCCGGGGCAGGATCTTGCGGGCGCATTGCAGCCCCCCGGCGGCCCAGCGGGCCTGCTGACGCTTGAACCCGTCCATCTGCACCGGCAGCTCGGCCGGCACGGCCACATCGGGCCGATAGACAAACCGCCAGCCGCGCAGTTGCGCCCGGTAGCTCAGGTCCAGGTCCTCCGTCAGGGTGTCGGACTGCCAGCCGCCCGCATCCTCGATGCAGGCCCGCCGCCAGACGCCGGCCGTGCCATTAAAGCACAGGAACGTGCCCCCCAGGTAGCGCGCCGTCTGCTCCACGGCAAAATAGCCGTCCAGCCCCAACGCCTGGGCGCGGGTCAGGGCCGAATAGTCCTCGTTCAGGTGCGCCCAGCGGGCCTGGACGCAGCCCACCCGGGGGTCTGCAAAGGCGGGCACGGTGCGGCGGAGAAAATCGGCCGGCGGCACAAAGTCGGCATCAAAGATGGCGATGAGTTCGCCGTGGGCCTGGGCCAGGCCGGCCTGGAGCGCGCCGGCCTTGAACCCGGCGCGGTCTGAGCGGGGCAGGTAGCGCACTGAGCAGCCAGCCGCCTGGTGACGCTGGATCGCGGCCTGGGCGATCTCGCGCGTCTCGTCCGTGGAATCATCCAGTACCTGGATCTCGAGCCGGTCGCGGGGGTAATCCAGGGCGCAGGCGGCCGCGATCAACCGCTCGACCACGTACTGTTCATTGTAGATCGGCAACTGCACGGTGACGATGGGCCAGTCGCCGGGGCGAGCCGCCGGCGGGGCCGGACGCCGACGCCGGAGCCAGTATAAGATGGTGAGCGCCAGGCTGTTCAGGCCATAGAGCGACAGGATGGCGCCTGCCAGGATATAGAGGGCCTCGAAGAATAACAAGACGCTTCCTCCTTACGCCGTAAGCCGGGGGGAAAAGCCCACCGGCCAGGCGTGCGAGGTATTATACCCCGGCGATCCGGTTTCCGCAAGGCCAGAGATGGGTTAGCGACCGGGGTCGCCCCGCAAGGGTCTGCGGCCCGGCGACCACACCGGTGGTCGTCCGGCGCGGCTGCGCCCCCCAGATGCGGTTGCAAACCGCGCATGATACACAGATGGCAGCAAAAGGGGCCAACGCACTCGGGTGACCGGGGGCGTGGGGACCATGACGCCGGAAACAGGTGGCTGGAGAAGGAGAATGACCGAACAAAGCGCGCTGATCGTTGACGACGTGCCAGAGGTCGTGCTGGTCTGTGCCGAGATCCTGAAAGCGGAAGGGTTTCGGGCATATGGCGCGTACAGTGCCACGGAAGCGCTGGCCTGGCTGAGCGAGAATCAGGCGGACCTGATCGTGACGGACATTCACATGCCCGATATGGATGGCCTGACCATGCTCCAACATCTGCGCGGGCGCGATCCGGAGATCCCGGTGATCATCATCACCGGCTTTGGGACGCTGGAAAACGTGATACGGGCCTTGCGCCTGGGCGCCCAGGGCTTTGTCCTCAAGCCGTTCACGCCAGACGAGCTGCTGAACGTGGTTCGGGATGTCCTGGAAAAGCAACGGGTGCGCCGGGAAGCCATGCGCCTGCGCGCCTGGCTGCCGCTGTTAGCCATGAATCAGATCCTGGTGACCGAGACCGATCTGGTTCGGCTGGGCGAGCTGACGGTGGACCTGGTGGTGCGCGAAGGCCAGGCCGATCTGGCGGTCCTGTTGCTCGCGGCCCCCGACGATGACGCGCTCACGGTGCAGGCGGCGCGGGGCTTGCCCAAGATGGCACCCCAGATTCGCATCCCGATGAACCAGGGCTTTATCGGGCAGTTGATGCAGCCGGGGGCCAGGACCAGCGTGCTCACAGACGGGGCATCCGTGCCGTTGCCCAGCCTGATCCCTGTGCAGGCCGCGCTACTGGTGGCCTTGCGCGTGGCCGGTGTCCCGACCGGCGTGTTGGTCATCGGCAAGGGGCCGGAGCGCCCCCCATTCCAGCCGAACGACATCGAGTTCTTTACGCTCCTGGGCAGTCAGGTCGCCACAGCCATCGAGAACGTGCGCCTGTTCGAGGCCTCGCGCAAACGGGCCGAACAACTGGCTGTGCTCAATGACATCAGCCGGATGCTCACCTCCGTGCTGGATCTGAACACCGTCCTGCGGCTGGTGATGCAGGCGATCAAGTCCACGATCCAGGTGGAGGAAGCGACCCTGTTCCTGATTGATGAGCGGACTCGGGAGTTGGAGTTCAGCATCACGCTGGATCAGCAGACCAACAAGATGCCTTTTCGCCTGATGATGGGGCAGGGCATTGCCGGCTGGGTGGCTCAGCATCAGCAAGCCGTGATCGTGAACGATACCCATCAGGATGCGCGGTTTTACGCCCAGATTGACGAGCAAACCGGGTTCCACACCCGATCGATATTGTGCGTGCCTTTGCGCGGCCGGGAAAAGATCATCGGCGTGCTGGAGGTCTTGAACAAGCAGGGCGGGCCGTTCACCGATCAGGATCTGGCCCTCCTGGAAAGCATGGCGACGCCGATGGCCATCGCGGTAGAGAACGCCCACCTGTTTGAAAAATTGCGAACGGCCAACCAGGAATTGTATGCCGCCAAAGACTTTACCGAACGGATCCTGGAAAGCATGCCCAGCGGCCTGGTGGCTGTGGATACCGGGGAGCGAATACTGGCGTTTAACCAGGCCGCCCGGCGGCTGACCGGCTACAGCGAGGTGGAACTGGTGGGCCGGCCGGTGACGGCGATCTTGCACCGGCCAGAGGGACAACCACCCAGCCCCGGCTGGACTGGGTCACCCTTCGGGCAGGCCCTGCGCACCGGCGCTTCTTCCCTGTGTCAGGAGGCGACCGTGGTGCATCGCGATGGTACGCCGATCCCGGTGGACGTCCGGGTCTCGGTCTTTCGGGATGAGGCCGGGCAGATAGCGGGTGCTGTGGGCGTCTTGACCGACCTGCGATAGCCATCCTCTCGCGGGTCGCCCGGTCAAGCCTGCGGGGGGGTGATCGGGGCCGCGCGTTGCGCGCGCAACTGCTGGCGATACAGCGCGCGAATCTCGTCCAGGATGGCATGATAGGCCGGCGTGCGATAGTCCGGGTACGTCCACGGCCATGGCTGCCACGCTCCGCTGCGATAGCTCAACGTGACCTCGCCATAGATGCCCTGGCCCAGATAGAGGCGGTGGCTGTAGTCTTTGGTGGTAGCCAGCACCAGCTTGCCCAGGGAGAGATAGCCCGGGTCCAGGTTGATGCGCCGCCGGCCCTCTTGCGCCCACGTCTGCTCCAGGGCATTGGTGTGCCGCTTGATGGCCGGCAACTCGTCCGGCGCGATGAGCCGTTGGAAGGCCAGGAATCGTCGCCAGAGGGGGGCGCCGAACTCGGCGTCATAGTACGTGGTCTGGTCAAAGGGCAACGTCGTGCTCTCGTGATCGGCCGGGCCGTAGGTGGCGACCAGGGCCACGCGGGCCACATCGAACAGGGCCGGCTCAGCGGTGAGCATCCCCACGACCAGTTTGACCGGCGGTGGCGCGCAGGCTGTGCCCATGCACCTTCCTCGCAAGGGATCAGAAACCCGTTTTCTGGCAGAAAACGGGTTTCTTTGCATTGGTCAAACGCGCATCTGCGCGCCGCAGTATTCGCAGGTGATGCTGGTCATGCCCCGCACGACCTGGACCTTGATGGGCGCGCCGCAGGTGGGGCAATTCGTGGGGAGGGCCGGTTTCTCCTCGGCGGGGGGACCACCCGCCGTCTCTGCCGCGACGCGCTCCACCACGGTTTTGGCCCCCACTCGGTCGGCATCAATTTCGCCGCTGATGACCTTGTTGATCAGGGCCACCCATTTCTCGTTGCTGGCCTGGATGTGAAAGCGGGCGCCGGGCCGGGGGGCCGGCGGCTCCTGAAAGCGCAGGAGCAGGAAATCCTTGTGGCCCATGAAACCCTTGTCTTCCGCCTCGATCTTTTTGATGGCGCCCACCGGTACGTCCAGCTTGACTTCCTGGACGTGCTCTTTTTTTGTGGCAAAGAACAGCTTTTTCTCCAGGACGACGTCCTCGTTCTGCTCAAAGATGAGGCGGCGGTCGGTGAGGAACAGGAAGCCGTTGGGACCTTCTTCGTCGCCGGTGCCGGTGAGGTAGCGGGCGGCACAGGCGGCCACCGGGTACTCGTTGGGCTGGAGCCGGAACCCCGCCTGGGCGAAGCGGTCCATCAGCTCCTGCGCCCTGCGCAAGCGGCCCTCCACGTCCCGGATGTGGGCCTCTAGCCTGGCGTACATGCCCTGGATGCTGGATTCGGCGCTGCTGATGCTCCGCTCCAGGTCCCAGATGGCACTGGCGCGCGCGGGCGGCTCGGTGCCGGTGCCATCCCAGGGAAATCGCCGGCCCACGTCCACGGACAGGGCGGTAAGTTCCTGGCTCCGGCGCAGGACCTCGTTCATGATCTTGGGCATGGTGGCGTCCCACTGCTGGTTGAGCGTGGCGATCTCGCGCTCCAGGCTGTTGTCAAAGATATAGCCCTTCTCGCGCACGGCCTGCACAGTCACCGGGAACGCGCACAGGGTGGCGTCTAGCTTGAGCAGTGCCGCGCGCATGTTGGCCAGGGAAGCCTCCTCGTACTTGGGGCCGGTGCCGCTGGCCAGGCGGGCCTGGTCAAAGCGAATGGTGAACCTTTTGGCGGCCTCCTCGGTCTGGGCGATGTCCTCGGCTGCGGCCTGCATGGTGGCGACCACCTGGGCCAGCATACCGCTGGCCGGCCGGCGGCCGGGCACATCCGCCACGCCATCGCCGTCACGGTCTTCATGGACGGGAGGCTCCGCGCCCGGCCTGGCGCCAGCCGCATCTTCTTTCACGGGCATGTTCGAATCTCCTTTCTTCGATCAATCTTCCAGGTTCAGCTTCAGGTGCAATTCACGCAGTTGTTCCTCTGTGATGGGGGCCGGTGCGCCGAACAGGAGGTCTTGCGCCGTGGTGGTCTTGGGGAAGGCGATGACCTCGCGGATGTCGGTCTCGTCGGCCAGGATCGCCACCAGCCGGTCCAGCCCCGGCGCGATGCCGCCGTGGGGCGGCGCGCCGTACTGGAACGCCTCGATGAGGTGGCCGAACTCGGCGTGCACGCGCTCCTCAGAGATGCCCAGCACCCGGAACATGCGCTCCTGGTCCTCGCGGCGATGGATGCGGATGCTGCCGCCGCCGATCTCCCAGCCGTTGCAGACCACGTCGTAGGCGTTGGCCCGGACCGCGCCGGGGTCCGTCTCCAGCAGGTGAGCATCCTCTGGCCTGGCTGAGGTGAAGGGATGGTGCATGGCATTCCAACGCCCTTCCTCGGCGTTCCACTCGAGCAGCGGAAAGTCCACCACCCAGACAAAGGCCAGCAAGTCCCGATCTCGCAGGCCCAACCGCTCGCCGATCTCCAGCCGGAGCCGGCCCAATACCGTCGCGGCCACGGCCGGCTCATCGGCCACGAGCAGGATCAGGTCGCCCGGCTCGGCTTCCAGGCGCAGGATGAGGTCGTTGAGCGTGCCGTCGTCCAGGAACTTGGTGATGGGCGACCTGACCTCTTCCTCGCGCAGGGCCATCCAGACCAGGCCCTTGGCGCCCAGGTTCTGGGCCAACTTTTCCAGCTCGTCGAGCTGCTTGCGGGTGTAGGCCGCACAGCCGGGCGCCCGCAGGCCCTTCACCCGGCCGCCGCCGGCCACCGTCTCGGCAAAGACGCGGAACGGACAATTGGCGACCACGTCGGACACGTCCACGAGGGGCAGGTCAAAGCGCAAGTCCGGCTTGTCGCTGCCGTAGCGGTCCATGGCCTCGGCGTAGGTGAGGCGGGGGAAGGGCTTGGTCAGCAAGCGTTTGTGGGGCGCGACGGTCTCGACCAGTTCGGTGAGCAGGCCCTCGGTGAGCCGGAGCACGTCTTCTTGCTCCACGAAGCTCATCTCGATGTCCAACTGGGTGAACTCGAGCTGGCGGTCGGCGCGAACGGCCTCGTCGCGGAAGCAGCGGGCGATCTGGTAGTAGCGCTCAAAGCCGGCGATCATGAGCAGTTGCTTGAGCTGCTGCGGCGACTGGGGCAGGGCGTAGAACTTGCCGGGGTGGACCCGGCTGGGCACCACATAGTCGCGCGCGCCCTCCGGCGTGCTCTTGAGCAGGATGGGCGTCTCGATCTCGATGAAATCGCGCGCGTCCAGGTACGCCCGGATGAACTGGTTGATCCGATGGCGCAGGATCAGGTTGCGCTGCATCCGCTGGCGGCGCAGGTCCAGGTAGCGCCAGCGCAGGCGCAGCGACTCGTCCTCGCCGCCGTCCATGTGGACGTAGATGGGCGGGGTCCGGGCCGGGTTGAGGATCTCCACGGCCTGCGCCATCACCTCCACCTCGCCGGTGGGCAGGTCGGGATTGGCCATGCCGGCGGGCCGGGGTTGGACCACGCCGGTGACGGCCACCACGTATTCGGGGCGCAGCTCGCTGGCGGCAGCATAGGCCGGGCCATGGTCCGGGCTCACCGTCACCTGGGTCAGCCCCCAGCGGTCGCGCAGGTCGAAGAAGATGAGGCCGCCGTGGTCACGGCGGCGGTTCACCCAGCCCATGAGGGTGACGGTCTGGCCGGCGTGCGCGGCGCGCAGTTCGCCACAGGTATGGGTCTTGCGGGACATGGGGTCTCCTTTTTCATCCACGAATCTACACGAATGCTCACCAAGGCGTTCGTGCAGATTCGCGCGGGTTCGCGGAGCAGCCTGAATCTGGGCTATACCCCGTATTATACACTGTTTTGCGGCGGTTGTCATCTTGCCAGGAACGAGCCGGGGTGTTATAATGGGGGCCGGCTTCAAAGACGAGGAGCGGGAGGTCAACCATGCCAGCGGCGCGGCAATCGTTTGCGGATTACAAGGCAGATGGGCAGAATTGGATCACTCTGGCAACGGGGGAATACTACCCGGACATTCTGACCGAGGCCTGTGAACTCTACAAGCCCGTCTTGGTACTGTTTGGGCAACTGCTGAAAACATCCGAATCCTCAGAGCGACTGTTCTTGCAGATCGCGGAGATCCGCGAGACCTGGATGCGAGTGCAATTGACCCGCGTGTTCCGCAAGTATGTTAGCCCCGAGACGCCAGTGGAGCTGCTGAAAAAGAAGACGCAGGCGCGGGAAATCTGCGAGCACTTTGGAGCGCGTTTCCGGCCTATCTCTGAGGTTCATGCAGCCTACGCCAGCCGACCCATCCCAGACGAGGCGTTGTGCGCCGTGCTATGGGAATACCGGGAACGTGGCAAGAAAGGCTACGACCTGACCGACCGGTTCTTCGCCCTGTTTCGCAGCCGATTCCCGGACATTCCGATCAGAGGGCCGGAGCGAGCCGGCAAGGACATCCCGATGCGGTCGGTGTTCGAGGATTATCCCAACCCGAACCGGCCGGTGGACTTTGTGATCTATGACACCGATGGAAACGACGCCCTGGCAATAGGCTTGGCCCGGTACGATTCCGATCGCGGCGGCGCACAGGAAGATGACCGCACAGGTGGGTATCGCAACTGCGCCGATGAGATCCTGAGTTACGCACAGCAGCGTCAGTTGCGAACGAAGGTGATCTTTCTGAATGACGGGCCGGGCCTGCTGTTGGGTTCGATGTGGGATGATTACGCTGGCCTGGAGCAGAGTTGGCCGGGCAAGATCATGGTGGTTACACTACGGATGGTCCCGGAACGGATCACCCTGGACTGGCTGCGGGCTTGAGAGGGGCAGAGATGGCTACCGGTGTCCCCAAGACGAAATGGAACGATAGCAGCGCGCCACATCTTGCCGCCGGCCATTCCGGCCAGACGCTGGATGTGACCTTGACCTACGCCGGGAAACGCGCCGAATCGGACATCCTGGCAACAAGACCCGTGACCGTTCGCGTGTTGTGGACAGGTAGTCAAGAGCACGAGAATCGCCTGTACTACGGCGATAACCTGCCCATCCTGGCCTCGTTGCTGCGTGAACCGGCCATTCGCGGTCAGGTTCGGCTCGTCTACATTGACCCCCCGTTTGCCACCAAGAGCGTCTTCCAATCGCGTTCCCAGACCGATGCGTACTCTGATCTGCTGGCCGGCGCGCCCTACCTGGAGTTCATCCGCGAGCGGCTGGTGCTCCTGCGAGAGTTGCTGGCGGAGGACGGGTCCATCTATGTTCACCTGGACGAGAACATGGCCTTTCACGTCAAGATCATCCTGGACGAGATATTTGGCCGTGGCAACTTTCGGAATTGGATCACACGCAAAAAGTGCAACCCCAAGAACTATACCCGAAAAACCTACGGCAACATATCGGACTTTATCCTGTTTTATACCCGGTCAGACAGCTACGTTTGGAATCGCCCGTTGGAACAGTGGACGCCAGAACGTGCAGAGAAAGAGTACCAATACGTGGAGGAAGGCACCGGCCGCCGGTACAAAAAAGTACCTGTCCACGCGCCGGGCGTGCGGCACGGCGAGACCGGCCAACCCTGGCGCGGCCAAAGCCCCCCGCCCGGCAAGCACTGGCAGTTCCCGCCTCGGGTCCTGGATGAGATGGATGCGCGCGGGGAGATCTACTGGTCGCCTAGCGGCAATCCCCGGCGCAAGATCTACCTGGAAGACAGCGGCGGCGTGCCAGTGCAGGACATCTGGTTAGAGTTCCGCGATGCGCACAACCAGAATATCCGGATCACGGGTTACCCCACGGAGAAGAACCCTGACTTGCTCGCGCGCATCATCGGGGCGTCCTCGAATCCCGGCGACCTGGTGCTCGACTGTTTCTCCGGCTCCGGAACTACGCTCGCCGTCGCTGCGCAGTTAGGACGGCGTTGGATCGGCGTGGACAATAGCGCCCACGCCATCGCCACCACGTTGCGGCGATTCGCCAAAGGGCCGGAGCGTATGGGGGATTTCGTGCGCCGATCCAAATCGGAGCACCAGCAAGCCACGCTCCCTCTGTTCAATGTGGAGGAGCCGGCCACATCCCCGGTGAACAACGCGCTCGCGAACTTTACGCTATACGTGTCTGAACCTTATCACGGAGACCTGGACGACGCGCTCAGACAATGGCAGGAATGGCAATCTGCGCCAGGCTCTCAACTCATGTCTGAAAGGAGCCATCCATGAAAGTCATCCATTACACCGACGTGCCGGCCGAGCCCATCGAGGGGCTGGACGGCGTCACCATCCGCTGGTGCATCAGCGCGGCCGACGGCGCGCCCCGGTTCGCGCTGCGCGTGTTCGAGGTGGAGCCGGGCTGTGGCGCTCCCCGGCACACCCACTGGTGGGAGCACGAGGTCTACATCCTGGCCGGGACCGGCGTGGTCTGGACGCCGGAGCGCGAGGAGCCGCTGCGCCCCGGCCACGTGGTCTATGTCCCCCCAGACGTGGAGCACCAGTTCCGCAACACCGGCGACGACGTGCTGCGCTTCATCTGCGTGGTGCCGGTGGGGATTTGATATCACCTCCGCCCCGCACAGCCAATCGGAGGAGGGCGGCATGAGCCTGCGCATCCAAGCGCTCGGCCCCTTCCGGGTCTTCCGCGGCGATGCCCCTATCCCCGAATCCGCCTGGAAGACCCAGAAGAACAAGACCCTGCTGAAGATCCTCCTCACCTACCGCCAACGCCGCCTGACCCGCGACCAACTGTTGGACTGGCTGTGGCCGGACCTGGACCCCGACGCCGCCGACCGTAGCCTGCGCGCGGTCTTTGACCGGTCCTGGGACCTCCTCTCGGCCGACGAGCGCGCAGCCCTCCGCAGCCTGTCCGTCTTTCGGGGCGGCTTTCTCCGCGAGGCGGCGGTGCGCGTGGCCGGCGTGTCCCCGGCGGTCCTGGCAGCGTTGGCGGCCCAATCGCTGCTCCGCGCTGGCCCCACGGGACGGTACGAGCTGCACGAGCTGGTCCGGCAGTACGTCGCCGAGAAGCTGGCCGAGCAGCCCGCGGACAAGGACCGGCTGCGCGGTCGGCACTGCACTGCGTAGTAACTCAGAAGCCAGGTTGGTGTTCGTTCCACTCGCTGCCTGTGCGCACGGGGCTGGCTCGTTTGAGCAGTGAGCCGGGTTTGGTCGTGCTCCAGCCGCGCCGCGGTCCCCGCTGCCGCTGAGTGGCCAAGAGGCGGTCTATGGTGGCCCGGCTCATCTGCGGCAAGTGAGCTTTCGCTTCGGCCGACAGGACCATTTCACCGTGGCGTTCTACGGCTTCGCCGCGGCGATCATCTCTGGGAGATGCGGCTGCAACCGTCGCGAGCAGATGCAGTCACAGGTTTGCCAGATGAAGACCAAGCCCCGCAGTACCTCGGGGTCGCGGTACGGGCTGCGCCGGGGCCGCCGGGGCGTGGGCCGGCGAGCGGGCGGCCCATGTTTCAGCAAGCGGATGGCGTGCTTGCGGTGGTAGCCGGTGTTGGCCACGAATTCATCCAGGATCCGCGTCTTCTCCGCTTTGCTCGGCGGTAGCGGGGCCGGACAGCGGCTAACAACTCGCGTTTAG
>FWPV01002122.1_pt1 | contig 50180 bp, 39 predicted proteins | sample 2228371 | NCBI WGS metagenome assembly FWPV01 (sample SAMEA103939776, study PRJEB20133) | metagenome | reverse complement strand
AGGTTTTGCTCACAGCACATCAATTCGCCGAGTGAATAGTGGGTGAGAATATGTTCGATGGAGAGGGAATGGTTTTCGGTCATCAGAGAGTTCACCATTTTGGATGGGTTTTTCGATGGTCTTTCACGCTGCAATTCCTGTTTCCAACAAGCAAAATGCAAGACATCTGTTTCAAGGATAAAGTTTAACATAAAATCGCTGCGGGGTCACCCCATGTTCGAGATAAGGTTTGTGTTGCAAAAGGTGCTAACAAATTTGCAAACTTTGTTCATCGTTGACGATTCTGCAGGTCGCTTCCCTCGCAGGAATGTCTCCTCCCTTGCCCTATCCCAAACCAATTCTTGCCAAAATCTTGCAAAATTGTGCAAGATTTGCTATAATTGCTATCAAGATAAATCAAGATTTTTCATCGTGCGGCGAACCTCACCTTATGGATACGGTACAAATTCCATCTAACCTTTCCCTAATCCCCGCTCAACGGCATGAATTACTGCTCAAATATCTGGCTGCCCAACGGATTGCCTCCTGCGCTGCCTTAGCCGAAGCGCTGAATGTCTCCGAATCTACTGTGCGCCGCGATCTGGAAATTCTGGAAAAGCAGGGTCTGATCGAACGCACGCGCGGTGGCGCCATCCTTAATGAACGCATTCGCTATGAAGCGGAGTTCGTCCAGCGAGCCCAACGCATGATCGAAGAGAAGCGCCAGATCGGGCGGGCGGCTGCTGCACTGGTCGAAGCCGGCGATGTGGTGTTTGCCAACTCAGGCACCACCACCGAACAGGTCTTGCGCCATATTCGCGGCGTACCCAATGTGACCGTTTTCACCAATAACACGGCTTTGCTCAGCAACGGCGCCGAGGTCGATTATGAACTGGTCGTGCTGGGCGGTAGCTATCTGCCTCTCTCCAAAGCCGTTGTTGGTCCCTTGACCTCGGCGAATTTGAGCCAGGTCTATGCCACCAAAACCTTTATCGGTATCGAGGGAATCAGCTTACGATACGGCTGCACGGTGTCCACTTTTCCCGAAGCCGAAATCATCCGCCTGATGATTGAACACACCCAGGGTCCGGTGATCATCGTCAGCGATCACACCAAGTGGGGTGCGGTGTCCAATCATCTCATCGCTCGCCTGGAGCAGGTGGATAAACTGGTCACCGATCGCGGCTTGGATGCCAACGCCCGCATGGCTTTGATTACTCGTTCAATTGACGTGATCGTAGCGGCTTGAGTGGGCTTTCTCAACGAGTTGTCGGCTGCAACGATCGCTGAAGCAGTTTAGATGACTTATCGGGCAAGTTGTCGGAAATAGGATTTTCGATTCGCAAGCGGGATCGCTGTTACTGAAGAACGTTCGTCCGTCAACGGACATCAATCTCTATTGGAGGTGATTTTGTGAAAGAACAAGCGCAGGTCGTTGTGATTGGGGGAGGCATTTTTGGGGTGAGCATTGCCTACCATCTCGCTCAGCGGGGTTGGACGGACGTTGTCCTGCTCGAAAAGATGGATATCGCCAGTGGGGAAACCGGGCATGCTGCGGGGTTGGTCACTCAATTTGCCACCTCAGAAGCCCTGATGCAAATCCGTAAATACAGCGTTGAGTTATATACGCAATTGGGATTACTCACGGTGGTGGGCAGTCTGCGCGTCGCTTCTAGCCCAGAGCAATTCAAAGAGCTGCAGCGCAGCGTCAGCCGTGCCAAGGGCATCGGGATGGAAGTGGAGATCATTTCGCCCGCCGAGGCGATCAAGATTATGCCCGCCTTGAGCGAGAAGGATTTATACGGAGCGATTTATCTGCCCGATGATGGTCATCTGGATCCGTATCTGACGACAACCCAAATGGCCGCCCTGACCAAGGAGATGGGGGTGGAAATCTGCACCAACACACGGGTTACCGGCATCGAGCTGACGCCCCACGGGGAAATTGGGCGTGTTCTGACCGATAAAGGCGCCATTCGCACCGAAATCGTGATCAATGCCGCCGGGTTGTGGGCGCCGCGCATCGCCGCTATGGCTGGGGTTCACATCCCCACCACGCCAGTTGACCATCAGCACATTGCCCTCAAGGCGATTCCAGGCAAGGAATTTAGCCATCAGACGCCCTGCTTGCGCGACCCGGATAATCTGATCTATCTGCGCGAGGAGCAGGGTGGTTTGGTCATCGGCGGTTATGAACCGAACCCGAAAGAGCGTTGGATCGACGGGGTGCCTTGGGAGCATGGCAACGCCTCGTTACCGCCCGACTTCGATCGGTTTGAACAACTGCTCGAAGGAGCTATCCGGCGTATTCCCATATTGGAAAACGCCGAGATGCTCAAGCTGATCTGCCACCCAGGCGCCTATTCTCCGGATTGCCAGCCGATGATCGGCCCGATGCCCCAAGTGCGCGGCCTGTGGATGGCGTGTGGGATGTCCTTGAATGGTTTTGGTGGGGCAGGCGGCATCGGCAAAATTTTAGCCGAGTGGATCATCGATGGCGAACCTTCGTTGGATGTGTACGCCTTTAAAGCCACCCGTTTTGGCAATTACTACACCAGCTATTATTACACTACCGAGCGCACCCGCGAAGGCGTCAAGTACTACTACCGCCTGAAATTCCCCAATGACGAAAACGAATGGGCGCGCCCGCATCGCGTTTCGCCAATACATCACCGCCTGCAGGAACTCGGCGCAGTATTCGGCGAGAAATATGGCTGGGAGCGGGTCAATTACTTCCAGCCTGGTCAGGAGAGCCGCCGCATGGGCGCCGATCAGCGCAAATGGGGCTGGGGAAAACCTCCCTATTTCGAGCGCCTGCGTGTGGAACACACTGCGGCGCGCGAACGGGTGGCGATCTTCGACTTCACTTCGTTTGGGAAGATCGAGCTGCGTGGCAAAGGCGCTTTGCCGCTGCTACAACGTGTCGCCGATAGCAACATCGACCGACCGATCGGCAGTGCCATTTACACCCAATTTCTCAACACCCGCGGCGGGGTGGAAGCCGATTTGACCATCACCCGCTTGGGCGAGGAGCATTTCTGGGTGATTACTGGCTCTTCGTTTATCTCCAACGATCTGGCATGGCTGCGCATGCACCAGCGCCCCGAGGATGGCGCAGTGGAAATTCGCGATATCACCACCGAGTGGGCGTGTATCCCCTTATGGGGTCCGCAGGCGCGCGCTACCCTGGCGAAGGTCACCAATAGCGACATCTCCAATGCTGCTATTCCCTACCTGCGCGCGGCCTGGATCGAGATCAACGGGACGAAGGTCTTGGCGCAACGGGTGAGCTATATCGGCGAATTAGGCTGGGAGTTATATGTGCCTTGGGAGCGGGCAATGCAAGTTTGGGACCTGCTCTGGGCAGCCGGGCAGGAATTTGGCATTCAGCCCTGCGGTTATAAAGTCGCCGACTGCTTGCGCCTCGAGAAGGGTTATCGCTACTTTACCGGCGATGTCACCCCGCGCGAGAATCCCTACGAGGCCGGTTTGGGCTTTTGTGTTGATTTGGATAAAGGTGATTTTATCGGCAGAGAAGCCTTGGTCAAAGCCAAACAGGAAGGCATCCAACGCAAGCTTTGCACCCTCACCTTGGAAGGCGAGGATTGGCTGCCGGTATATGGCGGTGAGGCAGTGTATTTGGATGGTAAAGTGATCAGCCGCGTTCGCAGCGGTGGTTATGGGTTCACTGTAGGCAAAAATATCGTCTATGCCTACTTGCCCATTGAGCTTGCCAAAGCCGGCAATCCCTTCCAGGTGGAGTTATTTGATCAGCGTGTGCCGGCGATCGTCGGACCAACGGTATTAGTGGATGCAAAAGGCGAAAAATTGCGCGCCTAATGGTGAGGAGCTGGATTGGAGAACGATTCGATCGTGAGCCACCGCGTAAGGCGGAGCGGCCGGCAATCCCAGAGCGACTGCTCCGCCAGGCTCGCGGTGGAGTTGGTGGACAATCTATTCAAGAACACTCTGACGAGTTGGGGTTGGTGGCTACGCCGAACCTATCACTCAAAAGAACCAACATCATTTAGTGGTAAAGGAGAACAGCAATGAGCGCATTTACACAAACCGAAAAAAACATTTTGAAAAGCTATATACAATCCCGCCCAGAGGGACACGGATTGCCGCGTCCCTTTTACCATGACGAATTGGTCTATCGGGCAGATTTAGAGGTTTTCTGGCGCAAAGGTTGGCTATTTGCGGGGCATGCCTGTCAGATTCCCAACCCAGGCGATTATTTCCTCTATGATATCGATACCGATTCGGTCATTATCGCACGCGGCGACGATGGAGCAGTTAAAGCCTTCCATAACGTTTGCCGTCATCGCGGTTCACTGGTGTGCGTGGAACCCGAAGGGCATGTGCACCGCTTTATTTGCCCCTATCACCAATGGGCTTACGGACGGGATGGACGCTTGATTACCTATCGTGGCATGCAGGAAGGCTTGGATAAATCTCAACTGGGGTTGCGTCCCGTGCATGTCCGCGATGTGGAAGGGTTGATCTTCATCAGTCTAGCCGAGACCCCTCCAGATTTCGAGTCTGCTTACCAAGAGATGGCCTTTTATGCAAAGCCGCAAGGCTTCAACCGCGCAAAGATTGCCAAGATCATCGATTACGAAGTGCCGGCAAATTGGAAGTTGGTGTGGGAGAACAATCGCGAATGCTATCACTGCAACGTCAACCACCCGCAATATATCAAGGCGAACTTCGATCACTACAATGAGGATGATACCATCGAGCGAGTTGCTCTCCAATTGCACGCGGTGACGACGCGCTCGCAAGAGAAATGGGCGCAGCTCGGTTTGGCAGTGACCCATACCAAAGCCGGCATGTCCGAGTTCCCCGACCCGGATAGCGGAAGATGGTATCTGGCAAATCGCACCCCCTTAGTGGATGGTTATGTCAGCGAAACGATGGATGGCAAACAAGTTGCTCCTTTGATGGGCGACTATCCAGACCCTGATGTGGGCACCCTGCGCATCCGCACCATGCCCAATTTCTGGAACCACTCCAGTTGCGACCATGGTGTTACGGTGCGCTTGACCCCCAATGGGATTTACTCAACGAAAGTGCGCATGTACTGGCTGGTGGATCAAAATGCCGAAGAAGGCAAGGATTATGATTTGGACAAACTGCTGCCCTTCTGGCAATTGACCGCCGAACAGGATTGGGATATCTGTAAAAACGCCCAACTTGGCGTCAACTCGCGAGCGTATGTGCCGGGACCGCTCTCGACGTACAAGGAGTATAACGTGGATCGTTTCCTGCGCTGGTATTTGAAGGAGCTTGCCAAGGGCATTTCTGAATAACTTGAAAGCCTCCCGCAATTTAGACGAATGCGGGAGGCTTTACCTAAATCTTTTTTTGGAGTGAATCGTGTTCACATTTTCTGAATTGCTAACCGCCGAACAAGTTGAACGTACCCATCTGGCTTCTCTGCAAATCCTCGCTGAAGTCGGTATGCTGGTGCGCAACCCCAAAGCGCGCCAAATCTTTGCCCGTCATGGCTGTCAGGTGGATGAAGAGACGCACCTGGTGCGTTTTTCGCCGCCGGTGGTAGAAGAATTTCGCCAGATGATGCCGCCTAAATTCATCTTTCGGGGGCGGGACGAAAAATTCGATAAGGTCTTGCCCGATGATAGCCCGGTAATCGTCACGGCTTCTTCTGCTCCAAACATCATTGATCCCATTAGTGGGCAGGAACGACGCTCGACCTCTGAGGACATCGCCCGCATTGCCTATTTGATCAACGAACTGCCCGGTTATGATGTATTCTCCATCTCAACCCTTGCCGAAGATGCCCCTGCCGGCTATTTCACCCTAGCGCGCCTCTACCCGGCGCTCAAAAATTGTCTCAAACCGGTGCGCAGCACAGCCACCGATCTCGACGACGCTGAGAAAGTGCTCCAGCTTGGGGCGCTGATTGCTGGCGATGAGAAGACCTATGCTCAACGGCCCTTTATAACGCATCACTTCTGCCCAGTGGTCTCGCCGCTGACGATGGATGTAGCTTCAACAGAGTTGACCATCTTCTTCGCCGAGAAAGGTTTGCCAGTTTATCCTAGCATTGTCCCCAATGGAGGGCTGACCTCGCCGATGACGATGAGTGGGACGTTAGTCCAGGGCAACGCAGAATTTTTGGCCGCCGCCGTTTTGATGCAAATGGTGAAACCGCAAACGCCGTTGATCTATTCCACCCTGCCGACCATTGCCGATATGCGCACAGGCGCTTATGCCTCCGGAGGCGTGGAGTGCGGCATGTTGCACATGGCGTTTGCCCAGATGGCACGCTTCTACGGTGTGCCTTGCGGCGGCTATATTGGCTTGAGCAATGCCAAGATCAACGATGCCCAATCGGGTTTTGAAACCGGCATTTCTTCAACCGCAGCTTTGCTAGGCGGCGCCAATATGCTCAACATGGGCGGCTTGCTCGATGCTTTGAAAGCCTTTGATTTTGCCAAAGCGGTCATTGATGACGAAATCGCCCAGATGCTGAAACGCATTCGGCGAGGCATGGAATTCAGCGAGGAAAATCTGGCTTTGAATGTGATTGCCGAGGTGAAACCCGCTGGCAGCTTTATGACCCATAAGCACACCGTCAAGTGGATGCGCAAGGTCGCTTTGATGCCGCGCATTGCCGATCGCGACCCGCGCGAGGTGTGGGAGAAACGTGGCGCGCTGGATGCCTATCAACGCGCCAAGCAACGGGCGTTTGAAATCCTTGCCAACCCTCAACCGGCAAACTTTCCACCCCATATTGAAGCTCGCATTCATGCTGCATTTCCGCAGATGGTGCGCGGTGAAGTAACTCCGATTCAAGGAGGATAGCTGAGTAGAAAAGGAGTGTTTTTAGCGGCAAAGCGGCTTGAGTGGTTAACGGTTTTTCAGAATTGCTTGTATACTTTATAGAAGGAGAGCATCATGAGATTTTTCTTTGCAACCGATGTGCATGGCTCGGAAATTTGTTGGAAGAAGTTTATCAGCGGGGGCAAATTCTACGAAGTGGATACCTTGATCCTCGGTGGCGATATGACTGGCAAAGCCATTATCCCGATTATTGCTCAAGGAAACAACAAATGGAAAGTGACCTTGTTGGAACAGGAGACCATCCTGGAAGGAAAAGAGGCGGTGGATAAGATGGTCACGACCATTATGAACCGCGGTTACTATCCGCATGTCACCGATCCGGATGAGGTCAAAGAGATCGCCGAAACACCAGGTCGCTCGGATGAGTTGTTTGCTGAATATGTCTTAAAAACTGTCCAACGCTGGATGGAATATGCAGATGAAAAGCTGGCCGGCACTGGGATCACCTGTTATGTCTGTCCGGGCAACGATGATGTGTTCGAGATCGATGAGGTGATTGCTCAGTCGAAAACCGTCAAAATGGCGGAGGGTAAAGTGATCTGGCTGGATGATCATCACGAGATGATCAGCACAGGCTGGTCCAACCCCACGCCGTGGGATACCCACCGAGAGGAAGACGAGGACGCGCTGCTCAAACGCATCGAGGCGATGGTAGCTCAGGTGCAAAATGTCGGCAATGCCGTTTTCAACCTACATGCTCCGCCCTATGGCAGCGGGCTGGATGAAGCGCCGGAGTTGACCAAGGATATGCGTTTGGCTTATGCTGGCCGCTCGATGATCCCCGTGGGCAGTAAGGCGGTGTTGCAGGTCATCGAGAAATATCAACCCCTGTTGAGCTTACACGGTCATATTCATGAAGGCAAAGGCACGCGCAAATATCGCCGCACCTTGTGTATCAATGCTGGCAGTCAGTACGAGCAGGGTATCCTACAAGGAGTTGTGGTAGAGTTAGAGCCGAAGAAGATCCGCAGTTACGTGCTGACGACCGGCTAATGGGCGCTTGAAGTTGGTAAGAACCCTCTTGTACGACTTGTCCTAGTTTGTAGGATGTTTCAGAGGGATGAGGATAAACCAAATGGAGGAGGTGATTATCGGAAAGAACGGGCAATTTCTCAACAGTGCCAATGCGCATCGAGTCGGCGGTTGGCAGATCTCTGTTTCCAAAACCACATGAAAGGAGACAAGCATGAGTGAAGTAACTTTATTTGTGCGGAAGGCGAGCGGCTTGGTAAGGGCGTGGTCAACCTTTGATGCGTTCATTTACGCCACCTTCTCGATCAACCTGATTACCCTCGGTCTATATATTTTCTCCTACTGTTACTATTTCGAGGGGAACTTAGCCACCGCGGTGGTGATCGGCGGCGTGTTTACGATCTTCGAAGTCATCGTTTATGCGAGCTTGATCTCGGCAATGCCCCGCGCAGGTGGCGATTATGTCTGGCAGAGCCGCATTCTCGGCAGGGGGATCGGCTTCTTGCTAGCTGTCACCGGCTGGTGGTTTATTCTCTGGCTCTGGGTGCCGCTGTATGGGCAGATGTTGGTTTATACCTTCTTCACCCCCATCCTGGCGATTTTAGGCGCTAAGGATGCAGCGTTGTGGTTTACCAATACGCCTACCGGCTTGTTGGTGGGATGTTTGGCGGTCTGTTTGATTGTCTTCATTTACATTGCCGTGGGGATGAAGTGGTATGCCCGCGTGCAGAAGTTCTGCTTCTTTGGCGGCATGATCGGTCTGTTTATTGTATTCCTGTTGCTCTTGTTTGGCAATCAACAAACTTTTATCACCAACTTAAACATCTTTGCTGCGAAATACTTTGGGGCAAATGGTGGTGATCTCTATCAAGCAACCTTAGCGGCGGGGGAGGCAGCCGGCACGGTTGCCGCGCCTTTGGGGAATTTCGCCATTGGCGCCAGCATGGCACTGATCCCCATGATCGTCTTCTTCAATCTATGGCCGAACTGGGGCTCGACTTTGTATGGAGAAGTGCGCGGGGCGAACGATTACAAGCGCAATTTCTGGGGCATGGCATCCGCAGTGATCGTTACAGCCGTTTTGGCATTGATCTTCTTTGCTCTGATCAGTAAATCCATCGGCTGGGATTTCTATCACAAAGCCAACGGCGCATTTTGGAACTATACTTGGGGATTCACCGAAGAAGCTCCTCCGCTGCCGTTCTGGCCCTATCCGGTGCTGTTTGCGGCGTTCATGAGCCAAAGCCCAGTAGTGCATTTCATCGTTGTATTGTTGCTGAGCTTATGGTGGTTTGGTTGGTCAGGCACGGTCTTTCTCAGCTCAACGCGGGTGATCTTTGCAGCCGCTTTTGACCGTATGTTGCCGGAGTGGGTCTCTGCGGTTGAGCCGCGCACTCGCACACCCATCAATGCCCTGCTGCTGATGGTCATTCCTTCGGTGATCATCTCCATTCTGTACTCTTTCAATATCTGGAGCTTCCAGACCCTTGCTTTGGATGCCACACTGGTCATTGCGGTTACCTTCTTGGGCACGACCGTTGCTGCAGTGGTGCTGCCATGGCGTCAAAAAGAAATCTTTGAAGGTTCACCAATAGCCCAATATAAGACTCCCTCTGCCTTGGGATGGTTGGTGATGATTTTGTATGCCATTGCAGCCGTGTACTTAATCATCACTTCCTTTGGCTACATGCAAAGCGTACTGGGGGGTTTATCGGCAATTGGAGCAGATGGCTTGACCTGGTTTATCGTTGTGGTAGTTTCCTTGCTCACGGTGGTCAATGCCGTGATGCTGTTGTGGATTCTTTATTATGTCGGTTCCCGATTCATCAAGGGAGAATTGCTGCCGGTGGTCACTTCAGCCGGTTTAGTCTTCCTGGCATTTCTGGACTGGCTGTTGATCGAATGGCTGTGGGATCCAAATGTTGCACCGTTTGACTTTCCAATGTATGCTATTGGCTGGTCGAATGTCAGCTCGATGCTCTTCATGCTCTTCAATTACCTGTTGGCAGCAGCCATTTACATTGGCTTCAACCGCTATCGCCGCCGACAAGGCATCGACGTCGAAAAAGTCTACAAAGAAATCCCGGTGGAGTAAAATTGCTTGTGAGGTAGGTCGGAACGCTTTTCGACCTACCTCTTTTTGTATAAAAGTAATTGCCAAGAATAGCGAATTTAAAGATCGTTTACAACCTATTTACTCGCCTCTTAATCTGTTTAGGCAAGATTGCTCTACAATAGGACGTTGGCGGTAGCTGAAATCAGGAAAAAAAATTTAATTTGACAGGTTATGGGCTATATGATAAAATATTGAAAATTAATAAACCTTAATAATGAAAATTCCCATTAATGTAAAATGTAATCAAAATATGGCTAAATCCATCCTCGACACACAATCGACAAGGAAAGGCGGTAGATGATACTCAACTTTGAAAGGAGGTGGTGCCTAATACGAACGGAAGTTGGGTAATTCATTTTAAATAATGGTCATTGAACCAAAATCATTTGCAATATCAAAAAATAATTGGAGGATAAGATGGAACGCAAACTTTCTCGACGTGAATTCTTGAAACTTACCGGACTGGCTGGTGGAGCAGCGGTGTTGGCTTCCTGTGCCCCGCAAGCCACACCCGCTCCTGAAGCGTCCTTGCCCGACCTGACCAGCGGTGAGTCAATCCCTCTGGATGAACTGATCAAGGCGGTTGAAATCGAGGGTAAAAATCTAACCACCATCGCCCTACCCCACGACTGGGCAAACTATGGTGAGATGCTCTCCACGTTCAAGGAGCGCTATGGGATTAAGATCAACGAATTGAATCCAGATGCCGGCTCGGCCGATGAACTGGAAGCTATTCGCGCCAACAAGGACAGCAAAGGACCGCAGGCGCCGGATGTCATTGATATCGGCATTGCATATACCAAGATTGCCAAAGAAGAGGGATTGGTTGCCAAATACAAAGTCGCCACCTGGGATAGCATCCCGCTAAAAGACCCCGAAGGCTATTGGTGGGCCGAATACTACGGCGTTCTGTGCTTTGAGGTGATCAAAGACCCTAAAATCCCCGTTCCGCAAGATTGGCCAGACTTGTTGAAACCTGAGTATAAAGGCAAAGTCGCCATGGCGGGTGATGTGTTAAAATCCAACCAATCTGTGATGACGGTCATTGCTTCTGGTTTATCTCGCGCCGGTGGAGATAAAAGCATGGCAGCCAAAGCAGGCTTGGAGTTTTGGAAAGAGATGAACGCCAAGGGCAATTTCATTCCCGTGATTGCCGATCAGGGGCGCATTGCTCAAGGAGAAACTCCGATTGTTATTGAGTGGGACTACCTTGCGCTTGCCAACCGCGATGCCCTTGCGGGCAACCCAGAGTTGGAAATTATTGTTCCACAGACGGGCGTCTTGGGTGGTCCGTATGCCGGCGGTATTAGTGCTTATGCGCCGCACCCCTATGCTGCCCGCTTGTGGTGGGAGTTTGTCATGTCCGATGAAGGACAATTGATCTACCTCAAAGGATATGCCCATCCGATCCGTTTCAATGATATGGTCAAGCGTGGCGTCATCCCGCAAGAGCTGTTGGATAAACTGCCGCCTGCGGAAGCTTACGAGAAAGCCGTATTCTTAACCGTCGAAGAGCAAACGGAGATGAAAGAATATATTACCGAAAATTGGCGGAAAGAGGTTTACGGAGAGTAGTCGTTATGGGCGTGACAACAAGACAGGATACACGCCTTGCAGATAGGGGCGCGCCAAAAGCGCGCCCTTCTCGCAGTGGCTCAGATTGGGCAGCTTGGTTGGGGTTACTGCCTTTCTTGACCTTTGCAGTGATGTTCCTTTTCTTGCCATCGGTCTCTATTTTTATCCGCAGTTTTCAGGACCGCAGTGGCAATTTTACCTTCGATAACATTATCGCCTTGTTCACGGTGAAGGATATCATCAATGCCTATCGAACAAGTTTGACCATCAGCTTGATTACTGCTGTTGGGGGAGGAGTCTTTGGCTTCTTGTTAGCCTATTCTGTGATCATGGGTGGATTGCCGCGCGCGTTACGCTCATTTCTGTTAACTTTTTCTGGCGTCGCCTCCAATTTTGCGGGGGTGCCATTAGCTTTTGCTTTTGTAGCGACGATGGGGAATGCCGGTTTAGTGACCCGTCTGATTGAAGAAATCTTTAATATCAATACCAGGGAATTGGGATTTTCAATATATAACATTTACGGATTGAGTATTGTTTACATGTACTTTCAATTTCCTTTGATGGTGCTTATCATGGCGCCGGCTTTAGATGGTTTGCGGCGCGAATGGCGGGAAGCATGCGAGAACTTGGGTGGTAGCGAGTTGCACTATTGGCGGTACATCGCTCTTCCGATTTTGATGCCGACTTTATTAGGGACGATGATCCTGTTGTTTGGCAATGCTTTTGGCGCTTATGCAACAGCCTATGCCTTTTCCGGCAGTTTTATTAATCTGGTGACAATCCTGATCGGCGCTCAAATCCAAGGTGATGTTTTATACAATCCCGGTTTAGGCAATGCTTTAGCTCTCGGGATGATCATGATTATGTCCCTAACGATGACCGGTTACATCAGCCTACAGCGCCGAGCTTCGAGGTGGTTGAAATGAAAAAGGTGAATCTCTTTGCCTGGTTGATCTTTCTGTTGGGGGTAGTGTATTTTTTCCTGCCGTTGATTTCTACTTTTGAATTTAGTCTCAGGATGAAAAAGGGTGTCTATTCGTTTGAAGCTTATCGGGTAGCCTTTCAGGACCCTAAGTTTTTTTCCAATTTCGGTTACTCTCTCCTCTGGGCTGCCCTGACCATCTTCTTTAGCCTGCTTTTAGTTGTCCCGACGGCCTATTGGGTGCATTGGCGACTGCCAAAGGCGCGCCCAATCGTGGAATTCATCACCCTGATGCCGTTTGTGACCCCGGCAGTGGTGTTGACCTTTGGATTAATCCGCTTGTATGGGAAACCCCCTCTGGTCTTGACACCAACTCCTATTCCTTTAATTGCGGGTTACATTGTCCTCTCTTTACCGTACATGTTTCGCTCGGTCGATTCGGGTTTGCGAGCGATCGACATCCGCACCCTCACCGAAGCCGCGCTGAGTATGGGTGCAGGGTGGGGAACAATTATCACACAGGTGATCTTTCCCAATATCCGCGTGGCGATCTTAAGCGGCGTTTTTCTCACGTTTGCCATTGTGATGGGTGAATTCGTCTTTGCTTCACTACTTTCCTGGCCGGCTTTTGCCACATATTTGGAGGAAATTGGCTCCATGCGAGCGTATACTCCCCAAGCGCTTTCACTGGTCAGCTTCGGCATCACCTGGTCGATGATGATGTTGATCCAGTGGATCGGACGCGGAGCAAGGGGGGCAGAGCAGATTGCTGCTGGACACTAACTCTAGAGAGGAAGCTATGGCGTTTTTGGAAATCAATCAAGTCAGTAAATATTTTGGCAAGACCATTGCGGTCAAAGATTTCAATCTACAAGTTGACAAGGGTGAATTGGTCTCTTTTCTCGGGCCGAGCGGATGTGGAAAGACGACTACGTTGCGCATGGTAGCGGGGTTCGAGGTGCCTTCCGAAGGGCAAATTGTGATTGATGGGAAGGACATGACCTATACACCCCCCAATCAACGCCCGGTGGGGATGGTCTTTCAGGCGTATGCGCTCTTTCCCAATATGACGGTTGCCGGAAATATCGGCTTTGGGCTGAAGATCGCTAAGAGATCGAAAGAGGAGATCGAACAGCGGGTCAAGGAAATGTTAGAGCTGATTCACATGCCCGGCTTTGAGAACCGCTATCCGCACCAATTATCGGGTGGACAACAACAACGCGTTGCCCTCGCGCGGGCGCTTGCCATGCACCCACAAGTGCTCTTGCTCGATGAGCCCCTTTCGGCATTAGACGCGAAAATACGCGTTTCGCTTCGGGCAGAGATCCGCGCTATCCAACAGGAATTGGGCATTACCACCATTTATGTCACCCACGATCAGGAAGAAGCCCTCTCGATTTCTGATCGCGTAGTAGTGATGAACAACGCCCGCATCGAACAGATTGGCTCGCCGTTTGAGATTTACAACTTCCCCCAGACCGAATTTGTCGCCCAATTCGTTGGGACGTTGAATGCGGTGTTGGCGGAAGTGGTAGATAGAAAGGAAGGGTTCTTACGCTTTGATGGTCAGCAAGTTCAGACCGCCGACAAACTGGATGGCTTCCGCGATGGAGAGAAGATCATGGTTGCCATCCGCCCAGAGCGGTTGAGTTTTGCCACAGAAGGCCGCAAAGCCAATGTGCTCAAAGGAACCATCAAGAACATCACCTTTTTAGGCGCCATTGTGCGTATTCAGGTCAAGCTGGGTGAGAGCGTCTTCTATATGGATACGTTCAACAATCCCTATCTCACGTTGCCCAAAGTAGGCGATCCAACCGAGATTACTTGCTCGAAGGAAGCGGTGTTGGTTTTGCAGCACCAACTCGCCTGATTGGACAACCTAGCGGTTTGGTAATCAAAAGCGGGACGAAACCCTTCGACCCGCTTTTGGTTTTGGAAAAACATCTGCTTTATTGTCGAACAATAATCGGCAGGAAGAGACGATAGAGCAAGCCGAGTCCGCTACAGATAAACCCGCTGCAAACCTTATAGGAAGAGCTTGAACTAGAAACCGCAACAATACCACCAAAGGAGCCTTCCAAACGGAAGCCGCTCGAGGTAGAAACCCCTCCTCCGGCGCCGCCTCCTTGCAGGGAACTGCTGATCAGTTTATAGCTTGCAGAACTCATCTCCGCAGTCACAATCGGCAGGCTGACCAGAATGACGAGCACACTGAAAATGACAAGTTTTGGGAGCAGTTTGGATTTCATTTTGCTCCTCCTATTTCATCAATAGAAGGACTAAGATCACTCCTGTGCCGCTCTCTAATTCTCCCATCGCTTTGCCGAGGATTGCGCCAGGGATGACTTCGGTGGCTTTCATGGCATGACCTGGCAGAGAAGCCGAAGTGAGCAGATCGCCGCGCCGAATCGGCCCATTCTCTGCCGAGACTTTGACCGGCACAATTCCCACAATGGCAACCGGGCTCAGGTTGTCGTCTCTTTCATCAGCGCTGCCGCCGCCGATAAAGCCGGGTTCGGTGGAGTAGACGCCGGCGATCGCTGTAGAGTAGGCTTCAGTGGCGAGAGCAACGGCGCGATCCACCTGTGGGCTGATGACCAATACATCGCCTGGTTCAACCTCGCCGCCTTGAGGGTCAAGGGCGATTAACTCAGCGAAGTCGGCGCCGCCGCCCGTAAAGGATCCATCAGCGAAAACATTCCCTGTTTTCGTTACGCGAAATTCCAAGTCTGGGCATGAACGGCCTGAAATAGCTGCGCCACTGCAACCGCGGATTAGATCGCCTGTGCCACCACTAAGTACACCTAAAACCAGTGTTGTCCCCCCTCCACCGGCACCGACCGTCAAAGAGCCGTAATTGATATCGGTCGTGTCAGAACCACCCGCTCCATCCCCTTCGTGAGCAGAACCAACCACAGCTCCACCTGGAAGGCTCATCGCATAGGGGGCTCCCAGAAGTTTCTGTCGCGGGGATAGGGTTTGTCCTCCGACAACTAACTCCAGCCAAAGCGGTCTGGCAAAGACGGCGGATCAAGGCCGGCGCGATTATAAGCATCGACAACATCCGAGCCGATTGCATAATCAAATAACCCATTAACCACCGTAACCGTGGTTGTTTTTTCAAACACTTTATCGCCACTAGTCGTACAACTTGCACAGGTCCATAAACGGAATGTCATCGAAACAGTCCCATTGATCGGGTTGCCCGATGAGTCGGTTAGGCGACCTTGATAACCAATAATCTTTTCTGGTCCACAAGCGGTTAGAAAAGCCGAAAAAAGGAAAGCCAGCAGCATATATGTTAACTGCCTTACTTTTGGTTGAGAAAAGTTAATTGCTATCATCTTAGTCTCCATTGGCAAAAGATAAATCCGATAAAGGGGTAAGTAATCTCGTCGCGATAACTGATATTAGAGCGATTTTATTTTCTTTAGTTTTATCTCCGAGTAAAAAAGGGAGCTAATTTTATCGAAGCAGCTAACAGTATAATTGAGATAAAAATACTCGACATTAATATTTGATTAGAAAATCAATGATATCCTTGTCGGCAGTCGTGTTTCTATTCGTACCAGGCAAAGAATTAGCTTCGCTTTCGGTCATGCTTTTTGACGATGCCGGTGAGACTGCACAAGCCATGGCGCTTTCTTTATTGATCATTCTCAGCGGGTTTATTGCTCGAGGACTGTTCTATCTGGCAACGAGAGGGATTGAACTGCGTACCCAAGCTTGGCGCAAACGGTAAACGACTTTAAAAAACAAAAGAGCACCACCCTCTGAGAGTGCTTTTTTGTTTTAGAGTAGTGAATCACGATTAGAAAGAATGTGTTCCTCGCAGACAGCAGAAGCGACAGCTTCTTTCTACTTGAATAACTTTAGGAATCTTGTCGGAGGTTCATAATTTAGAAGACATCTTCAGTATCGGTGCCCAAACGTCCGTTGGTCGAGTTGGGTTGTAAATGGTGATAGGCGCGCCAGAGATGGTAAGTGACTCGATCTAACCAACGCATGGCTTCGAGTTCTATCTAAGAGGGCTTTATCCGGATGAATTGACATTCGAGCGGTTTCCTCAAGGACGATGCGGCGTTGATTGCGCCGGCGGTCTGCCACTTCGAGAGAAAATTCGTTAAGGAAATGGGCAATTTCATCGATGGAGTTGTTATCTTTATATTGGGTTAGGCGGGCAAAAACATCCTTAACCCGTTCGAAGGTATCCTTTACCGATTCGGCTTGTTTTGCTACGGTAGCGAGTTCGTAAAGGCGTAATTCTTCGGAGAGTTGTTGGAGGTGATCCATGGCATGGAAGATGGATACAGCCTTATCACTTCCGTTTGAGCTGTTTTGAGGGAGGTTGGAGATGAAGCGTCGTGTCTCAGCCAAGGCTAAATTAACCGTGTTGAGCAGGTTTAGTGCCACACGCGGCCTCAAAGTGCCACAAAAAGCTCGATTGGCAAAGTCTACCAACAGTTTTGCCACATCCAGAATTGCATGACGTGAGGCTTCGACAGCCATTGGATAAACGCGGATTCTGCGGGCATCTAGGTGGCGGGTGAGCGGGGGCTCATTGTCCGGTAGAATGCGATACATTAGCTTTGTAAAGGGAGAGATCAACGGCATTAACACCACTACGCCGATCACGTTAAAGGCGGTGTGAAAAGAAGCTAAAATGGTAGTGGGATCCCAGAGGTAGACATCCCTTAAAGTTTGCATGAATGTGGTAAAAGTGGGTAGGAGAATCAGGGCAATCACGGCTGTGATCACATTGAAAAAAATGTGGGCTAAGGCGGTGCGATAGGCGGAGAGCGTTGATCCAAGCGAAGCCATCAAGGCAGTCACGGTAGTGCCGATGTTTTGACCGATAGCCAGCACGGCAGCTTGTTCTAGTGAGATAGCAGAACCGTATAGAGCTGCCAGCGTGGTTGCCATTGCTGCGCTGCTGGATTGCATGATGACTGTCATAACAATTCCAATCAACAACAATGGTAAATTGCCCCCAATGCTGCCTCCCGGGAAAGAGTCGGGGGTAAAACGAGTAGCAACTTGAGACATTCCTTCTTGTAAGGTGGAAATTCCCACAAAGATCAAGCCAAAGCCGCTTAGAACTGAACCGATGTGGTCGCTTTTCTTCGAACCGAAAAGCTTTAGCAGTGTTCCAACACCCACAAGGGGAAAGGCGAGAAGTCCAATATTGACTTTGAAACCGATTAGAGAGACAATCCAAGCGGTGCTGGTTGTGCCAACGTTGGAGCCAAAAATGACCCCTAGCGCGTTGGGGAAGGGGAGCAGACCGGCGCCTACAAAACCAATCAGAGCGAGCGTGACAACGCTGGAGGATTGCACCATTGCAGTAGTTGTTGCGCCGAATAGAAACCCAATGTAGGGATTGCGAGTGAGCTTTCGTAAGGCGCGATTCAAGGCTGACCCTGCGATGGCTTTCAGCCCATCGGTCATCAGGATCATCCCTAATAAGAAGATTGCAACACCACCAATTGCTGTTATGACCATCGGTAGTACTCCTTAAGCGTTGTTGTTTTTGGTGGTTTCACCCTTCCTACAAGGATAAAGCGGGTGTGTCGAGTATTTTGTGACACACTCCTATGCGGGGTGAATTGTTGTTAATAAACAGTCCCGATTATTAACATCTAATAATAACATTATTATACCATAAAAAAGTTTATCATTCAATAATTTCTTTAAGAGTTGATTACTCTTGTTGAATAAAGCAAAAGGTGAGGATCTACAGGTTTCGTTATTAGTCTGAGAGAAGCAAAATCAAGCTTTCAGAATCTTTGTCGGGAAAATTATTCGAAAATCGAGCGTTTGGCAAATTTATCACCGGATGGGGCGCGCGAAGCCGATCAATTTGAGCCAGACAAGATGGAATGCTTGATTCGAACTTGAAAGATAGAAACATGTGGCAAGCTAAGGATTAGATTGCATGTATGGGACATTTGCCTTAAGACCAATTTTGTAATATATTAACTGTTATTAATATATAAATTTTGTCATTAATGGGGCTTAACATAATTAACAAATGGGTGTATAATCAGCAGTCATTACACAACCCTTACGATCAGGTGAGCAATTTGGAACCCTTACTGATTATATTTGTCATTATTGCACTGACCTTCGACTTTCTCAACGGTTTCCACGATAGCGCCAATGTGGTGGCGACCGCCATCGCTTCGCGAGCCATGAAACCGGTTTGGGCGTTAGCCATTGCCTCCCTGTCCAACCTGATTGGGCCTTTCCTTTTCGGGGTTGCCGTGGCGACAACGATCGGGAATGAAGTTTTAGAGAGCGCGGCAGTTACGGTGCCGGTTGCCATGGCTGCCTTGCTTGCAGCCATTTTATGGAATATCCTGACTTGGTGGTTTGGAATCCCCTCCAGTTCGTCACATGCTTTAATTGGCGGCTTTGTCGGGGCAGCCATTATGGGCTATGGCATCGGCGTCATCCGTATGGAAGGCATGGAGAAGGTGCTCATCGGTTTGTTTGTCTCTCCATTTATTGGACTAATGATTGGTTGGATCTTTATGCGTCTCACTCTGATGGTGGGGAGAGCGACTTCACCGTCCATCAATACCTTCTTCAAGCGCGCCCAATGGGTTACTGCCATTGCGCTGGGATTGAGCCATGGCACGAATGACGCTCAAAAAACCATGGGCATCCTCACGTTAGGACTGGTCGCGTTTGGGGTGATCCCGACCTTTCATGTGCCGAATTGGGTGATTGAGGTTTGTGCAGTATCCATTGCCTTAGGCACTGCCTTTGGGGGTTGGCGTTTGATCCGCACCATGGGGGGCAAATTCTACCGCATCCGTCCCGTGCATGCGTTTTCATCTCAAGTAGCTAGTGCAACGGTGATCCTAGGAGCAGCTTTGTTGGGGGCACCGGTGAGTACGACTCAGGTCATTAGTTCTTCAATTGTTGGGGTAGGTTCGGCAGAAAGAATTCAAAAAGTGCGTTGGGGAGTTGCTTGGCAGATTGTCATTGCTTGGATTTTGACCATCCCGTTTTCGGGCTTGCTTGGCGCTCTCTTTTATGCTCTGTTAAATCCAATCTTATAGGAAATCCGAATGAGGTGATCGGCATGAAAAAAAGTACTCCGTTATGGAAAAAACTCACTCTTAAGAATTTATTCAAGCAAAAACCAGATCGTTTCGTTGAATTATTAATCCAACAAGCCTCCTTGACCGAGGAGGGGATGCGCGCCCTAGTGGATTATTTCAAAAACCCCAATGAGCAAACTGCAGAGGCGGTTAGCAAGCTGGAAGAAACCGCCGATGAGATTCGGCGCATCTTAATCGATGAGCTAAATCGCACCTTTGTCACCCCTTTCGACCGCGAGGATATCCATGCCCTTTCGCGAGCAATTGATGACATGTTGGATTACGCCTACACAACCACCGTCGAGATGGAAATTCTGGACGTTGCACCGAATAATTATATGCTCGAGATCGGTCAGCGTTTGGCGAAGATGGCTTCAGAGGTTCATTTGGGAGTTCAAAGGCTGTCGGACCACAGCAGTGTTACGATGAGCCATGCGGTGCGCGCCAAACAAATCGAAAATCAGGTCGAACGCCTGTATCGGGAAGCCTTAGCAGATTTGTTCCATCGCCCGAAGGATGCTGAACACATCGTCGAGATGTTGAAATACCGCGAAACCTATCGGCATCTATCCAATGCTGCAGATCGCGGCGATGAAGCTGCGAATATCCTATCGGATATTGTGGTGAAGATGGGCTAGCTTTTGAGGAAGCACAACTATCCTCTCGGCTGAGAACGATGGATTACCTCCCCAAAACAGCAATCAGGATCAAGCCGGCTGTAATCAGCAAAGCACCGCTGAGGCGGACGGCTAAGCCGCTTTCTTTGTAAAAGGTGAGTGCTACACTGCTGCCGATCACAATGCTAAATTGACGGAAGGCAACGATGTAACTGGCGTAAGGGCTGAGTTGATATGCCCACAAGATCAACCAATAGGCGCCAAAGCTCAAAATGGCTGCCGGGATGGCGAGCTTCCAGCCTTGCAGATTTGCTTTAGGCGCAGAATTGTAGGAGGTGGAGTATCGCAAAAAGAGCGAATAGGGGATAAAGGAAACAGCAAAGTAGATATAACCATAACGAGCAGCCGTTGCAGGGCTTTGTTGAACGACTTCGGCAGCCACTTTATCCAGATAGGTATAGCCGATCGTCCCGAGAGCAGTGAGGAGCATCCAAATTGTGGTGGGGGTTAGGTAGTTTCGCCATGAGAAAGACCGTAAGGAGCGCTGAGGTACTAGAAAGCATCCTAAACTGACCAATCCGATTCCGATCCATCCCCAAACTGTCAACGGTCGCCCTCGCAAGGTGTCAATCAAGCCGATGAAGATGACCGGCAGTGAGCGAGCCACGGGATACACCACCGAGAAATCTGCTGATTCGAATGATTTGGCGAGGAAGAAGAGGTAAAGACCGGCTGAAAAGCCAGAACCGAGGACACATAACCAAGCTAGAGGCGGGAGAGATTTTGCCTGAATTTCACTGAGCAAAGTTGGAAAGAACCCCACTACAATAATAAAGATTAACATGCGTCGATAAAACAGGCTTTCGCTACGGTCGTAATGGGCAAGCAGATTCCAGCCTGCATGCATAAAGGTCGATAAGAAGACAATGAAAATCACAAAGGGAGACATGGTGTCCTAGATCGCACCCGTTGGAGATGATGATAAAGGACGTTGCATCCAAATTAGGGTTTGCAATGGCATAAAACCGAAATCGCGCAGGGGTTGGACAGCCCGTCCAGCAGGGTAATCTAAAGAAACCTTCGTCTTGACTTTTTGGGTGCGGAAGAAATACTGGAGAAATGTCTGAAAGCTTTCGTTTTCCCAGGCCGGGTTACATGCGATCCAGAGATGTAGACCGCCGTGCTGATTTGATTGCAGTGTGGCAACACCAATCAGGTGTTGATTCTGAAAAAGAGAAAGATGTTGCAATCGGTACTCATTGAAGATGCTCCTAAGCCAAGAGAAAAAACCCGGCGCAAACCAATCTAGTTGGAAATCGAGATGCCAATTGTAATCAGGCGGGTAGGTTGACAACAGCCATTGCTTGTGGAATTGCCAGTCGGACGCAACTCGGCGGCGAATTTGAATTGCCGATTGGATTGAGCTGCTGGCGTTGGGCGACTCTTGGCTCTGGCTGTTTGAGGAGGGAAGGTATTGCCAGCTAGTCCGTCTGAGTTTTTCGGAAAAGTGTAGTTGTCGGTAGAGATGATAAGCGGGTTGGTTGTCTTCACGAACATTTAGCCAAGCATATCGACCGCCGCGCTGGCGAATCTCGAAAAGAGCGCGTTCGGTCAATAATCGGGCAATGCCACGTCTGCGGTATTCAGGATGAACAGCGACATTGGCGATCAGATATTGTGTTCCGTTGCGGGTCTGGAAGGGAAAAATCGACAAATTGCCGACGATCGTTCCTTGTTCCTCCCAAACGAAACCTTGGCGGGGGGCGTAGATAGAATTTGCGGGGTGACCCATCCAAAGGTACGCCGATCCTTTCGCAACTTGCCGTAATTGGCGGATGTAATCCCGACCGCTTTGATCTAACGTATCGGCGAAGCAGAGTTCGATTAAGTCGGCGATTGCCGACAAATCCTTGCGTGGGTTTACGGGGCGAATCATCGGAGGAAAGGAATTTGGATGCATTCGCTTTTGGCTTATCCCCCGATTAACGTTTGATGGATGTAGTGAATATGCTTCATCAAGCCATCGTGATAAAATGGATAGGATAGCTTGATTCTACCGCGAAAGAGGCAAGTTTGTTAAATGTTGTGTAGGTCAGACAGAGATGGACATCAAGAGGATTTCCGAGCTACACAGAAAGAAACCCTATTGTGTTTATGGGGGTTTGTGTGACAGTTGATTATCGTCAGCTTTATCCAAAAATCCAACAGCTTGCCGAACGGGTCGAGCAGTCTTCGTTTGGCCAGCGTGAGCGCTGTCAGAAAGCCCTTGAGGCGTTTAATCGCTTTAGCGAAGAGATCGATTTTCTCGAAGCGAGAGTTGCCAAGGCGATTGCTCTCCAGGGCAAAACTTTGCGTTGTGCAAGCCCATTCGAGGCGCCTTTGAGCACAACTTGCCCCTTACCCGCCCTGCGACAGCAGGTAAATCTGGCTGCTGCGGATGGGTCTCAAATTTTACCCGATCGTCACGCCGAGTTATTCTTTGGTTTGATTAATGTTGGCGGGGTGACCTTACCGCTTGCCTCCCAGTCCTCGCCGCAGGAGTATTCACAGAGCGAGTTTTGGTACACTGCGGAGGTTGAGGAATTCAACGAAGCGGTATTCAATTTTCGCCGCGATGTTTTGGAAAGAAAATTGCTTTTTGAGATTAGCTCGAACCTCGAGCCGCCCATCCTTGCGCTGACGGATGGCCCTTTGGAACTCTGGATGGAATATCGCACGGCGGATGAAGAACGGCAGGAATTAAAACGTCTTTTACAAAGCTACTTGAACACACTGGAGTCTTTTCGGCAACGGGGGTTCTTGTTCTGTGGTTATGTAGACCGTCCCGAATCGGCTTATGTCGTCCGCTTACTCGAACTGGCCATTGCAACCGATCAGGATTGGGGGGACGTGCGCCGCTGGAGACCTTTCAAAGGCGTTATGGATGCCGATCTCTTTGGCAATCTACTCCGTCCTGGTGAACGATCGGCAATTTTTGCCTTGCAATCTCCGCTGCTTGAGCATCTTTCGGAGGAGGACGCGGTGTGCTTTTTCTATCTTCATGTTGGAAATGAGATGAATGCCGATTTGGCGCGGGTGGAGCTCCCTCGGTGGGTAGCACGTCAAAGACCGCTGGTCGATTTGCTCCACGCCACCTTAATCTCTCAATGCCGCCACAGTGGCGTGTTTGCTTATCCGTATCTGCTGCACCGCGCTCATGAAGTTGCAGTGGTTCATCCCCAAGACCGTGAGACCATTTTGCGCTCGTTGTTGGTCGAATTGCAACGACGCGGCTTACCTCCGTCGTACCTATCTCGCAAACAAGCCTTGAAAAATTTACCTTCTCGTAAACCCAGTCGGTTGGATTAGGGAGCGAAGAGATGAATGAAATACAAATAGGTCGTCTACTGAGTGCAAATAGTCGTCAATTTTTGGTTGGCTGTCATGTCTCGCAGATCAACCTACCGTCGCTGGGGGCATTATCACGCGTGGATATGGAGAATGGCTATAGCGTTTACGGTATGATCGTAGATATCTCCATAGCCGATGACGGTTTTGTACGTCAATTGGCGACCGTTGAACCAATCGATGAGGCGATTATCTCCGATCATCGGCTCAACCGCAGCGTACCCCTGGAGATTCGCGTCATGGCGGTCGGTCATCGTTATCAGGATAAAATTTTCCATCTTTTGCCACCCCAACCGCCATTGGGCTTAGATCGGATGGTATTATGTGCCCCGCCGGAGATCGTCTCTTTTACGGCTAGCGGGCGTTTAGGTTATTTGCGCCATCTCCTACAGGAAAATCATCCTTTGATGGTCGAAGTGTTAGCGGCCCACCTACAACTTGCTCAAGCTGCTCATCTGCAGCATGGACGAACAGATTGGGCACAACAGGCGGTGCAAGAGATCATCACTTTTCTTCGAGATGATTATCCGACCTTGATCCGCGTCTTGCGTTGCTTAGCCGACGCGCAGTTGTTTGAACCTGAGGGACATACTTAGAAGATGAGGGTTTGAAATATGGAGTCACCTGAACAACAGCGAAAGAGGATAGGATATATTGTGGGCGGCGGTCTGCGAGAAAACCTGCGCGCCCGTTTGGTCGTGCCTGCCGATCAGGTACAAGAAGGTAGTTTTGTGACCATTTACAGTGGGGATGTTGTCTTTTATGGTTTAGTTACCAATTTGCAATTGGGGGCAACCGACCCGCGTTTTGCGGATGAACAAACCGAAAGGCGCTTTCCCGATGTCATTGCCCAATCCTTGCTGGGACAAACCCTCTTTACCAATATTGAAATCTTGCCGCTGTTGATGTTGGAACGCAGTCCTGACCCAGAAAGCCAGGCTTATCAAAAATGGCGGGAGGAAGTCGAACACGGTATGCGGACGGAGGGAGGCATCTTGCCGGTTAAAACCGTGCCCGCCCATCATGCAGAGGTATATCTTGCCGGAGCGGGCGATGTGGCCGAAATTTTTGGAAAGCCCCAAGAAGAAATGAATTTTGTGGTAGGCTATACGCGCGAGGGGGGACATCCGGTCTGCATTAATTTAGATCGCTTCATTCAGCGCTCGGCAGGAATTTTCGGAGCAACTGGAACGGGGAAATCTTTCTTGACCCGTTTACTCTTGGCTGGCTTGATCTGGCGCAATCGGGCTTCGGTGTTGGTGTTTGATATGCATAATGAGTATGGCTTTGATGATGTGGCCTCAGATAGCGGTCTAAAGGTGATCGGTTTGAAGAGCGGTTTTCCCAGCCGAGTGCGAGTAGTAGGATTAGGGAGGGGAAGCATGATTCGGGGGAAGGCTCCGGATTTTCATCTAGAGATCGCCATGAAAGACATTCGTCCCGCAGATATTGAATTGCTCAGCGGCGTTTTGAACTTGCGTGAAACAACTCCGACCACCCTAGAAGCTTTGGTCAATTCCTTTGGCGTCGAGAACTGGTTTCGCGAATTTCGAGCATTGCGCAATGGCGCACTCATCGAAACTGAGGAAGGCAAACGCATGCCGGCGCCGGATAGCGTTGCAGCGTGGGCGAATCAGTGTGGGGTGCATCCCATGGCGGCCGAGGGGTTGCATTCCAAAATGAGCGTTCTCTTCCATCGGGATTATATTGTCGATCAGCCAGCCGTAGATGGGATTGGTGAAATCGTACATCTTTTGGAGCAGGGACTACATGTCGTTCTGTCGTTCGGCAAATACGAGCAGGAAGTCGATTACCTGTTCGTCTCCAATTTGCTCACTAGGCGCATTCGTGAGGCGTGGGAAAGACAAACCGATCGTTTTCGTACCCATAAAACCGAGGAACCACGACCTCTGGTGATTGTCCTCGAAGAAGCCCATAAATTGCTCAACCGCGAGCTGGCTGGACAGACAACCTTCAGCACGATCGCCCGCGAAATGCGCAAGTATTATGTGACTTTACTGATTGTCGATCAACGTCCTTCGCAAATCTATGACGAAGTGATGTCCCAGTTGGGCACGCGCATCTCTGGCTGGCTGGGTGACGAGGATGATATTCGCGCCGTCCTAGCTGGCCTTGCCGATCGTGAAACCCTGCGTGGTATGTTAGCCCATTTGCAGCCCAAGGAGGAGGTTTTATTGCTCGGATGGGGAGTACCATTGCCTATTCCTCTTCGCTCTCGGCGGTATGACGACCGTTTCTGGCGAGACTTGCATGGTGCCGAACTTCCACCCATTAGTGCAAGCCAAGCTTTGAAAGATTTGGGTTTTGAGGAGGCATGAAGATTTCAAGACGTTTTTTGAAGAAATTTGCAAGAATTTGATTTTTTTGTTATAATAGGGGAGGTAGCGATCAAAAATCGGACAAACTCGGCGAATGGATCAGGATATTTTTTCTTGCGATCCAAACGCCTAACGCTCTTCCCCAAAAACATTCTGTTTTCAGGAGTTTAGGTATGTCAACAAGTCCAATAGGCATGGGTAAACAGGATGAAGCAGAACGCAGGAAGTTCGAGGAAGAATTAAAGCGCATCCTGGACGCCAGTCAGAAAGGGGGGCTGCTTTTGAGGGTGATCGGTTCTTTGGCTTTCCAAATGCATTGTCCAACCTATGGGTATTTACAAGCGGCGATGGGACGTGCATACACCGACATCGACTTTGCTGGCTACCGCGGTCAGGCAAAGGAGGTGGCTATCCTGATGGCTGGCTTAGGGTATGAGGAGGAAAAAGAAGTATTTATCGTCAGTGAAGGGGATCGAGCGATCTTTAACAACCCTAGCAACGGTTTGCATGTGGATGTCTTCTACGAGAAGTTGGATTTCTGTCACACTATCTATTGGACGGGCAGATTGGAGGTCGACTCGCCGACTATCCCGTTGGCGGAAATGCTCTTAGAAAAAATGCAGATCGTAAAAATTAACGAAAAAGACGTCATTGACACCATCATGTTGCTGCTAGAGCATCCGCTGGGGGATCATGACCAGGAAGTCATTAATGTGGCTCGTGTGGCAATGTTGTGCGCTAAAGATTGGGGGCTGTGGCGAACCACAACCATGAATTTGGATAAAGTTAAGAGATTGGCTTTAACCTATCCACAGTTGACAGATGAACAAAAACAACATGTCCAGAAGCAAGTTGATGAAATTTTGGCGCGTTTAGAAGCTGAGCCAAAATCGGTTGCCTGGCGTTTACGGTCGAGGGTAGGCGATCGGGTTAAGTGGTACAAAGATGTGGACGAAGTCCATTGATGTTTTTGGATGAAGTGAAAAGGAGATCAGTGCGATGGATACGAAGGTACGAGATTTCATGCGTCCGGGTGTCTTGACGTGCCGTAAAGACACTCGCATTGGTCAGGTGGCTGTCATGCTCGACCAACACAAAGTTCATTCCCTGATGGTTACTGATCGGGATGGGCGCATTATCGGTGTCATCACCGACTTTGATTTACTGGCTGGGGAATGGCTCTCCCAGGATCCTGAGAGCCTTGAAGTGATGCGCAATTTAACCGCTGGAGACTTAATGTCAGCACCGGTAGCAAGCATTGACGCCAATGCTCCAATTAAGGAAGCAGCCGATCGGATGATCAAGGAGGTCATTCGTCGCTTATTGGTCACCGATCAAGGTAAACCCGTGGGTGTCATTTCGGTTTCAGATATTGTGGCTCACATTGCTCAGTCGGCTCCTATTGGGCGCGGTCAGGTGGGGGACGTCATGTCGGATGCCTATCTGGTGTGTCGGGATAAAACGCCGATTGCCTCGGCGGCGCGGGCAATGACCAGCACCGGCTGGCGGTCGGTGGTGGTTGTTGATGCCAAAGGAGCACCCTTGGGCGTGGTGAGTGGCTTAGATTTGTTGCCCTATTGTCTTGATGATGAATGCGGTAGTAAGCTGGTTACCGAAGTGATGCATCCTGCTCTGTCGGTTACGATTGATGCAACCCTGCAAGAAGCCGCCAACAAGATGATTGAGAGCCATTATCACCGCTTGGTCGTGGTCGACCCTGAAAATCCCGACTCAATGCCGCTTGGGGTGATCTCTTCGTTTGACATTGTTGGATTGATGGCGCATCCGAGTTCGGTATGGCAAAAGTAACATGAAAACGAGACCAGACCCTTCAGAAGTCTGGTCTCATTAACTTTATCTTTTAGAAAAGGAGAGTCATATGGCAGATTTACCCTCCCATGCTCAAGTAGTGATTATCGGTGGAGGTGTTGGGGGATGCAGCATTGCTTATCATCTGACCAAGATGGGCTGGAAAGATGTCGTTGTCCTAGAACGTCACGAATTGACCGCCGGTTCGACCTGGCACTCCGCCGGGCTGGTTGGTCAATTGCGCTCCGATGCCAACCTAACGCGGATGATGTTCTATAGCACCGACCTCTATCGTCAACTAAAGGATGAAACCGGGGTTGACCCGGAGTGGCATGAGGTTGGCGGTATTCGTTTGGCTTCCTCCCCCGAAAGGATGGAGGATCTCAAGCGTTTGGTGGGAATGGCGCGCTCGTTCGGTATGCAGATGGAGTTAATCAGCCCACAAGAAGCCAAAAAGATGTTCCCGTTGATGAGCACCGATGGCGTGTTAGGGGCTGCCTATACTCCCACCGACGGGATTATCGATCCCTCGGGCTTAACCCAAGCTCTGGCAGCCGGTGCAAAGATGAGGGGAGCTCAAATCTTTCAAAATACCAACGTCGAAGCGATCAAACTCAAAGATGGCCGGGTCGATGAAGTGGTTACCGATAAAGGTTCCATCAAAACCGAAATCGTGGTTAATGCGGCCGGGCAGTGGGGTGGCGAAGTCGGTAAGATGGTTGGGCTCTTCCTGCCAGTGGTGCCGATGGCTCACCTGTACATTGTCACTAAACCCATCCCAGGGGTGGAGCAAAATATGCCGACCCTGCGCGATCCGGATCTGTTGGTTTACTGGCGACGCGAGACCGGCGGTTTGGTGACAGGCGGTTACGAACGCGATCCCATGCCTTTCGGCCTCAATGGTATCCCGAAAGATTTCAAGTACCAACTGCTTCCATTCGATATGGATCGCTTTACCCCTCTGATGGAAAACTCTATCAAGCGCGTCCCAGCCGTTGAGACAGCCGAAATCAAGATGTACTACAACGGCCCGGAGGGCTTTACTCCCGATGGTGAATTTCTCCTCGGTCCTACTTCTGTCAAAGGCTTTTGGGTAGCTTGTGCTTTCTGTGCCCATGGTCTGGCGGGAGCGGGTGGAATCGGTAAAGTGATGGCAGAGTGGATCATTGACGGACAACCGGAATATGATGTTTGGCGGTTGGATGTCCGCCGCTTTGGTTCGAATTATGCCAGCCAAAGCTACACCGTCACCCGAACATTGGAAACCTACACCCAATACTATGACATCCATTATCCCGGCGAAGAGCGGATGAGCGGTCGTCCCTTGCGCCTCTCGCCCACCTATTATCGCCTGCGCGATTTGGGCGCTTTCTTTGGGGAGAAGACCGGTTGGGAACGGCCGAACTGGTTCAAGCCCCATGAGGCTTTAGCCCGCCATGGCCACGAACCGAAGGGGTGGGCACACCATAACTGGTCGCGCGCGATTGGGTATGAACATCTCATGACCCGCGAGATTGCCGGTTTATTCGACGAGACGTCTTTCAATAAATTTGAAGTGCGTGGTGCAGGAGCGTTGAAATTCTTGCAATATCTATGCGCCAACGATATTGATAAGCCGGTCGGGACGGTTATTTACACCCAAATGCTCAACAAGCGGGGTGGAATTGAGTGTGACTTCACCGTAACACGGATCGCCGAAGATCGCTTTTGGATCATCACCGGCACGGCGTTTGGCGAACACGATCTCTCTTGGCTGCGGATGAACATGCCCGAAGATGGCTCGGTCATCGTAGAAGACATTACTTCGGCTTACGCTTGTATTGGTTTATGGGGTCCGAAAGCGCGAGAGATCCTACAGAAGGTGACAACAGACGATGTCTCGAACGAGGGTTTCCCTTACATGACCACGAAGAAGATTGCCGTAGGGGATGTTCCTTGTCAAGCCATGCGGGTTACCTATGTCGGTGAGTTGGGATGGGAGTTCTATTGCCCGATGGAATACGGACAGCGTTTGTGGGATGTGCTTTGGGAAGCCGGGCGTCCTTTGGGGATGGTACCGGCCGGTTATAAGGCAATCGATACCTTGCGCTTGGAGAAAGGTTATCGTTACTGGGCGAGTGAAACCACCCCGGATTACACTCCCTATGAAGCCGGCTTAGGATTTGCGGTCAAGTTGGATAAGGGTGATTTCCTCGGTCGCGAGGCTCTGCTCAAGCAAAAAGACGAAGGACTCAAACGCAAACTGTGTTGCATTGTTTTGGATGACGATCGAACCATTGCCCTAGGCAAAGAACCCATCCGCCCAGAGGGGAAAGATGAGATCATCGGTTGGGTCTCTTCAGGTGGTTATGGCTACTCCGTCAAAAAGAGTATTGTCTATGCCTATCTACCGATGGAATACACCAAGATCGGGACAAGGTTGGCAATCGAGTTCTTTGGCGAAACTGTCGGAGCAGAAGTGGTGAAAGAACCCTTGTGGGATCCCAAGGGGGAGCGCATCCGCTGTTAGGGAACTTGTGGCATAATTGGGAGCGAGAGGGTAGCTCAACGAGCAAAAAGCTCGCTCCCAAATTTGATGTCGCTAGGATTTAGATAGAGAAGGAGGTAAAAGTTGAATATCGTCGTTTGTATCAAACAAGTGCCGGATACGGCTGCAAAATTGCAAGTGGTCGACTCACATGTGACCTGGGGTGATTCGCCGCTGATTGTCAATCCGTGGGATGAATATGCTTACGAGGAAGCCCTCTTGCTCAAGGAGAAATTTGGCGGCAAAGCCACAGCCATCAGCATGGGACCGGAAAGCGCAGTCGAGGCGTTGAAAACCTGTTTGGCAGTGGGTTGCGATGAAGCTTACTTGATTACCGACCCTGCCCTTAAGGGTTCGGATGCTTCAGCCACTGCACTGACCCTTGCCAAAGCCGTCCAAAAACTGGGTGATGTCGATCTGGTTTTGTTGGGTAAACAAGCCATTGATGGCGATACCGGCTTGACCGCAGCCATGCTTGGTCGTCACCTGGGTTGGACTGTTCTGACGCAAGTGATCAAAATTCACGAGATCGATCCGTCAGCCAAAACGATCAAAGTTGAGCGTTTCATGGAAGAAGGCCGTCAGCTCTGCACAGCTAACTTACCGGCAGTGGTCAGCGTGATCAAAGGGATCAACGAGCCTCGTTATCCTTCGTTTATGGGCATCCGCAAAGCTTCGAAGGCAACCATCCCAAGCTGGGGAATCGCCGATTTGGGTGTTGAGGCTGGTCAGGTCGGTGCAAGTGGCGCTTTTGTTGCCTGGCCGGAGATTTACCCCATGCCGGTCAAAGAGACCAAAGTCGAGTGGATCGAAGGCGGCAGTCCTCAAGAGATTGCTGCAACGTTAGCCGATAAACTCATTGCTGAAAAGATCATATAGAGGGTGACACGATGGCAAATCAAGTTTGGGTTTACATAGATCAATTCAAGGGACAAGCCACTCCATCAGCGTGGGAAGCGGTGAGCGCAGCAAAAAGTGTGGCAGAAAAACTGGGTGGTGGCATTACCGCGTTGCTGATTGGCAGCGGGGTAGAGGTGCTTGCCCAGAAAGCATTCGAAGCTGGCGTAGACGAGGTCGTCGTCTGCGATGATGCCAGCTTGCTGGATTTTCGCGTTGAGCCATACGCAGCGGTTTTTTCGAAAGTGCTTGGTGAAGCGCGCCCCAAAGTGGTGATCGGAACAGCCAGCACACGTGTACGCGATTTGTTTGCCTACGCTTCGATTGACCTCGAAAGCGGTGTGATTGTAGATGCAACGGGTTTGGAAGTAAAAGACGGCGGCGTTGTGGTTACCCGGCCGGTCTATGCGGGCAAATTGTTATGTAACGAAGTGTCGAAAAAGGGTCAACCCTTGTTGGTCAGCGTGCGTGTGCGCGCATTCCCTGCACCGCAAGCACAAGCAGGCAAGAGCGGCAGCGTCACGAAAGTCTCACCTGTCTTGGCGGAAGAGCAAGTGAGTACCAAGGTGCTCGATTATGTGGTTGAAGAGGGCGAGGTCTCAGTAGATGGCGCAGCGATCATTGTTTCCGGTGGACGCGGCGTAAACGGGCCAGAAGGTTTTGAGCCTTTGAGAGCATTGGCAAAGGTGCTGGGTGCAGCGGTTGGTGCCAGCCGTGCTGCAGTAGATGCGGGCTGGATTCCTTACTCTCACCAAGTCGGTCAAACCGGAAAAGTTGTCTCCCCCGACCTGTATATTGCCTGTGGGATTTCGGGTGCCGTGCAGCACCAAGCCGGTATGCGCACCTCCAAAGTCATTGTCGCCATCAACAAAGATAAGGACGCACCGATTTTCAACCTCGCCAAATATGGCGTAATCGGTGATCTATTCGAGATTGTCCCGGCATTGACCGAAGAGTTCAAGAAACGGCTGGGCAAGTAAATCGTATCCATCTTTAGGATGGATAAAAAAAGCCTGTGAGGTCGGGCATCCCCTTGCAGGCTTTTTTGATTCGCTGAGCAAGGCTATGTGATTTTTGTCACATGGTTAACGTATGTTAAAACTATTGAAATAATCTTAATAATATGCTAAGATAAAAACAGAAAAGTATGATGCCGGGCCCACAAGGTCCGCGCAGTCGAAATTGAACCAACTACTCCTTGTGTGCCTGGCGAGGGCTGCTCTTCCTAAAAAGATGGAAGAGAGAGTCAAAATGTAAGCAGGCGTTTTTGTTCCGTAGGAGGTGTGAGATGTCCAGCGGAAAGTTGACCAAAAGGAGTAGTGAGATGAACCGCGAGTATGAATATCCTCGACCGATTCGAAGGGTTACCCTTCACCCCCGTCATAAATATTTTAGCATTCTACTTGCCGATGATGGCTCACCCGATATCTTAGCTGCTGTTGATCTGCTGGTTGATTTGCCCCTCGATCATTGCACCGTAACTGCTGTGTCTGTAGTCAGTAACCGAGATGCAAACGGTTTAGCGATGCGTGAAGCCTGCCTAGAACAGACACGACAACGGCTTGAACAAGCCGAGATCACGGCTCGCACGATCTTGAGGGGAGGAAATCCTGCAGAAGGTATCTTGAAAATTGCTGAAGAGCTTAGCCCCCATTTAGTAGTGCTGGGAGCCACCGGTCTAAATCATGCATTTGGCATCCTATTAGGCGGGGTTGCTGAAAAGCTCGTCGAGAATCTCTCCTTTCCGGCGTTGATTTACCGCCAACCGTATCGTGGCTTGCAGAAAATAGGCTTTTTCACCGACGGATCATCGCAAGCTGAATATGCCGCCGAATATCTTGGAGAGTTTCCACTTCCAGATGAGTCAGAAATTCACGTCGTTCATGTGAAACCAACCATGCCCATGCAACCAATTAATCAGCTAGAGTTAAAGCAACCCTTGCCAAATGGAAATGGGAAGGCAAAAAAGTTGCTCCTTAGGGATACGGACGCTATTTTACGTAAAGCAACGTTGATCTTGCAAAAGCATGAACTGATGACGAAGACGGTTCTCTTAGAGGGCGAACCCTGTGAGCAGATTCGGAATTACATTGAAAAAGAAAACATTGATCTGGTTGTCCTGGGAGCAAGCGGACTAAGTAAAGGGCATGTTTGGCAATTGGGATCACTGCCACGTAAATTACTGCATTATTGTCCGTGCCCGACTTTGATTGTAAAACAGCCCTTGGGGCTAATCAGTAAAAATTAGAACCAGAAAGAGAGGGGCACAATGAAATTGTGTGTTGTGCCCCTTACCCAATTTCACGTTCGTGACGATTATCCCTCGATTCTACTAAAACAGCTCTCTAGAGAGCGGCGATGTTCTTTCCCATCCGTTCACCGCTCATTCTATAGAGTGCATTTTCTGCGTTGTGTGTGGATGGTTGGTTATCCCACGAAAAAATTGTGAGGGGTAAGATTGCACAAAGAGCCAAGCAGGGGCTAATGCTAAGGCAATCATAGTAGAAAACGATTACCCATCAAAGCGAAGGAAGTTTTCCACGTTTTTTCTTAACTTGACAAAATAGACACCTTATTATACAATCTAGACGTATAGACATCTAGAAATTGATGATCGGTAAATGAAACTCACCGTTTCCACTGACGATGTCCCTTTATATGTAAAAATCCGTGAAGCGATTCGCTCGGACATCCTGCAGGGTAGGCTGCATCCGGGTCAAAAAATTCCGTCAGAAGATGAACTCGCTGAGCAATATCGAGTCAGCCGCATGACTGCGCGACAAGGGGTGTTGGAACTTATTAAGGAGGGATTGCTTCATCGCAAACATGGCGTAGGAACATTTGTCTCTTATCCTCATTTTGATCGCGATCATACGCACTTGACAAATTTTTTTGAGAGTGCCCGAGAACAGGGGATTGAGGCCTCCTCTACCGTCCTAAAGATCGAAATTTTGTCTGCCCAAGATAAGGTAGCTAAAGAATTGGCGTTGAAAGAAGGAGATCGGGTGATCTGTATCCGCACGTTGCGGGAGGTCAATCACACTCCCGTAACCGTCCATGACTCGTATATTCCTCATTATCTCCTTCACGATCTCATTCATGAAAATCTCGAAAATGTTCATCTCTGGGATGTGATGGAAAAATACGGGGTTCGGGTGAAACGCGCTATCCAAAAACTCGAGGCTCGAGGGGCCCCAGTTGACATTGCGAGGCTGCTCCAAATTAAGGTCGGATCACCCATTCTATACAAAGAACGCAAGATCTTAGCGGAAGATGGTACCCCGGTTGAATTTACGTATTGTTACAATCGTGGTGACATGTACTCTTTAACGGTCGCCATGGAGCGTTGAAATAAAACTGGCAGTTGCAGAGAGGCGTTTTCTCTGTTAATAATTTTTTCCTCAGCGTTGAGGAAATATCCATTTAGAGCAAAGAGATAGGAGGTTGTTCAATGAATCCAAGTGTCATCGAGCGTCTGGTTGCCACCAATCCTGAGATGGAAATTTGGTGGGATTCTTCCCCGCTGGTCTTCAAATCGTGGAAACAGAAAATGATCGACTGGGCGCCACCTGAGCGCAAGAAAACGATGGAAGAAGAACTTACCCGCTTCTTCAACGTTGACGATCCGGCTAAAAGCGTAATTCGGGGTTGTACGACCAATCCGCCGCTGTCCCTTACCGCAGTCAAGAACGATCCTGCTTTTTGGAACGAGTGGATTGACAATCTGATTTCGGAGAACAAAGACAAGACGCAACATGAGCTTTTCTGGATGACCTATAAAGAGGTAATCCGGCGCGGCGCGGAGATGCTGATGCCTATGTGGGAAGCTTCCAACGGACGCTTTGGCTATATTTCCGGACAGCTTGACCCCCGTATAAACTTCGACACCGAAAAAATGATTGAAGATGCTAAAGAAATTCGCGCCATTGCACCAAACTTGATGATCAAAGTGCCCGGCACGACCCAAGGTGTTGAAGTCGTCAAGGTTTTGACTTCGATGGCGATTCCCACCAATGTGACTACTTGTTTCATGCTGCCCCAGATCATGGCGGTTGCCAATGCAGCCATGGAAGGGATTGAGATTGCCAAGAAGAACGGCGTGGATATGAGCAAATGGCGGGCAGTGATAACCATGATGATTGGGCGTTTGACCGAGAATCCCGAATTGGATGTTCAGGCAGCGCGGCGGGGAATTTCCCTCTCTTGGCAGGATAAGCACTGGTTTGGAATCCATGTCTTCCGCAAAGCCTATCGGCTTTTGACGGAAGGTGGTTATGCAAGCAAGCTACTTGCTTGCTCGATGCGCGATGGTCCAAATGTGGCCGGGCGCTATCGCTTCTGGGATGTCGAGATGATTGCCGGTGGGGAAATCGTCTATACCATGCCGCCGTATGTGCTCGAACCGCTCTGGCAAAAGTGCAACGACCTGCAATTCTCTAATCGCATTGGGGAAGAGATTCCGTCGGAGGTGATGAACAAACTCACCAAGATCCCGTACGCCATCCAAGCGATGGATCCGAACGGATTGGAGATCACCGAGTTTAACGATCATCCTGCCACGGTTGCTACGGCAGAAGCTTTCGCCAAAGCCTCGATTGGCTTGGAAGAATATGTTGGCGAACGGATGAAGATCGTTTTGGGCAATAAAGTGCCAGCATAGCTGCCTCCTAATTAGCTTTATGGATCCCCTCTTCATTACAGGTTGGGGGGATCCATAGAGCAGGCTGAAATCTTCAGCGACCAAAACTGAAAACCAAAATAAACCATTTTTATTGGGTAGGGATAATGACCGAATACACAAAACTTGATACGCTCGTTGCGACAACTTTGCGCATGCTTTCAATCGATGGCGTCCAGAAGGCGAATTCCGGACACCCCGGCTTGCCTCTGGGAGCAGCGGACATTGCAACGGTTTTATGGGGGCATTATTTGAAGCATAATCCTGCAGATCCGCAGTGGTTTAACCGTGATCGTTTCATCCTTTCCGCCGGTCATGGTTCAATGTTACTCTATTCTCTCCTGCATGTCTTTGGCTATCCCATGCCGCTAGAGGAACTGCAACGCTTTCGCCAATGGGAGAGCGCTACTCCAGGTCACCCTGAATATGACCCCGAACGAGGGGTGGAGATGACCACCGGCCCGCTTGGGCAGGGGATTTCTACGGCAGTTGGAATGGCGCTAGCAGAGCGGATTTTGGCGGACCGATTCAACAAGCCTGATTTTCCAATCGTCGATCATTACACCTTTGTGTTAGCTTCAGATGGCGATCTCATGGAAGGGGTTTCGCACGAAGCCGCCTCCTTAGCTGGCCATTTGGGGCTAGGTAAACTGATTGTTTTCTATGATGACAATCACATTTCCATCGATGGGCCGACCGACCTAGCTTTTAGCGATGATGTAATCACGCGATTTAAGGGGTATGGGTGGCATACTCAGCGAGCCAATGGGCACAATTTCGCATCTATCGACAAGGCGCTCAAAGCTGCCTTGGCAGAGACAGCTCGCCCTTCGATCATTGCCTGCCGTACGCATATCGGTTACAAAAGCCCAAAGCAGGACGATGCTGGGGTGCATGGTGCTCCGCTTGGTGAAGAGAATGTCCTTAAGACCAAGAAGGCTTTTCGCTGGCCAACTGAACCTGCCTTTTATGTTCCTCCTGAAATCAAACCGTATGTTGACGAGGTAAAGGAACGGGGAGGTAAATCCCAAGAAGAATGGATGAATCTGTGGGGACGCTACCAGAAGCAGTTTCCGGCTGAAGCCGAGCAACTGCAGCGCATTATGAAAGGGGATTTACCGAAAGATTGGGAAGACGCTTTGCCCAAATTTCCTGCCGACAAACCCGTTGCGACGAGGGTAGCTTCTGGGAAAGTGCTTGAAGCCATTGCCCCTCATCTGGAAAGTTTGGTCGGCGGTTCGGCGGATCTGACACCCAGCAATAATACAAAACCAAAGGACGCCAAAGTTATCCGCCGCGGGGATTTTAGCGGCTCGTATATCCACTTTGGGGTGCGTGAGCATGGGATGGGGGCGATTATGAACGGTTTAGCTTTACATGGCTTCCGTCCTTATGGAGGGACGTTCCTGGTCTTCTCCGACTATATGCGCCCTGCCATCCGTCTGGCGGCTTTGATGGGCTTGCCAGTAATCTATGTTTTTACCCATGATAGTATTGGCCTTGGCGAAGATGGACCAACCCATCAACCGGTCGAACACGCCATGGCATTACGCGCTATGCCCAATTTGGTTGTGATTCGTCCGGCAGATGCCAATGAGACAGCGGTAGCGTGGAAAGTCGCGCTCGAGAGAAGAACCGGCCCAACTGCCCTTTTGCTTACTCGGCAGGGGGTGCCGATTATAACGGAGGATGCAAAGGGACTTGAAAAAGGCGCTTATGTCCTCTCGGAAGCCGAAGGTGGCCAGCCACAAATGATCCTCGTGGCAAGCGGTTCTGAAGTGAGCCTTGCCTTGGGAGCAAAAGACCGTCTCGCTCAAGATGGCATTGCGGTGAGAGTTGTTTCGATGCCGAGTTTTGAATTATTCGACCAACAACCGCTCGATTATCAGAAGACGATATTTTTGGAAAAAGTACCTACACTGGCGATCGAAGCCGGTGTGAGCTTAGGTTGGTACAAATATCTTCCCAAAAATTCAAAGGTCATTAGCTTGGAACGATTCGGAGCTTCGGCGCCCGACAAAGTCGTTTTTGCTCAATTGGGTTTCACGGTCGAGAACGTTATCGAGACAGCGAAAGGATTGCTATAAAATATCATCAGCACCTTAACAATTGAGCGATGAGCGAGGGGAGGAGAAATTCTCTATTTTGAAGCCAATCCGGTTCAAGGGAATATTTTTATTTTGCAACATCGTTTCCCTTGAGCGGTGGTGAAAAAAGGCGGGATCTCTATTTTTATATTTGAGAGGAGGTGGTAGGAGGAGACGAATCTTTTTGTGCTTGGTAGAGACAGTAAATCATCAAAATTATTCCAAATCGTTTGATGGAGGATCTACTATGGCTGACTACAAAGGAAAATCTCGTGAAGAGATCATCAAGCAAGACGTTAAGGACTTGCACCAATTGGGCTACGCCCAGAAGCTGTTTCGTGAAATGGGGGGATTCTCAAACTTTGCAATATCATTCTCGATCATCTCAATTTTGACCGGCGCCATGCTTCTTTATGGCTACGGCCTCAAGTTTGCTGGCCCCATCATCAATACCATTGGTTGGCCGATCGTTTCTATTTTCACTTTTACGGTTGCGGCTTCGATGGCTGAGCTTGCCTCCGCATATCCAACGGCAGGTGGTTTGTACTACTGGGCTTCTCGTCTGGGAGGGCGAGCTACAGGATGGTGGACGGCATGGTTCAATATGATGGGACAGTTGACGATTACCGCCGGGATTGATATTGCGGCAGCGATCTATATTGTCGGGATGATCCAAGGCTTCTTTGGTATTCCCGATGATGCCCCTGTCTTTGGTGGGTTGTTTGGCTGGACGTGGACGAGTTGGGGATTCTACCTCTTCGTGATGGCGTTAATCATGATTCCCCAAGCGCTGATCAATATCTATGGCATTCGTCTGACCGCTATGCTCAATGATTTCAGTGTCTATTGGCATATCGGTGGGGTGTTTATCATCGCTATTCTCCTGTTCTTCTTCGGAAAGACTCACAACCCATGGAGCTTTATGATGTCCACCCAAACGGTGGTCAACCCCCTAGATGCTGCGTCAGCGGAGTTTGCCGATGGAAGTGTAGGACCAGCCTTGGTGGTAGGACCTTTGGTGCTCAAGTCACCTCTCTTTACGCTAATCCCAGGCTTGGTTGATCTTTATCGCTCAGCACCATTTTTCCTAGTGTTTGCACTTGCTTTCTTGCAAGCGCAATGGACCTACACCGGTTATGATGCCTCAGCCCATGTTGCAGAGGAAACCGTCATGGCTCGTTTGAATAGCGCTTGGGGTGTGTTCCTATCCGTTGCAGTTTCGTCGGTGGTTGGGTATATTGTCCTGATGGCATTTACATCGGCAATCCCTAACGTTGCCGACGTGGCAAATGCTGCAAACCCGGTATTGTACATTGCCTATCACAACTTGAGTAAGTTCCTCGGTGATGTGGTGGCAATTATTGTAGCAGGTGGGATGTGGTTGTGTGGTTTAGCTACCATTACCAGCATGAGCCGTATGTTCTTTGCGTTTGGTCGGGATGGCGGGACACCCTACTCGCATGTCTTCTACGACATTCACCCCAAACTCAGAACGCCAGTTAAGTCCATCATCGTCACTTCCGTGCTCGCATTCTTGCTTACTGTGTATTCTGCGGCGTATTATGTTGTGACTTCGATCAGCACCATTACGTTGTATATTGCTTACGTGATCCCTATTTTCCTCAATTTGCGCAACAAACTGCGGAAGCAAGGCGAATATACAACTAAAGAGAATGCTCCATGGTTCCTAGGCAGATTTGGCCCAATCATCAATGCCATTGCGATCGTATGGGTTGCGTTTATCACCATTCTCTTCTGTTTGCCACCCAATGAATTAACCTTGTGGACAACGGTGGTCTTTGTCATCGCCTTGGTTATCTATTGGTATGGGTATGCCAATAAGCACTTCACCGGCCCGCGCAAGGCATCCGAAGAGGAAATGCGACGTATCGAGGAGGAGTTAGAACGTTTAGCTGCTCGAGGAGATGATTAGTGCTGTGCTAGGGAGGGGAAGTTTGGCACTTTCCCTCCCGAAATCCATAATCCATTTGGGAGGCTGACGATGACGCTCACACTTGAAGAAGCTATTCAACGAGTTCCCTTCTTGAGGGAAGCAAAAGATATCAAAACAACCGTTTTGAAAGGTGGCATTACCAATAATAACTACCGCATAGATGCTGATGGAAAGTCTTATATGCTCCGAATTACAGGCGAGAGTACTGACTTGCTTGGGATTCGTCGTGATGTTGAATACGCCTCCAACAAAGCAGCCGGACTTCTGGGCATCGCCCCGGAGGTGTTGTATTTCATTGAGCCAGAAGGTTATTTAGTCACCCGTTTTATTAATGGGAAACACATTCCTCCGGAGGAGATGAACAAAGAATACAACATTCGTCGTGTTGCCCGAAAGCTACGCCTCTATCATCGCAATGCTCCTCCGGTGGATGGGGAATTTAATGTGTTCCGTCGGGTTGAATGGCTGACCAAGGTTTCAAAGGAACATGGAAGTAAATTCCCCTTCGACTTTGATTGGATTATGCAGAAGATGCGTGAGGTGGAAGAAGCTCTCCTAAAAGACCCCTACATCCCCACGCCGTGCCATGACGACTTGCTGAACTTGAATTTCCTAGATGAAGATGTCCCCGGTGAAAAAGGGGAACTAAAAATTTTGGATTGGGAATACGCTGGCATGGGAGACATTTTCTTCGACCTGGGTAACTTCTGCCATCACCATCGTTTCAGCGATGATCAGGTTCGGATTTTGCTTCAGGAGTATTTTGGAGAAGTTACCCCGAAGAACTTCGCGCGCTGCAAATTAATGTGGTGCATGTCAGAAATCCATGAAGCGATGTGGGGAACGACCCAAACCAGTATTTCTAAACTAGATGAAGATTTCCAAGGATATGCAGATTTGTGGTTTGGGCGTTTCCGGGAAGACATTACCGATTATCGCTACGAACAGTGGCTGAAGGATGTCGCTGCCAAGTAGATGAGAGCTCAGTGTAAAAAAGTTGCAGGATGAGGAAGACCCAAGAGATCGTCTTTGATGTCTTCCTCTTCTTTGTCTGAATTATAATATCAATAATATTGTGAAAAATTTTACAAAAAGGAGTTGCTATGTCCCCGATTGAAGATTATTTTGTCCCTTGGATCAAAGGTGTGCCGATGTATATCTCAGAGCACATCGAACTTGCTTGGCGTAATCCGAGTTTGTCTCGCATGATGTCCAACGAAAACCCTCTGCCGCCGTCGGAAAATGTTTTGGCAGCCATTGAAAAGTACGCCCGCGTTGCCAACCGATATATGGATCAGGGGTTGCTGGTACGCAGCAAAATTGCTGAGTTAAATAACCTACCAGGTCCTGAAAATGTTCTTTTAGGCAACGGTTCATCGGAAATCTTCGATATGGTTTTCCGCTCCTTTGTCGCTCCTGGCGAAGAGGTTATTCAGCAAACCCCTTGCTTTGGAATCTATAAGTTGCGCTGCACCGTGGTGGGCGGTAAGCTGGTCTCGACCAAAATGGTCTATAAAGACAAGCAGATTTTGTTTGACACCGATGCGATCTTAAATGCCATCACCCCCAAAACCAAGATCATCGTCGTGGCGCATCCGAACAATCCTACCGGCAATTTCATGGATGAAAAGGACATTCTCCGCATTGCCGAGACGGGTATTCCGTTCATCGTTGACGAAGCTTACATTGAGTACTCAGGCATGAACCTTGAGCGCTCGATGGTCAAGCTGGTCAAGGACTACAAGAACGTGATTATTTCGCGCACTTTGTCCAAAGCCTACGGTTTGGCCGGTTTGCGCTTCGGTTATGCGCTTGGCGACCGAGATGTGATCATGCAAATTGCAGCCACTTTGATTCCGTGGAATGTCAGCACCATTGCAATGTGGGCTGCTCTAGCTGCGCTAGAGGATCGAGAGGCTTTACGTCAGAGGGTAGAGTTTAACCGCCGCGAGATCGAGTATTACAAGCAAGCTCTTGCTGACATCCCAGGTTTGACGGTTTATGATTCCTATGGCAACTACATGCTTTTCGATGGCACGGATACAGGCAAACCCGGTAAAGGGATGATCAAATACGCCGAAGAGCATGGCGTCATTCTGCGCGGCCAGGAAGATATCTTTGGACGCAATGGCTGGTGGCGGGTGACCATCGGTACGCATGAAGAGAATGAGAAACTAGTTCGGCTAGCCCATGAATATTACGCTCAATAAAAGCTAGCATCGCTCCCCGTTTTTTCCCTCACCCCACTTCCTCTTTCTAGCTTTGAAGGAGGCTGGGGTGAGGGAATTTAAGCGGCTCTATTCGCCGATGATCTTGACTAAAACCCGCTTTCGCCGCCGGCCGTCGAATTCCCCGTAAAATATTTGTTCCCAAGGCCCAAAATCTAGCCGTCCATTGGTGACGGCAACGACCACTTCACGTCCCATTACTTGGCGTTTGAGGTGGGCGTCAGCGTTATCTTCACCGGTGCGGTTGTGCAAGTATTGACTGACCGGCTCATGCGGGGCGATTTGCTCTAACCATCGCTCATAATCTTGATGCAAGCCTGACTCATCATCGTTGATGAACACCGAGGCGGTGATGTGCATGGCATTCACTAAAACGAGCCCTTCTCGAATGCCACTCTCGCGCAGGGCTTCTTCCACTTGGGGGGTAATGTTGATAAAACCGCGCCGACTTGGAACATTGAACCATAGCTCTTTGCGATAAGATTTCATCTCAAGGCGTTCCTTTCTTTTTCTTGGATAATTGACTCGATGGTTTCCACTGCAAAAGCCACATATTGAGGACATTGGCTTTGAAATACGCCGCTCTCTTTTGCGGCGTGATGTTCGTGGGGGGTGTGCAGTTGAGTGTTAATCAGATTGCGGCAGTGATGGTCTCCAAATCGCTCTCGGAATCGTCCGATAAATTGTTGACCCAGTTGATTGAGTTCGTCCTTCTTTTGGCTGTCCGTGGGCTCGTGATTGGCGAGAGTTAACCCCAAAGCCATCAACCCACCGTTAATCGCTCCACACACTTCGCCGCTGCGGCTAATACCACCGCCAAACAGGGCGGCGATTTTGCGTGCCGTATCCAGCTCAAGATCATGCTCGGTGGCAAAAACGGTGAATACCGACTGGGCGCAGTTATAACCCGTTGAAAACCGTTGTAAAGCAGTTTCAATCCGATTGTTCATCGTCTATGACACTCCTTTTTGGACACCCATTATATCTTGATAAAGCCATTTATCGACATTCCCGCTCTTCTTTCAAATGGTTTGTTTTACAGTTTTGTCGGGTGTTTTTTACGGAAATTTTATGCTCTTTCAGCTTCAGAGGTGAATAATACTTAATGACCCTAATCATTGGAATCCGTGCTTGACGAAATTAAAGAAAGTTTCCCTGTCATTTTTACCTTGAGCAAAGCTTGTGGGTAGCTAATTGAAATGGTCACTTTAAGTAGTATCAAAAATTTAGCAATCTCAATCAGTTTGGGAGGGGAGTTTTGTCTCTTCGTCTCGGTATTGGAATGCCTTTGACGAATTGAACCCTACAGGGCTTCTTTGGATAAACGGATTTCAATGAATGGGTAGAAGGTAAAAAATCGAATCTAGGAGGTCTTATGTCGTTGCCATCTACTCTCAACAGATGGGGGAGGGGGAAGAATGTTTTGGGGACTATGTTGCTCATCACCAACTTGATCGTAGGAATTCTCGGAGCAGTACGACCTGCCCAAGCAGCATCTTTCCTCGTTGATGAGAGTTTTACGGGTTCTACTGCGCCGGGGTGGGTATTGGGAGGCAGCGCTTATTTAACCAGTGGCAAGGGCGACCCAGCAGGTCAAGGATGGTTGCGCCTCACCGAGGCGAAGACCAGCCAAGCTGGGTTTGCCTACTATGACACCCCTATCCCCAGCGGACGTGGTTTGGTGATTACTTTTGATTATGCGGCGTGGGGAGGAACTGGAGCAGATGGCTTGAGTTTTTTCTTATTTGATGGAACGACAACGAGCTTTAAGGTAGGGGCTTCAGGAGGGTCTCTGGGTTATGCTCAGAAAAAAGGAGTGAATGGGCTGAGCGGCGGCTACTTAGGACTCGGTTTGGATGAATTCGGTAATTACTCCAACCCAACCGAAGGGAGGATTGGTGGTCCGGGGTTTATCCCTCACGCCGTTGCGGTACGTGGTCCGGGCAGCGGAACTAGTGGCTATCTTTATCTGGATGGCACTACCAACTTGACCAAATCGCCGTGGAATTTGCCGCGTTTGGATTGCCCTCGGAATAGCGGCTCATGCGGCGATGGTTCTGTGCGTCCTTCCCCCAGTGTATATTTCCGTCAAGTAAAAATCACCGTTTCTCCGGTTGGGGCTGCCTACCGCGTCAGCGTGGCATTGAAGTTCGAGCAAAGCGGCGAGTGGATTCACCTATTTGGCCCATTCACCATGCCCACCTCCGCCCCTGGCACTCTGAAGATGGGATTTGCTGCTTCAACTGGTGCATCAACCAACTACCACGAAATTCGCAATTTGACCGTTGAGCCACAGGTTGCCGATCTGACGGCGACCAAAGCAGTTCAGAATCTATCGACCGGCGGGGGCAGTGTGGCGCCTGGCGAGGAATTGCTGTACACGGTGGTGTTGAAGAACCATACCACATTACCGATTAGAAACGTGTCTTTTACAGATCCGATTCCACAATATACAACCTATATAGCCAATAGCGCAACCATCCCGACCGGCAGTGTTTTGCAAGGCACCGACCCAATTTCTATCACAAATATCACCGTGCCCGCCAACGGACAAGAGACGATCTCCTTCAAGGTGCGAGTAAACCAAAGTCTGCCGGCGGGTGTGACGTTGATCTCGAATCAGGGATCGTTCACTTACAATTCGGTGACCTCCCAAACCGATGGCGACTCTGTGCAAGAGGGCAATCAACCCACGCTGATTTCGGTGACTGCCGGGCCGAACTTCGACACATCGACCAAGACGGTCACCTATGAGGATCGGGACAACAACCGCGAGGTTTCGCCTGGCGATATTCTCACCTATCGGGTTGTCTTGACCAACAGCGGTAATCAGGACGCTTCACCTGTGGAGTTCGTTGACCCCCTACCGAGCAATACGACCTACGTGAGCGACAGTGCAACCGTTTCCAGCGGGTCAGTGCGTTATAACAGCACCACAAAAACCCTGAATTGGACCGTCGATGTAGGGGCGGGGACTTCTCAGACGCTGGAATTCAAAGTGACCGTCAACAGTGGGGTCAAGATTCGCGATGTGATTTCCAACCAAGGTACAATCAATTTGGGGTCTAACCGTGTCCTCACCGATGCGGATTTGTCTACGCCTGGCAAACAGCCCACTGTGCTCCTAGTTGGCGGGCAGGCGACCCTTTCAGCAACTAAAACTGCAGCGGTTCCTACTCCACCCCTGAAAGCCGGTGGTATTTTGGAATATACCATCGAGCTAGCCAATACTGGCAGTTACAGCGTCAGTGGGGCAACCTTTGTGGACACGATGCCGGCAAACACAACCTATGTGGAGAATAGCGCTACAACGACCTCGGGCAACATTGCCTACAACGCGCCTACCCTTAGCGTTACTGGGATTGATCTCGCCAGTGAAGCGACGGCGATCATTAAGTTCCGCGTGCGCCTGAACGATCCGCTGCCAGACGGGGTGGCGCAAATCAGCAATCAAGGCGTGGTGAGTTGGGATGCCAACCAGAGTGGAGCGAACAACACCAGCCTAAACACCGATGGCGATGTGAACACCCCTGGTCAGCAACCAACCATAACCACTATCCCCAACGCGGACTTAAGCGTCGCCAAGACGGTTGATAAAGAAAACCCAGCCGAAGGCGAGACAATTACCTACACCGTACAAGTTGTCAACAACGGTCCGCTCGCCGCCTCGAACGTTGTGGTGACCGACACCCTGCCCAGCGGTTTGAGTCTGATTTCCGTCAGTGCCAGCAAAGGAACCTACGACAGCCCGCGCTGGACTGTAGGGGTTCTAGATAAGGGCGAGAGCGCGACCTTAACCATGACAGCATCGGTTGAGCTTGGGCAAGGCGGGCGCACGATTGAGAATAGCTCATCGGTTGGCTCGGAGCTGCATGACGCGAACCCTGATAACAATCAAGCCAGCGCAGCGATCGCCGTGAAGGTGACTTCATTAAGGGGGACGATCACCGATAAGCTGAGCGGAGAGAAATTGAGCGGTGTCACCGTTCAAGTGAAGGATACTCAAAGTCATGTGTGTACCGCGACGACCAATGCGCAAGGCGAATACGTCTTCGCCAGCGGCAGCGAGGTTTGTATCTTGTCAGCAGGGAGTGCTAGCGTAGAGATCATTGATGCACCGCTTGGTTATCTTTTGACATCCACCAGCCTGACCCTTAGCGCCGGTGAAGATCATCATCAGGACTTTGCTCTGGTTCGTCCTAGTTTAAGTGGCGTGGTCAGAGAAGCCGGCAGTGGGATGCCCATCTCTGGCGCCATCGTCACACTGACTCAAGGCACAACAAGCTGTCAGGTTACTAGCGGGGAGGGCGGCGCTTATCAATTTGTTTCGGGTAGCATGCCGACAAATTGTGTTTTTACACCCGGTGATGCAAACGTCTCAGCCTCCGCAAATCATTATCAGGCGGATAGCCGCGATATAACCATTCTTGCAGATGGCCCTACAACACAAGACTTGGAGCTTAAGACGGCGAATTTACTGGTGCTCAAGGACGATGGACGCAACGCGGTATCCCCCTGTGAGGTGTTAACCTACACAATTACGGTGAGCAACACCGGTAGCTTGACAGCTACCTCCGTCACCATCACCGAAACCTTATCTTCCTATCTGACCTTGCTTAGCGACACTTCTGGAAAACCCCGTACCAATCCATCGGCGGGTGTTTATGTCTGGTCGTTGGGTGACCTGCCGGCGGGATCGTCCTTTGTCTTCAACGTGATCGCTGAAGTTGCTGAGGTCATGGAAGATGGCAGTCATCTGCTGACCAACTATGTGTACGTTTCCACCACCAACCCTGAAGCCAACATCACCGATAATGAACGATCCGATAATAATCTGGTCATAGCTCATCCAGATTTGACGATTTTCAAGAGTGCTACCTCTGACTCGGTGCCGACTACGCAGGGAAGTGTCATCACCTACACGTATATAGGAGAAAACAAAGGCAGTGCAATCGCCACCAATGTGCGCATTACAGATACCTTGGATGTCAATACGAGCTACATTGATAGATCGGCAGTGTTGGTCGTTCATGGGCAAACTTGGCCGGTGACGGCGACTTATACTTCAACTCTAAATCGTCTTGTGTTAGAGCTGCCGGATATGCCCGTAGGTGCTGCGGGGTACTTGCAATATCAAGCAAAAGTTGCTGACACCCTACCCCCCGGCACAACTTTGATCACCAACACGGCGTTGGTCACAAGCAAAGAAGAAGATCTCAATCCCAATGACAACCAATCAACCCGCGTGATCAGCGCTCAGGCAGGGCCGAATGTCTACATTCAAAAAATCGGCATTCCATCTCCCAATCCCGCCACCGTAGGTGGTCAGATTATTTACCGATTGCGCTACGGCAATCTAGGTAACCAAGCCGCTAACAATACAACGATCACCGACCCGATCCCCGCTCATACCACCTTGGTTCCTGATAGCATTACGGGAGGGGGAACTGCCAGCAACGGCGTGATTACCTGGAACCTAGCGAGTTTGGCGGTTGGAGCGAGCGGTGAGGTCAGCTTCACTGTGCGCATCAATGACACTTTGCCGGCGGGTGTTGATCAAATTTTAAACACCGCTTCAATTACCGCAGATAATGACCTAGTTGATTCGGACAACCAGTCGCAGGCAATCCTCACCGTCTCTGCTCAGCCCGATTTGGTGATCCACAAGAACACCGCAGAGACGTATTTTGAGGCCGGGCAAGTTGTCACCTATACCCTCACTTATCGAAACGAAGGCACCCAAGGCGCCACCGGGGTGGTGATCACCGATACCCTAGACGCAAATTTGACTTATCTCAGCAGTTCACCAAGCGGTACCCATCAAAATGGTGTTGTTACCTGGAATATCGGTCATCTTGAAGCAGGCGAGCAAGGTTCCATCCAATTGACGGTCAGGGTGAGCGATGATGCCTCCGGTGAACTGATCCTGAACCGTGCTGTCATTGCGGACGACGGGACAAATGGCGAAGATTTGGATCCCGAATCGAATGTTGCTCAGAGTGTTGTCCGCGTGGCGCGTCCCATTCTAACTCTCGAGAAGAGCGTTACAGGACAAAATTACACGCGGGGAAAACTCACCTATACATTGAGCTACATAAATGATGGTCCGATCTCGGCGCATAATGTGGTCATCAGCGATACCCTGCCGGCAAACACCAGCTTGGTAGCGGGGAGCATTACGGGGGGCGGCAATCTCCATGATGGGGTTATCACATGGAATTTGGGCGATCTGCCGGTCGGGGGGAGCGGAACGGTGAGCTATACACTTGAAGTTGGCCTCGGGGCTGGCGGTGCAATGCAAAGTGCCCCAACTATGATGAGCGATAGCGTTGCAGGTTCAATTGTGCTGACTTCGACGCTGAATACGGTGGGCAGCCCGTATTGCAACGCAAGCGGTTGTTCGACAATTAGGGGCTATTGGGGCGGTAGCAACCCGATCGGTCCTGCTGGATGGAACGCCAACCCCCAACTGGCAGGAAGTTCCTTCGATGACACCGCATGGAGCGCTTTGACTGTACCTCATGAAATCGAACCTTACTGGACAGCAGCCGAAAATCTCGGGGCGCAGTGGGTGGCAGTGAACGGAGCAACCCAATATAGCCGCAACTATTCGTTTTTCCGTCAGTATTTTTATCTGCCACCCAATGCTCACGGTTTTAGCGGCACTTTGCAAATTGCTGGCGATGATGTGGTGGAAATCTATGTGAATGGTCGCTATGTTGGCAGGCACTATGGTGGCGGTGGGGCAACGACCCACGAGATCGGCAATGCTCTCCTCGCAGGGGTCAATCTACTTGCCATACGGCTGACCAACAACACGCATAACGGTCATCCCATATACAACGATGGCGATCATGCTGGGTTGCTCTACCGACTCGAGGCGAGCTATGCCCGTACCGTGCCTTTTGTCTCTATGCCCACCGTTACCCATCAAAATCAAGCGGTGACGTTTACCATACAGCCTTGGCTGCGCGGCAAAGCACCGTTTGAATACCACATCGAATTTGGGGATGGTCAGAGCAGTGGCTACACCCCTAGCACCAGCTTTATCCATACCTACACCCAAGCGGGTATTTATACCGTGAAGGTTACTGCCCGCGACGCGTTAGGTAGCCTTGCGACAGAGGAGCGCACGATAACCGTTCTGGCTAGTGGAGAGAACCTATTAGCCAACCGAGCTGCGATACGCTATGAAAACGGTCGAGGCATCTTGTTTAGCGGTCAAAGTGGTGCAGGGATTACGATCGAAAAAGCGGCCGATTTGTATGTTCAAAAGCAAGTGACTCATGGCGGAACGACACCGGGTGGCAGTGTAACCTACCAGATCACCGTTGGAAACCACGGGCCTGATGACCTCCTCGCCGTGGTCATCTCGGATACCTTGCCTTCTGCGCTGACCGATGTTACTTGGACTTGCGTTGCGTCCAATGGCGGCGCGTGCGGCTCTCCAAGTGGCAGCGGCAATCCATTCGACCAGAGTGTAAATTTGCCTGAGGATGGGTCGGTGACCTTTACCATTACAGCGACCATTGACTCGGCTGCAAGCGGCGCCTTGGAGAACACTGCTCAGGTTCTCCTGCCGCAAGGGGTTGTGGATGTGAAATTGACTAACAACCGCAGCAGCGTTCGCACAGACCTCATCCCTAGCGTGAGCCTCTCTATCCAGAAGTCCAGTACTCCCAAACCCGGTTTGACGCCGGGCGGCAGGGTGACCTATACAATTATTGTGGGGAATGCAGGCCCGAGCGATGCAGTGGATGTTATGGTCGAAGACAGCTTCTCGAGTCTGCTGAGTGATCTGACGTGGACATGTAGTGCCAGCATTGGTTCAACCTGCACGGCGAGGGGGAGCGGAGACCTTGCCGATCAGGTGATGATTAAGGCTGGTGGTCAATTGACCTATACCGTGTACGGGACTGTTTCTGCCTCTGCGGAGGTTGGAACTGTCTTGACCAATACAGCGGCAGCAACCTATGGCACCAGTTCGGTGAGCGCCATGGACGAGAACACGCTCGTCGCTTCGGCTACCCTAACCGCTACAAAAGACGCTTTAGACAGCAGCAACACTTCGTCTCGTTCCCAGCCTTATGTGGATGGTGATAACAATGGTGGTG
>FWPV01002120.1_pt1 | contig 50197 bp, 50 predicted proteins | sample 2228371 | NCBI WGS metagenome assembly FWPV01 (sample SAMEA103939776, study PRJEB20133) | metagenome | reverse complement strand
AGTATCGGATTGACTTATTAGTTGTTCGGCTTCTTTTTTGGTTACTTTTTTTGTTCCTTTGCAATTTGGATAGTTTTTGCATCCGAGAAAATAACCTTTCGGACCTCGCCTTAAAATCATAGTCGAACCACACTTTGGACATTTTTCGCTCAATATTTCGACGGGTGTGAAACTGGATTTGGTTCCGTTGCTTTTCCCTTTGCAATTGGGGTAGTCAATGCAGCTGAGGAATTTTCCGTGTCGGCTCTGGCGAATGACCATTGGCTTTCCGCACAAGTCGCAGGTTACACCTTCGGCAATTTGGGGTTCATTTTTCGGAGTTTGGTCTTCAAGTTTTTTTGTGAAATTGCATTTAGGATACCGTGAGCATCCCAAAAACTTACCATATTTGCTTATTCGGACGACCATTGGAGCACCGCACTTTTCGCAAACCTCGTTTGTGTTCTCAATTTCATTCTTTGTTGCCTCGCTCAAAAGTCCAGATAATGGCTTGTAATATTTTTCAATTACTTTAACATATTCAGCCTTTCCTTCGGCGAGCTTGTCGAGTTCTTCTTCCATTTTTGCGGTGAAATCGACATTGAATATATTCGAAAAATATTGTATTAATATCTTTTTTACTTGGATTCCAAGTTCAGTTGGAACAAAGGCTTTCCCTTTTTGAGCTATGTATTTGCGTTCTAGAAGCGTCGAAACAATTGTTGCATAGGTGCTTGGGCGTCCAATTCCTTTCGATTCGAGTTCCTTAATAAGCGAAGCTGAATTGTATCGGGGCGGTGGCGAAGTCTTCGATTCTTTGTAGTCGACTTCCAGAAGTTTCGCCTTTTCTCCTTCGGCTACTTTGGGAAGCCGAGGGTTTTTTTCTTCTGGGTCTCGTTCGTTTTCGTCGTCCGAACTTTCGCTTTCTTCGTAAAGTTTCATAAAACCATCGAAAGTTACAACTCTGCCCGTAGCACGGAAAACGAAATTCTGGCTCGAAATATCTATTGTAGTTTGTTCAACAGTTGCCGAAGCCATTTGCGAGGCAATGAAACGGTTGTAAATTAATTGGTAAAGCTTATAAAGGTCTTTTTCCAGATAGTCCTTAAGTTGTTCGGGGGTGTAATCGATATAAGTTGGGCGAATTGCTTCGTGGGCATCTTGAACATTTTGCCCTTTGGATTGGAAAATTCGAGCATTTTCGGGCAAATAATCTTTCCCAAAAGTATTTAGGATATGATTTCGAGCTTTTTCGATTGCTTCGTTGCTGACTCTGACCGAGTCGGTACGCATATATGTAATTAAACCTACGTTGCCTTCTGCTCCGATTGGGACACCTTCGTAGAGACGCTGGGCAAGCATCATCGTCTTTTTGTTGGAAAAGCCAAGTTTCCGAGCTGCCTCCTGCTGTAAAGTGCTTGTAATGAACGGTGGTTTTGGGCTTATTGTGATTTCTGTTTTTTTGACTTTGGAGACAGAGTATTCTTCCTTTTGGATTCTTTCGATTAGTTCTTTGGCTTGTTCTTCGGTTTCGATGAAGAGGAATTTATGGATTCGTTTTTGATATTCATTTTCTGTTTCGTCTCTTTGTGGTTTCTTCGAACCATCTGGATTTCGGATTTCTTTGCCGTCGAACTTAACAAGCTTTGCGTTGATATTTTTGTTCTTAATAGAAAATTTACCAAGTATGTTGAAATAAGTAAAAGGTTCGAAATTGGCAATATCTTCTTCGCGTTCGCAGATAAGCCTAAGTGCTACCGATTGCACTCGTCCAGCCGAAAGGGCTTCGCTTTTGGAGTTAGCAAGAGTTTTGGTTACGAATGGCGAAATTTTATAGCCAATCAATCTATCCAACACACGGCGAGCTTGCTGCGAAAAGTAGAGCTTTTCGTCTAAGTCCCTTAGATTCTTGATTCCATTTTCGATTCCCGTTTTGGTAATTTCATTGAATACAAGACGCTTGATGTTTGGGTTAACTTGCTTAATTTCTTCGGCAATGTGGAAAGCAATAGCTTCGCCTTCTCGGTCGGGGTCGGTAGCAATAAATACAGCTCTTGCATTTTTTGCTTTGTCCTTGATTTCTTTGACTGTTTTCTGCTTGCCGGGAATAATTTGGTAAATTGGCTTAAATCCATTTTGAATATCGATGCTCAATGTGTATTTGTTCAAATCTTTAATATGACCAACAGAGGCTTCGACTGCGTAATCTTTCCCTAAGTACTTGTTTATTGTCTTGGCTTTTGTTGGCGATTCAACTATAACTAATTTTTTCTTTTCCATATTTCCCATTTTTAAAAGATAATTTACGATTTGTTTGTGTTAAAATTTTATAAAAAAAGCCCACTCGAAGTGGGCGATTGAATGAAAAACCAAATTTGCTTTCTTTTCAGGTATTAAAATTCTAAATAAATGCCAATACTTGGTAAGATGCCTATGGATTGCAAGTATTCAGGTTTTTGCTCTCGTGGATTCCAACGGATTCCGGATTTGTTTTTGGTACCAAAAAGGTTTTGGATGTCGAGGTATGTAACAAGGTTAAAATTGGAAAAGAACCAACGTTTATCGACTCGGAAGTCGGTTGAATGGAAAATTGGCAAGCGTTCGCCTTCGTTGTATTTTGAATAATCCAAAAATCCATTTTGGAGAAAGGGAGTTGTAGGAGTTCCAATAGCAGCCCGATATTTGTATGAAATTTCCCATTCGGGGTTGATTCGGTATCCAATAGCAAGGTTAAAAATCAATGGTGAGTCGTATTTACTAAATCTTTCAATTCCATCGAGCCCTTTGAATTTTGTTTGACTTACAGTAACACTCATTAGCCCAAAAATTGGTAATTGAGGAGAGAATTTCTTTTGGATAATTAATTCAACTCCACGAGACCAACCAGTGCCATCGCTTACGAGTGGCTCCAATCCAAAGGGGATATCGGAGGTAATATCTTCGAATCCCGATGGAGCCAGAACGGCTTGTGGTCGGAATACTCGGGCGGGGTAATTGCGATAAATTTTATAATAAGCTTCTAATTGGACTTTTAAGTCTTCGAAAGGTGTGTGTTCGTAACCTAAAACTACTAAATCTGCACGAATTGGATTGAGTTGTTGAAAAGGAGCCCCAACAAGCCAGACGTAAGAAGGCGATTGGTAATATCTTCCTAAACTGAAAAACAGAAAGTCTTGGGGAGACGAAGAATTTGTCCTTAGTGAAATTGTAGTAGTCGCCTCGGAGGCCAAAAGCTACTCGGTGTCGGCCAATTGTTGCAGATAAAGAAGCATAAGTTCCATTTTTAATTGCATTAAAGCTTGAATCGACTGACAAAGGAACGGGATTGGAATTTTGGTCTCGGCGGAATAAACCATCGATTGTAATTTCGTAGTCCAATAGAGATGCAAATTTTAATTGATTACCAATAACGAGGTTGAATGTTTTGCTTAAATTCCAGTCTAATTCGGTTTTCAAAGAGGTTTCGCCTTCGCGGGAATTGTTTAAAAGAATTGTTTTTAAGTTTGAATCGTTTTGGAATGTGTAAAATTTTACGTAACTTCTCCCGAGAGTAATCGAAAACAGGGCATTATCGAATGTGCGAAGGTAAGATAGTCCTGCAAAATATTGTTTTTGTTCGGGAACAGCAACCCTACTATTTTTGTATTTATTATCTTCGTTGTCGTTGTTCAAGGTTACGAAATCCAATGCTCCAATCGATAAAAATTGGAAGCTATTTCTTTCATCAATTTTATAGTTAATTTTTCCTTGAAAGTCCCAGTATTCAGGAATAAATGCAAATCCAGCTAATTTGAAGAGTAAATCTAAATAACTTCGTCGTGCGGAGAAGAAGAATGAGCCTTGTTGGTTAATTGGTCCTTCCAGATTTAAGCCGAATCCAGTAGCCGAAAGTGTTGCTTTACCACCGAATTTTTCGGTGTTACCATTATATAGATTAATTAAGGTGAGTGAAGAAACTTTGTCTCCATATTTTGCACCGAATCCACCAGTGGAGAATTGCACATTTTTCACAAAGTCAATATTGACTATTGCCAGAGGACCGCCAGTAGTTCCTTGGGCGCCGAAATGATTAATGTTTGGGACTTCGATATTGTCGACAATGAATAAATTTTCGTAAGGAGCACCACCTCGTACAACCAAATCATTTCTTCCTGCTTGGGTAATTCCAACTCCGGGAAGCAAAGCCACAGCACGAACAACATCTTCTTGAACCCCCGGGGTTCGGCGAATTTCTTCGGCAGAAAAAGTTTGTGTGCTGGTGGTTGTTTCGACAAATCTTTCGAAATATTTCCCGCGGACTTCTAAGCCTTCGATTTGAATTGTCTTTTGAACTAATTTGATTTCCAGGTATGCAGGTTTGACATTTGTTACATAAACATTCGATTGAACAAATGTTTCGTATCCAACAACGGAAAAACGGATTGAATAGACACCGGGTTCAAGATTTCGAATGCTAAAAGATCCATCCGTTCGGGTGATTGCTCCAAGGTTTGTTCCGTCAATTTTTACGGTCGCTCCTGGAATGGGTTTTTCTGTTAAGGCGTCGATGACTTTGACTTTGCCAGAAATAGAAACACGCTCCGTTTGACTATAAAGATTGTAGAATGTAAATATAATAATTATGATTTTTAAGTACTTTTGTAACATTGCGTACACCTTTTTAAAAAGGATAAAACGAATTAACTTCGACTAAATTTTGATTTAGGGGATATAAAATCCAGTTTTGTAAAAAAAAAAGAGCCACCTGCCGGATTCGAACCAGCGACCTGCTGATTACAAGTCAGCTGCTCTACCAACTGAGCTAAGGTGGCTTTTGCAATTGCAAAATTAATAAATTTTTTTAAAAGAGCAAACGAAATTATATAAAGTCAGTATTTGAAGGCTAAAGTGACCCTAACGGGATTCGAACCCGTACTACCACCTTGAAAGAGTGGTGACCTAACCATTAGTCGATAGGGCCATTTCATTTTTCAAAGAATTACAAAATTAATAAATTTGTTTTTAAGAAAAAAATTTTTATGGAAAATAATTTTTTGGTTATTGGAATTACGGGTAATTACGGTGTAGGAAAATCCACCGTTTCGATGATTGTTCAAAACGAAGGTTTTCCTGTCGTAAATACCGATGAACTTGCAAAGGAACTTTACGAAACTGATGAAAAATTAAAAAGAGAGATAATAAATCTTGTTGGCGAAGAGGCTTATTCACCCGAAGGTAGATTAAACACAAATCTCATCGCAAAATTAGTATTTTCGAACGACTCCAAATCCGAAGAATTACTTCAAAAAATCAATTCAATTGTTCATCCAAAAGTATTGGAAAAATTGGATGAAAAGATTGAGGAATTGGGTCGAAAACATAAACTCGTTTTCGTTGAAAGTGCATTAATCTACGAAACAGGGATCGAAGCAGGTTTCGATTACGTAATTTTAGTCGACTGTCCGTTAGATGTTGTAGCCGAAAGATTGGCCGATAAAGCAATCAGTCGAGTAGAAGTTTTAAGGCGTTGGGAAAAGCAAATCCCACCGCAACAAAAGCGAGAACTTGCAGACTTTACGATTGTGAACAATGGTAATATTAGTGAGCTTATAAAAAACACAAAATTTGTATTGGAATTAATAAAACAATTGCTCAATCCTTGAACGAGCAATATACTTTGCCTTAGTTTTTTAATAAAGTTGATAAGTATAAATTATTTTCCCAAAGCCTTTTTTATTTTTTCCACAGTGGACGAGGTGTAGTAGCTGCAAGCTCCTTTTTTCTGGTCGGGTTGGATTTGTAATTTTTCGATAGCTACTTTAACATCTTTTGCCGAAACGCCTAATTTTGCCGAAACGCCTAATTTTTCGGCAATTTTTGCAGCTGTAAAAAGTTCTGGTTTTTCTGTTGCTTTTGCCATATCGAACCTCCTAAATAACAAATTTAAAAATTCAAAATTAATAAAAAAAGTTAATTTTGTTTTTTTGAATTAGCTATGGTCGCAAATCAAAATTTGGATAAACCGAGAGCCAACTGTGGAGTAGTTGGGGTTTTCAATCATCCGGAAGCCTCGATAATAACATATTATGCTTTGCATTCCCTTCAACACCGAGGGCAGGAAGCCTGTGGAATTGTGTCGTTCTTTTTTGACGAGAAAAAGGGACGCAAAAGGTTTGCTGTTCACAAAGGCGAAGGTTTGGTTTTGGATGTCTTCGCTGAACCAAAAATATTAGTTGAAGAATTGCGTGGCTATAGTGCAGTAGGACATAATCGCTATTCTACCACTGGTTTAGCCAAGAAGGAAAATATCCAACCTTTTGTCATTAGCTACCACAGTGGAATACTGGCTATTTCGCATAACGGCAATTTGACTAACACAATTGAATTGCGGGAAAAGCTCGACGCAGCAGGTGCGATATTCCAAACCACAACTGATACGGAAATTTTTCTTCATTTGATTGCACATAGCAGGAAAAAAGATGTTATTGACCAAGTGCTCGAGGCATTGCGAATAGTTCGTGGAGCTTATTCACTTGCTATTTTGACTGAAGATTCCTTGATTGCTGCTCGCGACCCACACGGCTTTCGTCCTCTTAATGTTGGCAAAATAAAGACTGCGAATGGCGATGCTTACATAGTGGCATCAGAAACCTGTGCCTTCGATATAGTCAATGCTGAATACATTCGAAGTATAAATCATAACGAATTAATTGTTATTGATTCGGAAACTGTTCGGACTGGCGAAATCAAATCATATCCAATTTTGGAACCAACACCAAAGGCTCGTCATTGCATTTTTGAATATATTTACTTTTCGCGTCCCGATAGCAAAATCTTTGGTCATAATGTCGATAAGGTGAGGAGAAAACTTGGTAAGAATCTTGCCGACGAAAGCCCCGTCGAAGCTCGAAAAGATGACAAATTAATTGTCATTTCGGTTCCCGATAGTGGTAACACTGCTGCATTGGGTTTTGCGCGTGTCAACAACGAAAAAGGCTTCCCAACAAATTTCGAAATTGGTTTAATTCGGAGTCATTACGTTGGTCGAACTTTTATCGCTCCGTCGCAAGATAGTAGAGAGTTTAAAGTTAAAGTTAAATTCAACACTGTCCGGGGTGTTCTCGAAAATCGGAAAGTAGTTATTGTCGATGATTCCATTGTTCGTGGTACTACTTCGAAATCGCTAATTAAATTAATTCGCGAAGCCAATCCAAAAGAAGTTCATATGCGTATTACATCGCCACCAATCAAGTTTCCTTGTTACTATGGTATGGATTTCCCAAGCAAAGAAGAATTAATTGCAAATTATTACGAAGCCGAAGAAGATATTGGCGAAGCCATTGGTGTCGATAGCCTTCATTATCTTTCTTTGCAAAAGTTACTCGATTCAGTTCCAAAAGATGAAGGGATTGGTTATTGCACAGCTTGCTTTACGGGTGAATATCCCGTTCCAATTGAATCGGGACAAAATAAATTATCTACCGAATTATAATTTGTTATTTGTATTTTTTTTGTAATTTGCATTTCTTAATTTTTTAATTCATAAAAAAGTTATGGTGGCTAATTCATAAAAAAGTTATGGTGGCGTTAGTCGAAATTGCAGGTTTTCAGTATACAGTATCTCCTTCTTCGAAGGTAAAAGCCCAACTTATTGAAGGCAACCCAGGAGATATTGTTGAATTCGACAAGGTGCTGTTTGTCGATAACGAAGGCGAAAAAATTGTTGGCAGTCCTTTCGTAAATGCGAAAGTGGTTGCTTCTATCGTTGAACACATTAAAGGCGAAAAGGTATTAGTCTTTAAGAAGAAGAGAAGAAAGGGTTACCGAAGGCTTCGTGGACATCGTCAGCAACATACAATTTTGGAAATTAAAGAAATTGTATTGTCATAAAATTAAAGGTTAGCTATGGCACACAAAAAAGGTGGCGGTTCATCGAAAAACGGACGCGATTCAATTGGTCAACGTCGCGGTGTAAAGAAGTTTGGTGGCGAATTCGTTCGTGCCGGGAACATTATCGTCCGTCAACTTGGAACAAAGTTCCATCCTGGGAAAAATGTAGGTTTAGGACGAGATTATACAATTTATTCTCTGATTGACGGTATTGTTAAATTTGAACGAAAAGATAAGACTAAGTTAAAAGTTTCTGTTTATCCTTTGGAAACCATTCAAAAGAATTAAGTTTGCTCTAATTAATTAATCCTCAACCGCTTGCAGCCTACCCTTCGGGGTAGGTTTTTTGTTTTTGGGTTTGAATTTGAACTTATAGTTTGATTTATTGTTTGCTTCGGAGTGCGTTTGCTCCGCCAACAATTTCGAGCATTTCTTTTGTAATAGCAGCTTGGCGTTCCTTGTTAAAGACTAATTCCAGATGTTTAATAAGTTCAATTGCATTGTTTGTTGCATTTTCCATAGCAAGTCGGCGGGCAGCTTGTTCGGAAGCATTGGATTCCAAAATGATTCTTAGTACTTGATTTTCTATGTACATTGGGATTAAGCTATTAATAATCAGGTTTGGCTCGGGTTCGAAAATGTAGTTAATGTTGTATTTAGTGGATTGGCCCAAATTGCTTGCCGAGGGTTCAAATGGTAATAGGTTGAAAGTTCGTGGAATTTGTGTAAGAACATTTTTGAATTCATTGAAAAAAATTATGACTTTGTCGACACTTTTTGTTTCGTATTCATCGATGATATAATTTGAAAGATTTTCGATGATTTGGTAATCGACCTGCCCCGAAATATTGACTATATCTTTTGGATACTCGAAATCGGGGGACTTTAAGCCCGAAACAATTCTTTTACCAATTCGAATGATTTTAATGTTAGGATTTTGGCAGTTAGCTTTTATTTCGGTATCTATGTAGCGAAGGGTGAATCGGATTAAGTTACTGTTGAAGCTTCCGCAAAGACCACGGTCGGCAGCTATTACAACAAGAAGGAAGTTTTGAATTACTGGTCTTTTTTCCAAAAGAGGATGTTCGATTGATGTACTAATTGAATTTATAAGCAGTTCCAAGTTGGATTTTAAAAGATTTGAATATGGTCGGGCATTAATTATAGCATCTTGTGCTCTTTTCAATTTTGCTGCCGAAACCATTTTCATTGCCTGTGTAATCTTTTTAGTACTTGTTACAGCAGCAATCCTTCTTTTAATGTCTCTTAAAGTAGCCATACTATCTCCGTTGTTTTAAAAATACGACCAGTTCTTAGAAAGATAATTTATTACATAGTCTTGCACTGCATCTTCTAACGATGTGAACTGGAAGTTACCGACTTGGGAAATAAGCTCGGGAAATAAGCTTATCGATATTCGCTTGTGTGAAATTTTGATATTGGTCTTGAAGTTCCGAAGGCATTTCGATGTAATCTATTTTACCGTTGGGAATGTCCATAGCATTGAAGATGGAATTGGCTAAATCGTTCCAAGTTCTTGCTTTTCCTGTACCAATGTTGAAGATGCCTTTGGCTTTTTTTTGGTAAAGTAGCCAAGTAAGTTCAATAGCATCGAAAACATAGATGAAATCGCGTTTTTGTTCGCCATCGGCAAAATCGGGGCTGTTGGATTTAAAAAGTTTGATTGTTTTTGTTGTTTTCGCTTGTAAGTACGCTTTGTAAGCGACACTTGCCATTTCTTTTTTATGGTATTCGTTCGGACCGAAAACATTAAAGAAACGTAAGCCAGTAAAGAGCTTGTCGTAGTTATTTTTTGCAACCCAGCAGTCGAATAAATATTTTGAAAAGCCGTATGGATTAAGTGGTTTAAGTTCTACGATTAAATTGTCGTCGTAGCCTAATTCACCTTTGCCATAAGTTGCGGCACTACTTGCGTAGATGAATGGAATTTCTTTTTCCAATGCATAGTTTGCTAATGTGATGCTGTATTTATAGTTATTCTGGATAAGATAATTTACATCGTTTTCGAACGTATTAGTGCAAGCACCTAAATGGAAAATGGCTTCGAAACGATAATTGGAAAATTTTTTTGAGTAGAAGAAATTCAAAAATTCATCCCGGTCGAAATATTCAAGAAATTTCTTGCCAACAAGATTTTTCCATTTTTCGGAATTGCCTAAATGGTCGACAACAACAATATCGGTATACCCTTTGTTGTTTAAGAGTTTTAAGAAACAAGAGCCAATAAAACCAGCACCACCAGTTAAAAGAATCATTGCAAATTGTGCTTTTCTTTGAAGAGTTTTACAAATTCTTCGACTGCTTTTTTAAGCATTGCAAATTGTGCTTTTCTTTGAAGAGTTTTACAAATTCTTCGACTGCTTTTTTAAGATTGCTAACAATTTCTTCGGTAAGGTCTCTTGTTCGGATGATGCTTTCGAGAACATTTGGATAGGTTGTATCCATAAATTCGAAGAATTCGGCTTCGAAAGTTTGAAGAATTTCGATAGGAAGTGCATCGAGATAACCATTTGTTGCTGTCCACAGCAGAGCGATTTGTTTTTCGACGGGAAGCGGATTATATTGTTTTTGTTTTAGGATTTCAGTTAAACGTGCACCTCGGCGAAGTTGTTGTTGGGTTGCTTTGTCCAAATCCGAGCCGAATTTTGCGAAAGCTTCAAGTTCTCGATATTGGGCTAATTCTATTTTAAGTGGCCCAGCGACTTTTTTCATTGCTTTGATTTGTGCATTTCCACCTACACGGGAAACCGAGATACCGATATTCATTGCGGGACGGATACCAGCGTTGAACAGATTGGGTTCGAGGTAGATTTGTCCATCGGTAATGGAAATAACGTTTGTAGGGATGTATGCAGCAACGTCGCCAGCTTGAGTTTCGATTACAGGAAGTGCAGTAAGCGAGCCTCCTCCGTATTCGTCGGCATATTTTGCGGCACGTTCCAAAAGTCGGCTATGTAAATAGAATATATCGCCAGGGTATGCCTCGCGTCCGGGGGGGCGTCGGAGGAGCAAGGATACTTGGCGGTAAGCTGCTGCTTGCTTCGAAAGGTCATCGTAAATAATGAGTGCGTGCATACCATTGTCGCGGAAATATTCACCCATTGAACAGCCACAGTATGGTGCAATAAATTGCAATGGTGCTGGGTCGGAAGCATTTGCTGCAACGACTATTGTGTAGTCCATTGCGCCGTATTCCTGTAAAGTTGCAACCACAAACCACATTTGCTACGGTCGAACCTTTTTGTCCAATAGCAACATAGATACAATATACTGGTTCAATTCCTAATTCTTTTGCTCTTTCGGTGTGTGTAAATTTTTGATTAATGATAGTATCTATTGCAATTGCAGTTTTACCCGTTTGGCGGTCACCAATGATTAATTCTCGTTGTCCACGTCCAATAGGTATTAATGCATCAATCATTTTAAGTCCGGTTTGGAGAGGTTCTTTTACTGGTTGGCGGAAAATTACGCCCGGTGCTTTTCTTTCGATTGGCAAAAATTGTTTTGTGTTAATTGGACCTTTTTCGTCGAGTGGGATACCTAGTGGGTTAACTACGCGCCCAAGGAGTTCTTTCCCAACAGGCACGGAAGCAACTCTGCCGGTTCTTCGGACTAAATCGCCTTCTTTTACTAATCGGTCGTCGCCGAAGAGGATAACACCAACGTTATCTTCTTCCAAGTTGAGAACCATTCCAAAAAGATTGTTAGGAAATTCAACAAGTTCGGCAGCCATTGCCTTTCGCAAACCATAGACCCGGGCTACACCATCGCCAACTTGTAACACTGTACCTACTTCGTAAATATCGACTTCTTTTTCGAAACCAGTGAGCTGACGTCGCAATATCGCAGATACTTCTTCGGGTTTTACTTCAAACATTTTTCTACCTTTTTATATTGAACATATTTTCTACGAAACTAACTGTTCGTAAAGCAATTCAAGTTTGTTCTTCAATGTTGCATCGAAGACCCAATCTTCGATTTTAACAATTAAACCACCCTTGATTTTTGGGTTCACTTTGAACTCGGGAACAATGCCTTTCCCTGTTAGTTCTTTTATCTTTTCGACTATGGTAGTTTTTATATTGTCATCTATTTCAATTGGTACAATGATTTCGGCAACGATAAGGTTCTTTTCTTGATAATATAACTTTCTGAATTGTTCAACTATGCTAATCAACTATGCTAATAACTAAGTCGTGTCTGCTTTTATCTATTAAAAAGAGAAGAAAGTTTAATGTGAATTCTGAAATTTTGTTTGCAAAAATTTCGCGGAAAATATTTTTCATTCGAAAGGGTGAAATAAGCGGTTTTCGTGTAAGACTTTGGAGTTCCTTGTTCGCTTTGAAAATTTTTTCGACGAATTCTAAGTCGCGGAATATTTCATCTAAAATATTATCTTGCTTTACTGCTTCGAGCAAAGCTTTAGCATATCGGTAAGATACTCTTTCTTCAAACATTGTTATATAAATTTAGTTGTTAGGAATTTTGTCAATGTATTTTTGAATAATTTTTATGTGCTGGTCTTTGTCGAGAGTTTCTTCGAGCAATTTTTCGGTTGCATAAATTACCAAATCGGCGACTTCTTTGCGAAGTTCACTTAGAGCTTGTTCCTTGCTTCGGTTGATTTCTCGGGTAGCTTCTTCAATTTTCTGTCTTCGTATTTTTTCGGCTTCTTCGGTTGCCCGTGCAATTAACTCATCGGCTTGTTGTTTACCTTTTTGGATGATATTTTGCATTTCCTTTTGGGCTTGATTCAATTTGTTTGTACTTTCTTCTAGTATTTTTTGAGCTTCTTTATTAGCAAGCTCGGCGTTTCGAATATTTTGTTCGATGTATTCTTCGCGTGAGCGTAATCCGTTTGCAATTGGTTTTGTCCCAAATTTAACCAAAAGGAAGAGAAAAATTAGAAAGTTTAAAATTGTCCAAATCATCAACCCTGGTGAAACGTTGAGTAGGTTTTCCATTTTTGATTCCCAATTAACTATTAATAATCAAAAAGTCATACTTAAACCCTAAGGTCTAAGTATGACTATAAAAAAAATTATTTAATTGCTAAAAGCATCGAGATTACGCAGGAGAAGAGAGCCACACCTTCGATAAGAGCTGCTGCAATAATCATTGTAGTTCGCAGTGCCCCGGATGCTTCTGGTTGTCTGCCAGATGCTTCGAGAGCGGCACTTGCTAACTTTCCAATGCCAATTCCTGCACCGATAACGGAAAGTCCAGCACCTATTCCTGCTGAAAGATGAGCTAAGTTTACTACTTCCATTTCAAACCTCCATTAATAAATTCAACATAAATCAGATTAATGTTTATGTTCCTCATGGGAATGTTCACCTATTGCCAAACCAGTGAAAACTGCAGTAAGCATTGTAAAAATATATGCTTGTAAAAAAGCAACAAGTAGTTCCAAAAAGTACATAAATACCGAAAACGGAACAGAAACAAAAGCCATTACAATAGTTTTAAGATAAAAGATTAATCCAACAAGTGAAAGAAGTACGACGTGACCAGCAGTCATATTCGCAAAGAGACGAACAGTTAAAGCAAAAGGCTTGGTGAATAAACTGATGATTTCTATTGGTAACATTATTGGAGCAAGGTAAATTGGAGCTCCACCTAATAGATGCTTAAACCAGTTGCCTAAACCAATTTGCGAGATTGCAGTGCCATTGATTACCAAAAGTGCAGTAAGAGCAAGCCCAGCCGTTGTTCCCAATGCTCCTGTTGCTGTATGTCCACCAGGGATTAATCCAAATAAATTCATAAGTAAAATAAAGGTAAACAAAGCAACAAAGTAGGGCAAAAGTTTATATGCTAGTTTTTTGCTTGGCAGATTTGGAACAACAATTTCATCACGAATGAAAATCACAATAGTTTCGATTAGATTTTGGATGCCCTTCGGAGCAGAAAGTGGGTTTTTCTTATATCTGCGGGCGGATGTAAAGAATGCAATCAAAACAAAAATTATTGCAAACCATTGGAAACATACTGCAAACCATTGGAAACATACCAAACTCGAAGGAGACAAATCAAGTGTTGGCGGTTCTTGTGTGTTTGCTTTGACAATTTTATGATGAGTAGTTACTGTATATTTTCCATCCTGAGAAATAGAATGGATACTTGGATAGTAGCTTAATCCGTATTCTTTGTCGTAAAGTATTACGGGCAAATCAACGATATGGTAGTTGAAAAATGTGAGTTCACGGTGTTCACCCAATGAACTAAGCAAAACGGGAAAAACTTCTTGGGGTGGAATGTCGTTTTGATGAGAAGAATGATGCCCAACTTCGCCCGAGTTTGTGCCTGATTCTAATGCTAAATTCTCACTCATTATTCATTTTTCTCTTTATAATTATGCAAAATTAATAATTTTGATTTAGAATTGAAATAAATGATTTCTAAGATAATCAGAAAAAAAGTTGCGATGAAAAAAGTTAAAGTAAACCTAAATGCATTAAATCCCAAATATTTAAGGCAGATAAAAAATAGTAACAAATTGATTACATAACGAAAAAAGATTGATGAAAAAAGAAGTTTGTAGAACTTTTTGTCTTCTTTCTTAATGGCTATGTGATAAATTACAATTGCACTTAGATAATTAATTAGACCAATTCCAATTGCAGTTAAAATTTCTTTCATTTACTTTTTAAGTGCGTTCCGAATAAAATCATACATACCAACAACACAGCCCAACAAAGAAAAAATTATCAAAAAGATTGGCTTTGTTTCTAACCATTTATCCAGAAACCACCCGATAATAACGAAGATAAAAATAGTAATAACCAATTGCCAGCCAAGATTGATATATGGTGCAATCTCTTTAAGTAACTTACTTTTGAATTTATTTGTCATTAGTTTTCATTAGAATCCATATTCTTCGAGTAGTTGGAGGATTTTATCGAGATAGACATTTTTGACAAAGTAGTGGGAGCTAGGTTTTGGGAGAAGAATTATTTCCCCATAGCTGGAAGGCTGCTCTTCATCGAAGATTGAACTAGCGAGAAGAGTAAACTCATCGGGTCGAAATTCATTGTCAACATCTTGGTAAACAGTAGAAAAACCAATAAATATGGACTTATCGTTATCTAATGGGACTGTTTCGTAGCCAAAAAGAACAAAAGGAAGACGGATTTTCAAAATGAATCCGCTTTCGGTTTGCTGAGCCGAGAGGCGGATTTTTTCCATTGCTTTTTTTTGGAATTCATCCAAAGGTTCGTTAGAAAAGAAACCCGAAACAGATGGCGTAATATCGTAGAAATTACCCAAATCGATTTCTAACTTGTAAACTTTGCTTGTGTTTATTGATTTAATTGCAAGCTTTCTGCCAGCTACTTTGAAAAGCCGTTCATTAGTGCTTTTAACGGGGTCGAAATCGAACCACAGGGTAAGCTTATCCTTTTGGCATCGTTCGCAGTTACTGACGACGTTGTCATCGGCAACATAAAATGTGAAATAAAGATAGTTTGCATCGAAGCTGGATTTGACGGAAAAAGAAGCATCGGTTTCGCCTTTCCAATAGTAACTTCCTTTGATAACATATTGAGAATGCTGAGCAGTTGAAAGTTGTGGGTAACCTTTAAAGATGTTTAAGCCCCGTGGGTAAGATGGAACTGTAAGGAAATCTGCAAAGAAGTTAAAGGAACTAACAAGAGAGTTAACTTTAAATTGTGTTTGATTAGTAATGTAGTTTATCTTTCTTTCAAGGAAATAATCATTGTTTTTAACAAACGAGGACTCGGAAGTTAAAATGACAACGCCGTTTTGGAAGGTGTAGCTGTAGATTTGCCAATCGTCGTCTTTTTGTTTGTGTGAAATTTGACATTCATTGTTTTTAATAACAATGCCAACTTCAAGAGGTAGTTCGTAATACTCGAAAGGTAAAATTTGAACTAATTCGAAGAAGCCATCATCATCGACAAACATATAGACATAGACAATCTTTTTTCGCTCTTGGGTAATTTTGATTACAAATGATAAATCGGGGTTATTGTCGCCCGAAAAATCGCCAACATCCCAACCCCAAACTGTGAATCGAAAAGTCTGCGGTAAGAATTTTTGTAAGTCCGAAATCATTTCGTTATTAAAATGTGGTGAAATTTTTACTAAAAATTCAGAAAATGTTACACCATTTTGCCCAAAGCAAATTTGGGAAAAGATGAATAATAATACCCCAAAAGCGATAAGTTTAAATTTTTTCATAATAGTTCGAAAGCTTTATTGCGTTTTCCAGAACTTGTTTGTGGTCGCTTTGCAATCGAGCACCAAATTGCGAGACGATTTTACTTGCAGCGTATGAGCCTAATATTCCCGCAAGCTTAATATCTTTGTGAACAAGCAAGCCATACATAAATCCGCCTGCGAACATATCGCCCGCACCTGTTGTATCGACCGCTTTCGTTGCGAAAGCAGGAATTTCGAATTCTCGACCATTGAAATATGCAATTGCACCGAGTTCGCCGAGAGTAATAACGAAATTTGGAACAAGTTTCGATAATTGATTTTTGACCTTTTCTAATGATTTTACCTGTGTTAATTCTTTTGCTTCGAGTTCATTGCAAAAAAGTAAATCGGTCAAGTAAATCGGTCTTTTGTATTGCTCTTAACAGATTATCGTGGAAATTGCGAATAATAAATACATCGGAAACAGAAAGAGCGATTTTGGCAGAATTCTTTTCGGCAAGTTCTATGGCATAGAACAATGCATTTGTGCTTTCGGGAGCGGTGAATTTGTATCCTTCTAAATATATCCATTCGGAATTTTGAATGAACGAAGGATTTATGTGTTCGGCGGAAAATTTCCCCGTAGCACCTAAGCAGGTGTTCATTGTTCTTTCGGAATCGGGAGTAATGAGAACGATGCAAGTGCCCGTTGGTTCATCGATGTGAGGTGCTAATAGGTCGATTCCCAATTGTTTGAATTCATTGGCATAGAAATGTCCAAATTCATCGTCTCCGAGAACAGTTTGATAAGCCGAACGCCCACCGAATTGCGAATAAGCTATGATGGAATTGGCAGCACTGCCTCCACTCTACAACGAACGTGCGGGCGACTGTCAAGTGATTGGAGTAGTTCTTGTTGTTCTGCAGGGGAGACGAGTCGCATTTCCCCTTTTCGAAGACCGAATCTTTCGAGCTCCTCGAATTCGACTTGGTAAAGCAAATCGACTAAACCATTGCCTAAGCCGCAAAGTTGTATTCTTTTGTTTGACATAATTGTTTTTTAACTTTTACTCATATTTTTTAGAACTTGCCTGATTTTTTCAATTCCGCAATTCCTTCGTCGATTTCGTCTTGTTGTATGCACAAAGCTGGTCGAAATCTAATCGAATTTTCCCCAGAACCCAAAATTAATAATTTATTTTCGAATGCTAAATTTCGGAATGTTGTTTGGTGCTCTTTCGATGGCAAATCGAAAGCGCAGAAAAGACCACGTCCCCGAACATTGTCTTCGATTTGCAATTCTTTCAGCCTATGTAATAAGTAGTTACCCATAATTTTAGCATTTTCCAATAAATTATCCTCTTCGATGATTTCCAAATAGCGTGTTGCTCGAACCATATCGACTAAATTCCCACCCCAAGTGGAATTAATTCTACTCGAAACATGAAACACATTATCGTGTACTTCATCAATTTTTTCGGTAACAATAATACCACAAACTTGCATTTTTTTACCGAAGACCATAATATCGGGAATTACATTCAATTGTTCGAAAGCCCACATTGTCCCTGTAATTCCAACACCAGTTTGAACTTCATCGAAAATGAGAAGGCAATCATTTTCGTTTGCTAAAATTCGCAATTGTTGGAGGAATTCCGCTCGGAAGTGATTGTCTCCACCTTCCCCTTGAATGGGTTCAATGATAATTGCAGCAATGTCGTCGGGGTTGCCAACGAAGGCATCTTTTATTTCTTCGATTGATTTCTTTTCTAAATCTAATGTTTGACGAACATTTTCACCTTCGAAAGGGAATCGCATTTTTGGGTTGGTAATCCGTGGCCATTCGAATTTTGGAAAATACAATATTTTCCTTGGGTCGGTATTTGTAAGGCTCATTGTATAGCCACTTCTTCCATGAAAGGCTTGGCGGAAGTGGATGATTTTTGTGCCTTTTTCGCCTTTACCTTTTGACAAGTTTTTGCGTATCTTCCAATCGAATGCTGTTTTTAATGCATTTTCGACTGCCAAAGCACCACCTTCGATGAAGAATGCATATTTAAAATCCTTTGGAACAGCAATTTTGAAAAAGGTATTTACAAAAGTTGCCATTTCTTCGGTGTAAATATCGGAATTCGAAGGTTTGTTGATTGCTACGAACTTTAAATATTCCAAGAAGGATTCGTCGAGCATTTTTGGGTGGTTCAAACCCAATGGCAAAGAAGCAAAACAAGTGAAGAGATCGTTATACAGTGTTCCGTTAGTTGAATCGACGAAGTATCGTGGGGTACTGTTGTATAAGTCCAAGACTATTGGGAAACCATCGACGAGCATATGCTCTTTCAAAGATGCAAGAACATTTTCTTTTTCGACTTTGTACTTGAATTGAAATTTGACCAATGTTTTTTCCATTTTTTCACCTTTTATTTTTAAAATAATTATATTTGTAATTCCAAAAAGGTTAGCTTTGGAAGGAATCGAAACCCGAAGGGAAGTTAAGATAGATGAGTAAATTCATACGAGCGAAGAAAAGAGAAATAAAGGAGCCACCTCGGATGGTTCCTCTTTCGGAAACCGTATTTGCAAAAAGTGTTTTACTTCGCATACTGCAATTTAATAAATTTTGTTGTAACAATTTGTCACAAAGACAATTACAATTTTTTTCTGTTTAAATTGACAAAATTTTCATTTAAAATATTATTTTACGAAAAATTTATTTTATTAATTTTGTTACGTGATGTTTAAAAGTTTTTTTGTTTTTTTGTGAATTTGAAAATAATTTTGTTTTAATAAAATTTATTTTGTTTATTAATTATTTGGAGTATCAATGAACGCCAAAACAAAGTTTAAAAGGCAACTTCAATTGCAAAAGCGACTTGGTGCACCACATGTAGTTCTTTTTGTTGCAATGGTTATCGTATTTTTTTTCTTTTTCTTTTATCAGGTGATACCATACGGGGTTGCAAAGTTTGTTGTACCTTTGTTTTCGCCCAGTGGTGACCAGTTGGAGAAAATTGGTTTCGTTAGGTTCGAAGGTTTAGTATGGGCTTCGACGACAAAAGAAAAGGAAGAGGAAATCATTAGACGAGGAAGGGTCGATATTTCTAAGGACTTAATAAATAAGCAGTTTATTTTTGATTTTTCTTTTAAACCCAGAAATGAGAAAGAACACGGCTATGTTAAAACATCTACCGAATTTTATGTCAAATCCGAAGTTATTGGCGAAAACCCAATTTACCTTGAACCTTGGGTTGGGTTCTGGATTCTTGCTCTGGATTTAGCCCTTTTCTTTGCTTTGTTTATTACAATGATGTTGCCGACAAATATCGGATTTATGTCGCTACTATTCGATAGGCAAATTGATAACACAAAAACTAAGATTCGTTTGCAGACCGGTTTCCCCGAAGATGTTGTCGATGTTCTCATTATGCCCGATGACAAACTGCGTGAACTTGACCGAGAAGAGGTTGAAAAAGCATTTCGAATTGTTTGGGAAAGAACCATCGGCGAAGAGCTCTCCTCGCCCCGACAAGCCTTTAGGTTCGAAGATTTGTTCGATGAGACAATTGATGTAGTTAAATTCAGAAACGAAACTCTTTACAACAGAATTAAGGATTACTTCTCCGATTTCGTATTAAAAGAAATAGAAGATACACGAGATGGATTACTCTGGCGTAGGAATCACTTCTTAATTTTCAAAGGCTTGCGTTTATATATGGCTCACCACTTTACCGAAAAGTATTCGAACAATGTTACAGGGCTTGCTTACGGTGGTGCTTCGTTCCTCATTGTCGCTGTTGGTATTCGTGGTCTTAAGTTTATCCCTGCTACCCGACCTTCGTTCATCTTGATGGCTATCTTTCTCGAATTTACAATGCTTGCTCTCCTTGCTATTACTTTGATTTACACCGAAGAGGAAGAACGAATGGACAGAATGCTGAAGAAAATGGAAGATGCCAACAAGAGCCAATTGGAAGCACTCCGTTCGCAACAATACGATATTCACCAACTCACTTCGGTGCTTATCGGTCAATCCGCTGAAATTATCAAAAGCCGTGTCGAAAAAGCTATTTCCGAATACCTTACAAGCGATGACCACGTAAAAAGAATGATTGCCGAAGAAATAAGCCAGAAAATAATAATTGGATTGAAAGAGTCTTTCTTGCCGGAAGAAAAGTAATGTAAACTTTATCCACATATACATTTTCCGAGGCTGACTCGTTGTCAGCCTCTTTTTTTGAAAATTACAATTTGATTGCTAATTTAAAACTGATTTTCGAGTCGGTTTGTAACTAAAAGATGCAATTTTTGTTTATTATTCTTGTCTTTAAATTTTTATAAATTGCTGAAAGCAGAATTATGAATAGATTTTGGCTTGCAATATATTTTTTCATTGCTTTCGCTCAATGTGTTTTTTCTCAATCCATAAAAGATGAACTTTATTGGATTGAAAAATCAATTCAAATTCCAGATAATTATAAATGGTATAACCCTGAACTCGATTATGTTCACATCCAAACCAACAAAGACCAAATTTATTTAATACCTGCAAGCCGAATCATAGAACTCGAAAGCCAATTTGAAAATAAAAAAATTCAATATTTTCATCTTCTACATAAAGGGAAAGATGTTCCTTTTTTTGTTGTATCGACAGATGAATATTTTGACCGAGCCGATACAATGATTTTCCTGGGAAGCCGTCCCCGTGGCGATACAACTTGGTTCGATAGCTACTCGAATTTTGAATCATTCTTTTTTACTTACGATGAATCCGCCGAGGGCAAATTTTATCGACTAACAAGCATTCAGGGGAATGATTTGCCGTTTCGAAACTCGGTGTTAGTGAACCAGCATCTGGAATATCACCACAAATATTGCATTGGTCAGCACGAATTCTCCTCCGAAAATGTCGATAGCGAAGGTTGGGTTTGGCAATTATTAGAACCCACCGCTACAAATGAGCCGAGTTCCCAAACACGAAGGTCATTAAAATTTTGGGTCGATTTGTTTCCCGACGAAACCGCCGATTCGATTTACTTTACAATGTTCGGATTTAATGGCAAATATGATTCTTTGCGAACAATACATAGATTGCTTATTACAATTAATGGAGATACCGCTAATTTAGCACAAATTCGACCTGGTAACAATGTTCTAATTAAATTTGGCTACCCTGCAAAAAAAATACTGTTCGGAAGGAATGAAATTGAAGTTAAGTCCATTGGAACAACTGACCTGAACACAGGAAAGATAATTTCGCCAGATATCATTGGCTTTCAGTATTGCGAACTCAAATACAAAGCAATACCTTATTCACATAATGGACATTTGAACTTTCCTCGTCCTTCTTCGGATACAATCGCAGTTTTAGGCTTTGAATTCAACGAAGCCATTGTGATTGATACAATCAATAATGAAATTTCATATATTTTTGGAAAACCAACTTTTTCGATTTTTGGCTCGATCCAAAATAAAACCAAAAAGGTAAGATTTATTATTGCCGATACTGTTATAGAAACTGACAATCGAGGCTTCCATCTTGTTGTTTCCGAAGGGAAAAACTTTAAATATTCTTTTTTTCCTGAATTTTCGAATTCGATTATTAATCTAATAAATGGACTACCAAGCGAAACATTGATTTTTGTAGCCTTTAATGGAAATACAATTAACTCTGAATCAGTGAATTACTTCGAATCTCTTGGTTCTAAATTAGTCGATAAAGTTCAAACCGGTGAAAGTTGGTTTTTTTCGAAATTGTCGAAATACACTGAAGTTGCAGAAAGGAAGGGTACAAGCGAAATTTTGAATTTTTCTGCTAATTTTATTTCCAGCTTCTCCCCAAGTTATTCCTTTGTTTTGAATCCCGGTTCGGGTAATAGTTCATTCATTTTCGTAGCCGACAAAATTTTGATTGAACAGCCAATACTTTCGAAGGTTTCTCGGAGCAATTTATTTTTGACCGAAAACCAAGCAGATGTAATAGTAGTAACACATCGCGACCTTTGGGAATCAGCCCAGCAATATGTTAATTACCGTATACAGACGCATCCATCGTATAAGTTTTTGCTTGTTTCTGTTGATGATTTGTATAAGGAATTTAATTTTGGTAAAAAATCGCCGCATGCAATAAAACGATTTTTGGTTTGGGCATACAACCGTTGGGGCGAAAGGAAGCCAAAATTTTTAGTTCTTTGGGGCGATGCAAATTGGGATGCTCGTGGTGTACTGAAAGATTCCGTTTACAAAGATGTTACACCCGATTTTGTGCCTGCGTATGGCTGGCCTGCAACTGACTATTGGTATTCGCTGATTGATGGGGTGGACTTAATCCCCGATATCGGAGTTGGTCGCATTCCTATTCAAAATAATCGAGAGGGGTATGATTACATCGAAAAAATTATAGATTACGACAATGCACCTTTGAATCCGTGGATGAAGCGGTTTCTGATGTTAAGTGGTGGAAAGGATGTAATCGAGCGAGATTATTTTTACGAGATGCTAAAAGGATATTTTGGTGATTATGTACTTTCACCAAGTCCATTTTGTCCCGAGGTTCGTTCGATTCGCAAGAGCGATGCAATCGTCGGAAGCGAAGCCGACGCTTCGTTTATCCGAGCCGAAATAAATAGTGGCATTGGATTTATGTATTTTGCGGGGCACGCTGCACCTCACGTTTTCGATACCGATGGTTGGAGAGCACCAACACTAAATAACAAAGGCAAATATGGGTTTTTCGGCTCATTTTCTTGCAATACTGCTGTTTTTGCCGAACCAGCCTTGACTTCTCGGAACGAAGAGTATGCAATTTGGAAAGACAAAGGCTTTATTGGGACAATTGGTTCAGGTGGCGTTAGCTTCCGATTGAATTCGCTAAATCTTGCTCTGAATATCCTACAAGTTATTACAGATACGAGTGTTAAAACATCGAACATTTCCCAAATATTTAATTTGGCAAAAATTCCGATGGCTAAAAGCAATGAATATAACGACATTCTTGCAATTTACCACTACAACTACCTCGGTGACCCGCTTTTGGATATGAAAATTGCACGTTACCCTGAATTGTATTTTGTCGAAAATACGATTCGAGTAACCAACGAGAATGGAAAGCCAACATTCGAACAAAGTGATTCGATGTTTGTGGTTCGAGGAACAATTGCCAATATGGGATATTCTGTAAATAAATCTTTTAAGCTCCGATTAATTCATTCATATTCAAATACCACCGAAGTTTTCGAGCAAGTGCATTACAATCTCTGTCAGCCTTTTGAGTTTGAATTTTCTCTTCCAATCCAAAAAAGAAATGGGATTCATGATTTTGTGCTTATCGTTAATCCCGATAGTGCGATTTACGAACAAAATTATTCTAATAATATTTATTCATTTCAGGTAGAAGTTTTCTCATCCTCGTTCTTCCCTTTAGACCCAAGACCATATTGGGATATATCTTCCGACAGACCTGTATTTAGATTTATTGACCAAAATCTTAAAAATGGCAATGCTGAATATCATTTTGGACTTTATTCACATCCCGATACAAATAGTATTTCTTTTGCTTACTCGAAACCAAATGAATTATTTTTTGGTTCGAATTACCTCGATTGGAAACCCGTAGTTCAATTGTCAGAAGGAAAGTATTGGTTGAATTATTATAAAGTCGAGTTGGATAACAACTTCCGAAGTGAATCTTCTTTATAAAGTCGAGTTGGATAACAACTTCCGAAGTGAATCTACTTGGATTCCAATTAACGTGATAAGGCCCAAAATTGATTCCACTGTTAATATAATAATTTCCAACCAAGAGGAAATTCGAGCTTTTACTTTCAAAAATATAACGATTGATAGTTCGGGGAAGCCCTCCTTCGAACCATACAGAATTTCCTACAGGATTGTTTCCTGTGCAGGCACAGAAAAAGACCCACGTGGTGGAGAAATAGTCGTCAACAACCGGGTTTATTTTACCTCACCACCCGATTTGGCTGGTTTTCACGTTGTTGTGATTTCGCCCGAAGATTTTACTGCAAAAGCAATAAAGTATTTCAATACCTTAGGTAAATGGGATATAAACGAAGCAAAGAAAGATTCCTCTTCGTTCAACTTTGTTAAGTTTTTGAAGGATTCAATTCCCGAAGGTCATTATGTATTTTTAATTGCTTTCGATTCACCATTTCGTTTGCCTATAATTTGGCAACAATATTATCCTGAAAGTTTGGGTAGTTTGGATTCATTGCGTTCAGTGTTTCGGCAATGGGGTTCAGATTTTGCTGATTCTTTAGGTAAAGATGGTCGCTGGAAGCAATCTTTCTTCTTTGTTGGAAGAAATTTTGGCAAAATGACTAAAATTGTCGAAGGATTCGACAACGAAGGTGATTCTGTCTTTGCCGAAGGTTTTTTGGTGCAATATCCTACCACTGCTTCGATAAGTTCGCCTGTTTTCGGTGGCGTGAAAAAATTGAAAGAATTTGAGATTTATTTTTCGAAAAACGATAGTATTTCAGTTACTAATCAATTATGGGCTTTTACGAATGACTTTTCTTTGCAAGGCAAATTGATTTCCGAGACAAAATCGAACAAAATTGAGTTCCCCGATTTTGATTTGAGTCAAACTCCATTTCTTTCGATTTCCACATTGATTTCGAATCCATACGAAAAAACGGATTTTGCTTTGGATTCGATTAGACTTAAATTTATACCCTTAAATTTATACCATTAGAAGAATTAACAATTGAAAGGCTGTTGCCAGTTGCAAATGATACAATTATAATGCGAGGCGATGAAATTAATTTGTCATACGAAGTAAGAAACCTTTCGTTGCGGGCGTCGTCTGGTCCATTTGTTGTTAATACACATATTAAATCGATTTTGCAGACCATCAAATTGGCTTCCGACACGGTTGCCTCACTTAATCCCAACAGCAGTTTGATATTACAAAAAGAAATAATTACCGACAAGATGGAAAGTAATTCTCAAATCAATGCTACAATAATTCCAACAGTTAATGAACTGTTCAAGTTTAATAACCAAGACAATTGCAACTTTGGTATATTTGAAGATTCTGTTGCACCATCCATCCGACTCTATATCGATGGTTTACCAATATTTGGTGGCGAAAATGTTGCTAAAAAATGCAATGCATTGATTGAAATTTATGATAACAGCAAATTAGCTTTCGACCGCAATTCGACCAAACTTTCGCTAAACACAAAATATTATGATTTAATAGACAGTAGCGAGTTCGTTTCGTTCGAACGTTCAATTCCCTTGAAATGCAAGTATTTCGTTCCCGAAATTGATTTGGAATTTGGGAAAAATTACATTACAATTTATACAATCGACCCAAGTGGGAATCGAGATACGTTGGATGTGCCAGTTTATGTTGCAAAAAATGCTCGAATTGTTGAACATAAAGTTTACCCAAATCCATTCCAAGAGAATCTCGTTTTCGAAATTAAATATGTTTCGCCTGTGAACGATGCAGTTGCAGTGATTGATGTTTACAATTTGAATGGCAAAAAAATTAGCACGATTTCACAAAAGTTAAATATTAATACTAATGCCATTGTTTGGGGTGGCTTCGATGGTAATGGCAATTCAATCCCACAGGGAATTTATTTTTACAGGATTTCAATCCAATCCCAAGTATACGCCGACCCTGTTTATGGGAAAATTGTTAAAATTCAGTAGGCTCAATCCAGAAATGACCAGAAGAGCGAGATTTTAAAGTATCTGTCGTATTCAGGATAGAGGTAAAAGTAATAGTAGTTTGAAGATAAGAGATTATTAACAGATAGGCTGACGTAAGCATTTCCCAACTTTGCATTTGCGTAGATATTCAAGCCGTTCCATTGCCATTTTGCTTCGGAGCGGAGCTACCCGAAAAAAATATGTTCCATCTTTGGTCAAAAATGCTTGGCTTAAAAGGTGAAAGCACTTCGAGTTCTAACCCGATTTTAAGTTTGCTTCGTCCAACTTGTAAATTATAGCCTACATTTTGGTGAATTATCAAGTTTGTAGATTTTGGAAAACTGACTTGCAAACCATTGAAATTTAAGTATATATTTGTTTCACTATCGATATTTTTAAATGGATGCCAAGTAGCGTTCAAGCGAGTGCCAAATGTATTTTCGGATTCAATAATTTCTGCATTCCATTTTGTTATGTTACCATCGCTATCGGTGATTGGAATGAAGTTGAATTTACTATCTTCTTGCTTGCGGTAGGCTACGAAATTCAATTCAAGAAGCGGTAATGAATAATTAAATCCCAGTTGGACGATGTTGGTATTGTTAGTTGTGCTTTCAGAGTTAAAATTGAGTTGATAAAACCTACGAAAGAAAATTATTTCCCCAAAAAGTTTGAAATTCGAGAAAAGATTGAAAATGAGTTTATCGCCAAGAGCAAAATTTAAATGCTTGTTTTCGTAGTAAATTCTTGCACCAAAGTTCATTTCAAAAAAATGGCTGAAATGAATGGTATTTATCGAAAAAATATTGAAATTAGTAGAATGTTTTAAAATGCTCAAGCGCTTAGTTTTTTCGGGAATGAATTCAAAACCCATACCTGCGGTGGATTTAAAGTTTTGGTTTTGGAAATTCAGATAGTTTTGAAATGTAAGATAATCGGTGCTTTCATCGAAAGAGCCATAGATTATTTCATTTGTCCGCACAAAAAAAGAATCAGTCATAAATGTTGCTTTTGAAGTTGATAAAGTCAGGGAACTATTCAACAAAATTGATGAATCTTGATTTAGGATTGAGGCAAAAACAAGGTTAAAATCGAATTGCTTCGTTTGGATTTTATTTTTATCAGAATTTATTTGTGCAAGTGTATTATCGAAAATATCGAGGGATTTTTGTGGGTTTATTCCATTCCAAAGCCCATTGTTTAGCTCGAAATATGAGACTTCGAAAAGTAAGTTCGACCAAGGATTAATCTTCCATCGTAAAGCCGAAAGAAGATTCCATTTATCGGATTGTGAGTTTTCGTAACGACCACGACTCCAATAGCGTTGGTATGTAAATGCAAAATTTAAGTTTTTCGAAATGTTTTGCGAAAAAATACCGCTCGAACCAAGATATTCGTATCCCGATTGTCCAATCCAAATTTGAGTATATGGATATTGCGTGTCGAATACTCTTGGAACAAAGTTTAGGGTAAGTCCATTGGAATTGTTAGCAAGAAGGAAAGATTCCAAGCCCGTATGAATTTCAATCGTTTCGAAATAAAGCAATGGAATTTGCTCGAAATTCGGAAGACTTTGCGTTCTGATGAATAAAGGAACACCATTGCGGAGAACCGCAGGGAAACCATTGTCTCCATAAATTCCAAATGGGGTGGAAAAACCACAATTGCCGAAGTTCATTGCAAAGTGAATTGTTTTTGTTTTCAAAGCATCGGGGAAGTCGGAATAACCACTTTCAACAAAAGAATGCTTTTTTACAGCAATAGTATTGCAAATGGGGAGGGTTGTTCCTAAAAAGGGTAGGAATTGCAATGGTTGAGTTGTATCTTTTGATGTGGATTGTAAAGTTGTGTCGGCTTGCGAAAAAACGGGAAAAAAGGAAAAGAAAAAAACTAGTAATCCGATAGCCAGCCGAAACACGATATGCAAATAATTATTCAAATTTATAGTGTTTTCGCACGGGTTCAATTACTTTCCAGACGCAACTTAATCCTTGTGGGAAGACGACAAAGTCGCCTTTATTGATTTCGACAGAACTTTATTGATTTCGACAGAACCGCCTTCGAATTCAACAATTACCTTGCCTTCTAAAAAATAACACTTTTCGATTTCATCGTAGTACCAATCGAAAGTTGATGGCTCTTTTGTCCAAATTGGCCAATTTTCGATTCCCATCTGCTTAATTTGTTCAGGCGTAAGTTTTTCGATTTTGATGTTCATACTCAAACCTGATTATTTTAAAGAGGTAAATACTTTGTATATGCAGGTGTTTTGAACGAAAGTGAAGCCATTTTCTTCGGCAAGATGGCGTGCATCTTCGTTGACAATTCCTTCTTGTAGCCAGATGACTTTAATATCGCCTTTCTGTCTTTTTCTTTCGATTGCTTCTTTTACGACATCGAGGCAATGTTCCGATGGTCTAAAGACATTTAAAATGTCTATGTTTTCTTCGACATCGATTAGTTTTTGGTAAACAGGAATTCCTTCGACTTCGAACTTTTGTGGGTTAATCCCAACGATTTTATAACCGAATTTGCTCAAAAATACAGGAATCGTGTGAGCAACTTTTTCGGAGTTTTTCGAAAAACCATAAACTGCAATATTTTTATGGGTTTTAAGAATTTCTTGAAGTTGATGAAGTTCCATCTTCTTTTCTCTTTTTTGATAAAACATCTACAAATGAGTTTACTGCTTTATAAGCACCGCTAATGACTTTTGCGGTGGAAATCAAAGGAGTCGATACTTTAAGGTAAATGTAGTTGGCAAGTTCTTCGAAAGGTTGAAGCATATTGCCAATTTTGTTTACTTTTTCGTCGACATTTTGAAAGGTAACTCTAATTTGGTCGAGAGTGGAATCGGAATTTGTAAGAGTGCTTTCTAATCGGTTGCGGATTAATTGAATCTCATCGGTTACTTTTGTCAATGACACAAGAATTTGATTCGACAAATCGGAGATATCTTTTAAAAGCGATTTAATGAGCTTATTTAATGAAATTAGGTAGAAAATAAGAAAGAAGACAAGAATTGAAACCGAAATCAACGCAACAATCTGTGCAATTTGCAGAAGGAAATAAGTATCCATAATATCTTAATTTTATATGTATTTAACTTTTGTTCTCGAGTTCGGATTTAAATGCATTTGCTCCTGCTTTTGTAGCTTCTTTGAGTTGCTGGATTTTTTCTTCGACTGTTTGTTGCGAAGCTTTGAATTTTTCTTTTGCTTCCGAAACGATTTGGTCGACACTTTCGATAATTTTTTGTGCTTGTTCTTTAGCCGAATCGATAATACTTTGGGCTTTTATTCTGCCTTCGTTGACGGTGTTCCAAACTTGTTGGTCAACCTTTTGTTCCAAGTCTGTTATTAGTTCGGATGCTTTGGAGTATAAGTCGCTTGTTTTACTTGCAATATCTTTGCGGAGCTCTTGTCCACTCTTAGGTGCAAATAATAATGCAATTACTGCACCGACAGTTCCACCAAGAATTGAGCCTAAAATAAAACCTTTTAAATATTCTTTTCCTTCCGACATTTTCTCCTCCTTTAATTATTATTTATATTAATGATTCTATTGGGCGACCTTGTTTTTCCAAAATTAATTCCAAAATTAATTCGATTACTTCTCGCACAGCACCATTTCCACCAGAGTTCTCACAAATATAGTCGACAAAGTTCTTAACATATTTTAAAGAATTTGCTGGACAAGCACTGAAACCAACGATTTTCATAGCAGGAACGTCGTTAATGTCGTCGCCGATGTATGCAATTTCCGAAAGGTCGAGTTCCAATTCCTTTGCAAGGTTTTCTAAATCTTTTTTTTTGTCCTTCGAACCTAAAATTACATTATCAATTTTTAATTTCATCGAACGAGCCGTAACAATTTGAGAAGTTTCGCTTGTTAAAATTGCTGTACGGTAGCCAAGATTGTGAAAGATTTCTATTCCCATTCCGTCAATTATCGAAAATGCCTTCAACTCTTCGCCATTTTTTGAATAATAGACTTTACCATCGGTTAAAGTACCGTCGACATCCATTACTAATAGTTTTATTTTCTTTATTTTTTCTTCCATTTTTTTATTAATTTTCTTTTTTAATTTAGCAAAATTAGTAAAAAGGTGACGAAATGAGACCAAAAAAAGAATTATTCTTTTTTATTCTCCTATTATTGTATTTTCATAGCATAGCTTTTTCAAACGATGAAATTAATAAGATTACAATCTACACCCAAGGTATTGCTCATATCTTCCAAAAGAAGGCTATTAATTTCTCCTCCTCACCTTTCGAAGTTAATTTAACAAATATCCCCGGGACAGCCATTCCTGCAACAATTTTAATCTCTCTTGATGGCGAGTTGATAGAAAAGAAAGTTAATAACCAAAGGATTGACTTAAAGTCTGTTTTAATGAACTCCTTCAACAAAGAAATTTCCTTAATCTCCTTCGAATCTGGTCAGCAATTTAATGGAAAACTAATTGGTTTCGAAGATGGGAAACTGGCTCTTTTGAAAGAGGATAAAAAACTAGTCTTAATACCAAGTATCGAAGATTTTGTAATTAGTACAGTGAATTTCAGCGAAAAAGAACTTGCCGCAAATTTGGGTATTTCCTTTGTTGCGAAGCCAAAAAATTTGGGCATAAACAATGTGAGTTTGTCCTACCTGGCAAAAGGTTTTTCTTGGAGAGCAAATTATTATGCTGTTATTGACGAAAAGTCGGGAAAATTAGACATTCAATGTTGGGCTGATGTTTCGAATACATCGGGCGTTGACTTTCGAAATGTCGATTTGACTCTCAGTTACGGCGATTTGCAAATCATTGGAGGCGAAGTTTTGCGTTCTCGTTCCCAAATTTTTGAACAAAGCACAATCGAAAAACTCAGTTTAGCAGAATCGAACGTTGTCCCCGAAGGAATTTTTGAATTTTACTCATTAAAAATTCCTCATAAGGTAACATTAAAAATTCCTCATAAGGTAACCCTTATGAATGAAGAAATGAAATCGTTTCTTCTGTTCCAAGCAAACTCTGTACGATACAAAAAGAAATTCCAGTTAGATTTTTTCGACTATAATTACAGCGATTACGTTAAAGACAGGCCTTGGATATTAATTTCGTTCGAAAATAATGAAAAAAACAACTTGGGATACACGCTCCCTTCGGGAATGGTGAATGTTTTCCAAAAATCTCAACTATTCGAGGAGTTCATCGGGCAAACTAACTTTAATTTTACTCCAAAGAATGAAAGTGCCGAGGTTAATTTAGGAAAGGCAAGCGACTTAGTCGTGGAATCTAAAATTGAAAAAACAATTGATATCCCCTTTAATACTAAACAAAAATTTTTGAAAGTATTTGTTAAAAATAATAAGAATGAATCGGTTGAATTAGAATATTCGATTACTTCATCGGGCGATTTAGAACTTGTTAATACGAATGTTAAACCATTTTCCCAGAGTTCGAAGAAAATATCGTTTAATTTGTCGGTTAAACCTAATTCAGAAACTACATTAGAAGTCGAATACAAGTTGACAGTAAACAAATAAAGTTTATTAAATAGTATTATTATGTTCAACGAAACATTTCATTCGCACAGCGAAAGCGAAACAATAGAAATTGCAAAATCCTTTTGCGAGCGTTTGACAAACAACGATACAGTTGCTTTGATTGGGGATTTGGGTGCAGGTAAGACTTTATTCATTAAATCGATTTGTGAATTTTTCGATGTTGATGAAATTGTTACAAGCCCAACTTTTACTTTGATTAACAAATACATTGGTAAGTTCAATGGGGAAGAATTCGAAATATATCATATTGATTTATATCGGATAAACAAGCAAGAAGAGCTTATTGATCTGGGTTTCTTCGATTTAATCAATACTCAGAATTCATTGAAACTAATCGAGTGGGCAGAAAGAGTATTAGATTTTCTTCCACTACCATATTATGTTGTGAATTTTAGCAATGTCGAAAATCAAGAAAACGAAAGAATAATAACGATTACATATAGAAACTAAAAAAGAGGCTGGCTTGGTTCGCCAGCCCCTTCGAAAGCGTAAGAACCCCTGTATTAATAATTTTTTTGGTAGTTTCTTTTGTTATTGTAGCCGAAATTTCTTTCGGTTCTGGGTTCTTGTTGTTTTGCTTCATTAACGACGAGTTTCCTTCCACCAAATTCTTTTCCGTTGAGAGATTGGATTGCATTTGCACCGTCTTCGGAATTCATTTCGACAAAACCAAAGCCACGAGAGCGACCAGTTTGGCGGTCACGAATGATGCGAACAGATTCGACTTCCCCAAATTGGGAAAAAAGGTCTTCCAACTCTTCTACGCTTGTAGAAAAGCTGAGATTTCCAACATAGATATTCATAAATAGAACCTTAAATAGTTAATAATAAAACCAATGAAATTATTCCAATCTTTCCCAAGAAAGGAACAATTTCGAAAGCAAATTACAAAAAATATTTCAAAAACAACTATTTTTTAAAATTTTTATCAAAATTGTATCTTTCTTGCCACAATTTGGTAAGTCTTTCTTTTAAGATTTTTTCTCTCCCAAATTCAGTTGGAAGGTAAAGTGGTTTTGGAGAGAAATCGACGGGAAAGTAATTTTCTTTAACAAAATGTTCGGGGTAGTCGTGTGGGTATTTATAACCAATGCCATACCCGAATTGCTCCATTAGTCTTGTAGGTGCATTTCTCAAATGCAGGGGGACTTCTATCTTTGGCTCTTGTTTGATAATATTTAGCGCTTCGATTAATCCCATATACGAGGCATTGGATTTGAAAGTAGAAGCAAGATAGGTAGCACCTTGGGCAAGAATTATTTGTGCTTCGGGCATTCCAACTGATTCAACAGCTTCAAACACAGCCACAGCCAATGGCAATGCAAATGGGTCAGCATTGCCAACATCTTCGCTTGCAAAGATTATCATCCTTCGTGCAATGAACAGTGGGTCTTCGCCGGATTCGATCATTCGGGCAAGCCAAATCAAAGCAGCATCGGGGTCAGAACCTCGAAGGGATTTAATGAATGCGGATATTGTATCGTAATGGTAATCGCCATGCTTGTCGTATTGGAAATATTTTTGCTGCGAAGCCTCTAAAACAAGTTCCCTTGTGATTTTAATTAGGTCTCGTTTCGGGTGAAGATTGTATGAAATTTCCAAAAGATTGTAAGCAATACGGGCATCGCCAGCGGAAAGTGTATAGAAAATCTGATAATCTTCGATTACGATTTTATTTTTCGAAAGCACCTCGTCGGTTTCGATAGCTTTATCGAGAAGGAGTTTGATTTCGTCGAAGGAAAGTGGGTAAAGCTTATATACCTGACATCTCGAAAGGAGAGCAGGAATAATTTCGAATAATTTCGATGGATGGATTTTCGGTTGTTGCTCCAATTAATGTTACAATTCCTTTTTCGACTGCGTGAAGAAGGTAATCTTGCTGGGCTTTGTTGAATCGATGGATTTCATCGATAAATAGTAGCGTTTTTTTCCCCTGTTTTAATGATATTTCTGCATTGTTTATTATTTGTTTTACTTCTTTGACACCAACTTCGACAGCCGAGATTCGATAAAATTTGTATTTTCCGTAGTTTGCGATCAAATAAGCCAAGGTTGTTTTTCCAACCCCTGGTGGGCCCCAAAAAATCATTGAAGGAAAAGTGCCTATTTCGAAAAACCTGCGGAGGGGTGCATTTTCGCCAAGCAGATGCTTTTGCCCGACGACTTCTTCAATTGTTTTGGGTCGCATTCTTTCTGCTAAAGGCTGGTAGGGCAACGCCTCGGATGTATTTTCTTGAAAGAGTTTTTCCATTTTTTATTTTAAATTAATTTTAAAATTAATAGTTTTTTAAATTAATTTTGTAAATAAATCAAGTATTTCGAAATTTTGGATTTTCCCAATTTAAAATTATTTTATTCGAAAATACGACTATACTTATTTATATTTGGTGAAATATGAAAAGTTATGTATTTGATTATTATAATATCGAAGAGCTTTTAACCGAAGAAGAGCGTTTAGTTCGTTCGACTGTCCGAGAGTTTGTCGACCGTGAAGTTATTCCAATCATCGAAAAGCATTATCGCCAAGGAACATTCCCGATGCATTTAATTCCAAGAATGGCTGAACTTGGTTTATTGGGAATTACTCTTTCCCCTGTATACGGTGGGGTTGGTGCTAACTACACTACTTATGGTTTGGCAATGCAGGAGCTCGAACGAGGCGATTCGGCAATTAGGTCGTTTGCGTCTGTTCAAAATTCATTAGTTATTTATCCGATTTATCGATATGGCAAAGAGGGGTTGAAAAAAAAGTGGTTACCAAAACTGGCAAAAGGAGAAGCAATTGGCTGTTTTGGGCTGACCGAACCGGATTTTGGTTCGAACCCTGCGGGGATGCTTTCTACCGCAAGAAAAACAGACGGAGGTTATGTTCTAAATGGGACAAAAATGTGGATTACTAATGGTAGCATTGCCGATATAGCAGTTGTATGGGCAAAGCTCGATGGTGTCATCAATGGCTTTGTAGTCGAAAAGGAAATGTTTGTAGTCGAAAAGGAAATGAAAGGTTTCAAAGCTATCGAGATGAAAGGTAAGCATTCCTTGCGGGCTTCTGTCACATCGGAATTGATATTGGAAGATGTAGAGGTTCCGGAAGAAAATCATCTTGAAATCGAAGGTTTAAAAGGACCGCTGAGCTGTTTGACGCAAGCACGGTATGGAATAGCTTGGGGTGCGGTTGGAGCTGCCCAAGCTGTGTTCGAATCGGCTTTGAATTATGCAAAATCCAGAATTCAATTTGGTAAACCAATTGCAGCATTTCAATTAATCCAAGAAAAATTAGTTTGGATGTTAAATGAAATAACGAAGGCACAACTTTTAGCGTTTCGTTTGGGTAGGTTGAAAGACCAAGACCGTGCCCGTTACCAACAAGTTTCTCTTGCTAAGCGAAACAATGTCGATATTGCCTTAAAATGTGCTCGTATTGCCCGCGAAATTCACGGAGCCAATGGAATTTTAGATGAATACCCTGTGATGAGACATATGGCAAATCTTGAATCAGTAAAAACTTACGAAGGAACTCACGACATCCATACTCTAATTTTGGGCGAAGATATTACTGGTTTTAGTGCCTTTAGTTAATAGCAAATGGTAGACCGTAGATTAGTTCGGATTTTGAAAAACATTTCAATCCTTTTGCAAATAAAAGGCGAAAATCCCTTTAAGGTAAAAGCATACGAAAATGCAGCAAATTTAATCGAAGCAAACCAAATCGATGTCGTCAACCACGTTAAAAATGGTACATTAGGCGAAATTAAAGGGTTTGGCGAAGCATTAGTAAAAAAAATTACGGAATATGTAGAAACAGGGAAAATCTCATTTTACGAAAAATTAACCCAAGAGATTCCTGAATCTTTAGTTTTATTGACAAAATTACCTTCGGTTGGTCCGAAATCGGTAAAAGAGCTTTACGAAAAATTGGGCATAAAGGATTTAGATGATTTGGAACGGGCTTGCTTGGAAAACAAAGTTGCAAGTTTGAAGGGCTTTTCGCATAAGACTCAGGAAGTTATTTTAAATGGGATTCAGCACTTTCGTGCGTGGCGTGGCAAAAAGCAACAATTCGAATGTTTAGATTATGCCGAGGAAATCTCGAAAAAATTAAGTGAACTCCCTTTTGTTACTAAATTTTCTTTGAGTGGAGAAATACGAAGGGTAACCGAAGTAATTACTTCTATCAACTTTGTTGTTGAAGTCGAAGAGCTTGAAAACGCTGTTGCTAAGCTTTTACATACTTTCGAAGGTAGTTTTATCCCTGCATTAAGGCAAATCATTTTCACGTCGGAACTTGATATCCCTGTGATTTTTGATATATGTAGTGCAAAGGATTTCGTTTGGCGTTTGCACAATACAACTGCCAGCGAAGATTACATAAGTTATTTTAAACAATACTTGCAAGAGACAATTTTGGAGTCGATTTTCAACCACTTGAAATTCCTTCAATTTTTGGAGAAAGGATTTTGCAAAGCGAAGAAGAGCTTTTCGATTCGCTTAAACTCCAATTTATACCACCCGAACTTCGTGAAAGCAGATATGCTTTGGAAAAGGCAAAAAGCTTTTCAATACCACGTTTAATTGAAGATTCTGATTTAAAAGGTATGCTTCATGTTCATTCCAACTGGAGCGATGGTTTCAATTCAATTGAAGAAATGGCATTGATGGCAAAAAGTTTGGGCTTTGAATATATTGCTATTTGTGACCATTCGCAATCTGCAAAATATGCCAATGGGCTTGAATTCGATCGAGTCCTTGAACAACACAGATTGATTGATGAACTGAACCAAAAAGACATTGGCATAAAAATAATTAAGGGGATTGAATCGGATATTCTTGCCGATGGTTCATTGGATTACTCAGACGATGAGTTGGCTCATTTCGAATTTGTTGTTGCCTTGTTGTTGCCTCGGTGCATTCGAATTTTAAGATGCCCGAAGAAGCAATGACGCGTAGGATGAGTTATGCGTTGATGAGTCCAATGACCCACGTATTGGGTCACCCAACGGGTAGGTTGCTTCTTGCAAGAGAGCCATATCGGGTCGATATTGAAACAATAATTGAAACTGCAGCTCGGTATGGTAAAGCAATTGAATTTAATGCAAATCCCTATCGTTTGGACATTCCTTGGAAATACTTGCCACAACTTGCTGAACTATCCGTCAAAGTTTCAATTGGTCCAGATTCCCACGATGTTTTCTCTTTGAAAGATATTTTCTACGGGGTAAAATTTTTACGAAAAGGGTGGTTAACAAAAGAAGATGTAATTAATTGCTTGAACTACGATGAGTTTCGAAAATATTTAAAAAAAATCGGAAAGAAAAGTGAATAAAAAGGCGAATTTTCTTCTTGTATTTATTGCCATTATTTTTTGCGGTAAAATTTATGCTCAGGATAGCACCGAAAAAGTGCTTATTGGAAGGGTCGAATTTAGTAAGAACATAGTTGAAGTAAGTGAAAGCAAGGTTGAAGCTGCACTTGCTTTGATAGAGCAGCTTACACGAAGGTTTGTGTTAATACCAAATTCTGTTCGGGATTCTGTTGCACGAAGTTTGGCTGAACGAGGCGAAAAGCCATCGTTACAATTGGTAGGCAATCTTTTGGGTGCTACGAAGGTTCTTTTTTTTAAGGTAAGCCAATTTGTCAATATTTTAAGAGTGGACATTGCAAGCTACGACTTTGTAAATCAAGCCTATGATTCTGCGTTTGCGTATTCTAATCTGAGATATAGGTTAAAAGACAAGAATGCCCCACTTTACGACCCGAGTCTTCTATTAGCAACCCAACGAGCCATAGCGGTTCTTTACAAAGATACTTCTATGTTCGATTTTTTGGAAGGTAAGATGGGGGTTCGCCCTGTCCCTACTCTTGTAATAGGAACTATTCGTTATGTTGAAAGTGATAGTTTGAGGAAATGGGATATTTTTCAAAAGAGGCAAGTTACTTCCTTTTTTGCAATCGAAACGATTTTTGAAGAGGCTTTGAATTCTAAAAAGTATTTCGTTGTCGATAACGAGACTCGGGATTCAATCTATGCTTTTTTCAATTTCTTCGAGCCTGAGAATTTCAATCCCATAACGAAACTCGAAATCGAAGCATTACAAAAATTCGAGATTTCCGATTATGTAATTATTGGCGAGTTTTTCTTCGACAATGATATTTACAAACCAAAGGTAAACCTTCTTCTTTGCAAGATTGTTCCCGAAGGGCTAAGAATTGAAAAGCAAGTTGATGGTGTTCTCGAAAGGGATGAAATAAAAGATTACGGTGAACTTTTGAAAAAACTTACCAAAGAATTGTTAGAATAAGATTGGAGGGGGTATGCAAAATTTTGTTTTTCACAACCCAACAAAAATAATATTTGGGAAAGGAACAATAGGAAAGATTGGGCGAGAGATTACGAAATATGGAACTAAAAGGGTTTTATTGCTATCAGGTACAGGTTCGATAAAGACAAATGGTGTATATGAACAAGTTGTAAATTCACTTAGAGAAGAAGGCATAACTTGGATTGAGCATTGGGGTGTTCGACCGAATCCCGTTTTGTCCCATGCATTGGAAGGAATTCGGATAATAAGGGACAATGGTTTGGAAGCAGTGCTGGCTGTCGGTGGTGGTTCGGTTATCGACGAGGGCAAGTGTATTGCAGCAGGGTTTTATTTGGATAATCTTTGGGATGCATTCGAACAACGCAAAAGAATTGAAAAAGCGTTGCCGATTTTTACAGTTCTAACTCTTTCGGGCACTTGTTCGGAGATGGACCCTTATGCTGTTCTTACAAATGAGGAGGAAAATAAGAAATGGAATATCGAAGGCTTTGCTCTTTACCCAAAAGTTTCGATTGTTGACCCATCGGTGCAAATGACACTGCCTTGGAATCAGACTGTTTTTGGTGCAATTGATGCACTTTCGCACATAATGGAATTCTATTTTGAAGGAAAGAATGAAGAAACAACACTTGCACTCGACGAAGCATTAATGAAGACAATCTTCAAATGTGTAGATAATTTGAAAGCAAACCCCAATGATTACGATTCGAGGGCTTCTTTGGCTTGGGCTGCGACGTTGGGTTTAAATGGTATTTCGGGTGCAGGTTTGTATGGTGGCGATTGGGCTTCGCATGCAATCGAGCATGGAATTAGTGCATTTAATCCTGATGTAGCACACGGTGCGGGGCTGGCTGTTGTCTTCCCTGCTTGGATAAAATATGTTCATTCGCTTAATGAGCCAACATTTCTGCGTTGGGCTAATAATTTGTTCGGTAAAAGCAATGTCGAAAGTGCAGTAATTGCCTTGAAGGAAAAATACCGCAGTTGGGGAGCCCCGGTTTCGCTTCGGGATTCGCTTCGGGAACTTGGTTTCGAAAAATCTGCAATTACACACATTGCTAACATTGTAGCTAAATACTTCGACCGAGGCTCCACAATTGGTAAAATACTTTCTTTGGATTATTACGACATTGTCGAAATATTGAAGATTGCGTATTAGATGATAAAAGACCCTTAACTTAATCAATTTGGGAATAGCAATTTTATTAATTTGAATTAATTTACCAGAAGAAAGCTTCGCACAAAACAGTATTCTGCGTTCGAAATTTTTAGAAAATAAATCCCCGAAGGTTTACTTTTAAGGTTTATTTCTTCAAATTTAGATTGCAAAAGAGAACTATGAACAATATTCCCAAAAACATCGATTATTTCGAGCCAAGATTTAAATAAGTGTAATTCCGAAAGATTAATTAATTTTCAAAACACTATCGGAAATCCAATAATCGAAGTATTGCTGATTATTGTTAAACTCTACCGAGTTTGAAATAGGCTCAATTAAAATTAATTTGTCATTATTATAGTTTGAAGTACCAATTATGATGTTGCCATTCGAAAGCACCCTTACTACTCGTAACCTTCCGAATTGATTATCGATGATTTTGTTAATTTCGAGAATTCTGTTTAGGGAATCATTCAATCTGATTTGAAGAAGCAGTCCAGTTTTTAAAGTTACCATAAGCAAGGAACCTTTAAGTTCAGGGAACAAGTCTTTTGAATAATAATCGATGCCGCAAACGGCTAGGGTTGAGTTAGGATATAGTGAAATCAAAGGTTCAATTACTTTGTGATTTTTACTGAACTCGGGTTCTGCGTAGTAATTTCCGTCGCAATAGCCCAAGACGTATGGCCAACCGTAGTTTCCGCCTCTTTCAATTATGTTTATTTCATCGTCGGTGTTGGGTCCGTGTTCGGAAATAAAGATTTTTCCATTTATTTCCACTAAACCTTGAGCATTTCTGTGCCCCAAAGACCACACTGCATTACCAAATGGATTATCTTCGGGAATACTGCCATCGAGATTAATTCTCAACAATTTTCCGTTAAGACTGTTAGTATCCGGGGCAGTATTGGTATTGTTTGCATCACCGGTTGTTACATACAATTTTCGGTCAGAACCAATCATAAGTCGGGAACCATTGTGAACGCTTGAAGCATTGATACCATCCAAAATAATAGTAGGGTCAATTAAAGTATCTTTTTCAAACCTGTATTTTACAACTTTTTCTTTATAATTAGAAGAATTGCCATAGTTGTAGACAATGTAAATGAAATTTGAATCGGGGAAGTCGGGGTGTAGTTCTAACCCGAGTAATCCGCCTTCCCCCCACTCGAATACATCGGGAACTTTTAGAATTTGTTTTAATTCCTTGGTTTGAAGATTAAACTTGTGAATATAACCATCCCTTTGAGTAAAGACTATTAAATCCTTACCAATTTCTTTTATTTCCCACGGTACATGAAGGGAAGGCCTTGGAGTATAATATCAAACTTGTAGTTTGACTGTGAAAGCAGGCAATTAATGGCAAGTATAAACATTAGCTGAATATAAACTAATTGTTTCATATCAAATTTATACATTATTCATAAAATACAATGTTGTTTAAGGCTACTTGTAATTTGTTTTAAAGAAAATTCAGCAATCAAATTAATAAAGTCTTAAAAAAAAGATAGTTTAGACAAAATTTAAATTAATAAATTATTATTACTATTACTCTTAGATGAAAAAGGAAAATGATTTTATAAAATAATTAATAATTAATCTTTTATTTCGAGCAATTCTACTTCGAATATCAGAAGAGAATTTGGTGGTATCTTACCAACTTGGCGACTGCCATATCCTAAATCTGGTGGAATATATAGCATAAATTTGCTGCCTTCGGGCATTTGCAAAAGTCCTTCTTGAAAACCACGGATTACTTTATCCAACGAAAATTCTGCGGGTTGCCCACGGCTGTAAGTTTCATCGAAGACAGTTCCATCGAGTAGAGTGCCTTTGTAGTTTACCTTTACGGTGCTTACGGCATTTGGCTTTTTACCTGAACCTAATTTAAGTACCTCGAATTGAAGTCCCGAAGAGGTTTCGTTTATGTTTGGCTTCTTTCGATTTTTAGCGAGGAAATCCTGTGCCTCTTTTAAATTTTTCTCACCTTGCTCTTTTAATTCTTTTTCCATTCGCTCTTGTTCTCTTTGCCTTTTTTCCGAAATTTTCTTTTGAACTTCGGCAATATAAAGTTGGATTGCTCCTTCAGGAATCATTGGATTCTGCTTTTTAATTCCATCTTCGTATCCTTTCAGTATCAAGTTAATATCCAAAAAAAGCGAGTCGTATTCTAATTGCGAAACAATGTTTTTGCCCAAATTGTATCCAATGGAATAAGCGAGCGAATCGTTGTGTGTTACGATTTTTGGTTTTTGAGAAAATGAGTTAGAAAACAGTAATGGCAGTGCCAAAACTAATATTAGTGCTTTTTTCATTTTTAAAACTCCTATTAATTTAACATTATTCATTTAAGTTATCGAGATAGTGTCCAAGTTTCAATTTTTTTGTAAGAAGGTAATTGAAGTTATTTTCTGTTGGTGTAATTTGGATTGGTACGAGTTCGACGATTTCCAATCCATAACTTGCGATTCCGACTCTTTTTTTAGGGTTGTTAGTTAAAAGTTTCATTTTTCGGACGCCGAGGTCAACAAGAATTTGTGCTCCAATTCCATAGTCGCGTGGGTCGGGCTGGAAACCAAGCAAGAGATTTGCTTCGACAGTGTCGTAGCCTTTTTCTTGCAACTCGTATGCTTTGATTTTATTAACAATTCCGATGTCTCTACCTTCCTGACGCATATAGAGAAGAACACCTTTGCCTTCGTTAGCAATTTGTTTAAGAGCTGCGGAAAGTTGTTCGCCGCAATCACATCGCAACGAACCGAAAACATCACCAGTTAGGCATTCTGAATGGACACGAACGAGAATAGGCTCGTCCTCTTTCCATTCGCCTTTTATTAAAGCAACATGCTCTTTATTATCGACAATGTTTCGATAGGCTTTAATTTTGAATTCACCATATTTTGTTGGCAGTGTAGCTTCGGCAACGCATCGGACTAATTTATCACTTTTGAAGCGATACGCAATGAGGTCTTTTACAGAAATCATTTTCAAATTATTTTCTCTTGCGAAAATTTCGAGGTCGGGAACTCTTGCCATTGTTCCGTCTTCTTTTATTATTTCGCAGAGCACTCCGGCGGGGTAGAGTCCCGCCAATCGCATTAAATCTACAGCTGCTTCGGTATGGCCTGCCCGGCGAAGCACTCCTTCTTTGACTGCAATCAGTGGGAAAATATGGCCTGGACGAGCTAAATCGGAAGGCTTGGTTTGGGGATTAACAAGAGAACGGACGGTTTTGGCACGGTCAAATGCGGAAATTCCAGTAGTTGTGCCGTGAATATAATCGACCGAAACAGTAAACTTAGTCCCGTGAAGGCCTGTGCTGTTGCGCACCATAACATCGAGTTCAAGTTCGGCTGCTCTTTCTTCTGTTATTGCGACGCAAATCAGACCACGAGCATATTTCGACATAAAATTAATAGTTTCGGGGGTACAAAGCTCGGCTGCCGCAATCAGGTCACCTTCGTTTTCTCGGTCTTCGTCATCGACAACAATTATCATCTTACCCGAAGCAAGGTCTTTCAGGGCATCTTCTATTGTATCCATAGCAAATCAATTTTGTTATTATTTCTTAGCAGCAATGGCAGCTTTTTCGAATTGAATTTTGCAATTATCGGATACTTGCAATGTAACAGTTGAACCATCCATATCGACGATTGTTCCGTGAATGCCAGCGTTTGTGATTACTCGGTCGCCTTTTTTTAAACTTTCAAGCATCTTCTGGTGTTCTTTTTGCCTTTTCTGTGCAGGTCGAATCATTAAAAGATACATAATCAAAAAGATTGAGGCAAACATTATAAGAGTTACGAGCATTCCGCTACCAGATGCTTGACCACCGCCGCCTTGTGGTGGAACAAATAAAATATAAGCTGGTAAAAACATAACATTTCCTAAAAGTTAAACATTCTTAAAATTCAAAATTAATTCATTTTTCCAAAGACGATACGAACCATCGAGTATTTTTTCTCGGGCTGTTTTAAGTAACCAAAAATAAAACGATAAATTTTGATATGTCGCTATTTGATAAGCAGAAATTTCTTTGGAAATGAAGAGATGACGCAGGTAGCCTAATGTAAAATTTTGGCTGATTTCGTTGTTCAGATTCGGGTCGATTGGCTCTTTCGAAAATTTGTATTTGGCATTTCGGACGTTAATTTTCCCTCGTGTTGTAAAAATTTGTCCATTCCGTGCATTTCTTGTTGGAAGGACACAATCAAACATATCAATTCCTAAGTCTATGGCTTGGAGAATATTGATTGGGTTTCCAACTCCCATAAGGTAGCGGGGTTTATCTTTAGGGAGATGTTCTGTGCAAACGTCGGTAATTTTGTACATTTCCTCTTCGGGTTCACCAACGGAAAGTCCACCAATAGCGTAACCATCGAAATTCATTTCGAGTAACTTGCTTATGCATTCTTTGCGTAATTCGGGGAAGGTGCCACCTTGGACAATTCCGAACAAATGCTGGAAATGTTTGTAAAGTGGCGTGCTTTTTTCGAAATGTTTTTTTGACCTCGAAGCCCAATTCAGAGTAAGTTCGACAGATTTTTTAACGGTGAGGTAATCGGCAGGGTATTCCACACATTCGTCCAAAACCATCATTATATTCGAACCAAAAATCATTTGAATATCGATTATTTTTTCGGGTGTAAGAAAGTGAAGGGAGCCATCGATATGCGAGCGAAATTCGTAACCATCTTCTTTTACTTTTCGGAGCTCTTTAAGCGAGAAAATTTGGTAGCCACCGCTATCGGTAAGAATACCACCTTCCCAAGAAATGAACTTGTGAACCCCTCCAAAGTCCCGAATTACGTCAATTCCAGGGCGAAGGAACAGATGATATGTGTTGCAAAGAATTAGTCTATAACCGATTTCAATAATATTTTTGTGTAGCATTGCTTTTACTGTTCCGGCTGTCCCAACTGGCATAAATACAGGTGTTGGGACAGAAATACCGTTGATCTCAATAAAACCGGCGCGTGCTTTTCCTTCGTCAGCAAACTTTTCGATTTTAAAAAGAGCCATTTTTAAGGAGTTTCTTGTTAACAAAGTTCCAAATTTTCTTTCTTATCAAAATACTAATTACAATACCAACAGCACTAAAAAGCCAGTCGTAAAAATCGCAAATGCGCCCAGGAACGTAAATTTGATGTAATTCGTCGAGAAATGAATAAATCGAGCCAATCAGAAAGATGGCAATAATAATTTTACTTTCCTGGACTTTGTTAACTTTGGGTGTAAAAGCAATTACAAGCGAGGCGCCAAAGAGGAAAAAAATAAACAAATGTGCAAGCTTGTCCCAAAGAATGAATTCCAATTCAGGTAAATATTCGCTTGGAATGCTTGTCAGTATGAAAATAGAAATTCCAATGATAACCGACGGCAAAGTAAGTTGGAATTTAGATATTTTCATTAGGGCAATACCGTTCTTAATACTCTAATCATTAAAGAAGGGGATGTGCTTTCCAACCCATACTTTTTGGCTAAGTAGTCGCCGCAAAGGGAATGGACATAAGCTCCGAGCGAGCCAGCTACAAGTGGTTCCAAACCACGACCCAAAAACGAGGCAATGATGCCAGTCAAAACATCTCCGCTTCCACCACTTGCCATTCCGGGGTTTCCTGCGAGGCAAAGAAAGGATTTGTTTCCATCTGTTGTTATACTGGGTATATGTTTGAGATGAATAATACAATTCATTTTTGCAGAATATTCTTTGGCTATAAAGAAGGAGTTTCTTTCAACAACAGATTTTTCCAATCCAAATAATTTACAAAATTCGCCAATGTGGGGGGTGAGGATAGTTTTCGGAGAAAGTGGACTTAAACTGTTTACCGCACGTAGTCCATCGGCATCGATAACCATTGGCTTTTCGGACGAGAATTGTTGTATGATTTTTGAAATCATGTTAATTGTTTCAGGGTTGGAACCAACTCCGGGTCCAATTGCAACGACATCTGCTTTTTGGATTTCTTCCCCGAGTTGTTCGAAATTTCCGGCTGCAATGGAGCCATCGTCTGTTTCTTTAAGTTTGATTTGAATTACTTCGGGAAGCAGTTTGGGATGGAAAGCGGTACTTGCTAAAATAGTAAGTCCTGCTCCGGCGAAGACAGCGGAGTTTGCAGTTAAGCAAGCAGCTCCGGGGTACTTTCTACTTCCCGAAATGATAAGGATTCGACCATAATCGAATTTTGAACTAATTCGTTTGCGGGGTGGAATCACATCTTTAATGTCGGAAGTTTCCCAAGCGTAGGTACTTGCAAATTTCAAAACAGTACTTGTTGGCGAACCTAATTTAGCGACCAAGATTTTGCCGCAAAAGTCAGGACCATCGTTAATAAATAATCCAAGTTTGTACGAAAACATAGTGATTGTATAGTCGGCACGGAAGCAAAATTGGTTTGCAATCCCTGTAAGGGAGTTTAACCCTGTTGGGCAATCTATAGCGATTTTAATTCCATCGAAAGTCCGAAGTTTTTGCAAAATATTAAGTGTAATTCCACGAATGTTTTCACTTCCACCAGTTCCGATTAATGCATCGATGACCGCATCGGCAAATAAATCGATGCTTCCGATTTCATCCTGGGTTTCAAGTTTTTGTATTGGAATTCCTATTTTCTTTAGAGAGTTGAAATTAGTTCGAGTTTCCTCGCTCATTTTGTTTTCATCGCCAACCCAATAAACTTTAATTTCGTAGTCGTCGTAAAGGTGACGGGCAAGAGCAAAGCCATCGCCACCGTTATTTCCACTTCCACAAAAGAAGATAACTTTCTTTTTCTTGTTTCGGTTTGATTTAAGAATTTTTTTAATGAAAATCTTTTTAATGAAAATCGAGCTGGAACGAGCAGCATTTTCCATCAACAGAGCCGAAGGAATCCCGAATTCATTAATGGCAAAATTGTCGGCGCTACGCATTTCGTCGGGCGTAAGAATGTATTTCATTGCTCACCTTTTTTGAAAATTTCCAATACTTTATCAATTATTCCATCTATTGTAAACTCCTTTGCAACATAGTAATTAGTTATTTCGAACTCTTGTAATTTCTTTGCTGTTGTTTTTCCTATTGCTATTACTTTTGAATTCGAAAGTAATTTTTTCGAAAGCTTTTCCCCAATGATTGACACAAAATTTTCAACTGTCGAAGAACTTGTAAATACTATTGCATCGGGTGACGAATCTTTAATTTCAGAAATCAAAGTTTCATCGTGTTGTGGTTTGATGATTTTGTAAACTTCAATTGGGATGAGATGCTTGCATTTTTCTTTCAATACATCGGAAATTAAATCAGTTTTGAAATTTCCTTTAACCCGAACTATTGTACTGTTCGAAATCTCGAACTTGCTTTGGAATTCTTCGAGAAAGTTCGAAGAATCAAATATCGTCGGAACGAAATCGGCAAATATGGAAAATTCTTCTAGCGTTCTTGCAGTCGATTTACCAATGGCGGCAACTTTTGAGTTGCCCAATATTCGAGTGTCTTTTTTCATTTTAAAAATGTTTTGAAAGAAGAAACGGACACCGTTTTCACTTGTAAAGATAATCCAATCGGGGTTGTTATTTGTAAAAGTATCCAAAATAATTCCGCCAGAATCAACAAATGATGTTTCAATTGTTGGGAACAGTATTGGTTCAGCACCAAGCTCTATTAAATTTTCGAACAGGGACTTGGATTGGTTCGCTGAACGTGTTATTATTAATTTTTTTCCTTTCAATGGTAACTTTTTGAACCAATCCAATTGATTTGAAAAGCTTGCTGTTGGGCTTATTATTGCCAGAAGTGGAGAGCCTAGGTTTAAGATTTCGGCCGATAAGTGGAGTTGTTCCAGCGTTGTTACGACTTTGTTTTGATAGGGTAGTGTGGCGTTTTGGACTATTGCAACAGGGGTCGAAGGATGCATTCCATTCGAAACCAGCTCCATTGATATTTCTTTCAGTAGGTTTGAGCCCATAAATATAACCAGCGATGAGTTTGGTATCTTTGCCAGTTGAGACCAATCGATTTGGGTTTGCGTTTTGGTTGGGTCTTCGTGTGCAGTTACGAAAATAGATTGTGTGACCAGATTTCGATGGGTGAGAGGAATGCCTGCAAATGCAGATGCCCCAAGAGCAGAGGAAATTCCTGGAATTACTTCGAATTCGATACCAGATTCGGCAAGGGCAAGAGATTCTTCACTTCCACGACCAAAAATGTATGGGTCGCCACCTTTTAAACGGACAACGTTTTTGCCTTCGACGGCAAAATTTATTAGCATCCGATTGATTTCTTCTTGCTTGAATGTATGTTTCCGAGCTTGCTTTCCAACGTAAATCTTCTGGCAATCCTTTTTGCAAAAAGTAAGTAAATAGGGGTGAACTAATCTATCGTAAAGGACAACATCGGCTTTTTGAAGAGCCTTAAAACCTTTTAATGTTATGAGAAATGGGTCGCCGGGTCCAGCACCAACGATAAATACTTTACCCGTTTTATTCATTTCTTGCATAATGATTTATTAGATTGTCAAGTAATACGAATGCAAAATCGGTATCGTTTTCGTCTAAAATTTTAAGCCAATCGATAGAAAGGAATTCTTCGATAATTTTCATTTTTTTTTCGCTTGCGATGTTCATCTCCATTATTTTTTCTCGCAAAGTTTTAGCTAAAAGAGCGAAGTCAGCAAAATTAACAGTGAATGTTTTTTCCAAGAGTTGGCGGACGTATTTCGAAAAGAAGGGGGCTACTCCTTGCGAAGAGATTGCAATTACCAAATCACCTCGGCGAATGAAGGAAGGCATTATGAAATTGCAATACCGAGGTTCATCGGCAAAATTAATCAACACAGGTTTGCCCTCTAATTCATTTGCAATTTTTGGACTAAGTTCGGGGTCATCGGTTGCTACAAAAATTAAGTCGTAATTTGAAATATCATTTCTTTGGTAATTGCGCTGGAAAAATTGAAGGTTGTTTTGCAAAATTAATTCAGAAAGTTTGTTGGTTACCTTTGGGGCAATAATTGTTGGCTTCCCGTTGAAATACAATAGATTTTCGACTTTGCGAGTAGCAACTTCTCCACCACCAATAACTAATATTTTGAATTTTTCTAAATCTACAAAGATTGGGAAATACCCCATAGGCATCAAACAAAAATTCAAAATTATGAAAACTTTGACTATTGTTTTGGAAAAATTCTTTTTTTGATAATTGTAACTTTTGTAATTTTATTTTGTTTGAAATCATATAATTGAGGGATAATATGATAAGAATTTTGACATTTGTATGTTTAATATTTTTTCTTTTCGGTTGCGAAGAAAAGACCAACGAGCCTGTTCCTGCTGAACCTAATATTGCTGAACCTAATATTTTGGCAGAAATCAAAGGTGCATATAATTTAAACTACTCGGGTAGTGGTCGAGCTACTGTTAGTTTGGTTGCCAATAAATATGTTGTTCAGTTGGGAACTTCTGCGGTAATTGATGGCAAAAATTATATGCTTGGAATTTTCATCATCTTTTCGGATGGAATAGAAAAAACGGGTATATTCGATTTTACTGATATCGACAGCATTAGTTCGAAAAGTGGAGATTTTGCAGTTGGCACATTCGAACTGGTAAAAGGTTCAGACAAAGAAGCCTACTTTGTTTCCGAAATTGGCAAATTGGAAATTACATTGATTCAAGGTTCAAAAGTTACAGGCACTTTTTCTTTTAAAGCAAAGGAAGAATCAACTGGTAGAGTTGTGTATGTCGAAAATGGTGTAATTACTTTTTAACAATACAAAGAGAGGTTCACTATGAAAGTTTTTAAAGGTTTTTTCATTGCAATTTTTGTTTTAATTGCAATTTTTGTTTTAATCATTGTCTTTTTGATTATTACTTTGTTTTTGCCCTCGAAGTTTGAAGTCAAAAGAACAATTGAAATTAACGCTCCAACCACAATTGTTTATTACCTATTTGATGATTTAAGAAATTGGAAGTATTGGGATGCGTGGTTTCCTTTGGATACTAATCAAATTAGAACATACGGCGGACCACTTATTGGTAAAGGCTCATATTTTACGTGGAAAAGCCAAAATAGAAACGTTGGCACAGGGAAAGTTGAAATTGAAAGCGAAGACTACTTCAAGAGTATTTCCTATCGATTTACTTTCGGGGAAAACATCCAATCGGATGCCAAGGTGTTGTTTACGAATTTGAATGGAAAGACAAAAGTTGAATGGCAAATGGAAGGCGAATTTAAATTCCTTGCCAAATGGTTCCGCTTCTTTATTGACCAAACTGCAGGTCGGGATTTCGAAATTGGGCTTGCAAATGTGAAAAAACTTTCCGAAAATGCTGTTGCGAATAAAGTATTATTTTTTGTCGATAGTCTTCAACCTTTTGAATTCTTATACATTTACGATTCTTGCTTAACCCAAGGCAGCGAAATTTCCAAAAAATATGCCGAAATTTTCGCCACCTTGGATAGTTTCGTTGTTCAAACCAAAATCGAATATTATGGCTACCCAATTAGTGTTATGAAAGGGATGAGCAAAGATGGGCAAAAATTTTATATGGAAGCAGGATTTCCAATTAAATCTGTTGGTGCAGTGACCAACAGTGAAATAATTAAAATAAGAACTTTAAATGCAGGTAAAGTCATCCGAGCTGTGGCTTTGTCTTCATATTCACAGTTTCACGAAGTATATGCAAAAATTCAGGATTATTTTGCTCGGATGAAGCTTAGCCCAAACGTCGCCGAAGGGCAGTTCGAAATGTATGTTACCGACCCGACACTTGTTCCTGAAAATGAAAATATAACGGTAATTTACACACCAATTAAGTAATGTTAGATTCGAAAACTTTTGAATTCTTCTTTTAAGCGGTTAATATCTTCGAGCCAGCTTTCGATGTCTTCTTCGTGTTCGAGTTCTTCGTTCAAAATAGTTGTTGCAATTTGAAATGTTGCAAAATCCTTATTATTGGTTAACTCTGCAATTTCCTGATATCTTTGAATGGCACAGCGTTCGGCTTCTAAATTTTGCTGTAAGATTACTTCGATGTATCCATCGGTCGGGGGGTCGTATTTGCATCGGGCAAGTTTGAACCAGTCTTCGGGAGTTAGCACAGGTGTTCCGCCGAGTTGAATGATTCGGTCGACAATGAGGACAGCGTGGTTAAGTTCTTGGTTAGCGTGCAAAAGCAGTTCGGGTTCAATCTCGCCTCGCATCGGACCAACCATTACCCGAGCACCTACCCAATATTGGTAAAATGCCAACCATTCTTCGGAAAGTGCAGCGTTGAGTATTTTGACTAATTCATCAACATCGATACCAATTATTTGACTTGCTTTTCGACCCATAAAACCTCCTAAAAAAACAAATATATAGAAAATTTATGTTTTCGACAAGAATTAGGTACATTATTATTTGTGGCCTTGGGTAAAATTTTAAAGTTATTTATTGGCTACAAGACATTTGGTTGTTATGAGTGATCAATAAAGTCCCAT
>FWPV01002117.1_pt1 | contig 50249 bp, 39 predicted proteins | sample 2228371 | NCBI WGS metagenome assembly FWPV01 (sample SAMEA103939776, study PRJEB20133) | metagenome | reverse complement strand
GGGAGGGTGTGGGAGGGCTGCGCCCTCCCAAGAACACATATTTTCATTCCGGCGTTGTGCGCCATGCGCATGACCGTCTAACGTGAACATGCGGGAAAACCTGGTTTCCCCGCACCCCTCCCGGCGCTGACAGCCAGGGGAATGAGACGAATCAGTGCACCCCGAAAGGGGGGCGGGCCCTGCCGGTTTCCTCGCGCCCCTGCAGGAGCAGGTTGCTTCCCAGGTCTACAGATCAGGGAGATTCAGCCCCTCATCTTCGAGCGCGTTGAGCGCCTTGAGCCAGGGGCGAAGCCAGTCGAGCGCTTGATCGTCCTCCAGATTGGCGCCACCACTGGAAGGGAGATCTTCGGTCGCTGCGAATGGGCTGGATTCAGCAGCGAGGAGCGATGGCCCGCCGGCCATCCCGTTCAGACCGCCGCAGTGCATGGCCCCCGCATCACCGATCACCAGCACCTCGACCTGCAACACCGGTCGAAGCCGAAGCTCCAGCCGGTGGCCACAATGGGGGCACACCCACTCTTCGGCGCCTGTCTCGTTCACTCCTGCTCGCTGCATAACATGATGCTCGCGCGTGACCCTCATGCTCTTGAACCCCCTTCTGTCGGTTGCACCGGGCAGCCGGTACTCTAGCCAGACTTCTGCTGCTGGAAGGCGTGGAGGGGCGAAGCCCCTCCGCGCGTCCCTTTGCGGGCTGGACCTTCCATGCCCTGTATTTCTAATTTTAAACCATAATTAACAATCTGTGAACAGAACGTTGTGCGTGTCCAGGGCCGATGCAACGCAGGCGCACCCAGCCCTCTCCCGCGTGCGGACGAGGGGAGTGGGCAACCGCGTTGCCCCGGTTTCTGGCGACCATCGGGCGTGGCGCTACAGGCTAGTAACCAGACCCGGGCGCACCCGCGCCGGCGTGTCGGTGCGCGTGATCGAGGCGATGTGGCGCTACAGGCTGGTAACCAGACCCGGGCGCACCTCCACTCCCTCGCGCCACTCCTGGCGTCCGTCGGGGTGGGTGATGGCCAGCGTGTAGAGGCCAGGCGGCAGTTCTACCGCTCCAAACCAGCCATCGCCTGACGCGGTCAGATCCCGGAGCCACGCGCCGTTGTGGAAGAGGGTGACTTTCGCGCCGGGAGCGATCTGCCCATCAACGGCAGCAATGCCCTGGAGGTGGCCGCCGGTAGGCGCCGCGATCCACGGCCAGGCGGGCGCCACTGCCGGTTGCGCAAAAACGGTGGCGCGCAACTGATCCATAAACGTCCGCCGCTTTTCGTCGTTGATCCCGGCAACCGGTCTGGCGTAGGAGAAGAAGGCCACCCCTGCCGTACCGCGCCCCTGCTCATCGGTAGCCAGCGCCCGCTGCACCTGACTCACATTCTGCTCAGGCGTATTGAGCCAGGCCCCGATACCGGGCACAATCGCCCGGCGCCCGGCGCGCTCGCGACTGAAACGCAGCCAGCCATCGTACCAGTCGCGCGAACGCGGATTGTCCTCGGCAAAGTAGTACATGGGCATCGCAAAGTCCAGAATGCCCTCCTCGAGCCAGGCCGGCCAGTCCTGGAAGACACGATCGTAGGCCGCCGAGCGCCACCACTCGCCGTTGTTGCCCAGGCCGCCCCAGGCAATCGTCGCAGCACTGACCTGAATGGCAGGGTTTTCGGCCTTGGCGCGGAGGTACAGCCGGCGAGCCAGTTCGCTCACCCGGTCGCGCCGCCACTGCGACCAGGCGGGGTCATCGGGCGCGGGGCGGCTGTTGAGCGGGCGTCCGTGGGCCTGGTTGAAACGCTCGAGGCTCACCTGATTGTAGCCGTATTCCTTGCCGGCGAAGCGAATATAGTCCCAATGGATGCCGTCCAGCGCGGGGTAAGCCCGCAGCAGGTGCTGAACCAGCCGCTCCAGGTAGGTAATCGAGGAAGGATGTCCGAAATCCAGATCGCCCACCTGCGTGCCGCTGTAGGTCGCCGTGGTCCAGCGTTCGGCGCCGCTGGCCTGCGGGCCGTGGGCGGTGCAAACGTGCTGCGGATGGTTCCAGAGCCGGTCAGACGGGCGACAGGTCACCGAGATTACCAGCCAGGCGTGGACCTGGACGCCCCGCGAGTGGGCCTTTTCGATCAGGTACTCAAGGGGGTCAAACTCGTGGGCCGGGGCGAGGCGCGGGTCGGCGGCTCGTGGCTCGAAGGCTCGGTTGTACCAGGCGTCGCCGTGGCGGCGAGCCTGCACGAAGATCGCGTTAGCGCCGGCGCGCACCACATTCTCGACCAGTTCGTCAACCTGGGGGTGGTTGTAGAAGCCCGGGTTGAGGTTATCCACCCAGAAGGCGCGCAGTTGCGCCAGGGGCGCCTGAGCCGCGACCGGGCGGGCCGCGGACGGCGCGAGCAGGATCGCGAGGAGCAAGAAGGCGATCGCCAGGGGCGTAAGATGGGCGCTACGGAAGATGTGCCACGCGCGCATAGGGCCTCCTCTGAATCAGGGCACACGCCGCTCGTACCGGTCAGTATACTACTACACGCAAAACGGCTTTCGCGCCTCTCGGGCGAAAGCCGTTTTAGTCCTGAGGTGAACATAGACCGCTCGCGGGGAGGGTTTGGGCGTAGAGGCGCGGCGCCGCCGCGCCTCTACGCCCTCCCAAGCGCAAGCATGTTCATTCTGGTGTTGCGCGGCGCAGCCGCATGGGCTCCTGACGTGAACCTATGGGGAAACCCGGTTTCCCCGCGCCCCTCCCTGAAGATCTGGGAGGGCTATGCCCTCCTGAAGTCATTGCCTTATCGCGGCGAAACGCCCGTCCTGGCAAAACTCAGGCAGCCATCATCGGGCTGCGCGTGGCCATGCTGCGCAGTCGGGCGATCCGCTCGCTGGTGTCGGGGTGGGTGCGGAACAACCCGGCCAACCCTCCAACCAGCGGGTTGACGATATACAGGTGCGAAGTGGCCGGGCTTGTCTCCATCGGGAGCCGTCCGGCAGCCCACTCCAGCTTCTCCAGGGCGCTGGCCAGGGGCAACGGATCGCCGAGGATGCGCGCTCCACCCGCGTCAGCCAGGTACTCGCGCGAGCGCGAGATGGCCATCTGAATGATCACCGCCGCGATAGGGGCAAGGATCATCATCAAGATGCCGCCGACCATCTCAGCAATCCCGCCGCCGTCATCTTCATCGCTCTGCCCGGTGAGGCCGGCGAACATCATGCCCCACATGGCCATATCGGCGAGCATCGTGATAGCGCCAGCGATCGTTGCGGCAATGCTGGAAACCAGGGTGTCACGGTGCTTAATGTGAGCCAGTTCGTGGGCGATGACCCCGGCCAGTTCATCACGGGTCAGTAGACGGGCGATGCCGGTGGTCACGGCGACCGCGCCGTTGGCGGGGTTGCGCCCGGTGGCAAACGCGTTGGGCGTCTCACTCTCGATAATGTAAACCCGCGGCTTGGGAATACCCGCCCGCAGCGAAAGCACCTCAACCATCTCATGCAATTCCGGCGCCTCCGCCGGGCTGACCTCCTGAGCGCCGCTCATGCGCAACGCCAGCTTGTCGGAGAACCACCACGCGCCCATATTCATCGCCACGGCGAAGACCAGGGCGATGATCATTCCCATCTGCCCACCCAGAGCGCCACCGATGACGATAAACAGCGCCGTCAACCCGGCCAGCAGAATAGTTGTCTTAAAGGTGTTCCAGATTTGCATAGCACTACTCCACACTCTCTAGCGCAACACAGGGAAGGTCAGGTTGTTTGCTATGGGAATCAAGCCGCGCCCGACACTGGTCGAGAAACCGGCTTTGGCCGCGCTCCTCCTGGCGGGGCGAGTCTGGCAGGGCGCTGCCCTCCGAAAACAACCCCTGTGCATTCCCTGCGTGTGCAGCGCAGCCGCACGGACGGCTGACACGACCAGCAATCACAATATATCTCACACGCGCGAGTGCCAGAAGAGCGCCCCTACCCCCACCCCGGGGGGAGAATCTCACACGTTGCCCATGGGTCGGAGGATAGGAAAGCGCAGGTTCGCCGAGGTTGACGCCAGGGAGGGGCACAGCGCCGCTGTGCCCCTGAGTTCAAAGCATATCCGGGGGGGGGACCAGACCGCGCTGCACTGCGACGATAGCCGCCTGGGTGCGATTGCTGACGCCGAGCTTCTGAAAGATCTCGCTCAGGCGATTGCCCACAGTCTTCTCGGACAGACTCAACTTGAGGGCGATAGCCCGGTTATCGTCGCCCTGGGCTACAAGGGCCAGGATGTCGCGCTCGCGGGGGGTGAGCAGATCGGCGGAGGCCGGGGCCGTATCGCCGCGGCGGAGCAGGTCGAGCACGCGGGCGGCGGCGCTGCCGGCCAGGGTCGCCTCGCCGCGATGAACCACCTGAATGGCCTCGATTAACTCGCTCGAATCGGCATCTTTGAGCAGGTAGGCATTGGCCCCGGCGCGCAGGGCTTCGAGGACTGTTCGCTCATCGCGGTGCATTGTCAGCACGACGGTGCGGGTGCGCGGGCTAATGGCAGCAATCTGGCGGGCCGCCTCGATGCCGGTGATGCCGGGCATGGAGATGTCGAGGAGGGCGATGTCGGGCCGGTGCTGGCGCGCCCCGGCCACTGCGGCAAGACCATCGCTCACTTCGGCCACCACCTTGAAGCCGCCCTTGCGCTCGAGCAACTCGCGCAACCCCTGGCGAAACATGGTGTGGTCATCGGCAATCAGAATAGTGATCGTCTCAGTGCTCATCGTCATAACCAGGTCCTCAGAGAAATTGTGGCAGGGCGGGCCGTCACTTCCTCACACACCCTCTCCGCGTATGCGTTCAGCGTCGGGGCAACCACGCGCGCCAGGGTGCGCGGGCGTCCCGTCCGCAATGGCCTGGATGTGGGCAAGATGCCCGCGCACCCGGGAGAAGCGCGAACACATGCGATTAAGTAACGCAGGCGCGTTTGGCCCTCGTCAGCCATCGTGTCCCCAGGAGGCGCATCAGCGCCGTGAGCCGCCAGAGCCACAGTCAGGCCAGGACGGCCCGCTCCGAAACGATGCCTGATGGTTATGATACCACCGCTGGCGGTGGGCCGTGAACTGAAGAATCCCCGACGCGCATTGGGAGATAGCGGAACCAACCGCATTATTGCCGATTACGACCTGCCATCGTTACCGTGTAAAGATGACATTTGCATCTGAGCGGCAATTGTTGAGGAAAAATGCTTGAAATGGTGGGGGCGGTGGGTTATAATGTGGGGCACAGTGGGGAAAAGTGGGATAAAGTGGGGATAGCACGCACGTTCGTATCACTATGACCCGCGACGCAGGACGCCGATCTTCCCGGCAGGGTGTGCGAGCCGGGGTTGCAGGGCAAGGTGGCGAACGCTCGAGGCCAGGTTGATGTTCCTGGGCGAGTACGAGCATACGATTGATGAGAAGGGGCGCGTTGCCATTCCGGCCCGTTTCCGCGAGGAGCTGGGCGAGGGCTTTGTGTTGACGCGGGGCTTCGATGTGTGCTTGCAGGCATTCCCGCGCCCGATCTGGCAGCAACTCTCCGCCCGGATCAGCAGCCTGCCGATTTCCAGCGCCGAGGCGCGCAATATGCGCCGTATCCTGTTCGGTTCGGCTGCCGAAGTGGAGATCGACCGTCAGGGCCGCATCCTCATTCCCCAGAACCTGCGCGAATACGCCGAGCTGGCCGAGCAGGTCGTGATCACCGGCATGAACACTTACTTCGAACTCTGGTCGAGCGCGCGCTGGCGCGATGTGCAGTCCAATCTGGTTGACAATGGCGCGGCGATTGCTGAGCATTACGCGGACCTGGGGATCTGATGTCAGATGGAACTGGCGACACCGCATGGTCCAGCGCATCTCCGCAGCGCTTCGCCGCTACACGGGCCTTTGTGGAGGTGTAGAGCTGTGGAGGTGCGGAGTTGAGCCAGGGTGATGCCATAAACTCCGGGGAAGTCGGCGCTTCCCACGCGCTTCCAGGAACGGCGGGGCGCCGGTAGCTCGTGGCCTGTAGATGGGCGTCACGCGTGAAAGGGTCGCATGGTGCTGGTCAGAGGTAGTTGCTGGGAGCCTGCGCTTGCCATCCGTCGCGTTCCGGCGATGCGGCCGGCGCATGCCCGCGCGTCCTGGCCGCTACCGCGCCCCCGGGTCAGGTGGGCGCTGGACCAGTCCGAGCCGGTCGCATTTCACCACGTGCCGGTGCTGCTGGAGGCGGTGCTGGAAGCGCTGCGCCCCGCGCCGGGCGCCACGTTGATCGACGCGACGGTTGGCGGTGGAGGGCATGCGCTGGCGCTGCTGCGCGCCGCGCAACCCGGTGGCCGGCTCCTGGGGATCGATGCCGATCCCGCGGCGCTCGCGGCGGCCCGCGCGCGCCTCAGCGCCGCCGACCTGCCGCCAGGCAGCTTTGTGCTCCACCACGGGCGTTTCGCCGACCTTCAGGCCATCGCGGCGGCCCATGGCCTCGCCGAGGTTGACGCCGTGCTCTTCGACCTGGGCGTGTCGTCGCACCAGCTCGATACGCCTGAACGCGGCTTCAGCTTCGCCGCCGAGGGGCCTCTCGATATGCGCCTCGACCCGACTGGCGGCCCGAGCGCCGCCGATCTGGTCAATCGGCTCGATGAGCGCGAGCTGGCCGAGCTGATCTTTCGCTATGGCGAAGAGCGCGCTTCGCGCCGGATTGCGCGCCTGATCGTCGAGCGGCGCCGTCAGGCGCCGATTACTACGACTGCCGACCTGGCAGCCCTTGTGCGCCGCGCCGTCGGGCGCGGCGGGCGCGAGCGCATTCATCCGGCGACGCGCACCTTCCAGGCTCTGCGCATTGCGGTGAACCGCGAACTTGAGCAGCTTGAAGCGGCCCTGCCTCAGGCTGTGGAGCTGTTGCGGCCCGGTGGCCGGCTGGCGGTGATCAGCTTCCATTCGCTCGAGGATCGCATCGTGAAGCAGTTTTTTCGCGCCGAGTCGGGGTACGGCGGCAGCGCCGCTGCGCGTCCCCCGCGCCTGACCATCATCACCCGTAAGCCCATCGAGGCCGACGCGGCCGAGATTGCCGCCAACCCCCGCGCCCGCAGCGCCCGCCTGCGGGTTGCCGAACGTCGCGCTTGAGCGCCGCTCAGGTACTGGAGACAGGAGCTTGCAGATGGCCGTCAACTCTCGTCGCATCTCTTCGATCGAAGGCGCCCGCGCCCGGCGCCTGGCCCTGCCTCGCTACCTGCGCCTCGATGGGGCGCGCTACCTGCTCGGGCTGGTGATTCTCCTCTGCCTGATGAGCCTGATCGTTCTGGTGCAGACTGGCGTGGTCGCTACCCGGGGGTATGCCATCAGCACCCTCGAGGCGCAGAAAGTGAGCCTGCTGCGCGAACGCACCCGGCTTCAGGAACGGCAGGCCCGCGCCCAGTCGCTGGAGCGCATCCGCCGCCGCGCCGAGCAAATCGGGATGTGGCCTGTGCAGGAGCGCCAGATCCGTTACATCGAACTGCCCGCTTCGCTGGACAGAACGCCGGTCGTTCCTGAGGGCGGTTCCGCTCCGGCTGGCGATGAGTAATACCATTTCTGGTTTTAGATTGTGGATTGCCACGCTGGGCAGCAAAACGCCTGAAACCGCTTCAAGCAATGCGGCATCATCAACGGTAATTGGTATAAGTGGCGCACTGCGCGTCTGGATATGATTAAGGTAGCAGCAAGCGTAGCGGCAGGTGTCGAAGCAGGTGTGAGCCTGCGGCATCGCCGCCACCCAGCAGCAGTATGAGTACCCGGAGCACATTTCGCGCCAACCAGCACAGCGCCGTTGCCACTGGCCGGCCGTGGGTGCGCCTGTCGCGCTGGCGCATCAACGCGCTGCTGCTGCTCTGCCTGGTGTTAATGGCCCGCGTCGTGTTGCGCCTTGGCGAATTGCAGGCGCTGCGCCACGCCGAACTGCGCGACCTGGCCAATCGCGAGATCGCCCGGCAGATTACCCTTATGCCCACCCGCGGCATGATCACCGATCGCCTGGGCAACGTCCTGGCGATTGATGTGGATCGCGAGAGCCTGTGGGTGGTGCCGTCGCAGGTGAACCAGGAACGGGCGCCGCGGCTCGCGCTGACTCTCTCGACTCTGGTCGGCAGGCCCGCCGAGAAGATCCTGGCCGCCCTCACCGCCACCGACCGCTACTGGTTGCCGGTGGCCCGCTGGCTCGAACCCGAGGTGGCCGCCCAGATCGAGACGCTCAACGAACCGGGCCTGCGGCTGGAGTATGAGCCGCGCCGCGTCTACCCGCAGGGAACGCTGGCGGCCCATGTGGTCGGGGCGGTCAATTTTAATGGCGATGGCATCAGCGGGATCGAAGCCTTTTACAACTCCCAACTCAAGGGTATCACCGGCACCCTGAAGGCCGAGTTCGACGGCGCCCGCAACCCCATCGCCATTGCTCCCTCGCGCACCGTGCCGCCGCGCCACGGGATTAACATTCAGACCACTCTCGACCCGTTTGTGCAGTACCTGATCGAGCGCGAGCTTAAACAGGTCGTGGAGCAGCACAATGCCGACGGCGGCACGATTATCGTTATGAACCCGCGCACGGGGGCCATTCTGGGTATGGCGAGCTGGCCGATCTTTGACCCGAACCGCTACGGCGATTATGCCCCGGAGGTCTACGGCCGGAATCCGGCGGTCAGCAACCTGTACGAGCCGGGCAGCACGTTCAAGGTTCTGACTGTAGCCGTCGGGCTGCAAGCGCGGGCCTTTACCGCCGATACCACGGTAAACGACACTGGCGTGATCTACCGCTACGGCTACTCGCTCAGCAACTGGAACGGCGGCGCCAATGGCCCGCTCACGCCGGAAGGGGTGCTGTACTTCTCAAGCAATGTCGGCGCATTGCAACTGAATGAACTGACCGGGCCCGAGCAGTTCTACGCCCTCCTGCGCGATTTCGGCTTCGGGCGCCCCACCGGGGTCGAACTCGGCGGTGAGGAACAGGGGCTTGTCAATAGCTGGGGCAGTCCGACCTACAACGATCTGAACTTTCTCACCAACGCCTACGGCCAGGGGATCTCCGTCACCCCGTTACAAATGGTGCAGGCCATGGCGACCATTGCCAACGATGGCGTGATGATGAAGCCCTACATCGTCGAGCGCCGCTGCGATGAGTTCGCCTGCTCCGACACCGAGCCGGTGGAGGTGGGACGACCGGTGGAGCCGGGGGTGGCCTGGACGGTGCGGCAGATGCTGATGCATTCCGCAAATCACTACGCGCCAGTGGTGTGGGGGCCGATCACCGGCAGTTACGCCGATACCTGGCTGGTGCCCGGCTATCGCGTCGGGGCGAAGACCGGCACATCCAGTATTCCGATTGAGGGCGGAGGTTACGATCCCAACTATACCATCGGCTCGGTGCTGGGCTTTGGGCCGCTTGATGATGCCCATTTCGCCGTGCTGGTGAAGATTGACCGGCCCAGAGACGATCTCTGGGGCGTCAGCACGGCGATCCCCGTCTTCTACAAGGTGATGGACGAACTGTTGCGCTACGAACGCCTTCCGCCCGATCCGGCCCTGGTTGACCCGGGGCAATCGTAGAGGGCGCCGGTTTATCAGCTTGTTCTCATCAAGCGCGGTTGCGCCGTGGTGCATAGGAAAGGAGAACATGGACTATAATTGCCCTCGGCTTTACCCTGGCGCATATGGGGTTCGGAGGGCATGGTGCTGCCGTTGATTGATGTCTTGATCGGGGTGCAGCCGCGCTGGTCGCGCACAATACCGCCGCTCCCGGCCGCCTGGCAAATGGTGAGCTTCGGCGAAGTGGTGACCGACTCGCGCGAGGTCGAGCCGGGAATGCTCTTCCTCGCCCTGGCGGGCGAACGCACTGATGGACACAATTTTCTGGCCGATGCGCTGGCGCGCGGCGCGCGGGGGGCCCTGGTCACCCGCGCGGCGGTCGAGGCTCGACGCGCGACCCTCGCCGGGGCCACCCGCCCCTGGGTCATCGTTGAGCCGGCCACCGGCGAGGGCCTGGCCGATGCGCCGCCCGATGCGTGCCTGCTCATCGCCGTAGACGACCCGCTGATGGCTGTCCAGCGGCTGGCCGTCTACCATCGTCGAAAGCTCACGCCTACCGTTGTTGGTATCACCGGAAGCGTGGGCAAGACCTCCACCAAGGAGGTCGTGGCGGCTGTGTTGAGCCGCCGCTTCCGAACCTTAAAAAGTAAGCGCAGTTTTAATAGCGAGGCCACCCTTCCGACCTCCCTGCTCCGGTTAACGCCCGACCACGACGTCGCCGTGCTGGAGATGGGGATGTGGGCGCCGGGCGAGATCCGCTTTCTGGCGGCGCTTGCCCGGCCCCGGGTCGGGATTGTGACCAATGTCGGCCCGACCCACCTGGAGCGCCTGGGCACCCTGGAGGCGATTGGCTGGGCCAAGAGTGAGTTGCCCGAGAGTCTGCCCGCTGAGGGCTGGGCCATTCTCAATGCCGATGATCCGCGTGTGCGGGCAATGGCCGCCGATACGCCAGCGCGCGTCTTTACCTACGGCTGCTCCGCCGATGCCGACCTGCGCGCCGATGCGGTTGTCAGTTTCGGGCTGCAAGGCATCGCCTTTGTCGCCCACCACGGCGGGGTCAGCGTGCCGCTCCGCTTGCCCATGATCGGCAGGCACAACGTCTATACCGCCCTGGCTGCGGCGAGCGCCGGCCTGGTGCTCGGGCTAAGCTGGCACGAGATTAGCGAGGGTCTCTGTGACCCGCAAGCAGACTCGCGCGTCAACGTCGTCGCAACCCCCACCGGCGCAACTGTGATTGACGATACGTACAATGCCGCGCCGGTCTCGGCCCTCGCGGCCCTTGATGTGCTGGCCGACCTCGATGGTCAGCGCATCGCTATTCTCGGCGATATGCTGGAGCTTGGCCCGGTTGAAGAAGAAGGGCATCGCCTCGTCGGGCAGCGGGTGGCTCGGATCGCCGAGCGGCTGATCACCCTGGGTCCACGGGCGCGCTGGATCGCCGCAGAAGCTGTGGCGGCCGGCATGGCTGCCGAACGGGTGATCGTCTGTAGTCGCCACGAGGAAGTGGTTGCCGCCGCGCGCCCGTTGCTGGCGCCGGGGGTCAACGTGCTGGTCAAAGGCTCGCGGGCAATGGAAATGGAACGTATCGTCGCAGCGCTGCAACGGCGACCAGAGGAGGAGTGAGGTGGACGTCTTACGTGCGGTGCTGGTGCAGGACATGGCGCGGGCGCTGCTCCTCGCCGCAGCCGCGTTCGTGCTGACCCTGATCGTCGGCGCGTGGTACGTGCCCTTTGCCCGCCGACACAAGCTTGGCAAGCAGATCCGTGCCGATGGCCCCCAGAGCCACCTGGCCAAGACGGGCACGCCGACGATGGGCGGGATTATGGTCGTCAGTACGGTGGTGGTGCTGACGGTGCTTTTCAATCTGGTGGATCGCTGGTCAATGCTGCTGCCCCTGGCGGTGCTGTTGAGCTTCGCCGTGCTCGGCGGGGTTGATGACTGGATGACCCTGACCGGTTCGCAGTCCAGAACCTACGGCTTTACCGTTCGTTATAAGTTCTGGCTGATGATGGCCGTGGCCTTCATCGCCTCGCTGGCGCTCTATCTGCCGCCGCCGTTCGGCCTTGGTCACGAAGGGCAGTTGCAGATCCCTTTCATTGGCAAGCGTGATATCGGGGTCTTCTTTATCCCCATTGCCACGCTGATTATCGTCTTCATCGCCAACGCGGTGAACCTGACCGATGGTCTCGATAGTCTCGCCGGCTGGAACCTGACCCTGGCCTTCGGCGCCTATGGTGTGATGACCTTCCTCGCCGAGCCGCGTCTCACTAACTTGATGGCCTTCTGTTTTACCCTGGTTGGGGCCTGCGCAGCGTTTCTCTGGTACAACGCCCACCCGGCCCAGGTCTTTATGGGCGATCTCGGCGCGCTGGCCCTCGGCGCAACCCTGGCTCTGGTCGCCCTGCAATCTCAACAGTGGCTCTTGCTGCCGGTAGTCGGCTTCGTCTTTGTGGTCGAGGCGCTGTCGGTGATCATCCAGACCGGCTATTTTAAGTGGACGAAGTGGCGCTACGGCCAGGGGCGCCGGGTCTTTAAGATGGCCCCGCTCCACCATCACTTCGAGTTGCTCGGCTGGAGCCAGGTGCAGGTGACCCAGCGCTTCGTGCTGATCGCCGCGGTCGCGGCGATGATCGGCATCTCGCTGGCGATCATCTTCGCAACCCCGACTCCTAAGCAGGCCGAGCAGAATCCTACCACGCTGGTGGTCGAGACCAATCCGTGATGATTGATCTTCGCGGTAAGCGCGTCCTGGTGATGGGCCTGGGGGTCCACGGTGGCGGTCTCGGGGTTGCGCAATGGCTGCTGCGCCAGGGGGCGACCATTACGGTCACTGACCTGGCTTCCCCCGAGGCGCTGGCCGGGCCGCTGGCCGCCCTCGATGCGGCTGCCGCGCAGGCCGGCGTCCCGGTGACCTGTATTCTCGGCGAGCACCGCGCTGAGGACTTTACCTCCCACGATCTGGTGGTCGCCAATCCGGCTGTTCGACCCGACTCGCCCTGGCTGGCGCTGGCCCGCGCCGCCGGAGTGCCGGTCGAGACGGAGATGACCCTCTTCTTCCGCGCCTGCCCCGGCCCCATTCTGGGGGTTACCGGCACCAAGGGCAAGACGACCACGGCCTTGCTGCTCGGCGCGATGCTGCGGGAGCGCTTCCCCGACACGGTGGTGGCCGGAAATATGCGCGTCTCGGCCCTGGCAGCTCTCGATAGGATCGGCGCGACCACGCCCGTGGTGCTGGAACTGTCGAGCTTTCAGCTTGAGCGTCTCGGGGCTGCCGGCCTCAGCCCGCGCTATGCGCTGATCACCAACCTCTCGCCCGACCACCTCAACTGGCACGGCTCGATGGAGGCCTACGCGGCCGCCAAGCGCCAGATCTACTGGCGCCAGTCCGCAACGGGGGTGGTGGCGCTGAACGGGGCCGATGATACGTCGGTGGCGTATTTTCCGCCTCCTGCCCAGGGGGGCCGGCTGATCCACGTCTGCGCCGGCCCGGAATGGTCGCGGGCCGCCTGTCGTTATCCTCAGCCGCTAGCGCGCCCGGCAGCGACGGTGACGTTGCGCGACGAGAGGGTGATCTGGGACGACCCATCGGGGGCCTTTGGCCCGCCTTCGCCGCCCGGGGGCGAGCCGCTCTTCAGCCGCGACGAGGTGCGGCTGCCGGGCGCCCATAATCTCGCCAATGCGATGATGGCCGCCGCCCTGGCGCGGAGCTTCGGAGTGGATGCCGGGTCGCTCCGCGCCGCGCTGCGCGGCTTTGGCGGCGTCGAGCACCGCCTGGAACTGGTGCGCGAACTCGATGGCGTGCGCTATGTGAACGATACCACCGCCACCAATCCGGCGGCTGCCCTTGCCGCGCTGGAGACGGTTCCTCCCCCGGTAGTGCTGATTGCTGGCGGCGCCGATAAGAACCTCGAGTTCACCGCCCTGGGCGCGGCCATTGCCTGGCGGGTCAAGGCCCTGGTGCTGCTGGAGGGGAGCGCCACGCCGCGCTTGATCGAGGCGGTTAGCGCTGCGGCCCCCGGCCCGCCGCTCATCAGCGGGCCGTATAGCAACCTCGCGGCGGCGCTTCGGACGGCCCGCGCCCTCGCCGCGCCCGGCGATACCGTGCTCCTCTCGCCCGGGTGCGCCAGCTTCGGTATGTTCCGCAATGAGTTCCATCGCGGCGAGGAGTTTCGGCGCCTGGTGGGCGCGTTGTAATACCATCTGACTGCTTGCCGCGGCTCCCCGCTCCGGCTATCCTGTAGTCTGATGCGAACATCGGGGAAACCGGGCTTCCCCACGCCCCGGCCCATCGGGGTGGCGCGCCCGCTGCACCGGGAGGGTGTGGAAGGGCGCAGCCCTCTCACGAAATCCCTTCATTCATCGCGGCAGGGTGCGGCGAGGACACATAGGCGTCTATGGTACAGCTACCTGACGAACCCAACGACCCGGACGGGGCGCGGCAACGCGCTGTGCCGGGAAGCGACCCTGGAGGCCCGGAGGCCCCGCCGCCACTTCCGCCCCGCACGCCGGTGTTGCTGGCCAGGCAGCCACGAGCCGTGTGGGTGTTACTGGTGGCGATCCTGGTCATGTACGGCCTGAGCGTCCTGCTGAGCGGCTCGCTGTTCCAGCCCGATGCGCAGGTGTTGCAGGCCCTGGGCGCCAAGGATAACCGCCTGATCGACGCGGGCCAGCACTGGCGTCTGCTTGGAGCCATGTTTCTGCACGCCAACCTGGTCCATATCTTCTTCAACAGTTTCGCTCTCTACGCCCTCGGCCCGGAGAGCGAACGGATCTACGGCGCCCTGCGCTTCCTGGTCCTCTACTTCCTGGCCGGGATCGGGGGCAGCATCGCATCGTACCTGCTCTCCCCCCCACCCGCCGTTGGCGCCAGCGGAGCGATCTTCGGGCTGATCGGCAGCCTGGGGGTCTTCTACTACCTGAACCGCGCCATCCTCGGCGAGTTCGGGCGCGCGCAATTGCAGAGTATGATCGCAATCGCCGTCATCAACCTGATCATCGGCTTTTCGTCCGCCGGGGTGATTGATAACTGGGGGCACCTGGGCGGGCTGATCACGGGCGCGCTGGCAGCGCTGGCCCTGGCGCCGCGCCTGACGCTCGATGTGCGTTTCCACCCGCCGCTTCTGGTGCGCCATGCGCCGCCATGGGGCTGGGGGGCTGTGGTGACGCTGTTCGCCGGGTTGATCGCGCTCGCCGTGCTCCTGCCAGGGGCCAGGTGAGCGCGGCCGGGCACTCAGGGGGAATCTGTGACCGAACGCACCTCCAGACCAGATTATGTCTTGCTCGCCACGGTGGGCTCGCTGGTGGCCCTTGGCCTGGTGATGGTCTACAGCGCGAGCTTTATCGAGGCGTTCCGCGACCACGATAATCAGTACTACTACCTGGTGCGTCAGACTATCGGGGCGATCATCGGAACGATCGGTATGCTTGCCGCTATTCGAATCGATTATCGAATCTGGCGACGTTATTCGGTGCATCTGATGGGGGCGGCGCTCTTCCTGCTCTTCCTGGTGCTGATCCTGCCCGATTCGATGACCAGGGTCAATAACTCGCGTTCGTGGATCCGTTTCGGCGAGGGCGTGCTGGGCCTGGTGAGCGTCCAGCCCGCCGAGCTGGCGAAACTGGCGATTATCATCTACTTTGCCGATTGGCTGTCGCGGCGCAGCGAGAAGTTGGGGAACGTAACTTACGGCCTGATCCCCTTCAGCGTGATGCTCGGCCTGGTCTGCGGGCTGGTGATGCTGCAGCCCGACCTGGGTACCACCGTCGTGCTGGTGCTGATCGGCGGAGTGATCTACTTCGCTGCCGGGGCCAATCTCTGGCACGTGGCCGGCGCCGCTGCGCTCGGCGCCGGGGCCTTCTGGTTCCTCGTCTTCGTGATGGGCGTGCGCAACTACCGCATCCTGGCCTTTCTCGACCCCTGGAAGTACCACGACACCTTTGGCTTCCAGCCCATCCACGCGATGCTGGCCCTGGGCAGCGGCGGGATCTTCGGCCAGGGGTTGGGCCAGGCGCGCCAGAAGTTCCAGTGGCTGCCGCAGGCCTATACCGATACAATTTTTGCCATCATCGGCGAAGAACTGGGGCTGATCGGCACACTGGCGGTGGTAGCGGCCTTCGTGGTCTTTGCGTATCGTGGCTTTCGCATCGCCGGGCGCGCGCCTAACCCCTTCGCGGCCCTGGTGGCCGTGGGCATCACGAGCTGGATCTGCCTCCAGGCGTTGATCAATATCGCCGTGACCACCTCGCTGGCGCCCTTCACCGGCCTGACGCTGCCGTTTCTTTCCTACGGCAATACGTCGCTCTACACGAGCATGATCGCCGTTGGCATTCTGTTGAACATCTCGAAACACACGGTTCAGCACCAGTCTCAGGAGATTACTGATGCCCCGCCCCTTCGGCGTATCCCTACCTTTCTCGTGCTGCAGCATCGTTTTGTCTGGCGGGGGCACGGGCGGTCACGTGTACCCGGCTCTGGCGGTCGCCGCAGCTATCGCCGCCGCTAAGCCGGGCGATGACGCGCCGCGACTGGTGTACGTGGGGAGCATCGGTGGCATGGAGGAACGGATCGTGGCGAGCGAGAGCCAGTTGCCCTTCAGGGGGTTGCCTGCCGCGGCTCTGCGCGGACGGGGGCCGCTGGGCCTGGCCCGCGGCGCGGTGACGATGGCCGTCGGCGTGAGCGCGGCCCGGCGCCTGCTGGCCGAGGTGCGCCCGGGCGCCATTCTCGGCACCGGTGGTTACGTCTGCGTGCCGCTCTTCCTCGCCGCCCGCAGCCGGGGCGTGCCCACGCTGATCTATCTGCCCGATGTCGTCCCCGGTCTGGCCGTGCGTTTCCTCTCGCGCATCGCCACCCTCACCGCAACCAGCGTCGAGGAGGCCCTGCCGCGCCTGGGCCTGCACCCCGGTCATCCCCGCGCCCTGGTGACCGGGTACCCCGTGCGGCCGGAGTTGTTCGCTCAGGACCGGGCGACCTGCCGGCGGGCCTTTGAGCTGGATGTCGATCTTCCCGTGCTGATCGTCTACGGCGGGAGTCGCGGCGCGCGCAGTCTCAACCGGGCAATCGAGGCCCTGCTGCCCGATCTGCTCGCCCGCTGCCAGATGATCCACGTGTGTGGCCGCGAAGGCGATGAGGCCTGGTTGCGCGATGCCGCAGGGCGCCTGCCCGCGGCCTTGCAGGCGCGGTACCGGCTCTACCCCTACCTCGGCAGTGACGCCGGGCCACGCTCCATGCTCTGCGCCCTTGGCGCGGCTGACCTGGCCGTGTGTCGGAGCGGCGCCTCCACCCTGGCGGAACTGCCGGCCGCGGGATTGCCGGCGGTTCTGGTGCCGTACCCGTATGTTCATCAAGACGAAAACGCCGATTACCTGGTGCGCCGGGGCGCCGCGGTCAAGGTGCCTGACGCGGCAATGCTCGGCAGCGGGCCGCCGCAGGCAGGGCTCCTTTATCAGACGATTATCCGCCTTGTTCACGATCCAGCAGAACGAGCGCGGATGGCCGCCCGGAGCCGGGAACTGGCCCGGCCCGATGCCGCGCGAAACCTGGCCGATGCGCTGCTCGGTCTCGCTGCAAGGAGGGGTGGCTGATGGATCTCACTGGAGCAGGCCAACTCATACCTCTCGCTCAGGCTACGATCACTGTGACCCTGACGGGGGTGGCCCTGTTGTTGATTGTGCTGGCGATTGGCGGTTACTGGGGCTTCCAGCAAGGGTTCCGCAACATGCTCACCGTGGCGCTCTGGACGATTGGCGCCTATATCCTGACCGTGCAGGGTGGCGACTTTGCGATCGGGGTCATTAATCGCCTCTGGCAGAATGGCCCGGCCCTGATCGCTTTCTTGCTCGGCCAGGACCCCGACGCCGCTCCGCGGCTCGATCCGCTGATCAGTCCGACGTTACAGATCCCGCTCTTCTTTCGGATGATCACCTTTATCGCCCTGGTGTTCCTGGGCTTCTTCTTCAGCAAGACCGCCTCCTGGCGTGGCAATCCCAATCCTAAGGAGCCACTGGCCCAGCCCCTGGGCCTCTTTGTCGGCGCCCTGGTGGTTCTGCTCTGGTCCAATGCGGCGGTGAGCTTCTGGAGAGAGTACCGAGATGCCGGCGGGATCCTGGTCGATCCGCTGGAACGCTTTCTGAATACTCTGCCTGATGTAAGCGTGTTCATCCCGTCGCTGATTACGATCTTTTTCCTGATCTTGATCATTCTGGTGGTGGTCAATTTTCCAAAGGTCTGGAAGCCCTGAGAAGCTGCCTGTATGAACAGATGGGGAAGCCGGGTTTCCCCACCCCCCTGCCTGAGGGGAGGGTCTGGGAGGGCTGCGCCCTCCCAGGAGCATCACTTTGCATCCCTGAGGGGTGAGCCGCAGCCATGCACTACCACATCATCGGCATCGCCGGGTCAGGTATGAGCGCCATCGCCGCAGTGTTGCTCGACCAGGGCTACACCGTCAGCGGGTCGGATCTGAGCGCCAACCAGCTCACTGCCGCTCTGTCCGCCCGTGGGGCAACGATCTACCAGGGCCACGCGCCGGCCCACGTGGCCGGCGCCGATGCGGTGCTGGCGACCGCCGCTGTGCGCCCCGACCACCTGGAACTGGTTGCGGCCCGCGCCGCGGGCATTCCCGTCCTCAGTCGGGCTGACCTGTGGCGCGAGTGGTCGCAGCAGCGCCCGGTGGTAGCCGTGGCGGGCGCCCACGGCAAGACGACCACCAGTGCCATGGTCGCCGTGGCGTTGCGCGGGGCCGGTGTCGCGGCCGGCTACCTGATCGGCGCCGCAGTGCCCGACCTGGGTGGCAACGCTGCCTGGGGCCACGCCGACGCGCCCCTGGTGATCGAGGCCGACGAGTACGACCGGGTGTTCCTGGCCCTGCGCCCCGCCGTTGCGGTGATCACCAATGTGGAGTGGGATCATCCCGACATCTACCCCTCGGCGGAGGACTACACCGCCGCCTTTGCCCGCTTCGCCGCCCTGGCGCCGGCCCCTGAGCGCGTGGTGCTCTGTGGCGATGATCCAGGCGCCATGGCCCTCGGCCTGAGCGGCGCGACACGCTATGGCATCGAGGAGGCCCTGGCCAGCGACCCGGTTTCGTGCCGCCTGGCGCCCTTCGACTGGTCGGCGAGCGGTGTGGCGCCCACCGCCGAGGGCGGCGCGCGTTTCGACCTGTGGCACTACCACCGGCGCCGCTTCGCTCAGCAGCGCCTCGGTAGCCTCACCCTGCGCCTGCCGGGCAGTCACAATGTTCGCAACGCTCTGGCCGCCCTGGCCGTCTGCGGACTCCTCCAGGTTCCGCTCGACGCGGCTGCGCGCGCGCTCGCCGTCTTCAGCGGCACGGCGCGACGCTTCGAGATCAAGGGCGAAGCCGCGGGCGTCACGGTGGTTGATGACTACGCCCACCACCCGACCGAGGCCCGGGCGACGCTGGAAGCGGCGCGGCTGCGCTTTCCGGGGCGGCGGCTGGTGCTCTACCTGCAACCGCACACCTTCAGCCGCACCACGGCCCTGCTCGATGCCTGGCCCGCGGCCTGTCGCGCCGCCGACCTGGTGCGGGTGGGCGACGTGTACGCCGCCCGCGAGCAGGGCGATGCCCCGGCCCTGGCCCGCACCCTGGCCGAACGGGTTGCCGCCCTCGGCCTCGACGCGCGCTACGCTGGCGATATCGAGGCCGCCGCCCGCCTTCTTGCCGCCGAGGTGCGACCCGGCGACGTCGTGCTGACCCTCGGCGCTGGCGATGGCGACCGCGTCGGGCTGCGGCTGCTGGAGCATTTACGTGAAGGATGATCCTGACCGGCCCTCGCCCCCGGCCCTTCCCGCCGGGAGGGGCGCGGCTTGACCGGCTCGCCCTCATCGCAGGTGGGGAATCCCGGGTTCCCCGGACCTCCTGCGAGAGAGGACCGGGAGGGCTCGCCACCCCCTCGGGCAGGGGGATGGGGAAACCCGGTTTCCCTATGTTCATCCATTTGCCGGATGCACGATCAACGCCAGCTATGGACATCACAAACGCCCCGCTCCCCATCCGTGAGAACGAGCCAATGGACCGCCATACCTCCTGGCGCGCCGGCGGCGTCGCGCGCTACTACGCCGAACCTGGCGACCGCGCCGCGGCGCTGGCCCTGGCAGCCTGGGCGCAGGCCCACAGTCTCGCCCTGATCTGGATAGGGCGCGGCACCAACCTGCTGGTGCGCGACGCGGGCTATCCCGGCCTGATCGCCGTGTACCGCGCGCAGCAGTGGCGAATCGACGAACACGGCGACACGGCCACGTTGACCGTCGAGGCCGGCGCTCCGATGGCCGGTGTGGCCCGCCGGCTCGCCGCGATGGGCTGGGCCGGCCTGGAGTGGGCCGAAGGGCTGCCTGGCACTGTGGGCGGGGCCGTGGTCGGCAACGCCGGATGCTACGGCGGCGATACCGCCGGTGTCCTGCTCAGCGCCGACGTGCTGGTAGACGATGTGGTTGAAACCTGGCCCGTGGAGCGGCTGGCCTACGGCTACCGCACCAGCGCCCTGAAAGCGGCCCGCGTCGCGCCGGGGGCGTTCCCGCCCCTGGTGCTGTCGGCCTCCTTCCGGCTCACCCGCGACGACCCGGCGGCGCTGATGGCTGCCATGCAACGCATTGCTGCCGAACGCAAGCGCAAAACCCCCGCTGGCAGTTCCTGCGGCAGTGTGTTCAAGAACCCGCCCGGCGACAGCGCCGGGCGCCTCATCGAGCGGGCAGGGCTGAAGGGGCGCACGGTGGGCGGGGCGATCATCAGCCCCATTCACGCTAACTACATCGTCAACACCGGCGCTGCCACCACCGCCGACATCCTGGCCCTGATCGATCTGGCCCGGAGCGAAGTGCTGCGTCAGTTCGGCATCGCGCTGGAGTTAGAAGTCTGTGTGGTATGACGCCGGTAGGCACGAAACAACCCACAGCCGTCCATGCGGCTGCGCCGCACAACGCCAGAATGAACCTACTTAATCGTTCCTGGGAGGGCTACGCCCTCCCAAACCCTCCCGCGCATAGGCTATGTTCACATCAAGGAGAAGCGCTATGCCCGGCAAGATGACCGTCGCCGTGCTCTTCGGCGGCCAGAGCGGCGAACACGAGGTCTCCCTGGTCTCGTCCCACGGGATCATGCAAACGCTGGACCCCGAGCGCTACGAGGTGTTGCCGGTGGGGATCACCAGAACGGGCCGCTGGCTGGCCGGCGCAGGCGCCCATGCCGCCCTGGTCGCCGCAGCCGACCGTAACCGTCTGCCGACGGGCGTAACCCTCTCAACCGACGCCGGCCCGCTGATCGAAGACTTCGATCTCCTGCGCGCCGCTGGCCGGATTGACGTGGTCTTCCCGGTGCTGCACGGCCCGATGGGCGAGGACGGCACGGTGCAGGGCCTGCTGGAACTGGCGGGTCTGCCCTACGTCGGCTGCGGCGTCGCGGCGAGCGCGGTGGGTATGGACAAGGCCCTGATGAAGGCCGCCTTCGCCGCCGCTGGCCTGCCCGTGCTCCCCTGGCTCCTGGTGCGCCGCGTGGACCTGCTGGCTGACAGCGAGGCCGTCTGCGCGCGGGTGGAAGCGGCGCTGCCCTACCCCGTCTTTGTCAAACCAGCCAACATGGGCAGTAGCGTTGGCGTCAGCAAGGCGCAGGACCGGGCGGGCCTCCGGGCCGGCCTGGCCGAGGCGGCTCGCTACGACCGGCGCATCGTTGTGGAGCAGGGGATCCCGGCGCGCGAGATCGAGGTCAGCGTGCTGGGCAACGATGCGCCCGCAGCCAGCGTGCCCGGCGAGGTGGCGCCCTCGGGCGAGTGGTACGACTACACCGCCAAGTATCTCGCCGGCGCCTCGCAGTTGTTGATCCCCGCCCCGCTCGAGGCCGATCTGGTCGAACGGGCGCGCGCCCTGGCCCTGGAGGCGTTTCTGGCGATTGACGGCGCCGGCCTGTCGCGGGTGGACTTCTTGCTCGACCGCGAGACCGGCGCGCTCTGGGTGAACGAGGTCAACACGATGCCCGGCTTTACGCCGATCAGCATGTACCCGCAGTTGTGGGCCGCCAGTGGACTGGCCTATCCCCAGCTTCTCGACCGGCTTATTCAACTGGCGCTCGAACGGCATCAGCAACGCCCCCCCGGGCGCTCCGGGTGAAGTTGCCTTTGTAACGTTAAAACGCCTGCTTTTCGTCCCCGTAGTGTACGGCAAAGCCGCATGGGGCCTGTAATCACGAACGGTACAACGCCTATGGAGTACAACGCTCCCAACACTCGCGAGCGCATCGCCGCGAGGCGCCAGCAACGGCGCGCAGCGTCACCCGGCGCGCCGCCTCGCCGCCCCCCGGCCACTCCGGGGCCGGGCCAGCAGGCTGTGCCCGGCATGCGTCGCGCCCTCATCTCCTGGCTGGCAAGTGGTCGGCTCCTCAGCCTGGCGCTCTGCGTCGTCACCGTCGGCATTCTGGCCTATGCCCTCACCTCCCCGCGCTTCAGCGTGTGGCAGATCCGCGTCGAGGGCAACCGGATCCTCGAGGCCGAACAGGTGGCCGGGCTGGCCGACGCCCTCGGGCGGCCGATCTGGTTCGTGAAACCCGCAGCCGTTGCTGCCCGGTTACGCGAGAACGCCTACATCGCCTCGGCCTCGGTAGATCTGGCCCTGCCCGACGTTATGCGCATCCGTATCGTCGAACGCCGCCCCGAGGTGCGCTGGCAGGCCGGCGGGTCGCACTACCTGGTGGACGGAAGCGGCAAGGTCCTCGGCCTGGCCCGCGAAAGCGCTCCCGACGACGCGCTGGTCATCGCCGACACCTCGCACCTGGAGCTGAAACCCAATGACCTGGTGGACGTTGATGCGGTGCACCTGGCCCAGGAACTGGCCCTGCGCCTGCCGGTGGAACTGGGCTTTACCCCGGCCCAGATCGGCTGGGACTACGGCCTGGGCGTGTTTGTTCGCGGCCCGCTCGGGCAGACGATCGTCTTTGGTCAGAGTGAGAACCTTGATCGTAAGCTAGCTATATTAAACGTAGTGTTACAAGATCAAACTGCGTTTACCTATCTTGATCTGCGACCATCGAACCCCTTCTACCAGAACCGGGCGCCCGCCGCGCCGGCCCCGGTCGGCGCTCCGGCGCCGTAGAGTCCTGTGGCGAGGAAGAGGGCAATCCTTTCCGCGGTTGCGCGTCAACTGCGAAAAGACGAGAGAACGCTATGCAACGAACCATCGTTGGAATCGATGTCGGCACCACCAAAGTTTGCACCATTGTGGCCCAGGTATCTGACATGGGCAAGCTCAATATCCTCGGGGTCGGCCTCACCCCGAGCAAAGGGCTCGACAAGGGGGTGGTGGTCAACATAGATGACGCCGTCAACGCAATCACCGCCAGCGTCGAGAAAGCCGAACGCCTGAGCGGCTATCGGGTCGCTACGGCCTTCGTGGGGGTGAGCGGCCGCCACATTTCCTCGCTCAACAGCCGGGGTGTGGTGGCGGTGCAGCGGCCTGACCGCGAGATCACCCGCAACGACGTCGCGCGGGCGGTTGAGTCGGCCCAGGCGGTCGCCATTCCTACCCAGCGCGAGATTATCCACGTCATCCCGCGCGCCTATGTCGTGGACGGCAACGAAGGCATCCGCGATCCCATCGGCATGAGCGGCTTCCGTCTGGAGGTCGAGACCCACATCGTCACCGGCGAGGTGATGGCGATCCAGAACCTCATCCGCAGCGTGCAGAAGGCGGGGCTGGAGATCGACGACCTGGTGCTGCAACCCCTGGCCTCCGGCGAGGCGGTGCTCACGGCGGAGGACAAGGATCGCGGGGTGATGCTGGTGGATATTGGTGGCGGCACCACCGACATCGCCATCTTCGTGCAGGGCGGCGTCTGGCACACCAGCGTCATCTCGGTGGGCGGCAACCACTTCACCAACGATATCACCTATGTCTTGCACACGCCCCACAACACCGCCGAATACTTGAAGATCCGCTATGGCAGTGCCATCGCCGAAGAGCCGCTGCGCGAGGGCGAAGAGGGCGACCTGGTGGAGATCGACACCCTGACGGTGGGCGAAAAGCAGAAAATAAGCCGGCACCTGCTCAACGAAATCATTCAGGCTCGCGCCGAGCAGGTGGTGGAACTGATATACAACGAGATCAAGCGTAGTGGCTACGAGGGCCTGCTCCCCGCGGGCATCGTCCTTACCGGCGGAGCGGCCCAGTTGAGCCGCTTCGACGAGCTGGTGCGCGAAATGCTCGGCATGCCGGTGCGGATCGGCGTGCCCGCCGATCTCAGCGGCCTGGCCGATTCCCTCGACAGCCCGACCTACGCCACCGGCGTGGGCCTGCTGCGCTGGGGTTCGCGCCACGGACTTTCGATGCTCGGACCCACCCACCGTTCGGAGGAGCGGCAGGGTTGGGGTAATGTCTACGAACGCTTCAAGGGTTGGCTGCGGGAGTTTCTCCCGTAGCTCCCCACAGGGAGGGGCGTGGGGAAACCCGGTTTCCCCATCCCCCAACCGGTGTCAGGGGCGCCTGGCGCCCCGGCAGGGAGGGGCGTGGGGAAACCCGGTGTTCCCTATTTCACATCAGGAGGAGAAACATGGTTGACCGCACCAGCAATGGCCTGACACTCGAGGATTTTGCCCAGATCAAGGTCGTGGGAGTCGGTGGCGGGGGCAGCAATGCCGTGGATCGCATGATTGCCGATGGCGTGCAGGGGGTGGAGTTCATCACCGTCAACACCGACGTGCAGGCCCTGATGCACTCCCTCGCGCCGACGCGCATCCGCATCGGCGACAAACTTACCCGCGGTCTCGGTTCGGGGGGCAACCCGGTGATCGGCCAGAAGGCCGCCGAAGAGAACCAGGAAGACATCTACGAGCAGCTCAAAGGGGCGGATATGGTCTTCGTGGCCGCCGGGATGGGTGGCGGCACCGGCACCGGCGCCTCGCCGATCATCGCCGGCATTGCCCACGACCTCGGCGCGCTAACGGTGGGCGTGGTGACGCGCCCGTTCACCTTTGAGGGCAACCACCGCCGCAAACTGGCCGAGGCCGGCATTGACCAGTTGCGCCCCGTGGTGGACACGCTGATCGTCATTCCCAACGATCGCCTGCTCCAGATGGCCAGCAAGAACACCTCCTTCACTCAGGCCTTCCAGATGGCCGACAACGTGCTGCGCCAGGGCATCCAGGGCATCGCCGACCTGATCACCCAGCGCGGGCTGATTAACCTGGACTTCGCCGATGTCAAGACGATCATGGCCCAGCAGGGATCGGCGTTGATGGCCATTGGCTACGGCAAGGGCGACAGCCGCGCCGTTGACGCGGTCAACCAGGCCATTGCCAGCCCGTTGCTCGAAGTCAGCATCGATGGCGCCAAGGGGGTGCTCTTCAATGTCACCGGTGGCGAGGATCTGGGCATTCTCGAGGTCTACGAAGCCGCCGACATTGTTGCCAAGCAGGTGGATCCCGACGCCCACATTATGGTCGGCGCGGTGATTGACCCGACCTATCCTCCCGGCGAGATCAAGGTCACGCTGATTGCCACTGGCTTTGACCTGAGCAAACCCGGCGCCAATGCCCAGCGTTCCCGTTCATACCCCACTGCTGCCACCAGTTCGGGCCATGCCACGGCGCACCACCCGCAACCCAATCCGGTAGCGCGCCAGCCGCAACCGGCGCCGCAGCCCCGCGTCGCCCCGAACTTTAGCAGCAGTGACGATCTCGACATCCCGCCCTTCCTGCGCAATCGCAACCGCCGGTGAGGTCGCTATTGCCGAGGGCGGAGCCGGGGAGAGTCGGGGCGGGCCTGGCCCCCCTTTCACGGGTAGAGTTTTTTGGGCCACGGCCTCTCCACCTCACCCCCCCTCTCCCTGATCGGGTTCAGGGGCGGACAGAACATCCGCGCCAACGTGGCGTATACCGGCATTGGAACGCCCCCGCGCGCGGCTCTGCTCTCCCCGCTTCGACAGGCTCAGCGCAGGCGCTCCAGCGAAGCTGGAGCGGCCCGCCCCTTCGGGCTGAGCCTCAGGGCGAAGCCTGAGCCTGTCGAAGGGGGCCGGGGGTGAGGACCACCCAGCGCATCCCAACGCCAGAACGCCCGTCAGCGCGCATATGTTCTGTCAGCCCTTAAACCCTGATCGGCAGAGGTGGGGAATGGGCGTGGGGACGCCACATACGGAAACGCCCCTTGACAGCGCCGCTATGGCTCGCTATAATACACGTCCAACTTTACAACGGGGAGGGGTGAAAACCCCTCCCCGTTGTCACCTTAAGTGAGTGATACGATACAACTTCGTAGTATGCCAGCTCGTATAGTGTAAAGTGTTTACAACGGCGTATCGTCCGGCGCCCCGGTGTTCGCAGTATCGTGGAGTTCCCCGATGAAGCCACGTCGCTGGTACAGCAGCCGCGAGTTCAATCCGCACCCCACACCGCCGCCGGTGCGTCCGTTGCCTGACCAGGCTTACTGGCGCTGGACAGGGCGCACTCGTCTGGAGCAAGGGCCGATCATCAAGCCTGCGAACCCGCAGGCGGCGGCTGCCCTCGAACGCCGCGAAAGCGCGCCGCGGACCCCACGCCCGCCCCGGCGCATCAATGCGGCCTGAAGCCCGCTTCAGGCCCGCCAGTGGAGCGCTGTGGAGGGGTGCAGGCGATCTTGAACGATAGTTTTTTGCGGGGAGGGCTTCGCCCTCCCACGCCCCCTCCCGCCACGCTCATCACAATTATCGTGGCAGACCACTAGTCTCCCCCGGCGGGCAAATGGTCGCGACGCGCCACGCCCTCCCTGATCGCCGCGCGGGCCACGGCCTCGGCGATGATCGGCACCACGTGGCGGTTAAAGACGCTTGGAATAATGTATTCCTCGCTGATCTCCTCAGGCGGAATCACGCCGGCCAGGGCCTCGGCCGCCGCCAGCCGCATCTCCGTGGTCATATGCCGGGCATGCACATCGAGGGCGCCACGGAAGATGCCGGGGAAGCTCAGCACGTTGTTGATCTGGTTGGGCTGGTCCGAGCGGCCCGTCGCCACGACCCGGGCATACTGGCGCAACATCTCGGGGTCACCTTCCGGAACAGGATTGGCGAGGGCAAAGACAATCGGATCGCCGGCCATCCCCTGCACCATCTCCGGGGTGAGCAGGTTGCCCCGGGAAACCCCGATACACACATCGGCGCCTTCCAGGGCCTCGCGCAGGTGTCCGCGGCGGCGGTCGCGGTTCGTCTGCGAGGCAACAATGCGCTGCATTGGGGTCTGCACGGCGTCGTCACCCTCGCGCAGGATGCCATACCGATCCACGGCGGTAATCTCGCCGATACCGGCTTCGAGCAAGGCGCGGATGATCGCCGTTCCAGCGGCGCCAACCCCGTTTACCACTGCCCGCACGTCGCCGAGGCGCTTGCCCACCAGGCGCAGCGCGTTGCTCAGCGCCGCGAGCACCACCACCGCCGTGCCGTGCTGGTCGTCGTGCATCACCGGAATATCCAGGCTCTCGTGCAGGCGCCCTTCGATCAGAAAGCAGTTCGGCGCGGCAATATCCTCCAGGTTGATGCCGCCAAAGCTCGCAGCCAGTTGCTCGACCGTCTGGACGATGACCTCGGGATCTTGCGAACGCAGACAGATCGGCACCGCGTCAATGTTCGCCAGCTCCTTGAAGAGAATGGCCTTTCCCTCCATCACCGGCAGCGCCGCCTCCGGCCCCAGGTTGCCCAATCCCAGCACCGCGCTCCCGTCGCTCACTACCGCCACACTGTTGGCCTTCCACGTGAGCGCAAAGACCTTCTCGGGTTCATCGGCAATCGCTTTGCACACCCGCGCGACCCCTGGCGTGTAGGCGATCGACAGATCATCACGAGTCTTCAACGGCACGCGACTCTGCATGGCCAGCTTGCCCCCCAGGTGCGCGAGAAAGACCCGGTCGCTCACCTGTAGCACGTGGATCCCCCCAAGGTCGTTGAGCGCGGCAACGAGGGTGGCCCCATGCTCCTCATCTTGCACGCGGACGGTGATGTCCCGTACCAGTACGCTGCGCTCGGCCCGGACGATGTCAATCGCGCCGATGTCGCCGCCTACCTCGCCGATGCGAGTGGTCAGCCGACCAAGCATTCCAGGGCGATTTTCGATCTGACAGCGTAGCGTAAGGGTATAGGCCACTCCCATCGACATAGGCAACCTCTCTCTGATCCTGTATACAAACGAGTGCCCGCGAACCAGTGGAACCAGGCCTCCCGGCAAGCAGGCTGGCGTCGTCCCCTGCTCGCAAGCGTTGCGTGCCTGCCCCACCGCTTCGCGGGGCTCCCGATACAAAAACGCTCGTCGCACAACCCTGCGACGGCGCATTCGAGTATGGTACCATGCCTGTGGGAAGCGCGCAATGCGCTGAAACCGGGTTTCTCCATACCCTCGCCCACAGGGTGGCAATCCCTCCCCACGGGGAGGGAATGGGCGGGCGTGGCTCCCCCAGGAACAAAGTATGTTCATTCTAGCGTTGTGCGCCTTATGCATGACCGTCTAACGTGAACATAGCCCGCCCGCGGGAGGGTTTGGACGTAGAGGCGCGGCGCCGCCGCGCCTCTACGCCCTCCCAAGAATAATTATTTTCATTCCGGCGTTGTGCGGCGCAGCCGCATGGCCGTCTAATGTGATACCAATTTCACTTGAACACTCCGCAAGCGGTGTTCCGTCAAAGCGCATAATCTGCAATCCAAAATCTAAAATCTAAAATGGTATGATGAACCTTCCAGAGAAGCTACGCGAAACATTCAACGCGCCGTTCGAGCCACTGGTGCGGCGCATTGCCGCCGAAGCAACGGTGATTGACGAGCGCATCCTGCGAATTGATCACTTCCTCAACCATCGTATCGAGCCGGCGCTTATGCGCGCTATCGGCGCAGTTCTGGCCCAACGTCTGGCGCCCCTGCGCCCCGACCTGGTGGTGACCGCCGAGGCCGGTGGTATTGCCCCGGCCCTCGTCACCGCCCTGGCGCTGGATGTGCCTGTGGTCTATGCCAGAAAATACGCGCCCGAGCTCGAAGCGCCTGCCCTGTCGCGCCTGGCGCCCTCGCCGACCCGCGGCGGCCACACCCGCCTGGTCATCTCGGCGCGCTATCTGCCGCATGCTGCCCGCGTGGCGCTGGTTGACGACTTCCTCGCTAACGGGCGCACCGCCCTGGCGCTGGCTGAACTGGTCGCCGAGGCCGGAGCCAGCCTGGTGGCCGCTGGCTTCGTCGTCGAAAAGTGCTTCCAGGGAGGCCGCGGGCCACTGGAAGCCCTTGGCGTGCCCGTTGCCGCCCTGGCCCACGTCGAGCGCCTGGAGGCCGGACGGGTCGTCCTTCGTGGCATCTGAGCAGTGGCAACACGAACCTCCGACGGTGAGGCGCAGGGCGGCTACGCCGCCAGAACGAACCAGAACACCGGGCTGTGGGGCTTGCCCCGACGACGTTGCAGCAGCCCTGACTGTCTGTTCCGGTTGCGCGAAGCGGCTGAACGTGGTATACTCATAGCGCTGAACAGAATAAGACCCCGTAGCTCAGTGGATTAGAGCGTTTCCCTGCGGAGGAAAAGGTCGCGCGTTCGAGTCGCGCCGGGGTCGCCAGAAAGCCGGAGCCGTATGGCTCCGGCTTTGTCATAGTGAGCGCTGGCTCCGCCGATCCACCTGCATGTCCAGTATATACACCGGCTACGCTCCCATCTACCACGCCATCGGCCAGGGCGCCTTCGCCGAGGCGCTGGCGCGCCGCATCCTCATGGCCCTGCCCGGGCCGCCCGGGCGGGTCCTCGACCTGGCCTGTGGTACCGGCGCCGCCGCCCTGGTCTTTGCTGCCGGTGGCGCGGCTACCGTGGGCGTGGATCGCTCCGAAGCCATGCTTGCCATTGCCCGCAGCCGCTCCGACGAACTGCCTGTTACCTGGCTCAGGGCCGACATCAGGTGTCTGCCGGTGGGAGAGACGCTTGCGCCCGCGTCGTTCGATCTGATCACCTGTCTGTACGATAGCCTGAACTACCTCACCACTGATGGCGACCTGGCCCTGGCGATCGGCCAGGCGGCGCGCCTGCTGCGTCCCGGCGGCCGCCTGATTTTCGATCTCAATACCGAGCACGAGTTTGCCGCCTGGGGGGAGGGGCTGGATCAGGTCGTCTATGACGCCAACGGCATCCTGGTCTACCACCGACTCGCCTACGACGCCGCAGCGGCTCTGGCCTACGGGCGCGTGGTCTGGTTCGTGCGCGAGGATGAACGCTGGCGACGCGGAGAGGAGCAGCACATCGAGCGGGCCTGGAGCGATGCCGAGGTGCTGAGCGCTCTTGCCGGCGCCGGGCTGCGCCTGGTGGCGCGCCGCACACCTTCGTGGGAACCGGCCTCTCTCGATGCCCCGCGCATTGTCTACGACGCTACGGATGCGTAACCGGCGCCTCCGACCGGCGAACGGGCCGGGCGGGAAGGGCTTCCCCTCGGCGCGGGCTAAAGAAAAACGCCCCTGCCTGGCAGGGGCGTTTCGCACAATGCGGGGTCGCCGGTTCGGTAAGACCTAACGGGCCTCACCAGCGGCGACGCCCATACGCTTACTATCATTCATGGGCATCACCTCCTTCGCGCCTGGACGGCTTGTGTGGTTGTTGAACAGCCAGCACGGGTACTATAACCAAGGAACGCATCCGTGTCAAGACCCGAGAAATCCGCAAATCCGCCTTCTCCCATAGAAGGGCCGCCCTCTCCCAGCCCCTTCCCATCGGCTGGGAAAACCCGGTTTTCCCATGGTCATATCAGTCATCCATGCGGCTGCGCCGCACAACGCCGGAATGAAAATACTTATTCTCGGGAGGGCTGCGCTCTCCCAAACCCTCCCGGTGAGGAGGGCTCGCCATCCCGTGGGCGGGGGCGTGGGGAAACCCGGTTTCCCCATATGTTCACCTCAGGGTGTGGACAGGGTGGGTGTAGGTGTCCCCATCGGCACCGGCGAACCGACTACCGGCGTCCGCAGCAGCGAAGGGATCAACAGCGTCTGCCCCGTCTGCAGCGCGTTGGGGTCGGTCAAGCCATTTGCGGCGACCAGTTCATCAACTGTCGTGTCGAAGCGCTCGGCGATGGCGCTGAGCGTATCGCCGGGTTGGACGGTATAGAGTGCCGCGGGGGTCGGCGTTGGACGTTCCAGCGACGCCAGGGCGGTGGCCGTCGCATCTATGTCGAGGGTGGGCGCGGGTGTAATATCAAGGACCGCCGGCAGGGTTGGCAGGGTCGTTGTGGGTGGATTGGGCACGCATGCGGCGCATACCAGCGCCAGACCGGCAATCAGGGCGGCCCGCAGCCGATGCAGCAAACGATAAACGGCCATGGCGAGATGAAGCGGACTATACATGCGCTCTTGGATCGAAAACAACCGTCATGCATTCTACCAGCGGCCTTCTGCCCATGTCAACCGCGAATTGTCGTCACCGGCCGTCCACGGGGCGCGGCGGCGCCGCGCCTCTACATCCAGGCCCCTCCGCTGCGGAGGGCGTATCACCTCGGCGGGCAGGGGCATAGGGAAACCCGGTTTCTCCACGCCTCCACCAGCAGCGGGGGCGCTTGCCACACCGAGGGGCAGGGGGAAGGGGAAACCCGGTTTTCCCATATGTTCACCTCAGGGCCGAACGTGCCTGCGTCGCATCGGCCCTGGCGTGCCGGGCCGCACCTGTGGCGCGCCATGAGGTATACTATAGGGAGCAGGTGAGCGACGAAAGGCAGAGCGATGGCGATCACATTGAAAAGTCCGCGGCAAATCGAGTTACTACGCGAATCCGGGCGGCTGGTGCGGGCTACCTTTGAGGTGCTGCGCGAACATATCCGTCCGGGTGTCTCGACCGCAGAGCTCGATGCCATTGCCGAGGAGTTCATTCGCAAACACGGCGCCGAGCCGGTCTACAAGGGGTATGTGCCGCCCAGCCGACGCGGCTGGTCGAACACGCCGCCGTTCCCTGGCACCATCTGCGCCTCGGTCAATGATGTGATCTGCCACGGCATTCCGAGCAAGAAGGAGCGCCTGCGTGAGGGCGATATCATCGGCATTGATATTGGCCTGCGCCTCAACGGCTGGATCGGTGATGCCTGCGAGACCTTTGCGGTCGGGAACGTCAGCCCTGCTACCCGGCGCTTGCTCGATACAGCGCGCCAGTGCCTGGAGGTAGGCATCGAGCAGGCTTATGTGGGCAACACCCTGCGCGAGATCGGCGCGGCCATCCAGCGTCATGCCGAGGCGGCAGGCTTCTCGGTCGTGCGTGAGTATACCGGTCACGGCCTCGGGCGTAATCTGCACGAAGAGCCTACGGTGCTCCATTACGACGAGCCACGCAATATGCGCAAAATTATGGCCGGTATGGTCTTTACCATCGAGCCGATGATCAACGCCGGACGCCCTGATACAAAGCTTGACCGCGATGGCTGGACGGTGCGTACCGCCGATGGGTCGCTCTCGGCCCAGTTTGAGCATACCCTGGCGATTACCGAAGATGGACCGATTCTGCTGACGGCCTGAGGCACGCCCCGGCTACCATAGCTTTCGTCCCGGCGTGGAGGGCTTGCCACTCTGTTGGGCAGGCTGCTGGGGAAACCTGGTGTTCCCGGTTCATATCAGCCGTTCATGCGGCTGCGCCGCACAAACCGGAATAAAAATATTTGTTCCTGGGAGGGCGAAGCCCTCCCCCCTCCCCGCTGGCGGGTTATTTCCTGGGAGGGCGAAGCCCTCCCAAACCCTCCCGTACACGGCCTATTTTCACGTCAGACGGTCATGCGCGGGGCGCACAACGGCGGAATGAAAATGGTAATTGTTCCTGGGAGGGCGCAGCCCTCCCAAACCCTCCCCTCAGGGAGGGGGTTGGGGAAACCCGGTTTCCCCTATTTTCACCTCAGGAGCACAGGAATGTCCTCTGAGCATGGCATACCCCCGCAGCCGCTTACCTACCGCGCCGGGCTGCTCCAGCGGGTTGCGGCCCGGCTGCGGGCGGGAGAGTGTTGCTCGATTGTTGGCCCCAGCGGGGTTGGCAAGACCAATCTCAGCCGTTTCTTGCAGCGTCAGGACGTGCAGGCGCTGTACTTCCCCGACGCGCCTACCTGGGTGGCGCTGATTGATTGCAACGCCCTGGCTGCCGAAGACGGGTCGCGGGAGTTCGCCGTTCTTGAATTGATCGCTCACCGGCTGATCCGCGAGGCCGAGCGCCGCAACCTCCCCGAGAGCGCGGTCGCGTCGCTGGACCGACTCCACGCGACCCTGCTCAACGAGGGCAACCTGTTGCTGGCCCTGCGCTACCTTGAGCGCATCTGCGGGCGCCTGATCGAGGACCAGGGGCTGCGGATCATTCTGCTCTTCGACCAGTTCGAAGACATCTGGCGCGAGCTTGACGCGCGCCTGTTTCGCAATCTGCGCTACCTCCGTGATGAGTTCAAGTACCGCCTGGTTTACCTCACGATCACCCGCGAGCGCCTGTCCCGGGCGCGTCAGCGGGCCAGGAACGACCTGGACGCGGTTGAGTCGTTCTGGGAAATGTTCGAACCGCATACGTTTGGCCTGGGTATGCACGAGGAGGCCGACGCCCGCGAGGTGCTCGAGCGCATTGCCTGGCGCCGCGGCGCTACGTTCACCCCGGCAGTGGCGCAGGCCGTGCTTGACACCAGCGGCGGCCACCCGGCGCTCATCCGGGCGCTGGCCTGGACGGCGGATGAACAATGGCTCGACCAGTCGCCCGAGCGTATCGCCGCGCTGCCCGAAGTGGCCCAGGAATGCGCCAAGCTCTGGAACGACCTGCTGCCCGATGAACAGCGTGTCGTCAGACATCTGGCCGCCGGGCTGGATATGTGCGACGCCGATCAGGAGACCCTGGCGGACCTGCGCCTGATCGAACTCATACGCGGTGAGCCGCCGCAACTCTTTGCGTCGGTGTTCGCCGCCTATGTGCGTAGCCAGGGCGGCGTGAGCGGCGAGGGGATCGTGGTTGCTCGACGCCAGCGGCGAGTCTGGGTTGATGGGCGCCTGCTGCCGGGGCAGTTGCCACCTCTGGAGTTCAATTTACTGGTGTACCTGGCCGAGCGGGCCGGAACCGTCTGCCCGCGCGAGGAGATCCTGGGCGCGCTCTACCCGGAGGAGCGGCTGGAGGCCAATGACGAGCGCATTGACACCCTGCTCAAACGCCTGCGCGACTCGCTTGGCGATGATGGGCGCAACCCGCGCTACCTGATCACCCATCGGGGTGTTGGGGTGCGCCTGGCCCGTGGCCGGGTGGAGGAGTGATACCATTTTTGGTTTTAGATTTTGGATTGTGGATTGCCACACTGGGCAGCACAACGCCTAAAACCGCTTTAAGCAATGCGGCATCATCAACGGTAATTGGTATGATGCGGTTTTGAACGCTTGTGCGGCTGCGCCCCGCAATAACCTTGCGATTGTAGATTAGCCATAGCGCATCTGGACGCAGTCGGTGTTGCGCTACTATGGGGAAGCCGGGTTTCCCCACGCCCCTCCCTCGGGTCGCCTGAACGTGTATCAGGGCGCGGCCCACTCCACCTGCGGCCAGGCCGGGGGCGGCCAGGTTGCGCTCTGCCACTGCTCGAGACGCTGGCAGATGACCGCGGCAAAGAGCATGGTGCGCTCCCAGCGGGCGCTCTGCGGCTCCAGCTTGCTGGATACAAACAGGTGATTGCAGAGCAGGCCCCACAGGTACTCGCGCCGGTCATCGCAGGCTGCCCGCGCCGCGGCCAGTTCTTGCAACGCCTGCACCACCAGGAAACATTTGCGGGCCTCGGAGTGCGCCAGAATGGCGCGCGTCGCGAGCATCGGCTCGCGCGGCGCCTGCGGCCCGCATAGCGCCACCGCCAGTTCGTAGACCAGGGGCAGGTCCTCGGTACGCAGCACAGCGATGCGTGTGGTCAGATCCTGGATCAGTTCGACAAAATCGCGTAGCAGCGGGCCGTAGCCGGTGCGCTCAAAGTCGATCGGCCAGGCAGTGTGCCGATCGGCAAACAGATTGTCGCCGTGGAGGTCGCCGTGGGTGATGACCTGGCGGAGCTGGCGCAGGTGCGCGCAGTGGTGCTGCTGCTCGACGAACCAGCGCTGTGGATGGGGCAGCGTTACGGGCAGCAGGCCGGGATGGAAGGTCGGAGGTTGGGCGCGCCAGAGGGGCTCGAGCCGCGAGAGCGCATAGTCCCAACTCCGATCGTAGGCTTCCACCAGTGTTCCCGGTAGCTCCTGCACGTGCGGTCCCCGGTACCAATCGCCCCAGGCGGCGTAGGAGAAGAAATCCCGCAGTGGGGCGACGATGGTTGCCGGATCGGCGGTGCGACGATAGAAGTGGGTAAAGACCTGCCCTTTCCCCTCGGCCAGGTGCTCAAAGCCGACCAGGCGGTAGGCGATTGCGCCCATATCCCAGAGCAGGGCGGTACCGGTCAACTCCGGACGGCGGAGGGCTTCGATGCCCGCTTCTACGTAGCGCCGGTAGTTTTCGCGCTCACGTTCGATCTTTCCGGTGCGCGCGAGTTTGACCACCTGCAAGGCCCGCTCGCCAGCGATTTCGGCAATGAAGACGCGCGATTTGCGCCGTAGCGAGGCGTTGACCGATGGACTGACCTGTTCCGCGCTGGCGCTGCCGTTGGCCTCGGTGATCATCGTCAGCCGCACCCAGGGTTTGTCTTTGAAGAGCAAGCGAATGAGTGCCTCGGCTTCATCGGCGGGAATAGCCGGCTGGTCAGGAAACATCTCGTCACGCACCGCCGCCGAGGAAAGCCCGCCCTGCCACTGCACCTCCGGGCCGTTGCCGCGCAGGCACAGGCTTTCGGCAACGCGGTTGAGTTCGCTGCGTAGCACCTCCGGCGCCTCACCCTTCCCCACGAACGAGGCTGCCCCGTAGTGCTGGATGGCCTGGCGGGCCATCGGGGTGGTGTCAAAGCCGGTGATGACGATCGCCGCCGTGTAGGGTAACCGGCGCACCAGTTCCAGGCCGCTGATGTCTCCCTGGTCCTTGTCCTCGACCAGACGGAGATCGACCAGGGCGATCGGGCACCGCTGTTCGGCAGCCAGGCGCAGGGCCTGATCCGGCAATTCGGCTCCATCGGCCTCGACCACCACCGGCTCATAGTCCCAGTCGCGCACCAGCGCGGCGTACTGCGCGCGGAACTCGGGGAGGTTGTCAACGATCAGTACCCGGATCGGCGCCCAGGTCATACGGTCTTGCTCCTTGTTTCTGAGGTGAAAATACGGGGAAACCGGGTTTCCCCACCTGCGGTGAGCCTGTCGAACCGCACCCCTGCCTGTGGGGGCGCCAGCCGCTCCCAACCGCGGTTGGGACACGGGGAAACCTGGTTTCCCCAATCCCCTCCCTGTGGGGAGGAGCCCGATTCCCTCCCCCAGCGGGGGAGGGCCAGGGAGGGGGCGGCCCTCCCAGAGATACCCCATGTTCATCGCGGCGTTGTGCGCCATGCGCATGACCGTCTGAGGTGAACATATGGAAAAACCAGGTTTCCCCATCCCCCTGCCTGTGGGGGCGCCAGCCGCTCCCAACCGCGGTTGCGCAATGGGGAACCCGGGGTTCACCATCCCCCTCCCGGCGGCGACGCCAGCCACTCCCACCAGCGGTTGCAAAATGGGGAAACCCGGTGGTCCCCACGCCCCTCTCTGTGGGGAGGCTGGGAGCGGAACGGCCCTGCCCCCGGGGTGAGTCACTCCTCCGCGCCGTCAGACGCCGCCAGCGGGAGCCGGAGCGCGAAGGTCACCGGTGAGATGGGACTGACCAGCACAATCTCGCCCCCCAGGGTCTTCATCATCGAGCGGGCCAGGAGCAGGCCGCGCCCGCCTTCAGTGACGCGTTGCTCGTGCCGGATCGGCTCCACGAAGAGGCGCTGTTGCACCTCAGGAGGAATCGAAGGACCGTCGTTGGCAACGGTGATCCGGGCGAAGGCCCCCTCGCGGGCCGTGGTGACGGAGATGCTGCAATCGAGCGGCTTGGCCTGCCGCGCATTGCGAATCAGGTGTTCCAGCACGCGCTCGAGAAGGATTTCGTTGGCCCGCACCAGGAGTTCCTCGACTGAAAAGATGTAGGTTACCGCGACCGGCGCGCCAGCGCGCCGCCTGATGATCTGCGGCACACGCTCCCGGAGCCAGGCGCTCAGGTCGTAGGGCGGCTCGCAGGAGGGTTGGTCTGAGGCGCGGGCCAGGCGTCTGATCTCGCCAAGGCTCTGGCTGATGCGTGAGATGTGCATCATCTGCTCCGGCTCGGCCGTCTTGGTCAGCCAGTAGATCGCGTTGTTGGCCCCGCTGATGGCATGGTCAATGTCGTGGGCAATCTGGCTGGCCCAGGCGGTCATTGCAGCCACCGACTCGCTGAAGCGACGCTCGCGGTTCTCGCGCGCTCGGGCGATCGCTAGACTGATTGTCGGCGCCAGCCGCTCGATCAACTGCTCGTCGGTATGCGAGAAGGCGTTGGTGCGGTTGGCCTCAATTACCAGCACACCCAGCAACCGGGGGTGAGGGGTGTCGCGCTCGGGGTTGAGCAATGCCAGGGTCAACTGGGCGAGGGTGCTGGGGTTGGCCTGCACATAGTCCGGGTCGGTCCGCACATCGTTGATCGTCTCCAGGACGGCCCGGCGCTGCTCCCTGGCCTTGCGGGCCACGCGCGCGGCAATCGTGCCGGGTTGTGCCCTGGCGCCGTTGCCCTGCGGGGCGATGGGAAAGATCTGCCGTTCGACCACAAACTCCCAGTGGTAAAACTCGCGCGAGGCCGGGGTGAAGCTGAGGTGCTGCTCGCTTTCGTCGGCCAGGAGGACGCTCAGGCCCAGACGGCGATGCTCGTTCTGTAGCAGATCGCGCAGAATGGCGAGCATACGCCGCAGGGTCTCATCGAGGTCGAGGGTCGCTTCGAGCACGGCCCGGGCCAGCTTGGCGGCGGCCTGCAACTGGCTCTGGCGCGCGGCAAGCCGCTCGACGTGGAACGTGTCGCGAATACACGCCGCCACGACGCCGGCCACGATTGGCAAGATGACCCGCTCGCGGCGGGTGAAGCGATGGGGCTGCCGGTACACCAGGAACAGCACGCCGATTACCCGGCGCTGCCGCCCGTCGGGAAACGGCGGCAACCAGATCGGCACGCCCACCGGCTCCTCATCGGTGGGCGTTTCGCCAATTTGCAGCGGAAAGGCAACACAGGAAGCCACTTCCTCTTCACGCACGAACCGGCCCTCGAGCACCGGCTCGGCGCGCGCGTCTTCGGCCCAGACGGGATCGAGCCGACGCACAACCCGGCCCAGCACGGTCTCCTCGGTGTAGTTCGGGTCCTCCACCAGGTGCGTCTCATACCGCACGCCGTGGGTCACGCCAGGGGCCAGCGCCCGCCGCTGCTCGTCCCAGTACCAGATCGTCACTGCCGACAGGTTGGGCGCCAGGATCAGGATCTGCTCCAGCACCGCCTGGAGGGTGGTTTGCAGCGTGCCGGCGACGATCATCGGCTCGACGGCCTTGTACAGCTCGCGGAGTTGCCGCTGAGTCTGGCTGACATCAATCGCCAGGGCCACCACGTTGGCAAGGCGCTTGAGGGCCTCGCAGTGGGCCGGGGTGAACGCGCCGACCTGAGGCGACTCGACGTTGATCAGCCCCAGCACCTGGTCCTCCAGGCGAATAAGCACATCCAGTTCGGCCCGCGTCTCGCGCGAGAAGCGGTCGAAGAAGCGCGCGTTCCACGGCGGTTCGCGGACATCGTGGACCAGTTGCGGTTCGCCTGTCTCGAAGGCCCGACCGGTGATCCCCCGGTAGAGATCGGGGTCCTCAACCTCTTGCAGCGTATCTCCGAGGAGAAAGTACTCGCGGCGAATGACGCGGGCCTGGCCAAGCCGGTCAGGGCGTTGCCAGGCGCGGAGGATCAGGCCGAGGCTGGCATCGGACCGATTGAGCAGCACAGTCGCCGCCTGGAGAATGCGCGTGAAGAGGATCCGCTCCGCATCGGGCGCGTCCAGGTTCAGGCGCAGCGTTTCCTGGAGCAGGGTGGCGAAGACCTCCTGCTCACGCTCAAACGAGGCGCGCTCATCGTAGTTCCGCATGGCTTGACCCGCCAGCTCGGCAAAGGAGCCGAGCAGGCCACGGTCGCGCTCTTCGAAGCTCCGCTGGCTGCGATAGCCGACGACCAGCACCCCGCGCCAATCGCCGGCCGCGTGGTCAACGATCGGCGCGGCAATGAACGAGCGAAGGCGTTCGCGAGACACGAAGCCCGGCTCCGGGTCGCCGGGAACGGTCCAGGGCGGTTCATGGGCGTTTTCAACGGCCAGCGGGCCGGGGGCCTCGAGGATCTGCCGGATGAAGCGCTCTGGTTCGGGGGACCAGGCGGATCGCAGCAGGGCGGGTTCGCGGAGGCCATCGCCGGCAGCGCGAGCGGCGGCGAAGCGTAACCGGGGCAGGGACGATCCAGGCTCAAGGGGAAGGATCGCCACACAACTGGCGCTCATCAACACCCGCGCCGAGCGGCACAACTCCTCCAGCGTCTCGTGCAGGGGGTGATCGGCTGCGCGCGCCAGCACGGCGCGGCTGATCTCGGCCAGTTGCTCGCCGGCGTTACGCTGGCGCCGCGTCTCGACGATCAGCGCCACCTGCGCCAGCCAGGTAGTCAGCAGATCGCGCGGCATTTCATCGAGAGGGCGGCGCAGATGGGGATTGGCCACGATGACGACCCCGAAACGCCGACGCGCGACCATCACCGGCACCACCTCGTAGTCGGCGGGGGGCAGGCAGGCCGCCAGGTTGGGGGGAAACCGTCGCGTCAGTTCGCTCTCCGGGACCCGCACGCAGGTCAGACGCAGGACGGCCTCGCCGAGGGCGCCGGTCGTATCGTGAATGGGGATTTCCAGCCCGCGCACCAGGCCATCGAGCACCGTCAGCGGGAGGGCGCCCTGGCGCAACTGCTCCAGGTAATGCTCAAAGGTCTGGCCACGCTCCTCATCGGCGGCCCAGGCGCGACGGGCCTGTTTCAGGGTCACCTGCCCGATGGCAAGGCGCCCGCGCAGCAGGGTGCGCCCGCGGTGGAGCGAGAAGAACGCCGCCAGGTTGTAGCACAGGCCGTAGCCGGCAGTGATCACCGTCAGGGCGGCATGCCAGAGGCGTTCTTCATCCTGGGATTCGTCGCCCATGGCGATCAGCGCCGCTGTGGCCCGTTGCAACAGACTCAGGCGGCGGTTGGTCAACTCCGCCGCTTCGCGCAGGCGCCGGTTGTGGAGTGGCCCGGCGATCTGCGCTGCCACTGCTTCCAGAAAACGCTGGTCGCTCTCGCTGAACCATTCGGCATGCCGGGTGCTGAAGACGACCAGCGCCCCGACCGCGCGACCGGCGACGAGCAAGGGCACCCCCAGCCAGCTTCGGGCGTCCATACGGCGCTTCAGACGCACTATGCGATGCTGCCGGCGAAAGGCGCGGATCTGCTGCGGTGTGCGCAGCAGCACGGGCCGACCCTGCACCAGATGTTGATGGATCATGCCCTGGCCCGGCGGCAGCGAGCGGCGCTCGCCGCGCACGCCTTCGCTCACATCGAGCAGCAACTCGATCCAGCCAGAGGTTTCGCTCCGCATAGCCACGATGAAGTTCTCAACGTCGAGCCGGGCACTGAGGACCTGCCGCACCTCTTCAAGCAACGCTTCATCGCTGCGCTCGGCCGGATCGGCGCCGGCCAGGCGCCCGATCTGGCTGAGGATCTCGGTTTCGGTCTGGAGCGCAGTACGCTCGAGCGCAGCGCCCACCTGTCGCGCGAAGAGGATCAAGGCCTGTTGCAGCAGATGATCCTGCCGCAGCGGCGTCGCCCGGCGCCGGTCGAGCATCAAGGCGCCGCGAAATACGTCGCCGGCCCGGAGCGGCAAGCCGACCCACTCGCCTACCGGAGGCGCGAAGCTCCGACCGGCGCGCTGCTGCTTCAACCAGGACTTGCCGTGCTCAAGCTCGTGGAAGATCACCGGCGCGCGGCTGTGCACCACGCGCATCAAATAGGGCGACTCAGCCGCGCGCAGCCGCAGGCCGCGAAACGACTCCAGCGCTTCGCACCCGGCGCTGGCAGCGGCAACGAGCGTCTGCCCGCCATCAGAACTGACCCACAGGCGCGCCCGGTCGAAGCCCAGCTCCAGGCCGCGCTGCACGATCATGGCCTCGAGCGCCGGGGCGGCGTAGAGATGCTGGGCGTCCTCGGCGAAGCGGTTGATCACCGCAAACCAGGTCAACTGGTCGCGCGTCTGGCGCCAGGCGCTCAGATTGGCGAGCAGGTGCAGCAGCGCCTCGGCGCTGAAGGGCCTGGGAAGGTAGCTGTAGGCGCCCGCCGCCCGCGCCCGCCGCCCGGCCTCGGCGTCACCCGCCTCGGTAAAGACCACTGCGCTGCTGTCGGGGCTGAGCCTCAACAACTCGGGCAGGACGGTGATGCCATCGGTATCGGGCGGCAAGTGTTGATCGATCAGCAGCACATCAACCGGTATCGCCGCCTGAGCCAGCGCGGCCAGCGCCTCGGCCAGCGTGGCGCACAACGTCCACTGGAACACCTGACCCTCGCAGCGTCCCAGGGTGGCCGCGAGCTGCACGCGCCGCTCAGGCTCGCCGTCGAGGATCAGCACGTACAGGGGACGCCGGAAGACCGGCGTTCCCACCTGTGCGGTGAGGGCTTCTGTCATGAGCCGCCCTTTCACTTGCTGCGCTCCATGGTATTGTACGCCAGCGCCGGAGCGCCGGGCAGGCGCCTGGCTGACGCGAGGCGGGCAACAACCCCGCAAGAGTCTGACGTTTCTGTGGTAGCATTTGCGCCAGTCACGCGAGCGCGACGGCGGTTTCGGTCGTTGTGGCCCGGGGCGCTCCTGCTGTGGCGTCAGGAGCGCGACCGAAGCTCAACCGGTCGCATTTGTCAGGAGCGCAGTTCATGGCCGACCAGCACCACCACAGCGATCATCACGCCCACCATCACCACCTGCCCGCCCGTTTCGACCGCGCCTTCGCCATTGGCATCGGCCTGAACCTCGGCTTCGTCATCGTCGAGTTCACCGTCGGGGTGCTGGTTGGCTCCCTGGCCCTGATAGCCGATGCGGGTCACAACCTGAGCGACGTACTGGGCCTGCTGATGGCCTGGGGCGCCACCATGCTGGCCCGGCGCCCCTCGACGGCCCGCCGCACCTACGGTATGCGCCGCGCTACCATTCTGGCTGCCCTGGCCAACGCCGCGCTCCTGTTTATCGCCATCGGCGGAATCGCCTGGGAAGCCGGGCAACGCCTCTTCGCCCCCACCGAGGTGCCCGGCCTGACCCTGATCGCCGTGGCCGGCATCGGCGTGGTGATCAACGCATTCACGGCATGGCTCTTCGCCCGGGGCCGGGCCGACGACCTCAACATCCGCGGCGCCTTCCTGCACATGGCTGCCGACGCGGTCATCTCGCTGGGGGTGATTGTCGCTGGCGCCCTCATCCTGCTCACCGGCTGGGCCTGGATCGATCCGCTTCTGAGCCTGGTGATCGTCGCTGTGATCGGCTGGGGCGCCTGGGATCTGGCGCGCGAGTCGATTGACCTGGCCCTCGATGCCGTACCTGCGACGGTGGACCCGCTGGCTGTGCGGGCCTATCTGACCGACCTGCCGAGCGTGCGCGAGGTCCACGATTTGCACATCTGGGCGCTCAGCACCACCGAGCCGGCGTTGACCACCCACCTGGTGCTGGCCACCCTGGAAGGATGCGACGCGCTGCTGGCGGAGGTGCGCGCCGGGTTGCGCCAGCGCTTCGGGATCGAACATGTGACCGTGCAACTCGAACAGGGGGACCCGCGGTACCCGTGCAACGCCTGCCCGGAGCAGTAGTGGAGGAGGTCGGTTCCCTCGCTGGTGGGAGCGGCTGGCGCCCCTACAGGCAGGGGTACGGTTCGACAGGCTCACCGCAGGTGGGGAAACCCGGGTTCCCCCTTTCCCAACCGCTGGTGGGAGCCGCTGGCACCCCTCCAGGGAGGGGGATGGGGAAACCCGGGTTCCCCATGTCCCAACCGCGGTTGGGAGCGGCTGGCGCCCCCACAGGCAGGGGTGCGGTTCGACAGGCTCACCGCAGGTGGGGAACCCCGGGTTCCCCATGTCCCAACCGCTGGTGGGAGCCGCTGGCACCCCTCCAGGGAGGGGGATGGGGAAACCCGGTTTCCCCGTATTGTCACCTCAGCCCCACAGGGAGGGAGTTGGGGAAACCCGGTTTCCCCATGTCCCAACCGCGGTTGGGAGCGGCTGGCGCCCCCAGAGGCAGGGGGGATGGGAAACTCCGGGTTCCCCGTATTTTCACCTCAGCAAAGGCTACCCCTCTGCCCGCTCCAGGGTATCAATGACTTCCTCAATCAACTCCACCGCCTCGCGCAGCACCGTCGTATCGAAGGCGAAGCGCGCTCCGGCTGCGTGGAAGAGATCGGGCAATGGGGCGGCGCCGCCGAGAGCCAGGGCACGGCGATAGGCTGCCACTGCGCCCGCCTGGTTGCGCATGGCGTTGCGCCACACCTGCACCGCGCCAAGCTGGGCCAGACCGTACTCCACGTAGTAGAACGGGTAGCGATAGATATGCTGCTTGCGGTGCCAGCCGGTCATGCGCTCGGCATCGAGGCCGCTCCAGTCGACCCCGTCCATGAATCGCGCCCAGAGCCGATCCCAGGCGGCATCACAGGCAGCGGGGTCATCGGCGGCCTCGGGGTTGGTGTAGGCCCAGTGCTGGAAACCGTCTACCACGGCCATGTAGGGCCAGAAGGTGAGGATGCCCTCCAGATGTTCGATGCGCGCGCGGGCGTATTCGGACGGCTCATAGTACCCGCCATCGGAGCGACGCAGGTAGGGCGCAGCGAGCAGTTCCATCGCCATCGAGGCGACCTCGGCGAACTCGATGGGCGCTTCGCGCTGCCGGTGGTAGGGCAGATGCGCCATCTCGAAGTCGTGGAAGGCGTGGCCAGCTTCGTGCAGCAGGGTGCGTACATCACCGGGCAGCCCCACAGCGTTCATAAAGATGAAGGGCCGCTGCGCAACGGGAAAGTAGGCGCAATAGCCGCCGGGCGCCTTACCCTTACGGTTGTCGAGGTCGAGGAACTCCTCACGGCGCAGAGTGGCGAAATAGCCCCCCAGCTCCGGGTCTACCCGCATCAGCACGGCCTCACCCCGTTCGGCCAGATCGGTGCCGTCGCGGAAGGGGCGCAGCGGCGCCTCGTGGGGGGCGCGAGCGTGCGTATCCCAGGGGCGCAACCGGGCGAGACCGAGGCGCGCGGCGCGCCGGGCATAGACCCGTCGGGCCGCGGGAACGGCAACCGCCTCGATGGCCTCGTGGAAGCGCAGGCAGTCATCGGGCGCGTAGTCGAAGCGTTGCCGCAGCCGCCAGGCATAGGCCCGATAGTCGGGCAGATCGGCATTGGCGGCCAGTTGCCGCCGCAGGGCCAGCAGTTGACGCCAGATCCGGTTGATCGCCTCGCGATCGGCGAGTTGCCGCGCGGCAGCCCGCCGCCAGACCTCCTCACGCGTGGCGCGATCGGGGTCTTCGAGGAGCGGCTCAGTCTGAGGGATGGTCAGTTCGCGGCCCGCCCATTCGATTGTCTGCGCGCCGATGATCCGGTTGTACTCATTGCCCAGCCGTTGTTCCTCCGTCAGCAAGGGCAGGTTCGCCTCACGAAACAATTCGGCCTCGGCGCGCAGGTTGCGCAGCGGCACGGCGAAGCCCTCCGGCTCAACGCCTGCCTCGAGGAACTTGCGCTTCAAGGCCTGGTCGGCAGCCATGGCGCGGGGGTACACATCGGCAAGAAACGCGCGGAAGCGGCTGTCGGCAACGCTATCGGTCGTATCGCGGGTCGTGGCCACCAGAAGCCGCGTATAGGTCTCGGTCAGCAAATCGGCCACCTGTGACCAGGCCGCGAGCCAGACGGCGGGATCGGTGATGGGCGCCGCCTCCAGCGCGGCGTAGAAGGGTTGCCAGCGCTCCCACGACCACTCGAGGGTCGTGTGCGCCGAGGCGGGCAGTTCGAGAAGCATCGGTAGGCCTTTCATCTCTTGGGAGGGCTTGCCGCCCCCACCGGCAGGGGCGCAGGGAAACCCGGTTTCCCCGATGTTCACGCCAGACACAGACACTGTAGCATATAATAAAGGGCGAACCATAAGAAGGAGCAGCGCGATGAAACTGCCCATCGAGTGGCTAACCTTCCTGCTGTCGCCCGAGGCGGTCGCCGCGGCGACGCTATTGATTTTCCTGGCCGGGCTTTCCGAGGGCATTGGCGCCCAGGGGGTAACGCTGCTGATGAGCCGCATCACGCCCCTGCGCTTCGTGCTGGGGTTGCTGGCTTCAGCAATGCTGTTCGTGCTGAGCGCCGTAATCTGGATGTGGGCCCTGTGGCTGGCTGTGCGAACGCTGTTCAATGTCGAGGTGCCCCTGCAACTGTTCTTTGTCACCGTAAGCGCCGCCTACGGGCCGTTGCTGCTGGGCGCCCTGGCACTGCTCCCGCTGATGGGTACAACCATTCGCTGGGGGCTGCGGCTGTGGAGCTTCGGTATCGCCCTGGCGTCAATCGCGGCCATAACCGGGCTGACGTACTGGCAGGCCGCCGTAGGCGCGCTGGTGGGCACCCTGCTGATGGAGGGCGCCCGCTGGCTGTTGAGCGAGCCGGCCGAGGCAATCGCCCGCCGCATCTGGGCGATCACAACGGGAAAACCGCACCTCGTCCGACGCGAAGAACTGCCGCAGGTCATCCCGGGTTATGAGCCTGTAGTCAAAGGCAAGCAATGATTACCGCCTTGACATGGTTAGGCCTGATCCTGTTGATCCTGTTCCTCCTCTTTGCGATCGCCATTCCCGTCTCGGTATTGATCTGGTGGGCCGGGTGGCGCACTGCTACCCCGCAGACCCGCCTCCATTCGCCTGACCCGCCCGCCGCCGGGCCGTTCCTGGTGTACCTGTCGGGGGTTGACGACATCTCCGGCGAGTTCTCGACCCCCTACGAGGACGCTCTGCTCGACGCGGTGGCTGAGCGCATTCCGGGCCTGGTGATCGTTACCGATGTCTTCGCCTACTCCTTCGCTAACGTGGGCATGACCAGCGAGGGCAACCTGGCCTGGTTCTGGGCCTGGCTCAACTCCCTGCGGCTCAACAAGAAAAGCCCGCTGCGGCGGGTCGGGCGCCTGATCAACCTGCGAAACGTGCTCCACGTCGCCGTTTCGGCCGACCGGCGCTACGGCCCGATGTACAACTACGGCGTGGCCGAAATGATCATTCAGGCCTTGCTGCGCCACGGCTACGTGCTGGGCAGCGGCGCGTCGGTCACGCTCCTGGGCTACAGCGGAGGCGGACAGATTGCCCTGGGCACATCGGGCTATATCCAGGCCACCCTGCACGCGCCTGTGCAGGTTATCTCCCTGGGCGGCATTATGAACTCCAGCGACAGCCTCAGCCGCATCAGCGCCCTGACACATCTGTACGGAACGAAGGACCGCTGGCACCGCCTGAGTGACCTGATCTTCCCGGCCCGCTGGCCGATCTTCGGCGGCACCCGGTGGAACCGGGCGCTGGCAAGCGGTAAGATCGAACAGGTCTGCCTCGGCCCGATGTGCCACACCGGCCGCGGCAGCTACCTCGATGCGACGCGCTACGTCGAGGATGGACGTAGTTACCTGGACGTGACCGCCGATACGATTGCCGAGCGGATCGGACGCCTGATGCCGGTGGCGCGCGAGGTGTCATAGCATGTCAGCCGTCCATGCGGCTGCGCGGCTCAATGCCAGAAGGAACATATCCTGGGAGGGCGTAGAGGCGCAGCGGCGCCGCGCCTCTACGCCCGAACCCTCCCGCGCATGACCTTATGGAAGATAGTGACCCAACCCCATGTCACAAATCATCACCATCAAACTGTTCCTTGCCAACGTCTTCCTGGTGCGCGGAGAACGCTGGATCATCGTTGATAGCGGCGCCCCCGGCGACGGGCCAGCCATTCTGCGCGCCGCCGGGCGCTCTGGCATCGCGCCCGGCGACATCGGGCTGATCCTGCTGACCCACGGCCACTTCGACCACATCGGCGGCGCCGCTGCGCTGCGGGAGGCCACCGGCGCGCCGGTGGCCGTTCACCGCGCCGACCTGCCCCTCTTGCGCCAGGGGTTGGATCCGCGTATGGTGCAGAGTGTTGGGATCGAGGGCCGCATGTTGATGTGGTTCATGCCCTCGCGCACGCCCCCGCTGGAGCCGGATATCACCTTCGAAGGATCGTTCGACCTCGCGCCTTACGGCCTCGACGCCCGTACCGTACACACCCCCGGGCATAGCCCCGGGCACATTGTGCTTCCCTTGCCCGACGGCAACCTGATCGCCGGCGATTTGCTGCGCGGCGGCTTCCTCGGCGGGTTGCTGAATGCGACACTCCCCAATCCACCCTATGTGCTCAACGACCCGGTTCAACAGCGGGCGAGCCTGGAACTGGCGCTGAGTCTTCCCGCGCATACCTGGCACGTCGGTCACGGTGGCCCGCTCGCCGTCGAACACATTCGCGCGCGAGCGAAGATCCTGATGTGAACATATGGGGAAACCGGGGTTCCCCACGCCCTCCCCTCAGGAGGGCGTGGGGGGCTGCACCTTCCCGGGAACGAGACGCAGCAACGCAGCCTCCAGGCACAGGAGCCGCAGCGTCGCCGCGGCTCTACTCCTCCTCAACGCAGATCCTGCGCTGCACAATCGCCGCGGCCGTTCGGAACAGCAGCATAAGGATCAATGCCCCCAATCCAGCCAGTAACACATAGGCCAGAACCTGGAAAAAGAACAGGTTCGTGCGGGACGCCATCAGGATCGTTGCGATGGTGATCGCCGCCGTGGGGAACGAATAGGCCCACCAGGAGATATAGAACGGCAGCCTCACAAACTGGCGCAGTTGCGCCAGGAGCAAGAGGAAGATGAACAGGGCCACATAGTACAGAATCCTGGCAAACCCATCCAGCGCCGGGGCGCCAGCCTCCTGTTCCATCAGCCTGAGATAGGAAACGAAGCCGATCGCAGGTGGCGCAACCAGGATGAACAGCGTCGGCATCAGGCGCTCGGCCAGGGGCTGGTAAAAGATCACCCGGTAGAGCACGACAGTCAGCAGCACCAGCCAGAAGATCAGGCCGATGCTGAAGAAAAACCAGGACACCTCAGCCGGGGCATGCTCAACCCCGGCGATGGGAACGATAATGTTGCCCACCACCGGAATGAACCACGCGGGGTTGGCATGCTGGATCTGAAACGTCGTTCGCTGCTTCCAGGCCGAGAGAATGACGATGGTGAACACAAGGTGGATGGCCGCGCCCACTATCCAGAGCACGCGCGACAGATCGCTGTTCAGGCGCAGAAAGGCGATGGCAAAGAGCAGCAGGCTGATCGAAATGGTTGGAAAGAAATTGATCTTGACGGGATGAGCGAACTCGCGCTTAACAGCGTCGGGAAACCGCGCTGCCTTCAGCGCGTAGAGGACGGTGATCACCAGAAAAATCGCTATTGACACCACCAGCAGAATACCGCTGAGGCCGGGCGGCAACCCCAGGAAGCGCTCTGCGCGCTGCAGGGCGATGGTTGTGCCGGTCATGCCGAGCACCGCCGCGAAGAAGGAGATGGGAAAGTACTGCAACCGTGGACGAGCCGAGACTCGCTCCTGGTCGCCCGCCGCCACGTGGAGCGATGGCTGATCGGTCATAGCTGGCACTCCTGATATGAATATGGGGAAAGCGGGTTTCCCCCAACCCCCTGCCCGCCGGAGTGGCAAACCGCGAAACTTGAGACTGCCCGCGCCCCTGCCCGCCGCGAGGCCGATGCGCCAGGCCACCCGGTACTGGTCGGAAGGGGTGCAATGGCATCCCTCTAGCCTGCGCGTCCGGCAGCCTGGAATCATTGATCTGATGCGATGCAGGGGCGCCGAGTTACACCACCGGGGTGCCTGCGGCAATCAGCGGGAGAGTCCGAGAGGACGTTGCCCTCCAGCCGTCCCTGCGGCTGCGCCGCATAACACCAGCATGAACATACGTGTTCTTGGGAGGGCGCAGCCCTCCCAAACCCTCCCCGCCGGGGGCGTGTTTCTGGGAGGTCTGGGCCTCCCCTGTTCGTCGGGACAGTTTAGACGGCTGGTACTGCAACGGGGCGCGAATGGAGGGTTTCACCGGGGGGGCAAGCCCTCCCGGCGAAACCCTGCCTCTGGAGGCATGCGATCAGCGCTGATCTACCGGCACGTAATCGCGGCGGGCCGGGCCGAGGTAGATCTGCCGCGGGCGAGTGATCTTTTGCTCCTCATCGGCGAGCATCTCCTGCCACTGCGCCAGCCAGCCCGATGCGCGGGGGATGGCGAAGAGGAAGGGGAAGTACTCGATCGGGAAGCGCAGCGCCTGATAAATCAGGCCGCTGTAGAAGTCCACATTCGGGTAGAGCTTCCGCGAGATGAAATACTCATCCTGCAGGGCGATGCGCTCCAGCTCCACCGCGATCTCCAGCAGCGGATTCATCTCCGTCGCCTCGAAGACCTCGTAGGCCACCTTGCGAATGATCTTGGCGCGCGGGTCGTAGTTCTTGTAGATGCGGTGACCGAAGCCCATCAGCAGGCGCTCACCCTTCTTCACCTTTTCGATGAAGGCCGGCACATTGGCCTTGGTGCCGATTTCCTGCAACATCCGCAGCACTGCCTCATTCGCGCCGCCGTGGAGCGGGCCGTACAGCGCTGCCGTCGCCGCCGAGAGGGCGCAGTAGGGGTCGCCCCGGCTCGAGCCGACGCCGCGCATGGTTGAGGTCGAGCAGTTTTGTTCGTGATCGGCGTGCAGGATGAACAGCACATCGAGGGCCTTTGCCAGCACCGGGTTCACCTCGTAATCCCGCTGGTTCATGTAATCCATCATGTACAGCAGGTTGGCGGTGTAGCTCAGCGAGTTGTCGGGGAGGTTGAAAGGCCGCCCGATGCGGTGGCGGTAAGCGAAGGCCGCAATCGTCGGGATCTGGCCAATAATGCGCCAGATCTGCTTCTCGCGCACGGCGGGGTCGTTGATGTTCTTGGCTTCGGGATACAGGGTGGACATAGCCGCGACGGAGCTGATCAGGATGCCCATGGGGTGGGCGTCGTAGCGGAAGGCCTGGATCAGTTCGACCAGACTGTTGTGGAGGAACAGGTGCCGGCTGATGCGATACTTCCACCACTCCAGGCGCTCCCGGCTCGGCAACTCGCCGTAGATCAGCAGATAGGCTACTTCAAGGTAGGTGCTTTGCTCAGCCAGTTGCTCAATCGGGTAGCCACGATACTCCAGAATGCCCCTGTCGCCGTCAATGTAGGTAATCGTGCTCTTGCACGCCGCGGTGTTCATGAACGCCGGGTCATAGGACATCAACCCAAAGTCATCCTCGGAGACGCGAATTTTGCGCAGGTCGGTAGCCCGAATCGTATTATGTTCGATCGGGATCTCATACGTCTTGCCTGTGCGATTGTCGGTGATCGTCAGCGTGTCCTTACCCATATGAACTGCTCCTGATATGCATGTTCGAGCGCACTTACTCGAAGGTCAGGCACCGTCGCCTGTGGATCGACTCAGGGGTAGGGGGGCAGGTCGCGTTCCCAGGCAGGGATGTCTTTCAGGTATTATATCGCTGCCAATTACAATGGAACTATCTGTCGCGACTCGTATCGGCGCACCTGACCCCGGCTCGGGTACCCGGGCCTCCAACCCACCTGTAGACGAGACACCTGTACCCTTTCCGGGGGAGGAGCTGGGCTTTCAGGTGTAGCGTTTTTGGCGGATGTCGTCCTGATGCGCTGCTGGTCCTCACCCCCCTGCCCCCCTCTCCCTGAGCGGGAGAGGGGGGTATGTGGCTGACGC